>Ga0129309_1000442_pt1 | contig 31895 bp, 34 predicted proteins | sample L1105metagenome_FD_94439 | JGI IMG/M metagenome (GOLD analysis project Ga0129309, IMG submission 94439) | Ring-tailed lemur group fecal microbial communities from Wisconsin, USA - L1105 metagenome | ecosystem: Host-associated > Mammals > Digestive system > Large intestine > Fecal | place: USA...
TAACGGCACCGGCGGTGATGCGGGCACCCAGAACGCTCCGGGCGGCGCTGGCCATCTGCCAGCCGGCCTTTCCCACGGAAATCAAAATGACCCGGCCGGAGCCGAAATCCCGGCCTGCCAGCGCTTCCCGCACCGCCACATCCGGCAGTGACTGTTCAATGGCCGCAGAATAGATCCGGTCTGCGTCTTGCCGAAGATCCATAGCAAATATCCTCCCTGCAAAGTATCGCCTTTATTATACGGGGGAAGCGGAAGGCTTGTCAATGAAATATCCCCCGGCGGACACAGACCGCCGGGGGATATTTTATGGATGATGCTGTTTCTTGGGAGAGGGGCTTTCCTCCATCTGCGCCCGCAGCTTTTCCAGCGCCCGTTTTTCAATGCGGGATACATAGGACCGGGAAATGCCGAAGGAGGAGGCCACCTCCCGCTGGGTCAGAGGGACCGTGCCGCCCAGACCGTACCGCAGGCGAATGATCTCCCCCTCCCGGGGGGTGAGAACCTCCTGTATCAACTGCCGCAGGCGCAGGGCGCTGTCCCGGTCGTGGATGTCGTCCAGCATGGTGTCATCCACACCCACCACATCCATCAGCTGCAAGGCATTGCCCTCTTTGTCCGTTTCAATGGTGTCGGACAGGGAAACCTCGCCCTGCAGCTTTTTTTGAGCGCGGAAGTACATAAGGATCTCATTCGCTATCCTCTCCTGACGGATACATAGATTGGTCTACAGGCGGCAAATCCGCCTCTCCATCCTCCGCAAACAGGTAGACGTAGGCGTTTTTGCCGTCCCAGACCACTTTTTTGACGATGGTACGCAGCAGGCGGCGTTTTTCCTCCAGCGTTGCCGAATCCACCGCATTGGCGAAGGACTCAATCATTTCCTGATGGAACGCAAACTCCTGATGCAGCATCTGGCTCTGCTCAGTGAGGGCTTCCAGCTCAGAAAGCCTTGCCTGCTGCGTCTCGCTCTCCCGGTGGAGCTCGTCGATCTGCTCCATGACGTATTTGGCTGAGGTCTCGCTGGCAACGGACAGGGATTCCACCAGCCGCTTGATGCGGTCCTCCGTTTCGGCGTGCTTCTCTTTCAGCAGTGCCAATTCCGCGTCGTAGCCCTCCTTGTTGCCGCTGATGACTTTTTTCGTCTGCGCCAGCAAATTGGCAAGGGTTTCCTTGTCGGCGGACAGCTTACGGATTTCTTCCATGATCTTGGCGTCCAGCGTGTTGCCGTTGCAGTTTTTCATGCCGCAGACGGTGCCGTGGCTGCGCTCTTTGGTGGAGCACATGTAGGTGTAGATCAGCTCGCCGTCCGCATTGGTTCGGTTGGTCAGCTTCGGGCGCATATAGTCACCGCACTCGCTACACCGCAGCAGGCCGGACAGCAGCGCCACGTTGCTGCGTGGTCTGCGGTAACTCTTGGATTTGTTCACGTCCAGCATGGCCTGCACCTGCACCCAATCGCTGCCTGCGATAATGCCGGGGTGCTTACCCACCGCCACGATCCATTCCTCCATCGGGCGGATCTGGTTTGCTTTGCCCGCGCGCTGCAAGGTTCGGTTATAGGCCATGATGCCGTGCTCGCCGTCGAACTCCGAGCGCTCAGCAAATAGATCCACATGGTTCTCTTTCAGATACTCATACGCCGTCTCGTCGGCAATCATGTAGACCGGATTGGTCAGAATGCCCCGGATGGCAAAGCGTGTGAACTGCTTGCCGCGTTTCGTGACGCAGCGGTGCTCCAGCAGATACTGGTCGGTCTTGCTGAGAGAGCCGGTCTCCATGAAAACCGAGAAAATTGTCTTGACCAGCCGGATCTCCTCCGGGATAGGCTTCAGCTTGCAGGCTTTCTTCACCTTGCCGTCCACCGTCACGCTGGACACGCTCTCCGAGGCGTAGCCGGTAGGTGTGGTGCCGCCCAGCCAGCGCCCGGTTTTGGACAGCTCGTGCATATTGTCCCGGATTCGCTCGGCGATGGTTTCCCGTTCCAGTTGGGAAAAGACGGACGCGATATACATCATGGCGCGGCCCATGGGCGAGGACGTGTCGAACTGTTCCCGGATGGAAATGAAGTCGATGTGCCGGTCACCCAGGTCCTCGATGAGCTTGGCAAAGTCGCCGATGTTGCGGCTGATGCGGTCGAGCCGGTAGACCACGATGGCGGCAAATGCAATCTTCTGCGAATCCTTCATCATTTTCTTGAACTGCGGGCGCTCCAGATTGCCGCCGGAAAAGCCCTCGTCCTCATACACCAGCGCATGCTCCGCCGCATCCTCGCCAAAATGCATGGCAATATACTGGCGGCACAGCTCGATCTGGTTCTCGATACTCTCGCCCTTCCCAGTAAATTTGGATTTGCGGGAATAGATGACGTATTGCTTCGCCTGCGGTTTGTCTTTCGTTTTCATAGCGGCACCTCGAACATCACATAGTTAGGTTGATGAACTTATTATAACGGATTGGAATCCACTTGAAAAGGACTAAGGAAAGAATCTGAAATTTTTTTCTGATGAAATGAGCAATGGAGCGCCGATTATCACCTGTCGTATGACAAGTACATCCGCACTTGGCATCAACGCAAAACCGCCGCCCCGATTTTCGATCGGGGCGGCGGTTTCGTTATGCGAGGCTTCGCAGGTATTCTTCCACATTCCGATACTGGATGCCCTCAACCACTTGACTTTCCCCTCGATAGAGGACGAACTTTCCGGTAATTGGACCATAACGGTGCTCCGTCTGGGCGCATTTTTCCTCGTCAATCAGATGGCGGTACTGCTGCGGCGCAATTTCCGTGCTGTGCTTGATCTCAAAGCTCTGGCAGGAACCGGCAACAAGGTCAAATACCACCATGTCGAACTCACCCACGGAAAATTGCAGGACAAATACCTGCTTTTTGGGGTTCGCCAGCTTGGTTTCCAGCAGAACGATGTCCTCCAGCATCCGGCCTCTGATCTCGGTCAGAATGCGTTCCTGAACAGCAGTGCGCTCCGGCAGAGACAGGGCGCTGAATGTCTCATCCAACAGCAGACTGCGAATCAGCGCATCGGCCTGCGCGTAACGGAGACCGGGTTGGGCGATCACCGTGCGGCTGGATTTCCGGCTGACATCCGGCAGGTACCGCACGTCGATCTCCCGCGTCAGGTCCAGCAAATCCAGATATTCTTTGATCTCCGCCGCATGAATATCGTCCATCGCCACAGTCTGCTCCGCCTTGTTCCGGATCTCCAGCAACTTCCGCAGGCTGTCTGTGACAGCTACAAGGTCAACGCGGTCAAGGATGTCCGTAGGGTTCTCCCGAGCCCGGCGAAGATTGCTGGCGGAAATGCCAAGGTCGTGGGATTTCCAATCCTGCGTCAGCACCTCCAGCGTGAAACGGTGGTTAATGTCCTCCACCACGCGGTTGATGGCGCTGGTCAGTTCGTTCCTCTCATACAGGTCACGCAGATGGCGGAAATGTCCCTCGTACTGATAGCAGCGCAGGGAGTGCTGGATGTTGCGTGCAATAGCCGTATCCACATACTCGTCCGCGCTTTCCTTGCTGGCAAATGTGGAGGTTTCGTTATAATGAACGCCGCCAAGGCTCATAGTGCCGCCGTAGCGGATGTATTCATCAATGCCGTGGATACCAAGAACAGACTCAAACTCGCGGTAAGGGATGAAGGTGGTGTGCAGCAGAATGCAGCGGTCATAGAGCTGTTCATCTTCTGTGAAAAGGAAGCCCAGCGAGTCCGTGCCGGAGAGCACGATTTTCATTCCGCAGGTGGCAAACACATCGGAGAACAGCGCCGCTCCCTCAATAAAGTCCTCCATCAGCGTCACTTCATCGAGGAACACATACCGGAAACCCTGTGCTTCCAATATCTTGAGGTCACGGTTCACATTTGCCAGCGTATCTTTTGCAGTGATTTGAATGAACGCCGCCTTGGACAGTTCTGCGCCGCTCATCTCCGCAAAAATCTGACGGATCATGGTTGTTTTTCCCGTCCGGCGCAGGCCGTAGAGGATGAACACCTTGTCCTGCAGCTCGCCGTAAATATAGTCATGCAGCTTCCGGAAGCACTCACGCTTGCGATATCGGCGGACAGAGGAAGAAAAGGTACGCAGTGCCTCGCCAGTGCGGATATTCGTTGCAAAGGTATGTGCAGTGGCAGCAGATACGGATTTCTTGGGCAGCTGCTTCTGCAGTACCTTCAGTTCTTTTTCCAGTGCTTTCCGGCACTCAATCTGCTTCCGGAAAGAATCCACCTCTTCCGCAGGAATATACTTCTCCCGGCGCTTCTTGTCCTCCGTCCAACGGTGATAGAAATATGCATTGCCGTTGATCGTCTTCTTTGTGACAGACCCTGCAGGCAGCTCTGCAATCTGCTGCTCCAGATCAGCAATCTTGGCTTGAAGTTCAGACCGTTCCATGGTACACCTCCCCGGTGAAACTACTGTATACAAAATTATACCCCATTATACCCTCGAAATCAAGGGTATAATGGGGTATAATTTCTGTCCTCCGGTACTATAATCCCGCAAGGCATCGAATTAGTCCATCTTTGCTTCACTATAATATGATGCAATCGACAGATGGATGATCCGTCGGGCAAGAATCGTTTGCTTATGTGACAGGGTAGTTTAGTTTACAGAGATTGTCAACGATAACAAAACAAGAATTAGCCTTCTACCACGAGGGATGGGAAAGTACTGTAATTGATGTTTTCAGTTTTACAATGAGCCATTTAATATTTTCTCCCAAAACGAAACTTTAATTTACAAAGCCATAAGTAATCCCTTTTATGGGTGTCTAAAAACTTGCTAAATTCCACTTTTGTTTGATGTGCATGCTTTAGTTTTGTAAATTCTTTCTCTGGAATTTGCACTAATTCATTTAATTCCGAAAAATTGTTCTGGAAGTATTGAAACACTTCAAACTCATCAACCTCTTGAAACTCCCATGCTTTTATTTTTGAGTCAACTTCAAGTTTTGCGTGTGCGTACATTTTGCCCGCTAAGTAGTGTTGTTCACTATGTTTTTTATGGTCAAGTCGTTGCTTTACCAGTGTAAACGCAAACAATATGATAGATGTCAGTCCGATAATCAGCGTCGGATTCTTTAATTGTTCACATCCAAGCTTATTAAAATCGCAAAAGGTAAGGCCGCACAAAAGTACGGAAAGAATAATTTCAATTGTGTCCTCAATTTTTGACATTCTTTCGTATTTATCACTCAACGTGAAATGCATAGATGTCATCTGATCATAGACTCTTTTCTTCTTATGAGCGTATTCCAAATAGTCTTTTGTATTGTTTGTATTATTCATATTCTGTAAGTTTACCACTGACAGCCCGGCGGCATCCTATGTGCCGCTTCCGAGGTTTCTGCTGCAAGACGAAACGCTCTGTGAGATCAGCAACGACGCAAAAGTGCTCTATGCGCTCCTGCTGGATCGGGCCAGCATCTCCCGGCAGAACGGCTATATCGAGCCGGACGGCACCATCCGGCTGTACTTCACAGTGGAACAGGCACAGGCCAAGCTCCACCGCAGCCGCCAGAGTGCCACGCGGATCTTTCGAGAACTGGAGCACAGCGGCCTGATCGTCCGCCGCAAGCAGGGGCTGGGCAAGCCCGCCCTCATTACGCTGAATTACCCGGCGGATGCCAAACTCATTGCAAAGGAGGAAACGAATGCGCAGACTTGACCCCATTGAGCGCCTGCCGGACGGCACGCTTTTCCGCCTGACGCCAGGGCAGGTTCGCAGCATGCGCAAGCTGGTCAAGCGCTGCTGCAACTACGCAGACGGCGACTGCCTGCCGCTGGATGGCACCTGCCCACAGGCCATCTCCCACAGCCTGATTTGCCGATGGTTCCGCCATGCCGTGCTGCCGGAGCAGCCGAAGCTGGAGCAAGCCATCCTCAACCCGAAGAAGCTGCACCGCTGTCAGATCTGCGGCAAGGACTTCCTCGCCCGCTCTGGTCGGGCGAAATACTGCCGCGAATGCGCGGCCAAAGTCCACCGGCAGCAGAAAACCAAATCCGCCCGCAGACGGCGCTCCGACGTAGACAATTAGGTGCCGAAAAAGCCAGTGTTTCCAAGGCTTCCCGCACCGCAGAATGCGCCGGGCAATACGATTTCCCTTGTACCCCCGAAAAACGAGTTTTATCTATCTACATACGCACCGGAAAACACGCATAGAGTGAAACAGCAAATTCTCTGGAAAGGAGGGCAGCGATGGAAGTATTTCTGATTTTTCCTAAATCACAGCAAGCGCAGCAGGAGCTTAGGGAGGAGCTGGCGAAGTTCCAGTCCGAACAAGTGCTGAAGAGCGTCCAGAAGCTGCCCTGTTCCACGGAGCAGAAGCTGGAACTGGTAGATGCAGCAGTGAAGCACCTGAAAAAGCAGAAGTAATACATAAATCCGAGCAGACTGGCCTCAAGCGAAGCCGGTCTGCTCGGTTTTGTAGATGCTCCTTGCATATTCTTATTGATTCTCTTCTTTCAGAAGCCGTTTGAAAAGGGTCGGATAATTGCTTGCGCCGTGGGCAATGTGGTAAACATAGACCGTTTCAGCAATCAGCCGATCCACGCAGATATATTTTCCCGCGATGACATAGCGGTATCCGCCGTTTCGCAGTTCCTTATCCAGCGGGATATGGCCGGACAGCGGGAACATCTCCAGACGGGAAAGCGTATCCAAGATCAGATTGGTGATGTTCCTCGCTGAGTTTGGCCCCACAAGGTTCATGTGGAGCTGCGCAATTTCTTCAAGCTCCCGCTGGGCGGGTTCCAGAATCACGAGATTAGCCACGCTGATAGATCGCCTCCAGCCGTTTCCTGGATTCCTCCAGCGTATAGGAGGGTGCATCGGAAAGCCGGGATGCCTCCGCCGCTTCCAGCTTTATGCGCAGCTTTAAGGTTTCCTCTCGCTGTTCAAAGGCTTCAATGCTCATCACGACAAGATCACCCTCGCCGTTTTTTGTGATATAGATAGGTTCCGCTTCCTCATGCGCCAGATCAGAGATCGTGCCGTAGTCGTTGCGAAGCGCAGTAGAAGATTTGATAATCATGGGTCAACACCTCCTGAATTATTCTATGATAATTCTATCAGAATTATTCGCAATGTTCAAGCCTCTGCTTGAAATACTTCTCCCACGTGGATTTGAATATCTGTTTTCGGTTTTGCTCCCATTGCTTGAGGCTGCCGAGGCTGATGCCCAGCTTGTCCGCATATTCTCTTTGCGTCAATCCCAGCTTCACACGAATTGCCTTGATCTGTTCGCCTTGACCGTTTCTTAGGAAAAGATTGTAGTCATCCAAAAGGCTTTCGATCGGAACCTCAAAGAGCTGTGCAATTCGTTCCATGTGCTCCGGCGAGTAGAAATCTTTTCCATATTCTTCGTAGTGAACATAGGTGCTCCGGTCGATACCGGCGTAGTCCGCTACATCTCTTTGCCGCAGCCCTCTCTGGTATCGGAGCCAGCGGAGCTTGTCCGCTGTTTCGGTGATTTCTGAGAAATCTGAAAACTGCAAATTGAACTTTTCCGCGTCCTGAAACTTGTGCGGCAGCACCACTGGAAATTGCAAAATTTGGAGAGGGGCTACTTTTACTGCACCTGATACATTGGAAATCAGAATATAGCAGCGGAATTCCACTTGTGCCAGCAGGCGCCATTTTGCCTCAAAAGGCGTCTGTTCCGCTACCTGAATGGCTGCTTGTTCCGTTATGATAGCATTGCATTTTCAATGCATCTGGCGGCATAGGTGGCCAGACGTGCGCCCTTGTTTGGGTCGAAGCTGGATATTCCCTTGATCAGGCCGATGGTGCCGATGGAGATCAAGTCCTCCTGGTCCCCGTTTTGCGTGTAGTACTTCTTGATGATGTGGGCCACCAGGCGGAGATTTCGCTGGATGAGGATATCCCGGGCCTCCTGGTCGCCCTGGGCGTAGCGCTGGAGGTACTCCCGCTCCTCGGCGGCGGAGAGCGGCTTCGGAAAGGAACCTCCTCCGGAGAGGCGCAGGGAAAACAGCAGGGTATTGGCGAACAACAGCAGCGCGGCAGACAGCATGAACATCCCTCCCGCCCATTTTATGCGGGGTGGGGAAGTCCTCATGCAGGAAAGACTTATCCGTTGTGGTCCTCCAGCCAGCGCAGAGCCGTGTAAGCGTACACCGCGCTTCCGCCGGCAAGAACGCTCTCGTCGAATTTTACCATGGGGTGGTGCTGGGGATACCCGTAGCCCTTTTCCGGCTGGCCGCTGGCCAGGGCCAGCATGATGGAGGGTACCTCTTGGCTGACGTAGGCGAAGTCCTCCGAGCCGGCGGACTTCGAGGCGGAACTGCCGCCGCTCATGGCATTCAGCTCCGCCACGGAAAAGGCCTTGCCCTTTCCAAGCAGCTCTTTAACGTACGTCTCGCAGCAGGCGGACAGGTCCCGGTCATTGACCAGGGTGGGGCAGCCGCTGCCGAAAGTCACATCCGCCTCTGCCCGGAAGGCCTGGGCGATGCCGCCGGAGATCTCCGCCATGCGCTTTTTGAGCATGGCGCGGGTCTCCTCGTCGAAGGTGCGGATGCTTCCGCCCATGGTGACGCTGTCCGGAATGACGTTGGCAGCGGTGCCGGCGTTCATGGTGCCGATGGTCAGTACGGCCCGGTCATCCATGGCAAGCTCTCTGGCCTGGAGCTCCTGCAAGCCGATGAGGATGTGCGCGGCGGCTGTGAGGGGGTCGATGCCGGTGTTGGGCATGGAGCCGTGGCAGCCTTTGCCGCGGACCTTGATCTCGAAATAGTCCGCCGCCGGGGCGCTGACACCGGGGGCAGAGACAATGACGGTTCCGGCGGGGAAGGGCATTCCCGCCATCACGTGGATCATCATCGCCGCGTCGACCTTGGGATTTTCCAGCAGTCCCGCTTCGATCATGTCGTGGGAGCCTTCAAAAATCTCCTCGGCGGGCTGGAACATCAGCTTGACGGTGCCGGGGATCTCCTCCTCGTGGGCTTTGAGCAGTCTTGCCGCGCCCAGCAGCATGGCTGTGTGCAGGTCGTGGCCGCAGGCGTGCATCTTTCCGCTTTTGCAGGCGAATTCCACGCCGGATTCCTCTTGAATGGGCAGGGCGTCCATATCCGCCCGCAGCAAAAACACCTTTCCCGGCTTTTTGCCGCCTGCCAGGGCGACGATGCCGGCCCTGCCGCAGTCCGCAGGCTGGTAGCCCATATCCGCCAGCTCCTGCTTGACGAACGCATGGGTCCTGGTCAGGTCAAAGCCGGTTTCCGCGTTTTGATGCAGCCAGCGGCGCTCAGCCAAAATTTGTTCGCGGAGCGCCTCCGCCTCTTGAAGCAATGTTTCAGATGTCATACGAATAGCCTCCCAGTATTTGGCGGTTCTGTCCCGGGAAGGGGCAAAAACGCGATTATTTGTAGTTATTATATCATGATTGCTGCCATACTACCATGCTTCTGAAAGATAAAAACTCGCCGCAGGCGATAAGACGCTTGCGGCGAGTTGTCGGGTGGATGACGTTCTTTGTTCCGAAGGAATAAAAGAACGTGGTCGCAAAGCGGACTTTGCGACCACGTGTCAGATGGCTTCATTCCGGATATTTTCGTTTCCCAACCCGAATCGAAGCCCAGCAAAGCGGGTTCGATTCGGAAGCGAGGAGCAGCAGAATGAGCGCGCGATGAGCCATGTATGAAATAAAATGGCTCGTCGCAAGCGATATGACGCTTGCGACGAGCTGGCGGAGATGGAGGGATTTGAACCCCCGCGCGGTTTGACCCGCCTACCGCATTTCGAGTGCGGACCCTTCAGCCACTTGGGTACATCTCCGTATCAAAAGTATTCGCTTTTATGAATTTGCCTCTGAGCCCGAGGCATTTGGCAGCTCCTGTACACTTTCTGCGGATTGTATTATGCCATATTTCCCAGCTTCTTGCAAGTCCCAGGTTGCCATTTTCCCGGAAAGGGCATACAATACACACAGAACTTGATAGAGGAGGCGTACCATGGCGGCAGTTATTTTGATCCCCGGGCGAAAAGAGTCCTTTACCAACTATTCCGGCGCGGTGGAAGCGGCCGGCGGCCAGGTGGTATTTTCAGAGGACCCGGCGTGTCTTCTGGCCTTTGACGGGCTGCTGCTGCCCGGCGGCGGGGATGTGGAGCCTTGGCGCTACGGCATGGAGAACACGGCCTCCCGGGACATGGACCCCCGGCGGGACGCATTGGAGTTTGCTGTGTTGGAACAGGCTTTGACAGCCGGCGCACCGGTCCTTGGTATTTGCCGGGGCGCCCAGGTCATCAATATTGCCCTGGGCGGGACGTTGCGGCAGGACCTGCCTGGCCACAGCCGCGCGGAAGGAGTGGACCGCCTTCACCACGCATGGGGCGTCCCTTCTTTTTTGACAGAATTATATGGAAGCTCCGTGATTATCAACAGCTCTCACCATCAGGCGGTGGAGCGTCCTGCTGCCCAGCTGCGGCCCGTCCAATGGGCACCGGACGGAACGGTAGAGGCCCTGGAACACGAGCATTTGCCGGTGTGGTGCGTCCAGTGGCACCCGGAGCGGCTGAGAGGCAGCTTTGCGAAAAAGGGAGCGGCTGACGGCGATCTGCTGTTTCAGGCTTTCCTGAAACGGTGCCAGCGTGCCGCAAAAAAATGCGGAAAAATGGGTTGACATTCCGATGCAGATATGTTAATATATCCAAGCTGACGATTTCCATGGAGGGCATACGCAGGTGTAGCACAATGGTCAGGGCACCAGCCTTCCAAGCTGGGGATGCGAGTTCGATTCTCGTCACCTGCTCCAACACATTCGCGCCAGTAGCTCAGCTGGATAGAGCAACTGCCTTCTAAGCAGTGGGCCAGGGGTTCGAGTCCCTTCTGGCGTACCAGCTCTTCTTTGGAGCGATAGTCAGTATTTCCCATGTTTATATGTGGTGGGTGTAGCTCAGTTGGTTAGAGCACCGGATTGTGGTTCCGGGTGTCGTGGGTTCGAGTCCCATCTCCCACCCCAGACAAAGTAGGGGATCGGGGTCACCCCGGTCCCCTATTTCCTTCCACATTGGGGCGTCGCCAAGTGGTAAGGCAAGGGACTTTGACTCCCTCATCCGCTGGTTCGAGTCCAGCCGTCCCAGCCAAACAATCCGCGCCGCGGCAGCGGCGCTGTATAAGACCATGACCCGGTAGCTCAGTCGGCAGAGCAACTGCCTTTTAAGCAGTGGGTCCGGGGTTCGAATCCCCGCCGGGTCACCACGTCGGAGCAAGCTGCATATCGCTTGCTCTGACTTTTTTTTCAAAAAGTCAGAGTGCGCTCATTCCGCTGCTCCTCCTTTCCAACCGCGAATCGCTTCGCTGGATTCGCGGTTGGTTTTGGGGGCAGATCCGAAAGCCTGTGCTTCGAAAGTGTTCACTCTTTCCACGTCGGAGCAAACTGCATATCGCTTGCTCCGACTTTTTTTCAAAAAGTCAGAGTGCGCTCATTCCGCTGCTCCTCCTTTCCAACCGCGATCCGCTCCGCTGGGTTCGCGGTTGGTTTGGGGTGTAGACCTGAAAGTCTCTACCTCGAAAGTGTTCACGCTTTCCAGCTCGTCGCAAGCGTCATATCGCTTGCGACGAGTTTTTTATGCACCGGACGCCTGGGATGGCGCTTTTGTTGGCAAGGAAAAGCGCTTATGTAAACAAAATACAGAAACAGGACAGGCAAAAATGTAGAAATTTTTAAAAGATTTTTAGCGGGACTTTTCCAAAGTATTACGGGAATTTCATGGAAAAACGCGGGATATTTGCTATAAGGTTAGTGTTTCCATGTTATGTAAAGGAGGGAGTCCATGCAGACGGAGGAAAAGCAGCGGGAACTGCTGAAAAAACTGTATTTGGAATCTTATCACAGCCTGTTCCTTTATGCCCGGTCCGTGCTGCAGGACCCGAGTCTGGCGGAGGAAGCGGTGCAGGATACCTTCTGCATCGCCTGTGTCAAGCAGGAGCAACTGGCCGCCAGCGGAAACCCCGTGGGGTGGCTGGTGCAGACGCTGAAAAACGTTTTGCGCAATATGGAGCGCAGCCACAGCAGCCTGTACTCCTTTATGAGGACCGCCGTTTTGTACGATGACACCGTACTGAAGGAGAGCCGGGAGGACGCCAATGTGGACCTGCTGTACGGGGACCTGCTGCCGGAGGAGGATTTTCGTCTTTTGAAGCGCATCGTGCTGGAGCGGTACAGCTATCTGGAGGCGGCGGAGGAACTGGGCATTTCCCTGGAGGCCTGCCGCAAGCGCGTCCAGCGCATCAAGCAGCGCCTGCGGGAAAAGCTGGGAGAGTGAATGTCCCGAAACCCGAAGCTGCGTACATAAATGAAATGAGAGGAGGTGGCGGGATGAAAGCAAACGAGGTGTTTGATGATGCGGCCATGTCCGACAAGGAGCTGGAAGCACTGCTCCGGCTGGAGCTGGACAGAGAGGACCCGGCACTGACCCTGCAGGTACTGGAGAGCCTGTCCCGCCGCCAGCCGGAAAAGCCGGGAGAAGCAGAGGCGGCATGGCAGCGGTTTGAGACACACTATCTGCCTTTGGAGGAGCCGCTGTACAGCGGAGAAGCGGAACGGCCTGCAAGGAGGCGGAAACGGATTTGGCTGCGGGTGGTATCTTTGGCCGCGGTGTTCGCACTGGCTGTGGGGCTGCTGGTGGTCCAGGCCGGAGGTTCTAACCCGGTGACCAGGTTTGCCCGCTGGACCACAGACCGTTTCACATTTGGGCAGACAGACCTGCTGCCGGCAGAGGAGAAGGAATCGGAAACGGCAACTCCGCCGCAAAATCTCTTATCAGAAAGCAGTGAACCCATCCCTTGCGCGTCTCTTGAGGACGCGGTGGAAGAACTGGGCCTGGAGGGACATTTGATCCCCACCTGGCTGCCGGAGGGCTATGTGCTGGAAAGCGCGGAGGTCCGGCATATGGCGGGATTTTCCACCATGTATGCATATTACACGATACCGGGAGAAGAACCATTTATCCGCTTCCGCTATTGCCGGGATCACCCGGGCAGCAGCGGCGGTGTTTCTATCCACGAAAAGGATGACACACCGGTAGAGGTGTATGAACGGGATGGGACGCTTTACTATTTCCTGTCCAACGAAGGATTTGAAGCGGTGACCTGGATGCTGGACGATATGACGGAGTGCAGCATCGGCGGGGAGCTTCCCCGGGAGGACCTGCGAAAAATTGTGGATTCCCTGTATGATACGTAAAAAAGCACCGGCCCTTTGGAATTCCCAAAGGGCCGGTGCTTTGCCAGTGCAGGAGAGAACATTCAGATGCTTTTGCCCAAATAGGCGGCGATGGTCTCCGTCAGGCAGCGGTGGTCATCCAGATGGGGAAGGCCGGACACAATGGCGGCGCCCCGGAATTCCCCGTTTACCACAATGGGGAAGCCGCCGCCGCAGAAGGCGTAATGCTCCTCATCGCACTGCCAGTCCTCCTGGCTGCCGGACAGCTCCCGCTCCGCGGCGGCCCGCAGGGAGGAGTGGCGGGTCCGTTTCACCGTTGCGTATTTCTTGTCCATCCACCAGTTGTTGTCCTTTCCAGTGCCGGGCAGGAAACTCTGATAGACGATGAGGTCATCCAGCACAATGCGCACGGCAATGGGATCCGGCTCCCGGGTGCCGGCTTCCCGCAGACGGGTGCCCAGGGCATAGGCGTCTTCCAGGTCAAAGGCGGGGAACTGAAGCGTCTCCTCCAGCTGCCGCAGAGTCTCCAAAAACGCGGGGGTATACATGGGCAAAACTCCTTTCCGGTCCAGGGGGTGCCTGGCCGCTTGTATGTTGACGGTCTCTGAAAACAGCATAGCACAGGCGGCGGAGAATTTCCACAGCCGGTATCAGCGGTGCTGATAAAAATTATTTTCATTTCCTACTTCCACTTTGCCGCAACAGCGTGTAAAATTAAACAGTAAATACCAATGTGCACCCCAGCGGACACACGAGAAAGGACAGAAGAACTATGGTATCTGAAAAATGCTTGGAATTGGGGACCGCCCGCTCCTGTATCCGGGAGCTGTTTGAATATGGCCTGCGGCAGGCGGCTGTGGTAGGCAGCGAGAATGTGTATGACTATTCCCTGGGAAATCCCTCTATTCCCGCTCCTGCCAAGGTGAATGAGACCTTTATCTCCATTGTCCGGGACATGGACAGCCTGGCAGTCCACAGCTACACGCCGGCCACCGGCGGCATGGAGGCCAGAAAGGCCGTGGCGGAGGACCTGAACCGCCGCTTTGGCACAGCGATCCGGGGAGAGAACATTTTCTTCACCTGCGGCGCGGCGCCCGCCCTGCTGTCCGTGATCCGGGCGCTGACGGTGGAGGATGCCGAGATCCTGGCCATCGCACCCTTCTTCCCGGAATACCGTCCCTTTGTGGAGGGCTGCGGCGCCGCGTTCCGCATGGTCCCGGCGGATACGGAGACCTTCCAGATCTCTTTGGAGGCCTTGGAGGCGCAGCTGACGCCCTACACTCAGGCCATCATCGTCAACTCTCCCAACAACCCCTCCGGCGTGGTGTATACCCGGGAAACACTGGAAAAGGTGGGAGCCCTGCTGACCCGGAAGGGTGCGGAGTACGGCCATCCCATTTACATCATTGCTGACGAGCCTTACCGGGAGCTGGTGTACGACGGTGTGGAGGTGCCCTTTATCCCCACAATCTACGCCAACACCATCGTCTGCTACTCCTATTCTAAGTCCCTGTCCCTGCCTGGTGAGCGCATCGGCTATGTATGCGTGCCTGACCAGGTGGAGGACAGCCAGCAGGTATTCGCCGCCATGGCGGGCGCCGCCCGGGTTCTGGGCCATGTGTGCGCGCCCTCCTTGCAGCAGCGGGTGGTGGCCGCCTGCACGGACCTGCGGCCGGACCTGGAGGCCTATGACCGCAACCGGAACCTGCTGTATGAGGCCTTGACCTCCTACGGCTACCAGTGCCCCAAGCCTCAAGGTGCCTTCTATATGTTCGTCAAGGCCCCCGGCGGCGATTCCCAGGCCTTCTCCCAGCGGGCCAAGGAGAAGAACCTCCTGCTGGTTCCCGGCGATGACTTTGGCTGTCCGGAATTTTTCCGCATCTGCACCTGCGTTTCCTATGACATGATCCAGCGCAGCCTGCCGGTGTTCAAGGAACTGATCGAGACCCAGGCGTAAACGGCACGAAAAACGATTGCAAACAAACAGGAGCGCACCGGCAAGAGCCGGTGCGCTCCTGTTTATGTTTGTAAGAGACTGCCCAGCGGGAGACAGAGGCTTCATGCGGGCTGCGTGGAACGCAGGGACATGGAGCCGTTGCCGCTAGGTGGAGCCGTGGTCGCACTTTTTTGCTCACCCGCGGCCAGCATATAGCTGTAAAAGGCCTCCGGCATGACGCGGGCGGACAGGATGGACGGCGGAAAGCTGATGGCGCGCAGGGAGTACCCATTGCCCAAAGGCGTCAAAGGCACATCAGTTGTCCTCCTTGATGCCGAAAAAGGCCTTGATGATCTCCACAGCCTTTAAAATATCCTCGTTGGTGGTTTTTTAGCGGCGGAAAACGTTCAGACCTTGTATTCCACATATAGCTCCCGGACCGCATTGGGGTCGGCGGGGGCAGCTGCCTTGGAGGCCTCGGGGGCCTTGGCAGGTTCGTCGTGGGGGCCGTCCCTCCAGGCCAGGAATTTGGGTGCCACCTGGGGGAACAGAGCCAGGGAGAGGACATCCTCGTCGCTTTTGGCGGTATCCTTAAACTCCTCCCGGTACTTCTCCACCTCCGGCTCCAGCAGGTCTGCCGGACGGCAGGTAATGACATCCTCCGGCTTGATGCCGGCTTTGGCCCGGACCTCCTCGTTCACCTGGCCGGGCAGCTGGCCGTATTCGCCCCGGAGCATCGCCTTGGACTCTTTGGTGAAGGTTTTGTACCGCTCTCCCATGATGACGTTCATCACCGACTGGGTGCCCACGATCTGGCTGGAGGGCGTCACCAGCGGGGGATAGCCGTAATCCGCCCGGACACGGGGAATCTCCGCCAGCACATCGTAGTATTTGTCCTCTTTCCCGGCCTGCTTCAGCTGGGAGATGAGGTTACTCAGCATACCGCCGGGCACCTGATAGAGAAGTGTGTTGGTGTCCACGTTCAAAACCTTGGGGTCCAGGCTGCCCTGGTCCTTCAGCTTCTGGGCCACCTTGCGGAAATGGGCGGCGGCCTCACTCATTTTGTTCAGGTCCAATCCGGTGTCCCGGGCAGAGCCCTGGAGCGTGGCCACCAGAGACTCCGTGGCGGGCTGGGAGGTGCCGTTGGCCAGGGGGGAGAGGGCGGTGTCCACAATGTCCACGCCGGCCATGGCGGCCATGAGGTACACCATGTCGCCGGTGCCGGTGGTGTTGTGGGTGTGGAGGTGGATGGGGACGGAGACGGTCTCCTTCAGCCGCTTCACCAGGGAATAGGCGTCCATGGGCAGCAGCAGGTTTGCCATGTCCTTGACGCAAATGACGTCAGCGCCCATCTGCTCCAGTTCCTTGGCCAGCTTCACAAAGTACTCCTCGTTGTGGATGGGGGAGATGGTGTAGCTCATGGCGGCCTCCACCATGCCGCCGTACTTCTTGGTGGACTTGATGGCCTGCTCCAGGTTGCGGACGTCGTTGAGGGCGTCAAAAATGCGGATGATGTCGATGCCGTTTTCGATGGACTTGCGGCAGAAGGCGTCCACCACGTCGTCGGCGTAGTGCTTGTAGCCCAGGATGTTCTGGCCCCGGAACAGCATCTGGAGCTTCGTGTGGGGCAGGGCCTTGCGGAGCTTGCGCAGGCGCTCCCAGGGGTCCTCGTTGAGGAACCGCATACAGGCGTCGAAGGTGGCGCCGCCCCAGCACTCCAAAGACCAGTAGCCGATGGAGTCCAGCACCTCACAGGCGGGGAGCATATCCTCCACCCGCATCCGGGTGGCCGCCTGGGACTGGTGGGCGTCCCGGAGGATGGTATCCGTGATATACAAAGGCTTGTTACTTAAAAATTCCATAGTCATGTACCTCCCTTAACCGAACAGGGAAATCAGGACGCCGGCCGCGATGGCGGAGCCGATGACACCGGCCACGTTGGGACCCATGGCGTGCATCAGCAGGAAGTTGCCGGGGTTGGCCTCCTGGCCCACCTTTTGGGACACCCGGGCGGCCATGGGCACGGCGGACACGCCGGCAGAGCCGATGAGGGGATTGATTTTCTCCTTCAGGAACAGGTTCATGAACTTGGCAAGCAGCACGCCGCCGGCGGTGCCGCAGCCGAAAGCCACGATGCCCATGACCATGATCTTGATGGTCTGGAGGGACAGGAAGGTAGCGCCGGTGGCGGTGGCGCCCACGGACACGCCCAGGAAGATGGTGACGATGTTGATCAGCTCATTCTGCACGGTCTTGCTGAGCCGCTCCGTGACGCCGCACTCCCGGAACAAGTTGCCCAGCATCAGGCAGGCAATGAGGGGACCGGCGGAGGGCACCAGCAGGGCCACGAAAATAGTGACCACAATGGGGAAAATGATTTTTTCCTTCTTGGACACCTGCCGCAGGGGCTTCATGACGATCTGCCGCTCTTTTTCAGTGGTCAGCAGCTTCATGATAGGCGGCTGGATGACAGGCACCAGGGCCATGTAGGAGTAAGCCGCCACGGCGATGGGGCCCAGCAGAGCCGGAGCCAGCATGGCGGTGACGAAGATGGCGGTGGGACCGTCGGCGCCGCCGATGATGCCGATGGAACCGGCCTCCGCACCGGTGAAGCCCATGAGGCGGCAGCCGGCGTAGGTCAGGAAAATGCCCACCTGGGCGGCGGCGCCCAGCAGCAGGCTCTTGGGATTGGCGATGAGGGGACCGAAGTCGGTCATGGCGCCCACGCCCATGAAGATGAGGCAGGGGTAGATGCCCAGCTTCACACCTAAGTACAAAATGTCGATGAGGCCGGTGCTGACGGTGACATTGGACAGCTCCATACCGTAGTAAGCGGCGGCCTGCTCCGCCTGGACCAGCGCCTGGAGCTGCACCTCAAAGGCGCTCAGGGCGCCGTTGGCGGAGGCGGAGATCTCCGACATCACGCTTTCAATGATTTCCGGCGAGAAGGCGGATTGCGCCGCGGCCATCAACTGTTCCACATATGGGGCAAGGACATTTTGCGATACCCCCAGCTCCTGCATCTCCGCCAGGAATTCCGCGGTGACGGGGCTTCCGCCAATCAGGTCCCAGTGGATGTGGCCGCCGGCAAAGAAAATTTCGTGGAACATGCCGGCACCGGGCAGATTGGTCATCAGCATACCGAAGGCGATGGTGCACATCAGAAGAGGCTCAAACTTTTTGCCGATGCCCAGGTACAGCAGGAAGCAGGCAATGGCCAGCATCACCAGGTTTTTCCAGCCGCCGTCCTGGAAAAACAGGACGAAGCCGGTGTCGTTGATAAAATTCAGGATAGCTTCCATATGTGCCTCCAGTCTGTCACTGGATGACGCACAGCAGCGTACCGGACTCCACGGAGGAGCCCTTGGAGGTGTTGACGGAGGCAATCTTGCCGTCGCAGGGGCACATGATCTCATTTTCCATCTTCATGGCCTCCAGAATCATCAGCACCTGGCCCCGCTTCACGCTATCCCCCACGGCGACATTGACGGCCAGAATGGTGCCGGGCATGGGGGAAGTCACCTGCTCGCCTCCGGCGGGAGCGGCGGCAGGGGCGGCAGCGGCGGCAGGGGCGGCAGCGGCGGCAGGAGCGGCAGCGGCGGGAGCAGCCGCGGGGGCGGCGCCGATCAGTTCCTCCAGCTCGATCTCATAAACGGTGCCGTTGACGGTCACTCTGTATTTTTTCATACGTGTATTCTCCTTATCCATTTACAGTTTTTTGACGGACAAAATGCGGATGCCGGTGATATCGGTGCCCAAATCCTCCGCGATGGCGGCGGAAATGGCGGCGATGAGCTCCTGTTGGTCCACCGCCGGTGCTGCTTCCGGGACAGCGGCCGCCGGCGCGGCAGACGGATGGTCCCGTCCGCAGACGCGGCCCAGGAGCGTTGTCAAAACGATCAGGCAGACCAGACCGAAAAACACCGTTCCCATTCCCATCAGGCAGACAAAAATGATGGAATAGTCCATTGTATCTCTCCTTGCTTCAGTGTTTCGTTGTTAAGGGGCAATCAGGTGTGTCTGAAATGCCCGGCTTGCTCAAATACCTGCGCGTCCTGGCCGCCCACGGTGTCTGGGGGAACTGGGACGGCGCTGGTTTTGCCGGACTGTGCAGGCCGGTCCTCTGTATTTGCGGTGCTGTCCATGTTTCACTCTCCCTTTTGCGGTTTCCGTTTTGTGCGCCGCCGGCCCGCTCCTGTCCGGTGAAACGTTTCCTACGGCCGGCAGCGCATATCGCTTTTACCATTATATCATACTTTTTCCTCCTTGGCGACTGAAAAAAATGTTTTGTGCCCACTTCCTCCCGGCGAAGCCTGCCGTGTGTTGCGCTGCTATGTTGAATGTGATAAAATCATGCATATCAACACGGCGTGGGAGGCGGAAAGCGTGAAAAAGCTGGTCAAACTGATCGTGGAGAACAAGAGCTGCATTCCGGAGTATACCGCGCAGCTGTACAGCGTGTTTGGAGACGCGGTCACGGTCCGGGCCTTTACCATTGACGACCCCGCTGCCTATGCTGACCAAAGGGAGGATGCTATTTTGACCTCCGCCAGCTCCGCCGTGAATTTTTCGGAGATCAAAAAGGTGCATTTTCGGGGGAAAAAGTGGATTCCCATCAACCTCTGCCTCCAGCGAAAGAGCCTTTTGCAGCTGAACGCCTATCCAAAGGGGACGCAGGCGCTGCTGGTGAACCTGTCCAAAATGATGGCGGAGGAGACCATCTCCCAGCTGTACCAGGCCGGATACAGCTATATCACCTTCCATCCCTGCTACCCCGGTTATACAGGTCCGAAGTTCCCGCTGGCGGTGACCCCGGGCGAGACTGGATCCGTGCCGGACTGGGTGACGGAGTGCATTGACCTCGGTCCCCGCTGCATTGATATCGTGACCATGGTGGAGCTGGCGGAGGAGCTGCAATGCGAATACGTTTTAAAGACCCGCCGCTTTTTCAGCTATTTTGAAAAGCAGCACAACACCTCCGCCGGCGTTTCCATCCTGGTGGAGGAAAACCAGACGCTGGAGCGGCGCTTGGGCGCCTTGGTGCAGCTGGCGGATGAGGGCCTGCTGGGCATCAATGCCGACGGAGAAATTTTGGAGTGTAATTTTCAGGCGGCCGATATTTTGAAAAAGCCGCGGGGCCAGCTGCTGCGCGCCCGGCTGTCGGAGCTGCTGCCGCCGGAGATGGCGGAGCACTGCCGCACACAGCAAACACCCATCTCCCGGGTCATCGCCTTCCCCGGCGGCACCTATACGGTGCGTATGACGCCAATCACCCAGGGAACCCAGTATCTGGGCGCCTACGTCCTGTTTTCCCCGCCGGAGCCGGATAGCCCGCCACGGGCCAAACCTGCCTCCGGCAAGGGGCATGTGGCCAAATACCGGTTTTCTGATATTTGCGGCGGCAGCGCACAGATCAGGCAGACGGTGGAGCTGGCCCGGAAAATGGCACGGACGGAGTCCTCCATCCTCATCACAGGGGAGAGCGGCACCGGAAAAGAACTGTTTGCCCACGCCATCCACAACAGCTCTCCCCGGGCGGCGGCGCCGTTTGTGGCTATCAACTGCGCCGCCCTGCCGGACAGCCTGTTGGAGAGCGAGCTGTTCGGCTATGAAGACGGCGCCTTCACCGGCGCCAGAAAAGGCGGCAAGGCGGGGCTTTTTGAGCTGGCCAGCTCCGGTTCCATTTTCCTGGACGAGATTGAGGGGATGGCTCCCAGCACGCAGCTGAAGCTGCTGCGGGTCATCCAGGAGCGGGAGATGATGCGGGTGGGCGGTGACCGGGTCATCCCCATTGATGTGCGCATCATCAGTGCCTCCAATCAGGACCTGACCGCTATGATGGAGGAGGGGCGGTTTCGCAGCGACCTGTTTTACCGGGTCAGCACCCTGCCCCTGGACCTGCCGCCCCTGCGCCGCCGCCGGGAGGATATCCTGACGCTGATTGAGGAATTCAAAAGTACCCTTCGTCTCTCCTTCGTGCTGACAGAGGAGACGAAGGCCCTTCTGCTGCGGTACAGCTGGCCGGGGAATATCCGGGAACTGCGCAACTGCGTGGAGTATTTGGGATGCCAGAACCTCCCGGTCATTGAGCCGGAAAATTTGCCCTACACTATTCGCCGCGCTGCCGCCCACGGACCGGACGAGAGCGGCTCCCAGCGGTTGCAGAACGCGCTGCTGTATGCTTTGGCGGAAGAAAGCTGCGGACGCAAACAGCTGCAGCACATCCTGGCCAAGCGGGGCCTTCCCGTTTCCGAGAGTCAGCTGCGCCGGGAGTTGGAGCAGATGAAAGCCCGGGGGTGGGTCACCTCCGGCACAGGACGGGGCGGCTCCCGCCTGACAGACGCAGGCTTGCAGGAATACAAAAACAGGTCAAAATAGGCGGGTGCCTATTTTGACCTGTTTTTGTGTGGGCAGGGTGACCGTAAATTCTATGAATTTGGTAGGTTTTCTGCTGAACGTGTGGCTGGCATATTTTTTGCTTTTAAAATTTTTATACCATATAAACCAAGAGAATTTCAAATCAGGAGGAGTGTACAATGAGCAAGATTGATATGAATACCGTTGGTTTCGATACGCAGAGCATCCATGCCGGCTACCACAGAGATTCCGACTTCGGCGCTCTGGCAACTCCCATTTACCAGACCTCTACTTTTACGTTTACCAGCGCCGACCATGCCATGGGCGTGTTCAGCGGGGAGATCCCCGGCTATGATTACACCCGTGCCGGCAACCCCACCGTGCGGGTATTCGAGGAAAAGATCGCCCAGCTGGAGGGCGGCGAGGACGCTGTGGCGGCATCCTCCGGCATGGGCGCCATCAGCTCCGTTCTGCTGGGCCTGCTTCAGACGGGAGACCATATCGTCTGCGGCAACACGGTCTATGGCTGCACCGACGTGGTCATGCGTGAGATCCTGCCCACGCTGGGCATCACAGCTACCTTCGTGGATTCCGCGGATGCCGCCGCCGTGGAGGCCGCCATTCAGGACAACACCAAAATGATCTATTTTGAGACCCCGGCGAACCCCACGCTGCATGTCACCGATATTGCCGCTCTGGCCGCACTGAAGGCGGGCCATCCCGGCATCCGCGTCGTGGTGGACAATACCTTTGCGCCGCCTCCGGTACAGTATCCCCTGAAGCTGGGTGCCGATGTGGTGGTCCACTCCGTCACGAAGTATATCAACGGCCATGGCGACGTCATCGGCGGCGTCGTGGTGGGCAGCAAGGAGGATATCGCCGTTATCCGCGGCCGCGCCATGGGCAAGATCACCGGCACGCCGCTGACGCCCTTCTGCGCGTATCTCATCATCCGCGGCATGAAGACGCTGGGCATGCGGGTCCGGCAGCACTGCGCCAACGCCATGGCCATCGCCCAGTACCTGGAAACATCCCCCTACATTGAAAAGGTGTACTATCCCGGCCTGGAGTCCATGGGGAAGGACCATGAGGTGGCGAAAAAGCAGATGAACGGCCTGTACGGCGCCATGATCTCCTTCGTCCTGAAGGACGGCATCAAGGGTATGTCCGCTTTTGACGCCAGCAAAAAGCTGATGGACAACCTGAAGATTCCCGCCATCGCCGTCTCCCTGGGCGATCCCGACACGCTGATCCAGCACCCTGCCTCCATGACCCATGTGCGGGTCCCCAAGGAGGTCCGGGAGGAGGTCGGCATTACGGACGGTATGCTGCGCTTCTCTGTGGGCCTTGAAAATGTGGAGGACCTCATCGCCGACTTTGACCAGGCGTTTGCCGCCCTGTAAGGGGAAGGCGGGCAGCCTGCCTTGCAACGTATGCCAATTGGGGGACGTATTGTGCTGATTTACCACAATAGTGATTGACAAGAACGCCTCTCTCGTATAAAATTGACATATGATATCAGATATCAACTACTGAAATCCACGATACAGGCGGCAGCTGCACCAAGGCGTGGATGGAGAGGGTAAGTGAGGAGGTGCGCTGCATTGCGGGTGTTCCTTTCCTATTTGCTGGAGGACGGAGATGTCGTCTGGCCGGGAGAGCCCACCGTTCACATTGAACCGTTTACCACCATCGAGCGGGACGGCTACAACTCCTGCAAAACCATCCTGCCCAACCATCACGGAACGCACTGCGACGGACCCAACCATTTTAATCCCAACGGTCCTAAGCTGAACGACCTGCCCATTTCCTATTTCTGGTTTGACCGTGTGGCGGTGGCGGATATCCCCAAAAAAAGAGGGGAAGCCGTGGTGCCCGACGATCTGCGGCCCTATGAGGCAGCCATCCGGAACGCGGACCTGCTGCTTTTAAAGACCGGGTTTTGTATGCTCCGCAGTACACAGCCCCGGGTCTATGAAAGCGAAGGACCGTATCTTTCCCCGGAGGTCTGCCGCTACCTTGTGGAAACCTTTCCGGACCTGAACTGTATCGGCCTGGACTTTCTCTCCGTGGGAACACCGGCCAACAGCCTTTCCAGGCAGGCGCACCAGATCCTGTTTGGGTGCCACAACGGAAAATTTATCCCCGCCATAGAGGACATGGACCTCAGACCGCTGTTTCAAACGGACAAGAAGCTGAAGACCGTTGTGGCCGCTCCGCTGCGGCTTGCCGGTGTGGACAGCAGCCAGATCACGGTCATGGGGGAGTTCGAGGACTGATCCGCGGAACGCGGAATCGATTCTGCATGGAGCAGAGAATCACACTTGTCAGCAAATACCCCGAGTATATATAGAAAGAAGGAGAAATGCATGGAAACCAAGAAAGCAAATGGCTGGACCCTAATTCCCTTCATCGTAATGATGGCCTTGTTCCTGTGCGGGTTCCCCATGGTGACGGCATGCTTGTGCGCGGTTGCCCTGACCTTTGCCTTTGCAAAGGGCAAAATGAGCGAGCGGTTCTCTGTCTTTGCCAAAGGCGCTGGCGACGAGGGCGTTTTGATCATGCTGATGATCTTCTCCCTGTCCGGCGCATTCTCCTCCGTGGCCAAGGCCATGGGCGGCCGTGACGCCGTCGTGAACCTGGGCCTGTCCCTGGTCCCCACCCAGTTCCTGCTGGGCGGCGTGTTCATCATCGCCATGCTGATGTCCACCGCCTGCGGCACCTCCATGGGCACCATCGCCGCCATCACTCCCATCGCCGTTGGCGTTGCGGAAAAGGCCAATTTGAACATGGTCATGCTGCTGGGCGCCGTGGTGGGCGGTGCCATGTTCGGCGACAACCTGTCCTTCATCTCTGATACCACCATCGCCGCCGCCCGCGGCCAGAACGTGGAAATGAAGGATAAGTTCCGCCTGAACTTCCTGATCGCATTGCCTGCCGCTCTTATCACGCTGGTGCTGCTGTGCATCCTCGGCCGTCCGGATACCGCGCTGGATATGGGCGAGCTGTCTTACAGCCTCATCAAGGTCATTCCCTATGTGGTCGTTCTGGCATTGGCCCTCATCGGCATGGACGTGATGCTCGTGATGGCACTGGGCATTGCCTCCGCCGCCCTGGTGGGTGTCGCCACCGGCTCCATCACCATCATTGAGTTCGCCGAGGCGGTCTGGGCCGGCGTCATCGACATGGACCAGAGCTTCTATCTGGCCCTTCTGATCGGCGGTATGACCGCAATCATCAAGGAGCAGGGCGGCTTGGAATGGCTGGTGCAGAAGCTGCAGAAGGTCATGAAGAGCAACAAGTCCGCCCAGTTCGGCATTGCCGGTCTGGTGGGCGTGCTGGATGCCGCCACCACCAACAATACGGTGGCCATCATCATTGCCAACCCCATCGCCAAGGACGTGAGCCGCGACTACAATATTGATCCCCGCCGTACCGCTTCCTTGCTGGACCTGTGGTCCTGCGTGGTGCAGGGCATCCTGCCTCACGGAGGCCAGACGCTGCTGGCCTGCACGCTGGCTGCCACGTATGGCCTGAGCATCACTCCCGTGGATATCATCCCCTATCTGTGGTATCCCATGCTGCTGGGCGTGTTCGCGGTCATTTCCGTGTTCGTTCCCTTCGCCGACAGTGCCTGCCGCAAGGACCCCTGGAACTGGGAGTATGACTGCCCCGAGTCCAAGGTGGCGGAAAAGAAGGCCAACATGGCCGCGGCTGGACAGTAAGCTGCTGTACCATTTTTACTGCAAACGGGGCCGGCTGAAAGCCGGCCCCGTTTTACTGTGCCCCAAAGAAAACGGCAGGGAGGGCACCTTCAGGTGCTTTTCCTGCCGTTTCTGCGCAAAAAAAGTTCCGCGGTTTTTGCCGTGCTCAGATCAAGTCGCCTTCCGCGTGGTCCCGCAGCTCCAGCTCCTGGAAGATGGCCGCTTCAATGGCCTCGTATTCCCCGGGGCTTTTGAACCGACGCAGCTTCTTGTTCAGCCGGTCCGCGTCCTCGAACAGGTGGATGAGGTAGAACCAGACCTCCCGCATCCGCTGGGCAGCGGTGCCCACCTGACCGTAAAAGGCCTGATACTCCCGGTACAGCTCCTGCGCGAAGGACTGCAATTCCTCCCGTGTGGCGGCGCTCCCGCCCCGCAGCTTCCGGGGCAGCGCCGGGTCCGCCACGGCCCCCCGGCCGATCATGACAGCCTCCACCGCCGGGAAGCGGGCCTCCAGGGCCCGGACTTCCTTCACGGTCCGCAGGTCGCCGTTGTAGCAGACAGGGTTCCGGCTCCGCGCCAGCGCCTGGGCAAATTCCGCCAGGTGCACCTGTCCCCGGTATTTCTCCTTCTGCACCCGTGGATGGATGGTGAGACAGGCGATGGGGTAGCGGTCATAGATGTCCATCAGCGGCTGGAATTCCGCCGGGTCGGCAATGCCCAGCCGGGTCTTGACAGACACCGGCAGCGTTACCCGGGAAAACACCGTATCAAAAAAACGGTCCAGCTCCTCCGGCTTTGCCAGAAAGCCGGAGCCCTTACCCTTGGCGGTGACAGTACCGGAGGGGCAGCCCAGGTTCAGGTTGACCTCGGGGTAGCCCATGTCCGCCACCAGCTCCGCCGCCCACAGAAAGTCCTCGGCCCGGCAGGTCATCACCTGGGGCACGGCAGGAAGGCCCGCATTGTTTTCCGGCCCCACCTCCCGGCGGTCCCGGTTTGTCAGAATGTGCTGGTCCGTGGGGGAGAAGAAGGGAATGAAGTACCGGTCCACTCCGCCGAAATACTTGTGCCACACCCGGCGGTATACCGCCCGGGTAATGCCGTCCAGCGGCGCGAAATCAATGCGCTGGATCATTGCAGGGCTTCTTCCCACTCCGCCTGACGGAAGCCCACCAGCACGAAGCCGTCTCCCACCAGAATGGGCCGCTTCACCAGCATCCCATCGGTGGCCAGCAGGGCCAGCTGCTCCTCCTCGCTCATGGCGGGCAGCTTGTCCTTCAGCCCCAGAGCCTTATACTGGAGGCCGCTGGTGTTGAAAAACCGCTTCAGGGGCAGGCCGCTGGCCTGCCACCACTGGCGAAGCTCCCCGGCGGTGGGCTTGTCCAGCTTGATGTCCCGCAGGGTATAGGCAGTGCCCCGGCTGTCCAGCCAGGACTTCGCCTTCTGGCAGGTGGTGCATTTGGGATAGCAGAGAAATAGCATGATGGCGCCTCCTTACATTATGTAAACAAATTCAACTGGCGGTCCTCCAGGGCGGAGAGATACGCCATGGCCGCCTCCGGCTCGCAGATGACGTTGTGCTTTTTGCATTCCTCCCGCAAAATGGCGGAAAGTTCTTTTGCCCGGGGGCTTGGACACTGGTAGGCATCTCCGAAGGTGCGGATGTACCGCTGCCGCATACCGGGGAAATGGCGGTCCAGCTGCCGGTAAAAATACTGGCGGTCCCCGTCCCGCAGGGTAACGCCCATGCCGAAGTTTACGATGACCTCCACGCCCGCGTCAAAGCAGTACCCCAGAAGTCCCCGGAGATTCTCCTCCGTGTCGTTCAGAAACGGGAGAATGGGGCAGAGCCATACGCCGGTGTGGATACCGCGGGCACGCATGGTCCGCAGCATCTCGAACCGCCGCCGGGTGGTGCAGACGTTGGGCTCCAGGATGCGGCACAGCTCCTCGTCAAAGGTGGTGAAGGTGGTGCATACCACCGCCTTGGCCTGGGTATTGATGGCCTCCAGCAGCTCCAGGTCCCGGAGAATGAGGTCGGATTTGGTCAGCACGGACACGCCGCAGCCCTGCCGGTAAATGGCCTCCAGACACCGCCTGGTCAGCCGGGTCTCCGCCTCCAGCGGCAGATAGGGGTCGCACATGGAGCCGGTGCCCACCATGCAGGGGTGCCGCTTTCGGCGCAGGGCGTCCTCCAGCAGCTCCGCCGCGTTGACCTTCACCGCAACATCCTCAAAGGCGTGGTCCATTTGGTAGCAGGTGCTGCGGGAGTCGCAGTAGATGCAGTCGTGGGTGCAGCCCCGGTACACATTAATGCCGTTATGGGCGGAGAGGATGCTCTTTGCCAGGACCTCGTGCACGACCGTTCCCCTCCCGCCTTTCAGATGCAACCAGTATAACAGGATTCCCTGCCTGTGAAAAGCCCCAAACGCGGCACCGGGCACGGAAAACGCCCCGGAACGCAAAGCGCGTTCCGGGGCACCGGCTTAGTGGCCTTTGTGCTTTTCCCGCCGTTTTTCCCGGCGCAGGGCAAACTGCCGGACCGCCTCCGCCTCCCGGTCCTCCCGGGAGCGGCGTGCGCGGGCGGCCTTGTCCTGCTCCCGCTGAAGCTGCAATGCCTGCTGAGCTTTCGTGCCAATGCCCGTATTTTGCAGCGACCGCTGGATCTGCCGCTGCATCCGCTTGGGATTGATCCGCCGTTCTTCCGGCACCGCACCTTCCATGGAGGGGCTGAATGGCAGCTGCCGCCAGTGTTCCAGCAGGAAGGCGTACACCTCGTGGTCCTTCGGCTCGGCGCCGAAGGTGATCTTGCAGACCTGGTAGGTCCCGTCTTCCTCCCGCTCGTAAAGACCCACCCAAAAGGGGGCCTCAAACAAGACGGTCAATACCGCAGTTCCCTTTTCCATGTGCGCATTCTCCTTAAAATCGGGCTGTTCGGAGAAGGGACAACCAAGGAGGCAGGTTACTGATCCCCAAAAGGGACGCCCGGACTACCGACCGGGCCGTGTTTTTATCTCCGCATCTTCACAATAGCGGCATCTGTTGCCGGCGTCAAGCGCAAAAGCGGCAAAATATCCCCCCGGCCAAGCCGGGGGGACACGCTCAGTACATACTGATGTCCAGGCTTTCGTCATCCGTGCCCTTTTCGATGACCCGGATCTCCACGAAATAATGCAGGGTGGGATTCACTTCCACCTGGACCCGGTCGCCCACCTTGTGGCCCATGAGGGCCTTGCCCACCGGGGATTCCTTGCTGATGAGGCCCTTCAGGGCGTCCTGGCGCAGCGTGGTGACGATGCGGATGTCCATCTCCTTTTTTACCATCTCGTTGTAGATCGTCACCTTGTCAAACAGGCCCACGGCATCCTCCTGGGGCCTCACCTGGATGACCTTGGCGGTGCGGATCATCCGTTCCAGATAGCGGATGCGGCTCTCGTTGCGGTTTTTGGCCTGCTTGGCGCATTTATATTCGTAATTCTCACTGAGGTCGCCAAAAGCCCTGGCCGTCTGGACCTCCTCAATCAGCTGGGGACGCAGCACCCGTACCCGGTGGTCGATCTCCTCCTGCATTTTTTTAATATCTACCTCTGTCAGCTCGTCGTACATAATCTTGTGCCTCCTGTGCCCAAGCCTGCCGCGGCGGCAGGCTGTTTTTGAACCAGTATACCACGCATTCCTCCGCAATGGAACAGGCGAAATACCCTCCCGACGCTTGGGGAGCGGTTTCCCCAGAAACAAAAAAACCACCGGCGGCGGGGTCACCCATCAAACGGCCAACGTGCCGGAGCATTGCTCCGGCACGTTGATCTTTACTCGTCGTATGTTCCGTTCAGGTAATCCATGGCAATCGATGCAAAAGCAGCCGATCCTTTTTCAATCACTGTTTCATCCAAATCGAAGTAAGGATTGTGAACGGGGAACTGGGTGCGCGGAGTACCGTCGGAGGACCCCACGATCATGAAGACAGACGGCACTTTTTCACTGATAAAGCAGTAGTCCTCGCCGCCGATCTTCATGGACTCATCCGAGAAAAAGCCCTTGTCGAAAATATCCCGTACGCTTTCCCGCACCTTTGGGACCATGGCCGGGTCGTTGTAAACAGGGAAGCACCGGCCGCGGTAGTGGAATTCATACTCCACCTGGTAGCTCTCCGCCACCTGCCGGATGATACGCTCCAGCTCTTGCTTGACAATGCTCCGGTTATGCTCGTGCAGGGTGCGGACCGTCCCCATCCCTTTGGCGGAATCCGGAATGACCGCTTCGGCGCTGCCGGCGTTGAGCGCGCATACCTGAATGACCGCGGGCTCCAGCGGAGAGATGCGCTGATGGATTCCCTGGATCATTTGATAGGCCGTGACCAGAGGGAGAATGGGGTCGTTGGCCTTGCTGGGAAAGGAGCCGTGTCCGCCCTTCCCCTTGAAGGAGAAGGAGAAAAAGTCCGGGTATGCGGTGACGGGGCCCGGTTCGATGGCCGCATAGCCCACAGGCCGACTGGGCGTCACATGCATGGCGATGGAAAAATCCACATGGGGATTTTCCAGCACGCCTTCCTCCACCATGGCCTGGGCGCCGCCTGTGGCCGCCTCCTCTGCCGGCTGGAAACACAGCTTGACCGTTCCGGCAAACTCGCTTTTCAGCTGGGACAGAATTCGGGCGGCGCCAAGCAGGGCGGCCGTGTGGGCATCATGGCCGCAGGCGTGGGCAACACCTGCATTTTGAGAGCGGTAGGGACAATCGCCCAACTCCTCCATAGGCAGCGCATCCATGTCCGCACGGATCAAAATGGTCTTTCCGGGGCCTTTTTCGCCGTGTATCAAACCCACCAGCCCGGTGACGGCATATCCCCGGCGGACCTCAATGCCCATGGCGCGCAGTTCTTTTTCAATCAGGTCGCCGGTGGCCGTCTCCTGAGAGCCCAGCTCCGGATGGGCATGGAGCTGGCGGCGGATGTCGATCTGCCGCTGCGCCTGCTCTTTTGCCAGACGCTGAATGCTGGTCATCATATATCCTCCGTTAATTTTTGGCGGCCTTCTCCTGCTGCTGGCGGATATATTCCTTTTCCTCGGGCGTACGCAGCAGGCCGAACTGAATGGTGATGATGGCTGCGATCAGCAGGAAGTAGCAGTAGAAGTTATACTGCACCACAGCCAGGGGGTTCAGGGCGGAGTAGAAGCCGGAGAGCGTCAGCATGCCGCCGGCGTGGGGAGCCAGACCGTGCACGGCACAGGCAAAGATATCCAGCAGGCTGGCGTTGCGCTTGGGAGCGATATGGTGCTCGTCGGCGATATCCTTGGCAATGGGAGCGGCGATCATGATGGCGATGGTGTTGTTGATGAGAGCGAAGTCCAGCAGGCCGCTCATGAAGCCGATGCAATACTCGGCGCCCTTCCGGGTATGGACTCTGCGGTGCAGAACATCCACCAGCCAGTCGATGCCGCCGTAGACCGTGATGATGCCGATGAGGCCCCGCAGCAAAATGGCCACGATGGAAGTGGTCATCATGCCGGACATGCCGCTGCCGATGGCCTGGGCAAAGGTGGCGATGGTGAGGCTGCCGGTGAAAATGCCCACCAGGCCTGCCAAGAATGTGCCGCTGATCAGCACCACGAACACGTCCATGCCGCAGATGGCGGCCACCAGGACATACACATAGGGAACGATCTTTACCAGGCTGTAAGAGAGGTCGCCGCTGATGGGCTCCGTGCCGCTGCTCATCAGGGCAAAAGCAATGACCGTCACCAAAGCCGCCGGCAGGGCGATCAGCAGGTTCATGCGGAACTTATCCTTCATATCGCAGCCTGCGCCGGTGGTGGCGGCGATGGTGGTATCGGAGATGATGGAGAGGTTGTCTCCAAACAGGGCGCCGCTGTACACGGCGGCGAAATACAGGGGAATGCTGGAGCCGGTGCCCTCGGCCACGGCCATGGCAATGGGAGCAATGGCCACCAGTGCGCCGGAGGAAGTGCCGATGGCGGTGGCCACCAGCGCGGTGATGATGAAGATACCGGGCAGGATAAACTGCACAGGCACCAGGGACAATCCCAGATTCACGACGCTGTTCACACCGCCCATGGCCTTGCAGACGCCGGAAAAGGCGCCGGCCACCAGGAAGATCATGCACATCATGATGGTGCCCTCGTCACCGGCAGCCTTGCAGAAGTGCTTAACCTTTTCCGGCAGGGGCATGGTGCGGCACATCAAAAATGTAACCACGATACCGATGAGGATGGCGGCGTGGCGGGGAAATTGGTTCCAGGGCTGTTCCACGGTCCCGGTGATCGTATAATACAGGCCGCAGCCTAAATACAAGCCCAAGAACACGAACATGGGGATAAACGCCGCAAATCCATATTTTTTGTTTTCCGTTAAATCCTTTGACATAGTTTCTTCTCCTTTTCTCTCGTTCGGTTGACTCACGACACGACTGACCTGTACGCTCCGCGATTCACCATGATGATTATACAGCAATTTTCATGCCATACCTACCGCTTTTGTGTTTTTTTGTTGATTTCGTGCATAATTCGAGGAGTATTCACCAAACATACTTGCGTTTTTTTGGCTTATTCGCTGATTTTCTGTTTCTTTTGGAAATTGATTTTGGGATAAAACAGGATAAAATAAAATTAAATTTTGATTTTATCCTGTTTACGATAAAAAATGACGGTGCCGCGCATTGACAAAGCCTTCCGCGCTTCCGTATAATAAATGTGA
>Ga0129309_1000446_pt1 | contig 31664 bp, 32 predicted proteins | sample L1105metagenome_FD_94439 | JGI IMG/M metagenome (GOLD analysis project Ga0129309, IMG submission 94439) | Ring-tailed lemur group fecal microbial communities from Wisconsin, USA - L1105 metagenome | ecosystem: Host-associated > Mammals > Digestive system > Large intestine > Fecal | place: USA...
CAGCAGTGAGGAGGTGAGTGTGATGATTCCTTTCCCCGGTGATATGACGGTATTGGGCGATTTTGAAATGACTTCGCCGACCATGCGAGCAAGCGATCCCTGCTACGATCGTGATGTGTGGTGCTGTGGCACTTTTGACAACTGCAAGCTCGGTACCTGGGAAGCCGGCGTCCTCATGCTGGATGAAGGCGACTTGGGCAACCGTGTTGCTGTCCTCGCTGCCCGGCACAAAGAGACCGGTCCTGACTTCACCAGCATTCGAGACCCGAAGATCTACCTCGGTCTCGCGTCTTGGACGGAGCAGCCTTTTGAGGTGGGTGTTGATTCCGGACAGGCGGGTCTCTTCGATGAGGCACACTACCAGGATGACACCGTCTTCGATGGCATGAAAGAGCCGGAACACGATTACGGTGATCTCTGGTATAACCACGCCTGTGATATTACGTTGAGTCGAATGCAGGCGGGTGTTATGCCGTTTGGCGTAGTGTCTTCTTCGGGCTTTGGTGATGGCGGCTATGTCTGCTACACCCATGAGGGAGATACGGGCGAGATCGACTTTGCCTTCATTGTGTTCATTGACGAATAAGCGTTTTGTGGAAAGGGAGTGCTTCGGCGCTCCCTTTTCCCTATTACCGATCGAGGAGGTGATGAATTGAGTATGGACTTCTACTTCGGTATCGACCTGCTGCAGCGCATGCGGCAGTACTATGAGTCACGGTTGGCCCAAGCTCTCTCCAAAGGGTACGACCAGCCGGGTGCCCAGTATTATTGGCTCTTTCAAGAGCTGGAGTACCGGGCATCTACACTTCGCCGATTGATGGCCATGCTGGATGTGCTCCCTGAGTTTATGTGCAGACAGACAGAAGATCAGATCTTCGCGATGGCCATCGGCCACACGACAGGCTGGTTTTCCGAAGCCACACTCGGGCCATTGCCGCGTGACGGTGGCGACAACTGCACTTATTTCCAGGATAGCAATCCGTATTGGGCTGATCTTCAAGCTGCAATGGACAGGTTCACAGTGGACTATGACTACAGCCGTCTTTCCACCTTCTATATCGACCTGGTTGAGTATCTCGTGATGACAGTGCGTCTGTACTTTTTCATCCGGGAGAAGCAATTCCGGCCGATTGATCGTGGGAAGTACGATGAGCTGGTTGGTATGCGTGCGGCATTGCCTACCCCGGCGTAAGGAGGCGCCTATGATGACCCCTCTTACGCCGGAACAGCAGGCTTTTGCTGCGGAACATCACGGCCTGCTCATGGCTTTCATGGAGAAACACAGCCTCGATGATGACTACTATGGCCCGTTGGCAAATCGTTATCTGAATGCTGTGGCGAGGTATTTAACCGAGCCGGAACTGCAGAAGTACGCATTCTCCACGGTTGTGTGGTATCACCTGCGTTCGGAGCTATCCAACATTGCAAGGCGGATGGAGAAGCAGATTCAAGCGCTACCCATCGAATTGCATGGAGATGTTCCGGTTTATGATGAGGCGCCGATCGACACTACCCTTTGGAAGAAGATCGAGGAGATCCTCACCTATAAGCAGTGCGAGGTGGTGTATCTTCGCAATCAGGGATATTCCAATCGTGAAATTGCAGACCTGTGTGGGATCTCTCGCAAAGCCGTTGAGAAGCGCTTTGCGAGGATCCGCAAAGTACTAAATGATAATAAGGAGTTTTGATTATGAGTCACTTTCCTGTTTTCGTTACTGTTCCCCAGATGAGTCCCACTTCCCCCGCCCATGTCGGCGATCTCGAAGATCGGCTAGCAACCATTCTGGCTCGCTACGATGAGCAGACGGAAGAGGACGAGTACCGCGAGTTCGAAGATCGAACGGAAGAGGCGAAGGCGGATTATGAGAAGGACACAATGCGTGTCATTCGGTATCCCGACGGCGTCATTCGCTCGACCTACGACAAGGTGTTCACCTCCCAGTTCTACATCCATGAGGACATCATCTATGAGTATGGCCCCAATGGTGACCGCAGCGGAAAACTGCAGACTGAGGCGTCAAAAGCGCTTGAGCTGGTGACCGATTATCCCGTAAAGCTGTGGTATACAAGCTTTGACGCGTACTGCGACGAGTATCGTGGCTTCGTGAAGAGCGTGGACGGCCGTTGGGGTTACACCCATAATCCCAACGCTAAGTGGGACTGGTGGGTCATCGGCGGCAGATTCCCTGGCGGGCTCTTGGTCAAAAAGGACCTGGAGGACTGCATTGTGTCCTGTAAGGAAGAGCAAGCCGACGCCCCTGCTGGCTATAAGTTTGCGGATGCTGCCCGGAAGAAGGACATCTGCTGGGACCTCATGATGACACTGGCAACCGAGGCGGTTGAGCGTAGCTATAAGCGCTGCGTTGAGGCTTGGGAGGCTCAGAAGTTGGAGAACTTCAGCCCCTTTGTAACAATCACCGAGGAAGGTATCGCCAGTTGGGGCAGCATGATCTATGTGAAAGGCGAAACGCTCGATGAGTATAAAGCTCGTAAGGGCGTCACGGACGCGGATCGGTATCAGATTGGCGCCTACGCCTTCGTGGATCGTAACGGTGACTGGAACGCTTCCGGCGACATGGGTTGGTTCGGAATCTCCAGCAACGATAAGCCTGAGCGCACCTGGAATGACGAGCTGCAGACCCTGATGAACGAGGTGCAGGATGACGACTACCTTGTCGCTGTTGACTGCCACATCTGATTTCTAACACAAAGCCCGGAGTTGATGATTGCGAACAGCACATCAGCTCCGGGCAGCTTTCTAAATACTTTAAGGAGGGTTGACCAATGGGACTGACTTATGTGTGCTCGCCGCTCTCTGCACCTACGCGGGCAGAGATGCTGGCAAATGCCGCAAAGGCAAGCACCTACATGGTAAAGGCAGAGAAGGAATTCGGTGACCGTGCTGTTGCGCCGCACGCGTACTTGCCTTACTTGCTTGATGACACCGTGGCTGAAGAGCGTGCGCTGGCACTGGAGTTTGATACCAAGCTCCTGAAACTGTGCACTCGCTTGGTTGTCTATGGTGACGTGATCAGCAGCGGTATGCGCGTGGAGATCGAAGAGGCTACAAAGCTGGGCATCCCGGTTCTGTATCGGTCCGGCATCTGTCCTGACATGGGGAAAAACAATGCCGATTCGAAAAAGACCGAACACCGCTGTCTCCATTACTGGATCTAAAACTGTTTTGAAAAGGAGAATTTGATGATGGATATCAAACGTGGCGATATTTTCTATGTGAACCGGAGTGAATCTGTCGGTTCGGAGCAGCGCTCCGGCCGACCGGCGATTATCGTGTCCAATCCCGTGTGCAATGAACATAGCCCCGTGGTTGAGGTCGTGTACCTGACCTGTCAGTACAAGCACCGCCTGCCTACGCATGTGCGGATCGATAGTACTGGGAGGAGATCTACTGCCCTGTGCGAGCAGATCACCTCGGTGGATGTCAGCCGGCTTGGCGACTACAAGGGCCATGCGACCGATGAAGAGATGCAGCAGATCGATGCAGCCTTGCTTTGCTCCCTCGGAATCCATCCTCTCACGCAGCAGGCGGCCGTGGAGAAAGTTGGGCCGAGTGTGGATGACTCCGCACTGGCTCTGATCGCCCTGCGGTTCCTGGAAGGCTTCATTCAGACGCACTGTGGGGTTGAGATTAGCAGCAGCCTGAGCGCTGAACTGCTCACCCAGAAAAATGGCTGATTGAGGTGACACCGTGAAAGGGTTCTACAAGCGCAGATCTGATGGCAAACTCGCGGACATGCCACCGTGTGGGCTTTGCAAGCACAAAAGCAAGCAGACCTATGAGTCCCCTTGCTATAACTGCATCGACATCATGGACCTGGCATTGCATCGACCAAATGCGGAAACGGAGTTTGCAAGTTTCGAGCCTGCTGAGGAGGGATCATGAGGATGACTGAACGAGAAGAATTGCTAAAACGACTGGAGCGCGTGAAGGCACTCGCCGAGCGCGGTGTTGGCGGAGAAAAGGAAAACGCTGAAGCGCTTCTGAAGCGCCTGATGGAGAAGTATGACATTTCCGATGAGGATATTGAAGATACCTCGATGCGGACCTACTTCATCCGATATCAGACGCAGTGGGAGCGTAAGCTGCTCCACCAGATTGCATACATGCACCTGGGATCCGGGCATTCGTTTGGCTGTGTGAGGACTTACACAAATCGGTCACGCAAGAAAGTCGGCGTAGAGTGTACGCCGGCTCAATACATCGAGATCGAAGCGGACTATGAGTTTTTCCGCTCAGCTATGGAAGAGGAAATGTCGATTTTCTATACGGCATTCATCTCTAAAAATAACCTCTTTCCACCGCCTGAACTGGCATCACCTGACGATGATTCGGATGAAGAGATCGACCTGGTGCGAGCGAAGAAAGTATCTGCCTTCATGATGGGTATTGAACGCCGGACGCGCAATAAGGCGCTACCCGGTACCACGGAGGAGGGTGATGACGATGAATGAGGAACTGATTGCCAAGACACCACTCGGCGAAATCGCTGTCGGAATCAAATCTGACCCCGACTATCCCGGCGTCTATATCGAACTTCGGGGAGACAACCTGAACGATTGCTTCAAAGAGGGTGCAGTCCGCCTTGCATGGGTGGAGTATTCCTCGGAGAAACAGTGCCTGCAGACCGTTGTCTACGGCGATGGCGATGCAGACGATTTCACGCATCTCGTTGAACACAAGAGAATTACTGATCCCAAACTGATGAAATGATAGGAGGAAGACTTGTGGATACCACGAAATTGATGAGGCCCCTTTTCTATGGTGGCAATTTCAATGCGAAAGGCAGGAGAATGCAGGCCATCTTTGTGCGTGAGGTGTCTAACGGCACAGACTCATACCGCCTATGGCGGCGTGCGGGAAAGCCGGATCTGGACTACCCCCGTGCTGAGAATGATGCCTATACGCTCTATGTGGAGATAGGTGAGTATCTGGCTCCACTGCGGATGACGGAGTATTCTCTGATTGACCATTGCGGCTATCTGGCTGCGACCGAAGAATTGTACGGTGGCAAGGATAAGCGCAGCGAGTACTTCAATCAACTCCGTGAGAGTGGTCCAAACTGGGAGCAAGCGACCTCCGCTGCCATCGCTCTCGAAAATGAACGGATTCAAAGGCTCGGCAGCGATCCGGCTCGTCAGGCAGACTACATCAAGAGCATCATGGATCAGCATGTATCGACCTATCGTGCGTCCAGAGACAGTATCGGGGAGAGTTTCCCGGACTTCATTGGCGCCTTGATCCTCGACGATCTCACAATGTGCCAGTCGCTGGCTTTTGTGTATCGTCAGAAAAAGTATGTGAAAGAGCAGGCATTGATGGCGAAAGCAAAAGAGGAAGAAGAGGCATTCTGTCAAGCGCAAAACAGCCTGGCAACACAAGCAGTTCTGGAGGCCATTCGTATCATTAAGACCAATGGCATTCTGGAAAATAAGACATTGAAATTCTTCCGTGACCGCTATAATTCCAAGAGTTTTTCTGTGGTGAACTACCTGATGCGGAAATATGAGGTCAATGTGCCTCTCCGCACGCAGGGCTGGATCAACGACAGACTCGTCAGTGTTACAATCGAGAATGGCCGGTGCGAGCATCTCAAATACATGAAGGCCAAAGGTGGCCAGTGCTCGCAGCGGTTCTTCGACTGCATGAATGAGCTGATCCAGAAAGTTACCACAGAAGCAGTGCTAGAGTTGGAGGTCGGATGATGGAGTATCACTGGTATGAAGACTACTGGGCGATGCCCCGGAATCTGCCGAGAGGCCATCAGTTCTTCATCGGCTTCTACCAAGCGCAGCGTGCAATCAAGTACCGCGTGGAGTTCATCCATACCGATCAATCTTGCTTCCTGTCAACGTACCTATTTGACCTCGGATACCGTGTGTTTATCCACTTCAAGAGTGGTGTTGTGACAGAGGTTAAACTGGGGGAGAATTCTCCTCCGATCGGAAAGATCGAGCAATCGATGAACTTGGAGCGCCTGCTGCTCAGCGGAAGCCTTGGCAAGCTGGCAGACTGATTTTGAGAAATGAGGTGGGAATATGGACGATCTCATGGATAAGATCGTAATCACGCTAGATGAAGTATCTGGATGCCTCCAGATGCGATGGATTGCCTGCTATATGATCTATGACTGGAATTATCGCCATGCAGACAATGCTTTCTATAACAATCAGATCGCTCGCCGTAAGAAGGTGATTGAGCGTTTGAAAGCAGTGGATGAGATCAACGATAAAGTCGTGACCGAAATCTACAACAGAGTGTTAGCAGAAGACGTAGAGGACTTTATCCAAAACCACATGCGCGTTCAGAACTGTGATCGGGTGCAAGTGGAGATTGAAATTGCGGAAGCAATGGCAGAAATCATGAATTAGATCCAAAATGATTCTAAGCGCATACCTATCCATGGCCCGAGGCGAGGATTTCCTTGCTTCGGGCCTTTTACATATGGAAAAAATCATCGGCATTCTGAAAACGTAGCTATGTTAGCTTGTCCGTATTATTGGACAGGGCATCTGCTAAAATGCTATCATCTATCCATGCGACGCGAAGTAGAACGAATACGCTCATGTGTTGAGGGTTCAAGGCTGCTCTGATATAATGGGCAAAACGATATCTCAAGGAGGCGGCGCCATGACAGATCTGCTTAGCAATTTGAATGATGCACAGAAGGAAGCGGTAACAGCAACGGAAGGCTTCATCCGTGTGATTGCCGGTGCCGGCTCCGGAAAGACCCGTGCACTATCCCACCGCTTTGCCTTCTTGGTAAATGAACTGGGTATTCTGCCCGGCAATATCCTCTGCGTCACCTTTACAAACAAGTCGGCAAATGAGATGCGCCAGAGGATCCACGCCCTAACTGGGGATAATGACACCGGGTACATCAATACCTTCCACGGCTTCTGTGTTTCAATCCTTCAGGAAGACAGCCATGCCGTCCAGTATCCCAAGAGCTTTCTTGTGCTGGATAACTCGGATATTGATGCCATGCTCCAGATCATCTATGAAGAGCGCGGCCTGAGCCTCCGGGACATGACATTCTCTGCGGCCCGCGATATGATCGAGATCCGCAAGCTGTTCAAGGAGCCGGAGTACTATCGGGACATGATCACCATGTCCCTGGATACCCTGAAGGAGAAATACGATCAGGCTACGAGTGCTCCTGACATCATCTTCTATGGGTATCTCTATCAGGAGAAGAAGTGCTTTGGCCTGGACTATAACGACCTCATCAAATTCTCCCTTTACATCTTTGATCAGGATCCAGCCATACGCCTCAAGTGGCAGCAGAGGCTGGAGTATATCATGATCGATGAGTTCCAGGACATCGACGAGCTTCAGTATCAGCTGATGGAGGTCCTGTGTGGGTATCATAAGAATCTGTTCATCGTCGGAGATCCGGACCAGACAATCTACACCTGGCGTGGAGCCAATGTGAAGTATCTGCTGGATTTTGACAAGGCCTTTCCCAGCGTGAAGACCATCATGATGATGCAGAACTATCGCTCCACACCGGAGATCCTGGCGGCCGCCAACTCCCTGATTGATAAGAATGGGTACCGCATCAAGAAGGCCCTGATCCCAACCCTACCCAGCGGCGCTCCGGTCATCTGCCACTTTGCAGAGACCCAGGAAGCTGAGGCAAAATGGATCGTGTCTGAGATGAAACAGCTCCATGAGACCGGCACGCCATATAAGGATATGACGATTCTGTACCGCGCCCATTATGTCACGCGGGCCGTGGAAGAAGTGTTGCTGCAGGAAAAGGTTCCGTACACCATCTACAGCGGCGTTCAGTTCTTCAACCGAATGGAGATCAAGGACGCTCTGTCCTATCTTCGCATGATCGCATACCAGGATGACCTGTCCTTCCGTCGCATTGTCAATGCTCCAAAGAGGAACATGGGAAAGCGGCGGATGGCATTCCTGCAAGAATGTTCTGACAAACAGGGGTGCTCGTTGTACCAGGCACTGAAGAACAATCTGGAGGATCCGATCTTCAAAGGGACAAAAGCGCAGCAGTTCGTTTCTCTGATCGAGCTGTTCTCAACCAGATATGAGGATCGGCCTGTTTCCGAAGTGCTGGCTGCGATCCTCAACGAGAGCGGCTATGAAAAGGCGCTGCGGACAGAGGGAAGCCAGGAACGGCTGGACAATTTGGCCGAGCTGAAGCAATCGGTTTATGAATATGAGACGACCTGCGGTGAGGAATGTACGCTGGAGCATTATCTGACGCATGTTGCCCTCTTCACCAACAGTGATACCGGGGATCAGGGAGATAAGGCCAAACTCATGACCGTTCACGCGGCAAAGGGCCTGGAGTTTCCCTATGTGTTCCTGTGCGGAATGAACGAGGGCATCTTCCCGTCCAGAAAGGTGCGGACGCTTCAGGGCATGGAGGAAGAACGCCGGCTGGCTTTCGTGGCACTTACCCGCGCGGAGAAGAAGCTGTATCTCTCAGAAGCGGATGGGCGGAACTTCGATGGATCGCCCCGGTATCCTTCGCGATTCATTCTGGATATTGACCAGCAGCTACTGCATTTTACCCAGGAGCCTCAGGAGGGCCTCATCCGGGAAGCTAAAGGGTATATCGAGAGCAGCCAGAAGTATCTCCCGGAAGATGACAGTTCTATCATCTTCCCGATTGGTCAGCGGGTAAAGCACTCCATATTCGGAGCTGGCACGGTTCTGGATGTCGATATGGATAAGGCCGCCCATGTTGTGCAGTTCGATGAGATGGAGACTCCCAGACGAATCTCCTTCCGGGCCAAGCTGGAGAGATGCTGATTAGTTCTACATTCATAATTATGAGAGTCCTCCCTCGAATGGCATAAACCGAAAAAGCAAAGTCAGAACATCCTCATATATCGTGAGGACAGCGAAATGCCATATGGGAAACAGACTTGTAGCTGAGAAAGGCGGAACAATATTGGTCATCTCTCTCCGAGATTGATGAAAAGAAGAATGCAAAGACGGCAAGGCATTTCATAGATGCCTTGCCGCCTTGCCTTCTTCCATTATGCCGCATTTAATTCGGAACAGGTGCAAGCCCTAAATATCCCGCAAGGAACAACAGAACAGCCATTGCAACTGGTATTAACAGCATTACGATAGACAGAACAAAAGTCTGTAAGCATGGCAGTTTGTTTTTCTTTCGCCAAGCCCCATAGACCACAAGAGCAATACTTGCTAATAGACAGATAACCGGAAAATACGCCATCGCAAAACCAATCCAGCCCATACCGTCAATCAAGAATACTAGAAACAAGATGGCTGCAACGCATCCGGCAATTTTTGCGATGGATTTTCGTTCAGCCTTGCGTTGAAGCTTTACAAGTTCAAATGTATCCGTTAAAGCCGCAGAAGCAGTGTCTTGTGTAATTGCTGTTTCTTCGATTTTTTCAGAACGCATAATCTCCAATACGCTTACCCCCAAAGCGTCGGCTAATGGCTCAATGGAGTTTATGTCTGGGAACCCTAAACCTCGCTCCCATTTGCTTACAGCCTTATCGGTAACTTGTAATTTTTTTGCCAAGTCAACTTGCGTCATGTTTTTTTCTTTTCGCAATGTTGCGATGAACATCCCAAACTTTTTTGCGTCCATCATCAGACCTCCTCGTTTGTTTTCTTGTATTATATAGCGCAGATAGGTACCCGACAACCGACGCATGGTTTAGGTCGTGATTCTTCTCGCTCTACGAAAAGTTTACTTGAAAATCGCAGTCAAACCAGAAAAGATGCAAGAGTATTTATGGACTTTGGGATACTGTTTTTCCTACAAAAGCAAGAATCGGGATGGCGATATTGCCATCCCGATTCTATTCATCTAACCCTTGAAAGAACTCATCGTAAGAGCAGTTGTAGATCTTCCTCAATTCAATCAGTACACTAGCCCGGATGTTCAGTTCACCGGCTTCGTATTTGGCATACGCACTCCGAGCGATGTCGCAGCCCCGACGCTGTAGCTCAGCACACAGCTTCTCCTGTGAAATGCCGTACTGATCTCTCAGCCTACGAAGGTTGGTGCCCATATTGCGATCTCTGCGGATCTTCTGCTCCATACGCATTCTCTCCATTGAACAGTATCGGTTGCAACTTCAATCAGTTTACGGTAAAATGGAGAAAAATATTGTCCGTGATACTGGACAACTCTGGGGGCGGGAATGATGGCAGGATGGCTCAAACACCACGCGAAGTGGATCTTGGGTTCGTTTGCCTGCGTTGTTCTCCTAATCGTGGCTGGCCGAGCTGTTTATTTGAACCGGCAGCCGGATGAATGCGTGCTGTGTGGCTCTGGAGATCGTGAGGTCTACCATGCCCCCGTGATTGTAAATCTATCCACCGGTGAAGTCAGCGAGATGCGGGTCTATGACCCTTCGATGACTGGTCGTAACAACGAGATTTCGAAAACCCAGACTACAGGGACCTTCAGCTTCATTTACTGCGCTGGCATCACGGGAATTCGAGATACCTGCTGGCACATCTGCAAGGTTGAAATCCCGGCTGACGCGAAACATATGGTGCCCTCCCATTTTTGCTCAGAATGCCGAGAGAGACTTTCTGCAAGTAAGAAGCGGGGGTTTGTACTCGCTGACTTTTACAACGATAATGCGTTTGAAGTGTTCGAAATTGTGAATGGAGCAACATACACGATTCGGGACTATGAGGTCACAATTACGAAAGGCATCACGGACGAGGCCCTAGAGGTCTGCGTGCAGGGCAAGGCTGAAGGCTTGGTATTCGTTGATTAAAAGATGTGGAGCCTGAAAGTGGCTCCACATTTTTGTTGTCAGTAGCTGCTCCTGTCCGTATTTTTGGACAGGGCATCTGCTATGATTCGAATACTACCAAAGGATTCAATTATTGGAAGGGAGATGTGAACCGTGAGCGGTTTGTTTGGTAGCTTATTCGACTTTAATGGTGATGGAGAAGTCAGCGGTGGCGAGAAGGCCTTTGGCTTCGCTGCGATGATGGGCGCCCTATCTGCTCTGGAGGATGCTGAGGTTTCTGTGAGCTGCTCTTTTGACGATGAAGACCTGGATGATATGGATCGGGATGAATTGGAAGCCAAGTTGGAGGAACTGCGTGAGGAGCTCGATGAGCTTGACGATCAGGAACCGGACGATTGCCTCAGCGATGCCTACGATGAGTGGGAAGAACGCTGCGAGGAGTTGGACAGCAGAATTGAAGAACTCGAAGAACTCTTGGACGATTGAGGAGGAACACCAATGAGAGCGTTATTACGAGATGGCGATGATCAGACTCTGATCGCGCTGGAAGTGGAAGAGGCCGTTTATGATCCGGAGGATCAGTTGCTGCTGCTGTACGCTACAAGTGGAACCAACTATGAGGTGTCAAGGATCGTGCGGGCCAATGCCGATTCGATGATCAAGGAGTTGGCTGAGAAGGGATTCTGTGATATGACGCAGTTCACCGCAACTGAGGGAGAAGACTGAAGGAAGGGATTTCGCAATGATCGTGATTGCCTGCTTAGATGATAATGGCGGCATGATGTTTAACCACCGTCGTCAGAGCCAAGACAGTGTGCTGCGGACGCATATTGCAGAGTTGGTCGGAGATGCCAGGCTTTGGATGAACCATTATTCAGCGCAACAATTTGATGCAGAGTTCATTCAGCATCTGAATGTGGATGACGCTTTTCTGCAGGAAGCGGTTGATGGCGATTACTGTTTTGTTGAAGATGCCGCTCTGGCGCCATTTGAACGTTGGATTGAGAAGATCATCATCTTCAGATGGCACAGAACGTACCCCGCTGATCAGTACTTTGATATTGACCTCTCCGGAGGCAACTGGAAAACATGTGAGTCGGTTGAGTTTACCGGGCACTCTCACGAGCGAATTACCATGGAGGTTTATCTGAGATGAAATCGCGCATCCTTTCCTGCTTATTGATCTTTACACTCTGCTTTACCATGCTGACTGCCTGCTGCAGTGAGGCGGAACCGTCCGACAACACTCCAAGCGAGTCCTCGCAGGTCGAGATCTCTGATTTGCAGGATAGCACACCGGAGGAGTCCTCAGAGCCGGACCCCTCTGGAACCTCTGAAAGTGTTTCAAGCGAAGGAGAAGCGGATCCTAGTCAGTCGGAAGAACCGCAGGCAGTTCAGGGGCAGCAGCCCGAATCGACCGCACCGGCAGAGATCACGACAGCCTCGCAGTTCTCTTTGAGCGACGTTCCTGCCTATAGCGGTAAGGCATACACTTCAGTCAATGGGAATGTTCCCTACTTCACCGCTGCAGAACTGACGACAACGTCCTTTGAGACCTACAGTGATTTGGATAGTCTAGGCCGCTGCGGAGTGACTTACGCATGCATTGGGCAGGATTTGATGCCTACCGAGGAGCGCGGCTCCATTGGCATGGTGAAGCCGACCGGCTGGCATACCGTCCGCTATGATGACTTGGTAGATGGTAAGTATTTGTATAACCGTTGCCATCTCATTGGGTATCAGCTGACCGGTGAAAACGCCAATACGAAGAACTTAATTACGGGCACAAGGTATCTGAATATTGAGGGAATGCTGCCCTTTGAGAACATGGTCGCCGACTACATCCAGGAGACCAACAACCATGTCCTTTATCGCGTGACCCCAATCTTTGAAGGGAATAACCTGGTGGCTAATGGCGTTTTGATGGAGGGTTATTCCGTGGAAGACAAGGGCGCCGGGATCTCCTACTGCATCTTTGCCTACAATGTCCAACCGGGCATTGAAATTGATTATGCCACGGGTGAGAGCAAGCTGGCAGATGGCGTTAAGCAGGATGAGCAGAAACCGACTACGGTGACTCCCACGCCTTCTCCGGAACCCGAAAAGCAGAAGCCAACAACCGGCAGTGAGGCTTCGCATGCGGATTATATTCTCAATACCAACACGAAGAAGTTCCACTATCCCACCTGTTCCAGCGTGAACGATATGAAGGAAAAGAACAAGCAGGAGTTCTTTGGTACCCGCGATGAGGCCATTGCGAATGGGTATTCTCCCTGCGGTCGCTGTAAGCCTTGATAAGGAAATGATTGCTCAAGAAACGGGCTGTGAGGACGATTGCCAGGAATCATTCAACGAGATCTCATGATGTGACAGAATCGGCAGACTGTGATATGATGAGGTTGCTGCCTCATGCAGCGAGACCAATTTGATAAGCGAGGTAACCTAAATTGAATTTGAAAGAAGTAAGCGAACTGCGCCGCCGTTTTCGTATGGATCGGAATGCTATCAGCCGTATCTATGGCTGTTTTGTCAATAGCAGCCGTGAAATCGTTTCATACATCGATGAATCCATGGGCATTCTCCCGCAGGACGAAGCTGAGAAGTACTTGAACCTGTTGAAAAAGGCTCTTTCCGGTAAACTCGGAAAGAACCTGATCGATATTATCTTCTCTACTGAACAGGTAGCTGACAGCGATGAGCATCGCCTTCTCATGGCTCTGCGCGATTCGGAACTCAAAGACGGTGAGATCCGTGAGGAGTTCTATCAGAAAATCATCAACTCTCTTGACCTTGGGGATAGCAACTACCTGATTCTTCTGGCGCATGACACATACGATGTTCCTCACAAGAATAAAAACGACGAGATGGATGCAGATGCATCCGATGCTGTTTTCTCCTATTTCGTTTGCTGTGTCTGCCCTGTGAAGGAGCGCAAAGCGGAGTTGGGATTCTTCCCCGGAGACAATGAGTTCCACAGCTGTGCCGGTCAGATTGTTGCCGCACCGGAACTGGGATTCTTGTTCCCCGCCTTTGACGATCGTGCGGCTAATATCTACAATGCCTTGTTCTATTCCAGAAAGGCAGATGAGATTCACCAGGAAGTCATCGACAGCGTATTTCATACCACAGCTCCCATGTCTGCCGCTGAGCAAAAGGAAGCATTCCAGAATGCTCTCAGCGAAGCTTTGGGTGATGCCTGCAATATGGAACTGGTCCAATCCATTCATGACCGTCTCCGCGACCAGATTGATCAGCATAAGGAGAGCCACAACCCCGAACCGCTGGAACTCTCTGTCAGTGATGCGGCAACAATCCTGCGCGATAACGGAGTGGATGAGGAGAAGATCCTTGCGTTCTGTGATAATTGCTCTGCCCAGTTTGGTGATGGAGCAACGCTGAACCCAGCCAATCTGATTGATAGCGGCCGCTTTGAGGTGAAGACCGCTGATGCGACGATTTCCGTTGATCCGGAGCACAGCTACTTGGTCGAGACAAGAATTATTGATGGTCGGAAGTACCTGCTCATTCCCGCAGACGAGGATATCGAAGTCAATGGGTTTGGTGTACGGGTCAAAGGCGAGTAAACGAAGATCGACTACGGAGGATTAAAGATGGAATATAACAAATTGATCGCAGAGATGTCCCTTTCGGATGAGGTGGAGGGCTTCTACATTTTGAAAGCAGCATATCCCAAGACGACCGCTACCGGCAAGCCGTTTCTGAGTGCTTCTCTGTCGGATCGATCCGGCTCCATCGAAATAAAAGTATGGGACTATTCGGGCCCTATCTCCTCTGCAGATGAAGGAAATGTTGTGAAGATCCGTGGCACTGTCTCCGAGTTCAGAGGCACCCCGCAGATCACTGTCGATCGGATCCGTTTGGCTGACGGCAACGATACATATGACTTGTCGGCGTTGGTGCCCGTAGCGCCCATTGATGTGGACGCTACATTGGCCGAAGTGGAGAGACTGATTAGTTCGATCACGGATGCTGATTACAGGAAGATTTGCAGCACAATGATGACCCGACATAAGGAGTCCCTGAAGACGATCCCGGCTGCCAAAAGCGTCCACCACGGTTTTATTTCCGGACTCCTGATGCACACTGCGACCATGATGAAAACGGCCGATTTTCTGGCCGGACTCTATGGGGATATCATTGATCGCAGCCTGCTGCTTGCCGGCACATTCCTTCACGACTTTGCCAAAGAGAAGGAGTTTACCTTTTCTCGGCTCGGCCTCGTCACGGAATATTCGGTGAAAGGACAGCTCCTTGGCCATCTTGTAATGGGTGCACAGGAAGTTGCCGCCGTAGCTTCGGAACTGGGGATCCCTGAAGACAAGTCCGTTTTGCTGCAGCACATAATCCTTTCCCATCACGGGGAGCCCGAATTCGGCGCTGCAGTGAAGCCCATCTGCGCGGAGAGCGAGCTGCTCTCCCAGATCGATATGCTTGACAGCCGGATGGAAATCTACCGCGAGACCCTGGCCGGACTCCAGGTGGGAGAGGTGAGCAATCGCATCTTCGCTCTGGACAAGAGAGTGTTCAAACCGCATGAACTGAATGGGTGACGGATATGGCTATTGGCGAGAAATATGCCCCGCTGGGGAAATGGCTGAAGGAACACGGAGGAGACTCCGTTAAGCTGACCTTCGATGAATTAAACCAGATCATCCCAATCCCCAATCACGCATATAAGAACAGACCATCCTGGGCAAATCTCTCAAACCCAGCATCCTTTTGCTCCAGCTGGATCAGTGCGGGATATGTCGTGGATTCCATTAGCCTAGACGAACGATGGGTCGTGTTCAGAAAAGGTGAAGTGCAGAGTCACACGCACCATGTTAAATCGCCCTATCGTGTTGTGGATCAGAAAAAACTTGCCGAAGCCATTCAAGCCGGATACGAGTGTTATGACAGTATGGAGGAAGATCCACATCACCGGTATCTCTCTTGGGAATACTGCCATGAAGCGTTTCGGCTGAATAGGCGCCCACAGATAGATGCCACGATCGACTACCTCTGCCTACACCTGGCATGGTATCTTGCCAGTTGGGGTATGCTTCGAAACTCTTTCCTCATGCAGAAGGATTACAAGATCCATGCGGATGTTGTCCGACTGATTTATCAGCCAGAGTGGGATGATCTCTGGGACATTTCTCCCGAGAAACTCTCGCAGGAGTATTATGCTGACCGTATCATGAAACTTAGCGAGAGCATTACAGAAGCTTATGTGGCGTCCGGCGCCGGCATCCCAACGGACACCTTACTTACCAAGATCCTGCTGGGGACCGTGGGTTGCACTCCCGCCTATGATCAATTCTTCAAAAAGGGGCTTTCTGACACCGGTGCAGCATCACAAGTATTCAGCGGGAAGTCTATCAGAACCCTCGGAAACTTGTATCTTGCCCATAAGTCTGAATTTGAAAAGCTCCGGAAGTATTGCAGCAGCCGAATTGAGTATCCGGCAGTTAAGATTCTGGATATGTGCTTTTTCGAGTACGGTTTCAAGAGAGATACGAAAGGCCAAGAAGAGAGCGAATAGATTGTACTGTGAGGAGGGATCACCTTGGAATTTGCTTTGACAGCGGATCATCGCCGCATTCACGCACTCGATGCAGAGAAAGGGCAAGGGTATTACTGCCCTGTGTGCGGCAACCAGGTGATTCCTCGCCAGGGCGAAGTCAATTCGTGGCACTTTGCTCATGTGACTTCGTGTGTGGATGACTGGAAATACGACATGTCTGAATGGCATCGCAGCTGGCAGAACCGATTCCCCGAATCCACCAGAGAGGTGGTCATTGAGTATAAAGGAGAGTCTCATCGAGCTGATATCCTGACTGGAGGCTATGTGATTGAGTTTCAGCATAGTCCCATCACTTCAACGGAGTTCGAACGGCGGAACCTTTTTTATACGAAGGCTGGATATAAAGTCATTTGGGTGTTTGATGAAACTGAGGCCTATGCGAATGAGTACATTATTGGCAGCGGAGATAACTGCGACAAGTTTGTTTGGAAATGGCCCAATCGTGCTATCGCGTCGGTGGTCCCCCAGTTCACATCGGATGTTGCAATTATCTTTCAGCTGATAGAAGAAGACGATGAAAATGATTGCGATTGGCTTGTCAAAGCGGAATGGGCCATTGCCGAGGACGACACTTACGCTGACTATCGCCGCTTTTTTATTGATGACGGATTCACTCCGGACCTTTTTTCTCCTACCGGCCTACGAGACATTATGCTCAACAAAAGAAGACGTTTTGAGGCTTTCCTGAGAGACCACAGCCCATATGAGCCGAAATGCAAGAGAATGAAGGGCAATCCTCGCTCCTGGTATATCTGCGAGAAGACCAAGGAATGGCACGATGACCAGTGCCTGGGGTGTCGGCATAATCTGATCACAGAATACCGAAAAGGCACGGATTATCGAAGAGGCGGCCGATTCTATTATTGCTGCTATCCTCGTGTCGTGAACGATACTGACGAGTATGGTAACATTCAGGTGCCTTCAATTAGAAATTGATAGCGAGGAGAATACTCAATGAAAAAGACTTATGAACCGGAAACGAAGAGAGCCATCGAGCAGGTTATTGATGTATTCAATGACTATATCCGGACATCGACGCATTTCGAACTGCTTTGGTCGGATAAGGTGGGCTATATCTACATCAGCATTGACAATGTGCAAGGTAGCATCGGCGATACCGGCTGCTGCGTAGTTAATTGTGGAGAAGAGCTATTTGATAAACTCGTGTGGGAATTGGCGGTTGATATCATGGAGGAAGTCGGTCACACCATTGATCCCACTGAAGCAACGCAATTGGAGCGCAGGGAAATAGAACGCAGGATCCAACCTTATTTGGAGCAGCTGCCGGCTTATCGAGACCGACTCCAGCGCGTTTTTACAAGGGAGAAAGACTGATTAGATTGCTATTTCAATTTGGAGAAATAATGACAAGACGAATTATTCTACAGATGCATGTGGAATAGACATCATTCATGTGTGTAGCACAGTGTTCGTGAGGAGGATTTGGGTTCATGCAGATCGGATGGGTTGATTTTTCTAAAACTGAGCGTGACAAAGTCGTATCCATTCTACGGCTACTTGGGACCCAAACAGCGCTGGATGAGTTGGGGATTGGAACTGTTCGGGATGCTTTCTCCGATATGCTCTTTCCGGGGATCTCCACTTTGCAGACACGAGCAAAGTATTTTGTGATTCTTCCTTATTTGTTTGCCCAAGCCGAAAACCATCGGTTTAAGCACCGGCGGGATGTTCTTGCCTATATCCATAATGAAGAATTCACACTAGTCAAAACATTAGTGAAGAATTCCGGGCCGGAGGCATATGGGATCGTCGGAAGCCGCAACATGGAAAAGATGGTGAAGATGAAGCCGAGTTCCATCTATTGGAATGGATTGCGGACAGTCGGTATCCTTCGATATCCAAACATTTCTCTGGATGAAGCGTGTGAAATAGTCCTTCGGAATGAAAGGATAAAAAGAGAAGTTACTCTGAAAACAGAAAGTGCAGATGAGGCGGCTGACGATACGGACGCATTAGCCGGAAAAACTGTTCTGTTCTCTCCTATCGTGCCAGACTACGATGTTCAAAAGGACGCGACTATTGAACTTACCAAAAAAGAGGCACAGTATCTTTACGATCATTTCCTTGATAGTCCAGCGACTTGCAATTCCCTCACGGCGTATATGCTGCGTGAAAAAATCCGCTTTCCTTCCTTCTGGGAAATCCCCTATGCGACGGTACCAAGTGACATTAGCGATGCCGTTCATTTGGCGCAGGAATTTGCGGAGTTCATTTATGGCGCGCATCTTCTTTACAACATCATTTACGCAGATGGATGTGGTATCCATGACGATGAAGTAGAAGCTATTCGAGCTGAGTTCAAAGGCTATTGTGATCACTATCACCCAATTCACTTGGAAGATGTGCTCACGATTTCAAAGTGCCCCTCAATGACCAGCCAATTTCTCAGGGCCTTTGATACTGCTCTGCAAGATGGAGATATCGATGCAGCAAGAGACATCGTGATTCGGCGCGAACGGTTGGTAAAGCAGAATCGTGCTAAGCTCAACAACCCTAAAAGCTACCGCTTTGAGAGGCCAATCCATTACTACAAGCTGGACTACCGTTTTGGCACGGCATCCACAATTATCAACGACATCCTGACAGGATTGGAGGCATGAGCATGGCAAGGCGACAATTCAACCCCGAAGAAAACCGACTGGACTACAGCCAAATGCTCTGCCCACCTCCGGGATATGATCTGGAATTCGCTGTGGGAATGACTTATTCATTGGACATGGAGGCTCTCCTGGGAGTGCCAGTGTCGCTGGGAATGTTTGAGGATTATGACAGCTCAGCCACACAGAATCCATTCTTCCTGTTGGAAGCAATTCGGAAGTGCAGCGACAAACTTGCAATTTTCTGCAATGCAGATGGGATTAAGATGCCGCAAAACATCCGCCCTGTCTACGCCTTGTTGGAAAACAGCATCTTTCCTGTGAGCCTGGAACGCAATGCAAATTTCCATCCAAAGCTCTGGGTGATTAAATATCACAGCGAGACGGAAACTGCGGTAATCAAGGTGATTGTACTTAGTCGAAATCTGACTTTTGATCGGAGCATGGATATTGCCGTTGAGGTAACAGGTACGATTGGGCAGGAAACAAAGGAAGAGAATCGTCCTTTGGCCGACATGCTGTACTTCGTTAAGAAGTATGCAGCGGCTGGAAAGCAGAACGCAATCTCCAGCTTAGCGCGTGATGTCCTGAGGGTTAAAAAGTTCCAATGTGAGGATCCTTTTGAGTCCTGTAGATTTCTCCCCTTTGGCATTCCTCGTTATAAAAGCCAGGCTTCGCAGATGGTGGATGATGCGCAGAGCCTTATCGTGGTATCACCTTTCCTGAGTGATAGTATCGTAGAGCGCCTGGGAAAAGGGCCTTATGAAACAACCATCGTCACCCGCCTCAATTCAGTAACACAGAAAGCATGGAATTCTTTCCAGAATGTTTATGTGCCTTCTGAAATGCTCCTGGATGATGAGTTGCTGGGCGATGCAGATCAGCAATCCATAGCAAAACGGGATCTGCACGCAAAAATCTATTTCAAGTCGGTTGGTAGCAAGCACTATCTCTATCTTGGATCTCTCAACGCTTCAGCTAACGCATTTTACCACAATGTCGAGTTTATGCTAGAGTTGAAGTACAAGCCCTATTATGCTTCTTACAGCGCAGTGCTTGATGACCTGGTGACAGGAAATCCGATGTTCGAACGGCTGGAGGATTTACCGACTATCCAGGTGATTCCCGAGAGTGAGGAAACGATGGATGGCTTGCGCGATGTGTTGGATTCCATAGAAGGAGCTTCCGTTCAGGCAGAAGGAGAACAATATGAACTCACGATCTCCTGCGGCCGTCTTCAGAAACCGGCAGAAATTGCACCGATATACCGTAGTGCAAGTTTTGTGCCTTTGCAGGACAAAGTTGAGTTTCACAATATGCTGCTTCGGGAATTGTGTGAGCTGTATGTCATTCGACGTGGAAATCAATACTGTATTGCCAAGATTCCAACTGAGGGAATTCCGGAAGATCGGGATTCTGCCATCTATAACGCAGTGATAGGGAGCAAGAGCGGATTCCTGGCGTATGTGGCATTCCTGCTGGCAGACAATTACACGGAGGCTGGTATCGAGCAGCAAGAGCTGATGGAACGATTGGCCATTGGCGCGGATACAACGGAGACAGTGATCCCTTCTGCTCTTTACGAACGTCTACTACGCACCGCAGCGTTTTATCCGAAACGGCTTGATGAAGTAGAAAAAATCATGGAACGGGTATCTCCAGAGTTGGTTGATGGCTCCTTTCGTGCATTGATTAGAACATTCCGTGAAGCTGTAAAGAGGAGGTGATCGTTCATGTCGGCTTTGAAACCGCTGGACTTCCAGGAGGCAACTGCAAATCGTATTCTGGAGGTTTACCAGCAGAAACAGTATCGCGTTCTGTTGGCAGATGAGGTTGGCCTTGGGAAAACGATCATCGCCAGCGCGGTCATCCAGAAGGTAGCGGATTGGCATTCTGCTTGGGATGACCATTTTAAGGTCGTCTATATTTGCTCCAATATAAACATCGCAAATCAGAACTGCAGGAAGCTGGGCATACCGGAAGAGGACTGCCTTGACTTTCAGGAAAGTCGTTTGTCGATGCAGCACCTTCGCATCTATGAGAGCGCAGGGAGAGATCACAGTTACATGCAGTTGATACCAATGACCCCGGCGACCTCCTTTTCCATGACGGGTGGCCAAGGGTCAAAGCATGAGCGTGCATTGATCTATGCTGTTTTGCATCGTTATCCCGCATTCCAGTTGTATCAGGAGCCATTGAAACAACTGCTGCAATATGAACATACGCTGCAGTGGTGGGATTGGAATATTGACGAGTATAACAGACGCATTGATGAATGCGATGCAGAGACCGGAAACTACCTCTCTGATATGATGGATGCAATCAGCAGATATTTCAAACTTGAGCCTGCCTTTCTGGATGAAATTTTGGATATCTGCAAGCAGCCGGAGGTGATGGAGCTGCCTCACCGGCGCCGGCGAGAAGCCGTCAATGGGCTACGCCGGATGTTTGCGAGTATTAGTCTGGATCGACTAAAACCCGACCTGGTCATCATGGATGAGTTCCAGAGATTCAAGGATTTGATTGCTGGAGACAATTCGGAAAGTGGCATGCTGGCTAAGAAGTTCCTGATCGAAGATAATGATGTGAAGGTGCTCTTGCTGTCTGCGACGCCCTACAAACCCTATTCCACGCTTGAAGAGCTTTCGGAAACAGGCGAAGGGCATTATCAGGAATTCATGCAGGTCATGGATTTCCTGATGAATGATGACCAAAAGAAGCGTGAATTTCACCAGGTATGGAGTGACTACTCTCGCCATTTGGCTGAAATTAAGACGGATCATTACACAGTTCTGGTCGCAGAAAAGACGCGGGCAGAGGATGAGATGTATCGCTGCGTCTGCCGGACAGAACGCTTGAGCGATGCTATTTTCGATCGCAGCAAAGCCACGGAGATGACTGAGATTACCCCCGAGGATATTCGGTCATATACCGAATTGCAGGCACTGATGGATTCTTTGTCACTCGGGAAGTTTCCTATCGAGTATGTGAAGTCAGCACCCTATCTGTTGTCATTTATGAATTACCGGGTCAAGGATAAGATTGTCGATGCGTTGGAGAAACAGGGAGACTATCGACTTGTTGAGCAATCCACAAGCATGCTTCTGAGAAGAAACAGGATCAACCGGTATGAGAAGATCCCTTGCAACAATGGCCGTCTGCAAACACTGTTTAATGAGGCTTTTAGCCGGGAACGGAATGGAGCTGAATTGCTCTTATGGATCCCGGCATCGCGGCCGTATTACTCGACGAAAAGTGTTTTCGATAAAAATAAAGGGTATTCGAAGACATTGGTATTCTCCAGCTGGGAGATGGTTCCCCGCATGATTGCTGGACTGACCTCCTATGAGGCGGAGCGGCTTACTGTAGGCAGACTCGGAAACCGAGAAGATGCCAAACAAATGCGATATTTTGCCCAGGACAGTTCTGAAGGGGAGCGGAAACGGCGCAAAGTTGTCGTGCGACTCCGCGATGAGATGGAGGAGGTTCTTACTTACCCATGCAGAACCCTGGCAAAGCTCTATGAGCCGCTGGAATTGGCTGATAGGTCGGTCGATGAAGTACGCCGGATTGTCTGTGGCCGCGTCCAGGAGCTTCTACAGGAATTCCAGCAGACGCACCAACTTCCTGCTGTTCGACAGAGCGCTGCGCAAGTAGTGGCGCTCATGCAGACCTTAGATGGCGAAGAGCCGAGTTATGAGCTGCATGGTATTGCAGCTGGTACGGAGAAGCTGCTGACAGAACTAGCCATTGGCTCGCCAGCAATCTGCGCATATCGATTGTTCAAAGGGGCATCTATGGCAGGTACGATGGCGATGGACCTTGCGGACAAATTCGTTGCCCTCTTTAATAAGCAGGAGTCGATGGCAATCATCGATGTGCTGTACGGCAAGAAGGACTCTGATGAGGCCTACTACTGGAATGTGGCCAGCTACTGTGTTGAGGGAAACCTGCAGGCAGTTCTTGACGAATATGCCTTCACACTGGGGAATGGGTGTGATCTGGAGCTGCTGCGGCAGATGAAGGCAGGCTTTGTTGATACCGCGAGTATCCAGATTGAAACGCGGGAATCCTTCCTTGGCTATCGCGAGAAATCCAGGCTGCGCACACACTTTGCAGTGGGCTACTTTAACGCCCAGGTCAATGAGAAGACCATGCAGAGAACCGAGAACATTCGAAGCGCCTTTAACTCCCCCTTCCGTCCGTTCGTGCTGGCAACAACATCCATCGGGCAAGAAGGGCTGGACTTCCACAACTACTGCAGAAAGATCATGCACTGGAATCTGCCATCCAATCCAATCGACCTGGAGCAGCGGGAAGGCCGGATCAACCGTTATCTCTGTCACGCGATCCGTCAGAACCTGGCAGACAGTGAATTCGGAGCTTTCCCATTTGAAAAGAGCGTTTGGCAGGAGATCATGGATCGTGCGACAGTGGCCTTGAAGCAGAACCATTCAGATTTGATACCATACTGGTGCTTACCCGATGACTTTCCTTTCAAATATAAGATAGAGCGCATCGTTCCCATGTACCCATATAGTCAGGATCGTTGCAGATATGACCATCTGATGGATGTGCTCTCAGTTTATCGGCTTACGCTTGGTCAGCCTCGGCAAGAGGAGTTATTTGAGACGATTCATAAGGAGAATTGGGACAAGGATGAGTTGAAGAAGCTCTACATTAACCTTTCTCCCTGGGAAAGGATGCATACTGCAGAAGGAGCTGAAAAACGATAGAGATGACCACAATAACCAATGACTGAATGAAGGAGGCATGCGTACAGAAAATGAGGTCTGTATGTGTGCCTCTTTACATCTGCAACCAAGTTCTTTCTGAACATAAAAAATAGGACAAAAATACTGAAGAAATATCTTGACAAAGCAAGCGTTCAATGCTATCATGTATCCATAAGATGAACATTAAAAATAGTTCAAACCGTTTTGGTGAACTATCTCACGTTGAAGGAGGAGCGGCATTGAATAATCAGAATAAGATTCAAAAGTATGATATCTGTGAAGTTGCGTTACCCCAAGCTCAGCCCGGTAGCTCCATTCAAGGTGGCACGAGACCAGTGGTCATCGTTTCAAACAATAAGTGTAATCAACATTCACCGGTTGTAAGTATTGTTCCGTTAACCAGCAAACCAAAGAAGTGGCTGCCCACGCATGTTGACCTGCGGGGATTTGGCCTGACAGCGGATAGCACAGCCCTTTGTGAGCAGATAACTAGCATTGATAGAAACTTGATCACCAGAAGCATCGGACATATCACGAGCGTGCGAGTTCAAGATCTGATTGACCACGCGCTCAGAGTTCAAATTGCAGCTTAAGGAGGACATGATGAAAAGGTTGAGCGATATTTGTGCTGTGATTACAACGGGACAAATCATGAGTAGAGTATCGGCAGAGGCGGAAAAGGAAAAAGATGGATTCACCACTGTCGATGAAGTGCGGGTGATCGTACCCAAAGCAATCTCAAATGGACGTATAGACCATTCAGAACTTGCAGAAGTGGTACTGACAAAAAAAGTTGATGAGACCCGCATTACCAAAGCGGGTGATATCGTCGTAAAGCTATCTACGCCTTATGAAGCGGCTTATATTGATGAAGACAATGCTGGGCTAGTTGTCACTTCATTTTGCGCAATTATTAGCGGCGTTTCTGAGAGCTTCATGCCAGAGTTCCTGGCGTCATATCTGAACACTCTGCCAGCTAGGGAGGCACTTCGAAAGTGTACTACCGGAATGAATGTTCCGCTGCTCCGCGTGAGCGATTTGAAGGCGCTTCAGGTGCCGGATGTTGAATTGGAAGTCCAGAAAGCTGCCATTGATGTGTTGAGGCTACTGCAAAAGAAACGTGTCCTTTTATCGGAGCTTCTGGTTCATTGTGATAAGCTTGCAGAGAGCGTGGTTGTTAATGCTATTGGAAGAGAGGAGGATCACTATGAGTGAGAAGGATATTAAGATCGAGCAGAATATGAATGTGGTCGATAAGATTCTGAATACTGTTAAAACTGGCAATCTCCGATTGAACGCGCCTGAATTGGCTTCCCTTGTTTTTTTGAAGTTCACTTCGGACAATGCGGAAATGCTGTGCGTTGAGATTGATAGTTTCCATTCCTACAATGCATTGGTATCTTTGCTCTCAAGTGGGGCAATCTCCGTTCGCGAGTTTATCGACAGTTGTGCTAAAATCATTGACCAAACCGGTATGAACCGATATGGTGTCGGCCCGTATCTTGCACAGTTCCTTATGCCGTTGGCTACTAATCGTGCAATGATTGAGGTTCTCAATTTGGTTGCCAAAATGGACCTCACAGATGATCGAGCGGTTGGAATTGCGGCACAAATCATGTCTATCATTATTTCTAAACTTAGGGTAACAGCTCGCGATGAGTATAACACAAGTTCTGATTCTATTGCTCAGCTGATGGCTGGAATTGCGGTTTCTGAGAACTGCAAGTCTGTATATGATGGTGCATGTGGATATGGACTGGGACTTATGCATGCTCATATTCTCGCACCCAACGCAACAGTTGAGGGACAGGACATCAATATTAACTGCGTTATGGTGTGCGCCATTATGCAGTGGCTCGCATTCAATTCGACATTCACTATTGAGCTCGGAGATACTCTTCGCAGTCCACTGTCAGCAAAGAGGAAACAGAAGTATGATGCTGTTATCATGGCACCTCCGTTTGGGCTGCGTATTGATGATGATGTGATTCTGAGTGCAACAGAGGAAACTGTCAAATACGGCGATCTTTTGCAGAGAAAAAGTGATTGGTTCTTTGTGCAGCACGCGATGGCTGTTCTTTCTGGCAAGGGAACCGGTGTTCTTCATCTGCCGATGGGTGCTCTATTTCAGGGAGGAAAAGTGCAGGAAATTCGGGAGGTTTTTGTTCGGAACAGACACATTCATGCAGTGATTTCGCTTCCGGAAGGTGCAGTACCTGGTACGGCAATTCTTTCTACACTGATTGTTGTAAAGGAAGACACCAACGACAGTGGTGTTCTATTCGTAAACGGTGCGGCTCCTCAGATTTCTAACTATTTCTTTAGAGCAAAAAGAGGTGTAACAACCATTTCTGCTGAAGGAATTAGCGAACTTACCAGCATTGTCCGTGAGCGCAAAGAAATTGAAGGCGTTAGCTCTATTGCAACCCTTGAGGAAATCGCCGGGAAAAAGTATCTCTTGACGCCCTCGGCCTATACTGATGCTAGCAATGAGGAGAAAACTCATACAGAACCGGTAGAAGACATTTGTACCGCTATTTCTGATCTCGAACAGGATTTGATTCTCAATGCAAGAGAATTGGCTGAGGCAGTCCTGAATTTCAACTCGATCATTAATCGCTGAGGAGGTGGAAGAATGGCAAACCCTTTCAACGAAGATAACACCATTGAACAGATGATGATTTCTGCTTTGCAAGAGAATGGCTGGAGGTACATTCCATCAGAGGAACTCCCTCGCATGTATTCAGATGTGCTTGTAGAGCCGATGGTAAAGGAAGCATTGATTCGCCTTAATCCGGAAATCGCCGAGGATCCTTCTCGTGCCGATGAGGTGATTTACAAACTGCGTACTGTAATTCTCTCCGTCCAGCCGCATAATCTTGTTACTCAAAACGAAGTGTTCAAAAAGTTAGTATTTGAAGAGAATTCTTATCCATTTGGCAAGGATGGCCGCATGGTTCCAATTCGGTTTTTCGGCACCATGAGCAAAGTGAATTTGGCATTGAATGAATACGTTGTTACAAATCAGTGGGTATATCCCCAGGCAGAGGGCGGAAAGCGTTTGGATATCGTTTTGTTGATCAACGGCTTTCCTGTTGCTGTTGGTGAACTGAAAACACCAGTGAGAAGTGCAATTTCTTGGCTTGATGCAGCAGGCGATATTGCCGCATATGAAAAAAGTATTCCTGCCATGTTTGTAACAAATGTTTTTAACTTTGCAACCGAAGGCAAGTGCTATCGTTTCGGATCAGTCAATATGCCAATTAATATGTGGGGTCCGTGGCATACGCCTGACCACAAATCCGAAGGCGGCTTAGCTGATGTGAAAGTCAGTGTGGAGGACATGATTACACCTGAAAAGGTCATGGATATTTTTCAGTTCTTCACTATGTTTGCAACTGACAAGAAATACCGAAAATATAAAATTATTTGCCGTTACCAGCAATTTGAAGGAGCAAATCTGATCGTCGATCGTGTTGTTGCCGGCTACCCCAAGAAGGGATTGATCTGGCATTTCCAAGGGTCAGGTAAATCTCTCTTAATGGTGTTTGCTGCCCAGAAACTGCGAATGATGCCGGAGCTCAAAAATCCGACCGTAGTGATTGTCGATGACCGAATCGATTTGGAAACTCAAATCACTGCCACCTTCAATGCCTCCGACATTCCAAACTTGACCAGTGCATCGACCAAAGAAGAACTCATAGATTTCTTCCGTGGCGATATGCGCAAAATCTTAATTACCACAATATTCAAATTTGGAGAGGTTGCAGGTGAACTGAACCCGAGAGACAACATCATCGTGATGGTAGATGAAGCTCACCGCACACAGGAAGGCGATCTCGGTGAAAAAATGCGGTTGGCACTTCCCAATGCGTTCTTCTTCGGCCTCACAGGAACCCCAATTAATCGTACAGACAAAAACACTTTTGCTACTTTCGGCGCAGAAGAAGACAGAACTGGGTATATGAGCCGCTACTCCTTTTCTGATTCGATTCGAGATGGCGCTACACTCCCGCTTCACTTTGAACCCGTTCCGGTTGAACTCCATGTGGATAAAGAAAAGTTGAACCGGGAGTTTGACGCACTTACAGATGAGGCTGGATTAAGCAAAGAGGAAAAAAGTGAGCTCTCTCGTCGGGTGAACATGAAGGCCATTATGTATAATCCTTCGCGTATCCGTGAGGTTTGCGAACATATTGCTAAACACTTCAGAGAAAAGATCGAACCCAATGGATATAAAGGACAGGTTGTCGTTTATGACCGTGAGTGCTGCTTACTTTATAAGGAAGTTCTAGATGAACTGCTGGGCGAAGAAGCGAGCACCATTGTCATGGATACGAATAATGACAAGGAAGATCGCTATAAAAAATATCGCAGAGATCGCGATGCAGAAAGTAAGGTATTAGACTCTTTCCGAGATCCCAACAGTCCTCTCAAATTAGTTATTGTTACCTCTAAACTACTGACAGGATTCGATGCGCCTATTCTTCAAGTTATGTACTTGGATAAGCCGATGAAAGACCATACTCTGCTTCAAGCTATCTGTCGTACTAACCGGACTTATGACCAAGGAAAGACGCATGGACTCATAGTAGACTATATTGGCATCTTTGATGATGTGGCGAGAGCATTGGACTTCGATGAAAGCAGCATGCGAAAAATAATCACGAACATAGAAGAAATTAAACGCAGGCTGCCAGACCTCGTGAAGAAGTGCTTGAAGTATTTCATGGGTGTTGATCGCACAGTAGAGGGCTGGGAAGGCCTGATGGCTGCTCAAGAGTGTTTACCTACCAATAAGGATAAAGATAAATTTGCAGCTGATTATCGGGTCTTAAATCGAGCTTGGGATGCATTGTCCCCTGACAGTTGCTTGACTCCCTATAAGGCAGATTACCTCTGGCTTTCCCGCGTGTATGAGTCTGTGAAACCGACTGACGGTAGAGGTGGGCTAATCTGGGCATCACTCGGGGCGAAGACTATTGAACTGGTTCATCAAAATGTTACGGTCGGGAATGCCGATGAGTCATTGGATATTCTCTCTATGGATGCCGACTTAATCGATGACTTTTTGGAAAAGCAGAAGGATATCAAGAAGACGACCAAGAAGGTTGAGATTAATTTGGTCGCTAAGATCCTGAAGCATGGTAAAGATCAGAAGTTTATCAAGCTGGGAGAGAAGCTGGAGGCGTTGCGTGAAAAACATGAACAGGGTCTGATCACCAGCATTGAGTTTTTGAAACTCCTCCTCGAACTGGCGAAAGAAGCGGCGCAAGCCGAAAAAGAAGTAGTTCCTGAGCAGGAAGTAGATAAAGGAATTGCAGCACTGACCGAATTGTTCAATGGAGTAAGGAACCGCAACACACCAGTTATTGTTGAGCGGATTGTAGCCGACATCGACAGTATCGTAAAAATAGTACGGTTTGATGGGTGGCAAAACACTACGGCCGGAAAACAGGAAGTAAAAAAAGCACTTCGCAGCGTGGTATGGATCAAATATAAGATCAAGGACAAGGAGGTCTTTGATAAGGCATACAGCTACATTGAGCAGTACTATTAATGACTGCCTAAAAGAAAGCGAGGAACATAAAAATGATTGGAGCAGTCATTGGTGATATTGTGGGTTCTCGATTTGAATGGCACAATTGTCGCACGAAAGACTTTGATTTATTGACCCGCGATTGCTTTTTTACGGATGATTCCGTGATGTCGCTGGCTATTTGTGAAGCGCTGTTGCGGTCAAAACCAGACTTCAGTGATTTGAGTGATAACACTATTAAAGCCATGCAGAGCATTGGCCGCCCATATCCGAATTGCGGGTATGGAGGCTCCTTTCGGAAGTGGATGTATAGTGATAATCCAAAGCCGTATAACAGCTATGGAAATGGAGCGGCCATGCGCGTAAGTGGTTGTGGCTATGTTGCATCATCCATTGAAGAAGCAATCTTACTCTCGCGGCAAGTAACTGAAGTAACCCACAATCACCCTGAAGGCATTAAGGGCGCCGAAGCCATTGCTGTAGCGGTATATATGTCTCTGGCTGGAAAGAGCATGGTAGACATTCAGGACTACATCGCGAAGAATTACTATCCTATCGATTTTACACTAGATGTCATTCGGGAATCCTATGAGTTTAACGAAACCTGCCAGGATACTGTGCCCCAAGCTCTTGAGGCTTTTTTTGAGTCAACGAACTTTGAGGATGCGATTAGGAATGCAATCTCAATTGGAGGCGATAGTGATACGATTGCCGCTATTACTGGGGCCGTGGCTGAGGCTTATTACGGTGTGCCCACCAGTATTCGTAAACATGCATTGACCTATCTGGATGAGCGTCTGTTGAAGATTCTCCTCGAATTTGAGAATAAGTACCCATCTAAGATAGAACGCATCAGTGGAGAGGTCAGCGCCAGCGTCAGCCCTTCAACAGGAAAGAAAGCAAAGATAGGAGGTCGTGCAGAGATGATTAAGTCTGCTATGGACCTGGCAGATGTTGAATTGGCTGCCAGCTCTCCCCAATCCGAGGAAACGACAAGCCAGAAGCTATTCTCCCATCTGTTTGAAGCGTGCAACATTCTGCGAGGGCCGATCAACCAGGACGAGTACAAAAGCTATGTGACTCCTATTCTGTTTTTCAAAAGGTTGTCAGATGTCTACGATGAGGAGACGCAGGCAGCGTTAGAGGAGTCTGGCGGAGATGAAGAGTATGCCAGCTTCCCAGAAAACCATCGCTTTGTAATTCCAGAAGGATGTCATTGGCAGAATATCAGAGAAACCAGTGAAAATGTTGGTGCTGCAATCGTTAACGCCATGAATGGAATTGAAAGAGCCAATCCAGATACCCTTAGTGGTGTGTTCAGCAGTTTTGATGATGCAAATTGGAGCGACAAAACTAAACTGTCGGATGAACGGTTGAAAGACTTGATTGAGCACATGTCAAAAATCAAGGTTGGCAATAAGAACTATTCCGCCGATGTGATGGGTGATAGCTATGAGTATCTGATAAAGAAGTTTGCAGATCTCTCCAAGAAGAATGCGGGCGAGTTCTACACGCCGCGGTCTATCGTAAAGCTGCTCATTATGCTTATGGCACCAAAAGCCGGTGATACTGTCTATGATCCAGCTTGCGGAACTGGTGGCATGCTAATTGAATCCATCCGTTTCATGAACGATGATAAGATGACCTATGGACGGATCTATGGGCAGGAAAAAAATCTCGCCACCTCTGCAATAGCACGCATGAATTTATTTCTTCACGGCGCACGAGATTTCAAGGTTACGCAAGGAGATACATTGAGATCTCCAAACTATTTGGATCGAGGCTCTTTGCAAACTTTTGACTGTGTGGTAGCCAACCCCCCATTTTCGTTAAAAAACTGGGGATCGGAGCAATTCAGCAGCGATATCTATGGCAGAAATATTTGGGGCTGCCCGACCGATTCAAACGGTGACTTTGCTTGGCTCCAACACATGGTTAAATCCATGAATCCCAAGACTGGACGGTGCGCGGTAGTGCTTCCGCAGGGTGTTCTGTTCAGAGGCGGTAAGGAAGGTGAAATTCGGAAACAGCTCGTCGAGTCAGATAAGCTGGAGGCCATTATCACGTTGGCGAGTGGCGTTTTCTACTCCACCGGCGTATCTGCTTGCATCCTCTTCCTGAACAACAACAAGTCTGTGGAGCACCGTGGCCGCCTCTGCATGATCGACGCCTCCGGCATCTACACTCCACAGAGGGCTCAAAACATCATGACTGAGGATGACATTCAAAAGGTTTATGGACTGTATACCGCATACGAGGATGTCATCGAGAAAGTCAAGGTCGTTACGATCCCGGAAATCCGCGAGAAGGATTACTCCCTTGCCATCAACAACTACATCGAAAAGAAGGAGCAGGAGACCGTGCCTCCGGCAGAGATCCGCAGGCAGTATTTTGAAGCCTATGAAGAAATGCTGGCAGCCGAGGAAAAAATGCGTCGG
>Ga0129309_1000447_pt1 | contig 31648 bp, 34 predicted proteins | sample L1105metagenome_FD_94439 | JGI IMG/M metagenome (GOLD analysis project Ga0129309, IMG submission 94439) | Ring-tailed lemur group fecal microbial communities from Wisconsin, USA - L1105 metagenome | ecosystem: Host-associated > Mammals > Digestive system > Large intestine > Fecal | place: USA...
GAATACCAGCCACCATAACCAACACAGCCAAGATGGCAGCAACCGCATAAAGTTGAAGCATGAACATATCATTGCTCTGAAGCATCAGGGCCAGTAGCTTGACATTCTGCCCCACCGTACTCTGATCTATATTCAGCTGCGTGCAAATATCTGAGATGGTCTTCTGAATATTGCACCAGGGCGTAAATTCCACATAGAAAACCCGATCTTTTGTTTGTGTCGCGTCTGTAAAATAGGTCTCATACCCTTCCACGTTGAAAAACATACAGAACGCATCCCTCTGTGTTAGTAAAGAGGTATCCCCGAAAAAACCACAGACCGTAAGTTCCAAAGAATCTCCATCCGGCGTTTGCAGCGTTACCATGTCCCCTAACTGAACGCCTGCCTGCGTTTGGACACTCTGCGTTACCACTACCTGATCTATCTCTGTTGGGAAATTACCCTCCGTAATTTCCAGCGAAGGATATAATTCAAGCATAGACTCATCAAATCCGCAGATTCCGGTTTCCTTTCCTTCCAGGGTATATCCCATATTGACATTATAGTTCGTGACCTCGTAGCGGCTGCTGTTTACCACCTCCGGCCGGGCCGCAATGAGCGCAGCCTGCTCATCTGTAACGTAAGGAAACATAGCGTGCCATGCGCCGTCGTTCATAATGCTCTGCTGACGCTGGCTGCGGATTTCCATATCTGCCATACTGAAAATACCGGCCACAAGAAAGACTGCCAGAATAATGCAGAATCGGGTCATCCGACTCTGCCTGCGGCGCACCTTTGCAGAAATTCGGACTAAGTCTAAATATTTTTTCATAGCTGTGCCCCTCCCAAATCCCGGAGGACACCATCGCTGACCCGCAAAACCCGATCCACAGATTCCGTCAGGTTTGCATTGTGGGTAATCATCAAAATGGTCTGCTGGTAGTGACGGGAAGCCTTTGTCAGCAGGTCCATCACATCCTGACTATTGCGCGAGTCCAGATTTCCGGTCGGCTCATCTGCCAGCACCAGCATGGGTTTGGTAATTAAAGCGCGGCCAATGGCTACCCGCTGCTGCTGTCCGCCGGAGAGCTGACTGGGCAGATGATGTCTCCGTTCCATCAGTCCAAGCACCTCCAGAATCTCATCTACCCGATGCGGGTCGGGCTTTTTATAGTCCAGCAGCAGAGGGAAAATGATGTTTTGTTCCACATTCAGTTCCGCAACCAGCTGGAAAGACTGAAAAATAAATCCGATATTCTGCCGCCGGAAAATCGTCCGATGATTCTCCTTCATAGCAAACAGGTCTTCTCCGTCCAGATAGACCTTGCCGGAAGTAGGGTCATCCAGACCGCCGATACAGTTGAGCAGGGTACTCTTTCCGGAACCGGATTCTCCTACCACAGCGGCAAATTCCCCTTTTTGCAGGGTAAAGGATACATCTTTCAGCGCATCCACCCGCGCATCGCCGCTTCCGTAAGTTTTACAGAGATGTTTTACTTTTAAAATTTCCATTATGTAGCACCTTCCTTTCAGTTAAAAATCTTACCAGCCAGACCTTACAATCCAGTGAATTTTCAGCTGGTTTCTGCTTACGATTTTGTAAGGAAGGACAAGGTAAAAACAGTCCCGGAACCAGGCACACTTTGAACGGACAGAATTCCGCCCTGACTCTCCACAATGGACTTTGCCAACGGCAGTCCCAGTCCAATTCCCTGGGAATCACTGGCGTTCCGGCTTCTGTAAAATCGCTTGAAAATGTGATGGATATCCTCTTGCGAAATGCCGCATCCATCATCCGTAACCGTCAGACGCAGCATGGCGGGCGAGCGATACCAGGATACCCGAATGGTTCCTCCAGGATCGGTATGGTCCAAAGCATTCTTGACCAGATTGCCAATCGCCTCCGCTGTCCAATCCGGATCACAATTCAGAATTTCGTCCGGATCGCCCTCCAGATACAGGTACTTATTTTCCTGATCCGCGCGGGTACGCAGATCAGCGGTTGCCTGTTCCACTATCTGCATGACCTGACAAGGATGAGACTCAAACATGACGCTCCCTGCATCCAGCCGCATAATTTTCAGCAGCAATTGGATTAAATGCTCCATCCGTTCCAGAGATTTCACAGACTTTTGCACAAATTCAGATACCGTGTCCGGATGATCTGGTTCTGCAGTAATAATCTCCATGTAGAGTTCCAGAGCAGCCAAAGGCGTTTTTAGCTGGTGGGAAATATCTGATATCGTATCCTTTAGAAAAATCCTGCCCTGCGCTTCCGCCTCACTTTTTGACTGAAGGGCTGTGGCCAGCTGGTCTACTGCTCCAAAGAAATGGCAAAGTGTTCCGGAATCCCCTCGGGGCAGGCGGTTGGAAAATACTCCGTCCCCATACTGGGTAACGACCTGTAATGCACGTTGATACATACGCTCACGACCAAACAGGAACCAGAGTGTGCCGCCCATGAGTAAGAAAGACAATGCTGTCAGGATCATCGCATAGGAACCGGCGGATTGAAGCATGGCCTGCCGGGAACTGCTCAGAAACCAATGAGCTGTTGTGTCTGTGTGGCCAATTTGCCCAAGCAGCGTCATACCCTCGGATGATATTTCCGAACTGCTAAATGCAGTGGCAATCATATGATCCGGAATGCCCTGTTCCAGCAGGGAGGATGCTGTGGTCCTCTCCCATTCTAAAAGCGCAGCTTTCGTCTGTATTCCCTGGAACCATGTAAAAAAGAGAGAAAGAAAGGATAGTAAAATGCAAAACAGCGTCATAAACACCAGGTAACGCCGTACAGATTTATCTTGAATCATACTCATACCGATTCCTCCCAACGATATCCAAGTCCCCGAACCGTCCTCAAATACTCCGGCTGTGATGGATCTGCCTCGACCTTCTCCCGCAGACGGCGAATATAGACAGAGAGCGTATTATCATCCACAAAGCTGCCATTCCCATCCCACAGTGCATCCAAAATGGCAGAGCGTGTCAGAATCTGGCCCCGATGCTGAACCAACAGACAGATAAGCCGGTATTCCGCACCAGTCAGGTCCAACAGATTTCCGTTTAAAAAAACCTTCCCTGCAATTTGATCAATCACTATGGGACCGGAACACAGCCTTGCTGCTGCTCCCTTTTCCTGTACTGTACTGCGCCGGAGCAGTGCGCGAATCCGGGAACATAATTCCCCTAGCTTAAAGGGTTTCGTAATATAGTCATCTCCACCGGTATCAAGCCCCCGGATAATGCTTGTCTCTTCATCGGCCGCAGTCAGAAATATAATCGGCGTCATGTCATGTTCGGCGCGTACCGTCTCGCATACCTCGAACCCTGTTCCATCCGGCAACGTCACATCTAAAAGAAGAAGATCAAAGGAATGACCCTTACTCAGCCGGACCTTCGCTTCCTGAACATTCCTAGCCACTCCCAGATTGAAGCCGTTCTTTTTCAGGGAATAAGCCAGTCCGTCAATCAGACTGGAATCATCTTCAATCAGCAATATATTATTCATGGTGTTTTCCTCCCATTGTCATGAAATCATCTGTTTCTATTATAACATAGGTTTCCTCTATTGCCTGATAGCTTACAAAACTGTAAGCTGAAAAAAGCGTGAATACTTCATAGCTGAAGTATCCACGCTTACAATTTATATTCTATCCTTATTTTTCTCTCCGAACCACCGACACGCCCTTTTCACATTTACTATTTGACTTTTTCAAGTAATTCGGTCAGAGCAATCATTTTTTTCGTATCATATCTGACAGCAATTTTGGATACCACACCATCCAGACCACAAGAAGCTGCTGATACATGAAAACTTCTCATGTGCCAGCAGCCTGTTTTTTAATATCCTTCATCAAAATATCCAATGAACACCGACATCCAGAGCAACCCATTTTTCATCGAAAATGTAACATTCTCCGCCCTCTCTGCGATCTCCTTTTAACAGCGTCAGTGCCTCCCTGTCACAAAACTCAAAATGCTCCAGGTACAGATCAATGGTCGCCTGCCATTTCTGGTAATCCACCTCTCCCCGGATTCTTCCGCCGAGCTGCCGGATGTAAGCGTCACATTCCCCAAGCAGGTATTTATAATCCACTTTTTCTTTTGGAACCACACGCTTTGGGATTTTATCCATGTCCTCCTGGTACTTCTGAAAGATTCTAACATCCATCAACGTATCCAGAAAATCCTTGCCCTCTGTCCTATTGTTTCTCTCCCGGGATTTTACTATCTGCCTTGTATTCAAATGGAGCAGGCTGAGCATCCAATGCTTCCTCTACTGAATCCACCTGAAGCGCAATAATCTCTCCTGTTTCATTACAGATTACAACAACCCCCAATTCCCCGGTCTCGTCACTGTACCTTGTATAAGATCCCGGTTTTATTTCATCTTTGAAATAACCAACGGTTTTTCCATCATACATCAGATAGCCCTTATCTTCATCATAAGACAGGCCAAATTTCTCATACTCCGGAAACTGTTCCCCATGAGCAATATTATATACCAGGTCACGGACGGCATTATGGTCCGCTTGAGTTTCCGAATCCTCACTGTTCTGCTCCAATTGATAGTTCTCTGCAGATTCTTCAAATAACCGAAGAATTTCACCGGCACTATCGCGGATAACCTCTACATTTACTTCTCCGTCATTATCCCACCAGATCGCTCCGCCGTTTTGCTCATCATATAAGCTCATAACCGGCCTGCCGTCTTTATTGAGCCGGTTTTCCGGCAGCTGATAGCTCACCCCATAGTCTCCGTATGCGGTTTCAAAAAAATTCTGCCATTCCAGATCTTCAAGCATACCTTCCAGAGTAATTTTTTCTTCCTCTGCAGCCTCTATCTTGGCCGGTTCTTCTGTATCCGCCCGATCAATCAATAGGGTTAGCTCTGTTAAGCGGGCCGTAATCGCTTCTCTGTCATATCCCACAGTAGTTTCTCCTACAACAGGCTGGTTCTGATTGCTGGTATCCATCTCTTCCGCCAGCGGTTTCTCGACTGTAACACTGACGCTCCCTCTTGCTTTTTGCCCCGTTACAGCTACTGTATAAGTCCCGCTTTCTTCTATTCCCACCTGGAATGTAGATGTGGGCAGCATAGAACCCGCATAGATCGTCTCTCCATCCTCTTTGTAAAGTAAAATGCTCAAACTGCCAGCCTTATTTAACACATCAAATTTTACCGTATCGCCTTCCTCCAGCTTCATGTCCTGAGAATCTGTTTTATTCAGCACCTTATATTCCATGATCAGTTCATGTTCATTCCCTGTCCTGCTGCCGTCGAATTCTGATGTGGCTGCCGAAGTCGCAAAAGTGGAGGCAATCCCAATCACCAGTACAACCGCCAAAATACTCGTAACAAATGAAACTTTTCGAATTTTCATAATAGACCGAATCCTTTCTTCAATGGCATTTTTACTGAAGCTGTTGCAAAGAGGCGCCAGACCACTCTTTTGTTCTTCCATATGGATCAGCGTCATCGCATAGGCGGATTTTATGTCCACCCCAAATCTGCGGACAACCGTTTCATCACAGGACAACTCAATGTCTCTGTTCAGCAGCACATATAAAACCCATACAAAGGGATTGAACCAATGGAGACTAAGCGCCGCAATTACCGCTAACTTTGTAACAGCGTCAAAACGTTTGATATGCACATATTCATGCTCCAGCACATAGGAAAGCTGAGGGGTATTCTCCCAGTTGGTTAACTTTGGCATCAGGATAACCGGATGTACGATTCCATAGGATAATGGGGCTGAAATCAGATCCGACTGCCGGATCGTAATCCTGCGCTTCAACGGATGCGTGTTGTGCCATCTACGCACCGTTTCATTGTCAACCGGGATGGACATCTGAAATTCCCGGTAACATCTCACATAGGTAACTGTGAAAAATCCAAGACACAGGAATGCTCCCACTGCCCACAGTATGATCCAGACATTAACCGGAGAATCCGCCTGGGCAGGTATAACAGGCTGTTCCGGCGGCGCCTCCTGCATCCGCTCCGGGGCCTGAACCGATATAATTTGTCTTGCCGGCATCTGGCTTACGATTTTCATCGCAGGCATATGCGCTTGTGCCAGGGTGTAAATACTTGCCATGGAAGGAATGGAAAACGGAACCAACAGCCGGATCAGCGCCATCATCCATAAAGCCAGGAATGTCTTTTTCGGCAGCTTATCAATCAGCAGCGCTCTTACTATGACTATGATTAAAATCAGTATTGCACCGGAAAAACTCATCTGCAGCAGGTTCATGTTCATCACCTCATTCTAACTCGCCAACAATCTGCTTTAACTGGCTGATCTGATCGGCGGAAAGTTTCTTTCTCCCAAGCAGCGCCGCAAACAGTTTATCAGCGGAGCCGTCATAAATCTTATTAATCAGCTCATTTGTTTCTGCCTCCTGCACCTTTTCCTTCGGTATCAGCGCATGACACATAAAATTCGGTTCAGAACGCTCAATAGCTCCTTTCTTTATGCACCTTTTAATCAGTGTATATGTAGTGTTCATGTTCCACCCTACTTCCGCTTTTAGTATATCCGATATATGTTTTGCGGTGGAATCTCCTTCCTTCCACAAAACATCCATTACTTTCAATTCCGAATCAAACAGCTTAATGTCCATGTTTTTTCCTCCTTCTCACTACTCCAGTAATTTGTATTTATATACTACCACAGTAGTGTATATCTGTCAATACGACCAGAGTAGTTTATTTTATTTTTCTTTTATATCGTTTACTTTGGATAGCAACCACAGCCACCCCGATACAGTCTATGAACGGTCTATGACCTTTTCAGGAATACGACATCCTCCTCATCTACTTGATTTGAAATTTTAGGATTAGAAATTTTACGGTAAGAAATTTGTTATCTGATATTGACGTATCCCTTTGCCGCCTATATACTAAAGATGATAGTTTTAAGCCTCTGTTATGGTAAAGGCTTTTAGATTTTTATTCTAAGTGGCTTACTTAGAAGTTAAATTTTGTAAATTACATTATTACGAGGAAGACATTGATTATTTTACGGGTAATCAGTGTCTTTTTTGTTTTTCACAAATTTTACGGAAGGAGGATCGAAAAACACTATTAATAAAATTTTTAATGAGGTGGCTTAAATGAAAGGAAAGAAAACTTCTACTCTGGTTTTAAAATATATCGGCATGGATGACTTTTCCTGCCCGGTATATAAAGACCAATTTGAACATTTATGGAAGGATATTGATTTGGGAAATTCCCAAAATCCCAGTTTATATTCCGTAACCAACAATGAATTTGACGGAGAACCCTTGTATCCGATCCAAAAAGACTACATTTTTTCTCCTGCACCATACCGGAAAAATCCAAACGAATTCCAGTACCGGGTGTTGAGCAGGCTGCAGTCTGACTGTGACTATTTTTTAGGCTACGGAAATCGAAATCTCAGTATCCTCTATAAAAACGATCCAAGTGCCCATATAAGTTATATGAAGGAACTCTGGAGGGGTTTTCCGGAAAATGAAAAACCAGAATGGCTGACCTGGGAACAGCTTTTAGCATACGAAAGAGCAATCTGTGCAGATTAAAAATTAATACCCAGGTCCTGAAAACCTTGAAACTATCAAATAATAATAAATCCCTCTGTCCAGCCAATAAACTGACCGTTCAGAGGGATTTTTCCAAAATAAGATACTCCCGAAAAAAAACTTTTGGGATTTATTCTCTCTCTTAATAAAAAGGCAAGATATAGCCTTACCCTCGATATCCTCAAAGTTTGGTTCCCATCCAATTCATGTTTTTATCTCTGCACAGTATCTTCCAAAGCAACTATCAGTTTTTTATTGTTATCTACTGGTGAAGAAATGAAGATGTGCATAGAAAACAGTCAAGCCCTGGCGATTTCTACGTAGTTCAGGCCGACAGCCACGCAGTACGCATTGGTCATCGGCCCTTTGAAAGTGCAACATGAAATCGTCAAAACAATTATCTTAATTTCTCAATACAACCCGACTGGATTGCCTCTATGTTTTTCGCAATCCGCTCTTTCGGCCAGTCCCACCACTTCACTTCCTGAAGCTTTTGAGCGACTTCATCAGAAAAGCGCTTCCTGATCGGCTTCGCCGGCAAACCTCCAACTATGGTATAAGGCAAAACGTCTTTTGTCACCACCGCACGGCTTCCAATTATAGCACCGTCTCCAATCGTAACTCCCGCAAGGATCACAGCTTCATATCCAATCCAGACATCATTCCCAATCACAATGTCTCCCTTATTATCCCAGGACTGCGTGACATTCTTTATATCCAATCCCCATTCTTCAAAGAAAAGCGGAAATGGATAGGTGGACAGTGACCTCATGGTGTGGTTGGCACTGTTAAATAAAAACTTTACTCCGCAGGCAATCGAACAAAATTTTCCGATCACAAGCCTGTCGTGATTGATGGGGTAATGATACAGCACGTTGTTCTTTTCAAACTGTGTCGGATCATTCACAAAATCATTATACATGGTATACTCTCCAACCTCAATGCCCGGATCCGTAACTACATGTTTCAAATAAACTGTCTGCTTATCTCCAGTGCGGGGATAAATCTTTCTTTCCGGAATCGTCATCTTAAAATCCTCCTGTATGATAGATTAATCTGCCTCTTTAACGATCCCGGCCACTGCAATGCAGCGCCTCATAATACCACTCCTTTACCTGGGTTTTACCATTTACTCTCTTCTATTTTTTCGTCCACACTTCCCTTGTGAGGCGGGTAAAATGTTCTGTCCTGATATCTCCCATAGGTGAGACTTTATCTGTCTCACTATGATGAAAGACAAAACCACATTTTTCCTGAACCCGTTTGGATTTGATGTTACCATCATAGTACCCGCACCATATCGCCTTGCAGCCCAGCTCCTCAAAGCAGCGCCGCTGCAGTTCCCGTACCGCCTCCGGGATCAATCCCTGCCCCCAGTATGGAACGCCAATCCAGTATCCTATCTCAGCCTCATCTTCCTGCATCGGCGCACTGCCCTTACCCTGTTTCATAATCCCAACACTTCCTACCGGCTTTCCCCTACTTTTCAAAATAACCGCATATGTTTCCGGCTCTGAAAGTATACCTCGGATAATTTCCAGACTATTTTCCACGCTGGTATGCGGCAGCCATCCGGCAATCGGGCCTACCTGAGGATCTTTTGCGTATTTATACAGCTCCTCTGCGTCAGAGTCTTCCCATGGACGCAGTAGCAAGCGCTCTGTCTCTAATATCATATTTCTTCTCCGTTTCCTTTTGCTCCATATTCATCCAAAAACTTCTGAAGCTGCTCTACAAACCTGCCTACATGCAGCCCGTCCACAAAGGAATGATGAGCCTGGACGGATACCGGCATGAAAACCCTGCCATCCCGCTCAAAGTATTTTCCCCAGTCAAATAATGGGGTGGCATTCTCCTTCTTTCCGGAATTGGTATGGGAAATATGCGTATAAGAAACCCAAGGCATCGGTGAACACTGGAACACGTCATTCCCAAGTGGGCCGGTAAAATATTCCTGCTGCTCCTTTGCCATCTTAGTTGCCACTTCCACATATTCTTCCATGCTATCCTGAATAGGAACATTTACTACTTTAAATAATTCTGTTTCCGGATTCAGATAAGTAAAAGCAGTATCAATCCGGTCAAACAGGACGACTTTTCCATCCACAAACCGATACCGGAATTCCTCAATCTCATTTGCGCACCTACACACCGCATATACCATCGCAATCGTAAAGGAAAATTCCTGTTCTTGTACCTTCTTTAGAAACTTCGTGATATCTGCCTCAAAGGTAACGCAAAACGCCGGCTCCACACTGTCGCGAAAGATCATGCAGTGCATCGCCCGTTTCCATGTACTTTCATCAATCACTTGGTAAGTGTTCGCCATGGGAAATACCTCCTGTTCTAAATTTCTTTTTGCCAATCTTATATATTTACAAAATCAGGGAAGCCAATGTAAGCCTTCCCTGATAATAATTTTTCCTATGACCGGCAATACTTTTTTCTAAAGCACGATTACATCATAACCACAGTATAGGCCATCCCTTCTGATAAATCAACAGAATTTGACTGCAGCTGTTTCTGCTTTGCAATCAATGAAGATTACTTCATAAAAAGCGGGAACCAGTCTATAACCGATTCCCTACAAATACCTCTTATCTTCAAAATTTTGATGAATCTACCCATTATTTTCAGCTTCCATAAATTCCTCATAAATAATTTCAGCCTGTCGCTTCCAATCATTCGATACGTTTACCCCAGTATCCGATAGAACTTCATATGGTATTCCATTTTCATTCAAAATGGTTTCAAACATCTGCATTTCAATCTTATCCGAAAATAAGTAATTGCTCCCTTCCATTTTTTTCACTATGAAGGGAGCTTTTATCAGCCCAACAAGCAAGATCACCAAAAATAAACCTGACACGCCAAACATAATTTTATTAAGACTATAACCAAACCTATTATTCACGTAGTTTTCCTCTCCTTGATCGCTTAGTTTTATAATTTAATTATAAATCCTATCCCCAGTGTTATTCAAGAATAAATATTTCTTCGATAGGCGATCAATCGCTAACTTTAGGGAAGGATTGTATTGCGTTTTTTCCAGTCTCATACAGAAAAAGACCAGGCTTACTGCCCGATCTTTTCCCTTTACCAAATCATGGCTTCTATATGAACCGCACTGCAGTCCCATAGGCAATTACTTCTGCTGCGCCCTGCATGACTGCTGCGGAGGAATATCGGATATTCACCACTGCATCGGCTCCAAGTTCCTCTGCTTCCTGCACCATGCGCTTTGTTGCAAGCGCCCTGGCCTCATTCATCATTTCCGTGTACGCTTTCAATTCTCCGCCGACCAAAGTTTTAAATCCCTGGGTGATATCCCTTCCCACATTCTTTGACTGGATCGTGCTCCCCTTAACAAGCCCAAGCATTTCCAATTCTTTGCCGCTGATATAATCAGTATTTACTAAGATCATCCTCTTCTCCTCCTTTTATCTCTTTCATTCTGCTGATAAATACGCCGATCATCACTGCCGCCAATCCAAGCGGCACAACTGTGAATGCAATTTTGACTATTACCGGTATTTCCGGAACCATGCAAAATGCGACCGCTATACCCAAATAGTACATCACAAACAGGAGCGTTATGACAACCGGAGCTATCATTTTTCTTTTATGATTCCTCATGGTATTTTCCCTCTATGATCCCATCATCTTTCGGGGTCACCACTGCAGCGATGATATAGAGCAATATTCCTGTTCCGGCCGTCAGCGCAAGCAGCGCCCAGACCAAACGGACAATCGTAGGATCAATCCCTAAAAAATCGGCAAGCCCACTGCATACGCCTGCAAGCATTACATTATCTGTGGATCTGTATAATCTTTTTTTCATCGTAACTTCCTCCCTTTCATTCTCAATTTAAAATCTCCAGCCGCCTCTTCTGCATCCTCCCATATGGCCCCGCGGTCCAGGTCTTCCGTAAGGCGGATATCCCGGATGATGCGGATATCTGTGATATCCTCCAAAAAATATACCGTGAGGATGCCCCCAGTATCTTCTCCCTGGTAACAATGCAAAAAGCACAATGATAAGAATAACCGCACCTAACATAACAATTCCTCCTCATACTGGAGAACTTCATCTCACTTCTTTTTTATACCAGAAACATCCTCCAGCTTCAACACTTCTGCGTATTCTTTGTTTTTCTTCATTTTTTCTGCCAGACGGCAGATCATAATTCTAAGCTGTGGTTCCATGTGATTTCCTTCTTTCTTTTTGATTGCCAATAGTATAAAATAAATTCTGCCACGAATAAACGGTAAGATTAGCAAAATAAATGCCTTTAATCCGTCGTCAGGGCAAATTAAGATATGTGAGGATTCGAAAATGGGTAAAAAATCAACTAAGACAAATAAGAATATCTATCAGATCTATCGCGAAGAGAATGGGCTTACCCGTGAAAAGGCCAGCGAGATCATGCAATATATTTCCGCAGACCGGATTGAAAAAATAGAAAGTGAAAAATCCCTGCCGCATCCGGATGATATCGTGGCTATGGCAGACTGCTACAAATCCCCCGACCTGTGTAATTACTACTGCTCCCATGAATGTCCCATTGGACTGCGCTACGTCCCTGAAGTAAAAATCAAAGACCTCGCCCAGATCGTGCTGGAAGTGCTGTCCTCTTTAAATACTTTGGAAAAAGAAAAGAACCGGTTGATTGAGATTTCTGTTGATGGAAAAATATCGGATGATGAGCTTACAGACTTTGCCAAAATCCAAAATCAGTTAGCGAAAATCTCCCTGGCCGTAGATGCCCTGCAGCTTTGGGTTGAGAAAACTCTTGCAGAAGGGAACATAAACAAAGAGCTTTTAGCCGCGGTACAAAACAGTATGATAGAAGAATAGTTTTTGTATCTTCAAGTGGATATTGCTTGTTATTATAAAGAAATTTTGTTATAATTTTTCTATAAGGAGGTGCTTTTATGCCAAATATTCGATCCAGTGCTGATTTACGCAACAACTATAACGAAATTTCATCCTTCTGCCACTCCTATTCAGAGCCTGTTTTTATAACAAAAAATGGAAAAGGGGATCTAGCCGTGATGAGCATTGAGGCTTATGAACAACTGGTAGGCCGTTTTGAATTGTATAGCAAAATACAAGAAGGACTCGAAGACGTAAAAGAAGGCGCCACAAGGCCATTTTCTGAAGCAATGAAAGATATCCGGAGGCAGCGAAATAACCGATGAGCAATTATCAGGTTCACATTACCAAAACTGCAGAACGCGACATCCTAAATGCCGCAGATTATATTGAATTTGTCCTTAAAAACCCACAAGCCGCCGAGGATCTTCTGGATGAAGCAGAGTCAAAAATCTCTGCCCTTGCTACATTCCCGGATAAATTTGCTCCAGTGGAGGACACTCTTCTTTCTTCCTGGGGTGTCCGGTTTACTATCATCAAAAATTATCTTGCCTTCTATCTGATTGAAGAAGAGACGAACACTGTACAGGTAATACGGTTCCTTTACGGTAAAAGTGACTGGATTTCCATTTTAAAAAGTGGTTTTCCAACCAGATAACATATAAGAAAATCCCAAGAAAAAAGCGTGTGGAAAGAAATCTGGAAGCCTACCCCAATCCTTTCCAACACGCTTATTTTTATGCTTATCTCCTATCCCAAATCTGACTTAATCCTTTGTGCCAATCTCAAATCCCATTATTTCGTACGATTTTGTTGATAAATTCGTGCGAATTGTGTATAATAAAAATGAACAGGAACCCAAGCATAACGAAAGGAGGCGTCTGAAATGTCTATTACTGCTACTGAACTTAAAATGAACCTCGGTAAATATTTGCTGCTTGCTGAAAAAGAAGATGTCTATATTACCCGAAATGGCAAAGTCGTTGCAAAGTTAACCAACCCCTACCAGGACAGAGTTGATATGGCAAAGTCTTTGTTTGGTATTCTTCCGGCAGATATGACTTTAGAAGAGGCCAAGGAGGAAAAGCTTAACAGAATATGAGAGTATTGGTTGATACCTGTATTGTCATCGATGCGCTCCAAAACAGGGCGCCGTTTCATCTGGATGCACAAAATATCTTTCTCGCTGTGGCAAATAAACGGTGTGATGGGTTCCTCACCGCCAAATCTACGACAGATATCTACTATCTTACCCACAGATGCACCCACAGCGATAAAGACACCCGTAAAGTATTGAATACTCTCCTTGGCTTGTTTGAATTGCTTGATACCGCCGGAATGGACTGTCGCAGAGCATTGTCGTCCAATATTTCTGATTATGAAGATGCTGTTATGGTGGAATCTGCAATTCGTGCCGATATGGACTGCATTGTAACCCGCAATTTAAAAGACTATAGCAAAGCACCTATTCCAGTCTATTCCCCTACCGATCTTTTAAAGATCATTGAACCAGAAGAGGAATACTAAAACTGCTTCCATAACTGAAAAATACGTCCAAATTGCAATGGGGATACGAAATCCCAGCTATAAAAACAAAAAAGCGTGCGGAAAGAAATTTGGGGGCCCGATCCCAAACCTTCCTGCACGCTTATTTTTATGCCCTATCCCCGCTCCGGTTCCTGCCTTTCCTCTGTTTTCTTACTAAGATCCCTTCCATCCAGATAAAAGGTTACCGGTGCTCCTTCCGGTGCCAGAATGTTTCGCTCCTGAAGCATGGTCCGCTCCAAAGACCCAAACACCGGGCGGTCAATGCAAAGAACACTGCTGACCTTTTCAATAAAGTTGCCTTTCCATACGTCACTTCCCTCCCCGCCTGGTCCATCAGAGTAAGCCATTAATACCATGGCACAGCCTGTGCGCTTTGCAATCCCCTCCAGCTTATTTATAATCGGATAAACCATCTCCGGCTGGTCCTCATAAACATCATGCTCTAAGTACTCCTGGATAGGGTCAACGATCATCACTTCAATACCAAAATTAAGGATGAGCTGCTCGATGCTCTCATCCGCCAGGGTAAAAGGAAGCAGATCATGCACGGCAAACACCCTGATTAAATCTGCACCTGCCCTGGCAAGCCTTGGCCGTATCCGGTCCGATAAGTCATCATCTCCGCTAAAATATAATACATTACAAGGGGGCAATGTTTCCATATCGCAAAAACTTACCCGGTTCGTACACGCTGCCATCAAATAAGATGCAAACATGGATTTCCCGGAGTCTGAAACTCCGTGGATCACGCTGACTTTCCCAAACGCAAGATAAGGTTTCCACAGCCACCGGATGGGCTTTTCCTTAACCTCGCTTAAACTGATGACTTCTCTTTCTTTTTCTTTCAACAAAAACATACCGATCTCCCTTTCTGTTACATCCGCCGCCCTCATGCGGCTCAAACTTTGATCCATGCTGTTTCCCCCTTCAAAAAAATTCATCCGGCAGCCCGTTTATGGGCTTTGCACGCCTGTATTTGTCTGTTCCTGCACCGCTTCGTTTTCGCCCTCCACTCCCGGTGCAGGCTCCGGCATAGGCTCTGTCTGGATGATGGTGATTGCTGGCTCTGAAGACTTTGTTTGCACATTCTCCTGTGTCTCTGGGTGCTCTGAACTTTCCGTTATCCGCTTTGCCAAAATGATATGCCGCTCCTCATCATTTCCGTTGCAGGTGGAAAGTGTCAGCAGATGATCCCCATTTGTAAGCTCCTCATCAAAATGCCCATCAACAGCCGCACGGAGAATGGAAAAATCATTTTCTGTATAGGAAGTCAGAAAATAAGGTTCCTCTGCCGCCCCGATAACCCGGTTGTCGATCATCTGATAAGTACTGCATCCATCCGGGGTATACACCGTTATCGTTGCTTCCTTCTCTTTAAAATGGCTAAAGGATCCAAACATGCTGCCGTCCTTCATGTTATGTCCGTAAAGGATCGTGTTGTCATCTGAAAAATCCATCTGGTTACGGAAGTCCATAAAGATACAGCCCGCAATGTGTTCCTCCCCGGAAAACGTATGCGTTAAGTAAAAATCATTATCGCTGCCCTTCACCACCGGATAATCAAGCCCCAGCTTTTCACATTTGATCCAGGCTACGATATCCGGATTGATTGCCTTTAATCCTGCAAAGTCAATCACCTGCTGGGGCGCTTTAGGCGGCTCTGCTCCCTTATTTGTCTCATCTTCTGTCTCTTCCACAAAGGAACGCAGATTTTCATATTCCTCCTGCCCCTTTTGGTACATCACATAGATTCCGATTAATGCGCCAGTTGCAATCACAAAGACGGCAATACACACAATCAGCAGATGGCGGTCCCTTTCATTTTGCATTCCATCAACCCCTTTCCATCAAAAAAGCGGAGACTGCCGCACATTTCACAGCCGTCTCCGCCCGGTAAGTATAAATATCCCGCCTTCCGGCAGTTATATAAACCTTAAATTACAGCAGTCCTCCCGGTTGGGATTGACATGCTCCTTAAAATACTGGTAATGCTCTGTCACATCATCGCAAACAGTGATCGTGCCAAACCGGATCCTATCCAAAATGCGGATCTTTTCTTCCAGGGGCAGATGGTCATAGCCGCTTTGGTGATAAGTATACTTAGAAAAATCCACACCGGACATCCAGCGTCTTACCCAGGCATTCACCCGTAAAAATTCCACAAGTCCCTGCCCTATTTCCAAGGCATTTAGTTTATCAAAATCTATAAAGTCCTCAATGAGCGGGCTGAGCCGGATGGCTACGTCAAATCCCTGCTCCTGAAGCTTATAGATCGCTTCTATGCGCTTTGAGGGTGGGCTGGCCCTCTCATAAGATGCCGATCTGCCATCATCTAACGTAGTCACGGAGACCTGGATGTGAGCCAGGTGCTTATCAAACAGTTCTAAGTATTCCGGCTCGGCAACCAGGTGCGATTTGGTCACAATCAAATAGCCCACCTGCTGCTGGTTTAATGCTTCAATCGCCTGATATGTGACATGATGTGCGCGTTCACAGGGCTGGAAACAGTCCGTCATCCCACCAAGGCGCACAATACTGCCCGGCTTTATTGTCCTGATCTTGCGCCTTACCTTATCAATATCCGCTATCCTGGGATTTTTTTCATCCCATAAACCGCGGAAGGAAAGCAGTGACCGGGCATAACAGTAATCACAGTTATGGAAGCAGCCACATCCATACAGATCAAGCCTTGTGCTGTAATTGCATTTCTCCCCTTCATTTCCATTTACTGTTTTATAAAAGCTTTTAAATTCGCTTGTGCATCCCTCCTTATAGCGGGGTGCGGTACCGCCCCGCAATCATCTGGTAAAGCATCCAGATATGTTCTTTACACCACCCCGCATAGAAAATTAGGGAGATGAGTCTCTCACCCATCTCCCCAAACCTTTATGCTTTCTTTTTGTTTTTCCGTCTCATACGGATTCCAAGAACCAAAATACCGCCAAAGGAAAGAACGGCCAGCAGTACCGGGAGCCAGATGTTCGTGTTATCTCCAGTCTTTGGCACGCTTGGAAGCGGCACGCCGGGCTTTCTCTGATTGGTAAGCGCAAAGGAAACCTCGATCACTTCCGTCTTATCATCCTTACAGGTAAATACGATTTCTTCCTCCTTTTCGATCTCTTCGTATCCGTCAAGCGGCTTGGTCTCTTTTAATACATAGACAATCGGCTCTTTCATCTTGCCGTCTTCATAGACACCGATTGGAAGAAGTTCGTTCTCTGCCATACCGTTTTCATCGGTAATAAGTTTCCCGGCCACCTTTCCGGTCACTTTATCCCGGATTTCAAATTCTACGCCGGCAAGGGGTACTTTTGCCTCCGCATCTGTTTTGGTAATCAGCACTTTTCCCATCACACGTTTATCGTGCATCGAAACTTTCTGGATCTCTCCGCTATCAAGTACGTCAAACTCCACATCCTCTGCCACCACATAACCTTCCGGTGCCGTTTCCTCCCGCAGGGTGTAGTTTCCAATCGGCAGCTTCTCGATATAGTGCGGGTCTTTGCCGGAGTACCAGGTCTCAACAACCTTCCCGTTTTCATCCAAAATGGTCAGCTTTGCGCCATCCACTTCTTTGCTGTCGGTGATATCATTCTTACTGATCTGAACCTTTGTCACGTCATCTTTCATGGTATGCTTCTGAACCTGGCTCGTATTTTCCACAATGAAATCTACGCTTTCCGCAGTCACAAAGCCATCTGCCGGCTTTGTCTCAATCATGGTATAGCCCCTTCCCACAACCAGTTCTTTGATGATATGCGGTTCTGTCGTGGAAACCCACTCATCCACCAGGTTTGCGTTCTCATCGATTACCCGAAGATGGGCGCCCGGAAGTTCTGCTCCTGTGGTCAGGTCCTCTTTCGTCAGTTCCACCGTTGTGGGTTCATTTTCAAAAACGAACTCAAAACTCGTTATGGCGGTCTGGTCATCCACGGACTCAAAGGTGAACTCCTGCTGCTCATTTTCCGTCACAAAACCATCCGGTGCATAAAGTTCTTTTACATAGAAGCTTGCGCCCACCGGAAGATCCGCAATGAAGCGGATCCTGCCGTTTGCATCCGTAGTCTTTAACTCGATAATCGTATCCTTCTCGATCAGGAGTTTTCCGGATGCGGAAAGGATATCTTCCTTAGCAAAAAGTCCAAAAATACCGCCCGGCAGTACCCGGTCCGTCCCTTTTTCCTTCTTTGTCACATGTACTTCCACCTTCTGGCGCTCATTCTGCCAGTTCTCATCGTAGGTAATCACCGGTGTATCCTGATCCCGGTAACTTAAATCCACATAACGCGGCTCACCATCCAAAAGGTATCCCTTTTCCGTCTCCACTTCCTTCACATAATACTTGCCAGCCGGGAGATTTTCCGCCTGGGCAATCCCGTTATTCTCCGTGGTGATCGTGGCAACCAGGTCATCTTTTTTGTAATAGTCCTCACTTACACCGTCTGCCGCCTTGATATCCTCAGCCGCATAAACCTCAAACGTAACGTTTGTAAGGCTTCCGGTCACATATTCAAAAATGTGCTCTACGGTGCCCTTGGCGTTATCCACCAGGCTGACCTTATCCAAAAATTCGCCTTTTTTGTTGATGATAAGAAGCGCCGTTGGAACCTCGTCTTTCATCTCTACCTTCGTAGGTTCTTTGGAATCGGTCAGGGTAAATTCCACATCCGTTGCCTTTAAGTATCCGTAGGGAGCAAATTCTTCCCGCAAAATATAGGTTTCTCCCACATGCAGTCGTTTGATGATATGCGGCTCGTCCTTTACGGAGGTCCAGGAATCTATCACATTTCCGTCCTTATCCAGTACGGTAAGGGAAGCGCCTGATAACTCCACGCCGGTTGTCAGATCCGACTTTGTAAGTTCCGTAATGGTTGGCTCATTCTTGATTGTGGAAGAAAGTTTAACAACCGGGACATTCTGCCCCTGATAAGTACCATCAAGTTCCACGATCTCATCGGATAAGAGGTAGCCCGCCGGTGGAGTCAGCTCTTTTACATAATAACGTGCAAGCGGCAGATCCAGGGTGCAGATTGCCTGCCCGTTCTCATCGGTGGTAAGCTCACAAAGAAGCGTATCTGCCTCTACAATCACCTCATCTCCCGTCCCGATATCCTCTTTGTTATAGAGTCCAAATACCGCACCCTCTACCGGAATGTCACTCTCTTTATCCTGCTTTTGGGACAGCAGCTCGATTCTTTGCCGATCATTGGTAAAATTTACCTCCCCGGTAACCACAGGCGTATCCTGATCCAGATAGGAAAAAGTGACTTCCTGGGGCACGGTATTTAATACGAAGCCTTCCGGCGCCTGTTTCTCCTTTACAACATAGGTGCCCAGAGGAAGGTTTTCAATCACGGCTTTTCCATCGCTATCTGTGATAACGGTATCTACCACCTGCCCTTTTGCATATACGACCAGGCGGTTTCCATTTTCATCCTTCTGGTTATCCGGCGTATAGATATCCTCTGCCGCAAAGATTTCAAAGATGGCTCCACTAAGGGACTGCTCTTTATAATGGAATTCTTTATCAAAGCCCTCCAGCACTTCGCCGCTTTTATGGATCGTAAGTTCGCCTTTTACCGGATGATTTTCATATACTGCTTCGATAATCAGATCCCCGCTTGATGGATCTTCATAATACATGGAATCTTCATCCACCGTCACTGTCACAAAGGATTCATTGATCGTATAGTCCTGTGGGGCTCTTACTTCCTCGATCCGGTAAGTGCCGGGCAGCAACGTTTCCGGCATAATCAGATATCCATCTTCATCGGTAAAGTAAGAGGTATGGGTGATCGTGGTAGGATACGTCGTCACCTGCTCCACGTATGATTCATGGTCTACGTCATACACTTTAAACTCCGTGCCGGCTCTAAGCACAGACCGTTTCGTTTCATCATCCTGTTTGATGATTTTCAATTTCGCCTGAAATTCCTCATCCAGCAAAACTCTCCACACCTGCGGCGTTGTCGGATTGTTTTCTGTGATCCGCACGATGAAATCTTTAACCGGTTTAAAGTTATGCGGCGTTGTGGTTTCCCGTACCACATAGGTACCAAACGGAATCGGGATGGATACCGCATATCCCTTTTCATCCGTGAAAATCTCGGTTTTACCGCCCTCACCGATCTCCACAGGAGTGGCTGACGCAAAATCATAACTGCCATCCTCTTTTACGTTAAGCGAAGATACCAGATAAGCCGTAAACCCGGCACCGGATAACAGATCCGCATCCGTCTTTCCATTGTTGGCCGCCTTAATCAGCTGGAATGGCTGTTTGATTACCTGTTCTTTGGAAGTGCAGGTCTTCTCAACCGTTGCCACCAGATCTCCCTCATAATCGCAGGCCAGATCATACTCCGTCTCATCCAGCAAATACCCGGTGGAGGGAGTTAACTCCTTCACGAAATATTTGCCAAGGTAGAGATCGGTAATGGAGGCTTTCCCGTCTGCATCAGTTGTTAAGGTTGCTACCTGTTCTCCTGCTTTATACAAAACGCCACTCTTCTGATCCGGATGTAAAATATCTTCTCTTGCAAACAGGCCGTAAACAGCATGTTCCAAGGTAGCATCCCCCTGCGGCTCGCCCTTTTCTGCATCCTGCTTAATCAGGTCAATTTTCGCATTCACCCGCTCATTTTCAAATGTATGGGTAAAGGGAACACTGGCCTGCTGATCGGTTGTATAGGTAAAGGAGAAGTGGAAAATATCGTCGCTGTTACGAAGATATAATTCCGGAGCCTGGGCTTCTTTTACATAGTACGAAAAGCCTATCGGAAGATCGGCGCGAAACTGTGCCGTTCCATCCGCTCCTGTAGTAACACGCTCAATATAGGTATCTTTTCCTGCTACCACAACTCCGTCTGCATTTTTAATGTCCTCCCCGGCATACAGTGCATAAATACCGCCAGCAAGCGCTACCTTCGTATCATTGTCTACTTTCGTCACGCTTACTGCCGCTTTTTGTCTATTGTTTGTAAAGGTAACTTCCCCTAATGCGACTTCCGCCTCCTGGCCTGCATAGGTAAGTTTTACCGTCTTTTCCTCATTTGTGGTAACCAAATTAACGGGTGCCTGCATCTCTTTGACCACATAGGTTCCAAGATGCAGCTTCTCTACTGTTACAAAGCCTTCTGCATTCGTGGTCAGGTTTTCTGCGATCAATGCTCCCTTCTCATAAACGGTCTTTCCGGAAGCCGTTTTGATCGTATCCCCGGCATACAGATTAAAGACTGCACCCGGCTGTTTTCTCGTTTCGTACTGAAAGAGAGTTCCCTGGTCTGTAATGGCTGCGCCGGTTAAGACCTCTCCCTCTTTATAAATGGTCAGATTTGCAAATTGTTCCTCATTGGTAAACGTATAAGAAAATTCGGAAAGTGCCTTGTCATTTCCTGATGCCGCAAAAGAGAAGGAATAAACATCTGCACCATTTAAGCGGTATCCTTCCGGTGCCTTCAATTCTTTCATATAATAAGAAAAACCTGCTGGAAGATCTGCTTTATAGGTAGCGCTTCCGTCACTTCCGGTTGTAACCTGTTCAATGAGGGTATCCTTGTTCACTACTGGTGTGCCATCCACGGCTGTGATTGTACTGCCGGCATACAGCCCATAGATGCCGCCAGCTAACGGGGTCTGGTCCCCCTTGTCGCTCTTTTTGGCCGTCACTTTTGCTTTTTTACGATCATTGACGAAGGTAACGGTTGCAAATACCGTCTCTGCATTGGTTTTTCCTGTAGTTACCGTCACTGTTTTGGATTCTCCGGAGTTTGTTAAGGTCGCAGGAGCGCCTGTCTCTGTTACCACGTAACTTCCAGGATACAGATTTCCAATGGATGCGCTTCCATCATCTCCTGTAGTCAGTTTTTCAGCAACCACCGCACCCTTTTTGTAGATCAATTCACCCAAAGCGGATACGATATCAGTTCCTGCGTTCACCCGGTAAGTAGCGCCCTTTTGTTTTCGCTTCGTATAGGTAAAAGTAACGCCGGAAGCACTCACAGACGCTCCGGTTAAGGACTCCCCCTCTTTATAAACAGTAAGTCCGCCCCGAAGTTCCTTATCCGTTACGTTCTGCTCCACTTTCTTACCCGGTTCTACCTTGACTCCATAAGCAGTCACGTTGATCTCATAACCAGCCGGGGGCGTGATTTCTTTTAAATACACCGTACCATTCCCCTGGGTTAAGGTAATAGAAGAAGCACCGTTGCTGTCCGTGGCCGGCATGGTTGCAATCAGATTTTTACCATCCTGATCACTGTAGACACCATAAACTGCACCCGGCAGCACTTTTCCGCTGTCTACGTCTTTTTTGATGATCTTGATTTCCGCCGGGCCTACCCAGGTCACCGCAAAATCCACATACTTTTCATCATCAACCCCTTCGCCGAACACCAACGCCAAGTCCTGTGTACCTGATCCGGTTGTTACTTTATAGGCGCTGTAATCCTTGGTGATGCTGCCTTTCATGGTAGTGGACCAGCTTGCGCCCACATCCGCCGCCTGTGTAAGGGGCGCTGACAAGTAAAATTTGGTGCCGCCAGAAATCTCCACATCCGCTCCTGCCTTACTGGTCTTTCCGGTAGTGACATTGTGCAATTTCACACCATCCGGCAGCTTCATCGTAACAGACTGCAGGGCATCCGCTTTAAAGGTGATTTCCTCGGTTCGCTGGGAAGTCCCATCCACATATGCTTTTACATTATCTTTGGAAAAGGACATGGCAACATCCGGGATCTCCGGCTGGCTGACACAGTAGTTGTAAAGCTCCATTGCCAGGGCCTGTCCGGTACTGTTTGCGCCGGAAAAGGCATCGGAACTGCCGTTTGCATAGGCGGCTGCGATATGGGTAATGACAAACCGCTTTCCCGTTGAAAAATCCGGATATTTTTCTGCAAAGAACCCGTTATCTCCGCTTGCTTTTGTGCCATAATAGCAAACCTTCGCCAAAACCTTACTGTCCGTCAGCTTTGTAATGGTATAGACGCCATCTCCAGGGCTTCCTTTCGAGGGCTGTATACAATACGCCGTGGCGCTGACACTTCCGAATTTAACCGTGTAGGAATACGTCTGGTAAGAGCCAAGGCCATAATCGGAATAATAATAGAGGCTGCCTCTGGTTACATCCACGCTCTGTGTGCTGGATGCGGCACGGGCCGGAGCCGCTGCCAGAAAGGTGATCGTCTCCCCTTCCTCCATGGAAAGCAGTTCAATCTCCTGCTCCGCTGCCTGCTCCATGACATCTGATAAAGTAAGACCGCTTTCCTCATCGGTGGTATTTTCTGTCTCCGCTTCCTCTAAGGCTTTATCAAGATCTTCCTCCGAAAGCCATTCACTTTCCTTCTTAGTTTCGCTCTCCGGCTCTGTGGCACCCACCGCCTCATCTTCTGCCATGGTTTCCGGTTCTGTTTTTGTTTCACTTTCCGTTTCGGCCACTTCTGTGGTGGGATCGCTCTCTGTCTCACTTTCGGTTTCGGGAGATGTTTCACCTACAGTGTTTTCCGTACCTGCGCCGTCTTCCCCATCTTCCAGCGCGGAAACCTCCGCCGCTGTTTCTTCAGATGCGGTCTGCTCCACCTCTTCTGATACCGCATCAAGAGCAGCTTCGGTCCCATTTTCAGTAAAATCGCTGGCTGTCTCGCTGACCGTTTCACTGGCCGTCTCGCCATCCGTATCCGGCAAAAGCAGCTTTTCTATATCCGAATCGCCATCGTCCCCTTCGCCGTTTGCATCTTCTGACTGCCCGCCATCACTTTGCCCCTGTGTATCAGGTTCGCTTTGGGGCTCCGTCTGTGGCTCGCTCTGCACTTCTTTTACAATCAGTTTTCTGCTGACCTGATACTTGGGATGATCCGTGGTAAGCGGCTGCACATAGTAGACTGCTTTGTAAGTATCCACACGGGAGCTGTCAAAATTCTCGCCGGTCTCACTTTTGGCCTCTTCAAAGCTCACTTTGACTTTGGTGTTGTCCGGGATCTCAATCCCGCTGAAATCGCAGGTGGCATCAAATTGATATCCAGCGTCCATCTCATAATCCTTCGCCGTTACCACTTCATCTGCATCCAGCAGATCCTTCACCTCTTCCAATACCGGAGGTTTCTCCGGCTTTTCTCCCTCTGACGCATATGTGCTAAAAGGGGATACCACTGCCTGTAAGATGGTAACTGCTGCCATCAGTCCTGCCAGATATTTTCTTTTCTTTCTTTTTACCATAATACTCTCCTTTTTCTTTACTTTGTTTTCCCGGCAACCAGTCTGTTTTCGGTTTGTCACGTATACGCATGTTTTCTCCTTTCTTATGGCTCATTTTTGCCATACAAAAAGAGAGCATCGCTGCTCTCCTTTTGTATAACCAAACTGCTTATTTTCATTTTTCATTCCTAATATTCCGGTTTTGATCCTCCCACAGGCAAAACAGCTATGCGGCTTCCATAAACGTCATTTTCTCATCCTGCCTTGCTGCCGCCTGCCAGTCATCAATGCCCTTGATTGCTCCGTTCCAGGTTCCATCTTCTGCCACATCCCAGGCAACCCGGAAACACTTTAAATGATTTTCCTGACAGATGCGGTATAGCTGATTACAGCCAGACCGGATACTATCCCGCTTCTGCTTTTTCTCCGGGCAGATGCCATCCGTATTTTTTTCTTCACACCCATCGCATTTTTCCCCTAAATCCTTCTTACAGGAAAGATTCAGCAGCTTATCCATGTCATAACACTCCATGACAGTTTCAAGCCCTTGATCTTTCATTTCGGTTAAGATTACTTCCAGTTCCCGGTAATGGGCAACTCCGGGGTTCCCAAGAAAGGTTTTTCCTGTCAGCTCATGTGCAATCGCTGCTTTTAAGATCCCTTCCGTCACATACAGGATAGGCACATTCGGGGCTCCAAAAAAACCGGCTGGGCTTTTGCTGGAACAGCCGCATTCCTTTCCGCTGCTGGTAAGCCAGGAATACTTCATTCCTTTAAACGGACGATCCAGGCGGATCTGAAATCCGATCAAGAATCCGTCTTGTGAGATGACCGGACAAAGATAGCCCCGGTTATAGTCAAAAAAAGCAATCCGCCAGTTTTTCCTTTGATCTATAAAAAAGCCTGGCACACCGCTAAGCGAATACCCCATGGATAGAAGTTTTCTTGCAATACTCTCTGATGCAGATGGGTCGGTACTTAAAAATCCTTTTTTCTTCATATGGCAAATCTGTGCATCCGTCAGGCCCCGTCTTTGCAGATCCTTCCGGTGCAGTTCGTTTAGGGAGAGCATGGAAAGCAATGCACGGTATACCTGATCCCGTTTCTTATAATCAGCCGGCTCTACCGTTGATTCCGCTTTCTTCCTGATTTGCTCTCTTTTTTGGATTGCATAACGTCTTTCCTGAAAGCTGCCGGTACCATTCAGTCCCAGTTTTTCTTTGATCTCATGGTACGCTACTTTACAGCAGTCGCTTCCGGTAATTCCGGTAAGCGCTGCATAAAGCTGAAGCATGTTTCCCTGCGCCCCGCAGTTGTAACAATGGTACGTATTTTTGATCTCGCCATCTTTATAATTGCAAAAATTCATCTTTCCGCGCTCATCCCCGCAAAAGGGACAGACAACACCAAACGCACCATCCCGCTCATCGCTCACTCGCCGGATGAAAAGCAGATCTGCAACATCCGAAATCGTATAGGGAGGTATAAACATTGAAACCACCTTTCCTTCTTGAAAATGCCGGCATGAACCCTGATTGGTCCATGCCAGCATTTCTTATTTTTTACCCTCTTATGCCGCTTTCGTTTTCTCCTGCTCTTCGTAAAGATCCAGAAGAATTCTTGCTGCCTCTTTCTGCCGTTCGTCTGTGCCATGGTAGCGGTTGACGATCCAGTTTAAAATCTTATAGCCGCTGTGTCCTGCATTCAAAAGTTCTCCCATCGGACGGTTCATACCCGCGCCGATCGTGCAGATGACCGCTTTTGCCTGCTGTATCGTCATTTCGCCGCTTGCATCGTCCTCACATTCCTCCGCATCCATCTCTTCCTGAAGGGACTGTAAAAATGCGTCATCCGCATCACCGTCCGCTGTATCAGCCTGAGTCTTAGAAGAAATATCATCCTCCTCAGAAAACGGAACCTCATCCTCATCGGTAACTGCCATAAATCCATCAGAAGTCTCGGGGATATCTTTTTTCACTGCAGCATTTCTGTCACGCATCTGCTGTTCCTGGTTCTTCGCTTCTGTCTGTTCCAAAAGCGCTTCGGAAAGCTCTATCTGCCTGCCTTCCGTTTCTACGTCCCGGCCCGCCTTTGCTTCTGTCGGCCCTGCCTGCTGGCCCTTTTTCTCTTCCACCGGGCTTGCCTTGGGATTCTTTGCTTCTTTTTTCTCCGGCTGTCTGGATGATTCCCTTTTTGCGCCGGAAGATGCCGCCGTATCTTCTCCCGCTTTCTCACTGCCAGGATTCATACGCATATCCTTTGCCTGGCTGGATATGGCTGCGTTACCTGCAATCTCCTGCCGAATACTTTCCCGGTTTGGCTTACGTTCTGCGTTCCCGCTTGCATTCCCGGAAGTTTCCTGCGCCTTTACGCTGGCCGGATTTGTCTCTTTCAGGGTGCCCATTTTAGCGTCTGCTGTATGAACCTTCGCTGTCTCATTTTTGTGGGTTGACGAAACAGGAGCTGATGCCTTGGGCGCCGTCTTAGAAGAACCTGCATTCAAACCTGTATCCGAAGCCCCAGCCGTTTTTTCCTGTCCTGCCGCATCCTTTGCCGTACCATCACGGTTCGGGTCCGGATTGATGGAAGTAAAGTCCGCATCATCGCCGCCCTGGTTGATACTGAATTTATTGAGCAGGTAATACTTAATGCCATACGTCCAGGCAGTTCCTTTGGCTTTTTCCGCCATCTCATGGGTTCCAATGACGTGGATCACCGCCGTCTCCTTCTCCTTTGGACGGTCTACATTGACCCAGCCAACGGTAAGGTCGGCCTCATAAATCCAGTATCCATCCTCTTTTACCAGATACACCGGATTGCCGTGTTCATCCCGTTTTGTCGGTGTCTCTTTGATAATATCAAAGTTGACGCCGATTTCATTCAGCGCCGGAGTCAGAAACTTATGGATATCGTCAATCTTGGAAAACTCATAGTCCACGTCCTCACTGTAGCGCTTCTTTACCAGCGCCGGGATTGCTTTTCGTGCCTCCCAAAGTTTCTGCTGCAGATTTAACATATAATACCTAGTATCATTCATATTCGTTTCCTCGCTTTCCTTTGTTTTTTCTTCCTGCGTCATACAGGATCTCATTTTTGATGTAAATTGTCAGGATCATTTCTGCTGCAAGCTTTCCCTCTTCTCGAAACAGACGGGATAAAAGCTGCTGCTCGCCTCCTGCCATCCCGGTAAATGGATAATAGCCGCTATCATCCAGTAAATTCTGCCCTGGCATAGAAACTTCCCATATCTGGCTGCCCTTTTGAAACCGGACACAAAGAAGCATTCCTTCCTTTCCGGTTACAGCCTTCTTTATGGCAAGCGCTTTTTTCAGCCGATGTCCAAAAGTTTCCTTAATTAAGGCTAGTTCCTCCCGGATACAGCTATAAATGATCTTTTGCCGGTACATGTCTGCCCCGTATTTTTTGATCCACTGCCTTGCCAGCGCCTTCTCCAGATGCACGCCGCGCTCCAGGTATAACAAATACACCTGCTTAGAAAAAGCATTATCGTCTTTTCCAAATTGGTAATCCGGCACATACCGGATCGAAGACTCGTCTTCCTCTGCCATGAAAAAGAAGGCCGCCCAGCGCTTTACCTGCTCCCGGCTGATCAAAGGGATGATTTCACTTCCAAGGTGGTAAAAGCGTTCCGGTTCCTGATCCAGATAAAAGGTCAGCCATTTATTGACATTTTCGGTGAGCGTTCGCTTCGCCTTTTCAAGCTTCCCTTCCACACTGGCCCCTCCTTTCTTTTATTCTGGGCAGAAGGTCTGCCAAGGGGTTAATACCTGACTTCACCCGGAATGTCATGCTCATGCCATTTCATGGAAGCACATTTGGAGATATCTTCCTCCAGATCCAGCAAAGAACGCTTATCAGCTCCATCGCTTTCTGCGAAGAACAAAGCCTGACAGATGCCGCAGTACACATCGTAAGCAGTACAGGGCTGATTCCCGGATTCGCTTTTAAAATGCTCCACCGTCTCTGCGATCAGCTTCTTTTTGATCTTCACCTCCTTCATAACATTTGCCATTGTATTGACCGGGTATCGGATATGGATGCCAAATAAGCGGCTGATACCGCGCATCGTCTCTTTGTAAAACTCAAAGATCCGCATAATATTGCTCTCCACATCCTCAATCCCACCGCTCCCCCGGTGGATCGTCCTTAGGGCTTTTCCTAAAACGATGGTGTAGTCCCCTTCCTTCATGTTGTAATACACATTCACTCCGGATGCGGCCACATCAGACGTAGTGATCCGTATCTCCGCCCGCAGGTTTTCATTCGCCTCCCTGCCGTAATGTTTTAACAGATCCCGGTAAGCCGAAAGCATCTTTTCATCCTTCACCGTCCAAGAGGCAGAGGTCAGTCGGTGGTCCGTAAATGCCCCGCCAAAAGCAACCTCTTTGAAATCCGTATTGATATAGGCGGAAGCTGCGATATACACCTCATCCATCTTGATGATCGAATAATCTTTCGGATCACCGGAATGGATCGCTCTTACCTTTCCTTCAAAAAAATGGACAAGCGCCCTTCCCTTTGCCACCTTAAAGCATTCATTCAAAATATAGGCAAGCGTTGCCTTATCAAGATCTGTCAGCGCATGGCCGGAGATCCTTGCCCGCCTTTGCAGGGTAGGTATGGCCGTGCTGCCTAGCAGGTAGGACTCTCCAAAAGCCCTCAGTACCAGCTGCGAATTTTTCTGTGTATCATAAACCAGATTTGCTGTTTCCACTCCTTCTATCGGGCTGATTTTTGCTTCATTCCCGCTTACGGTCACAACCTCAAGATTTTTACTGCTGGTGCGTTTCCACCAGGACCGTTCTTCCACTTCATCCAGATATTCGTGCAGCTCCACTTCATTCTGAAAATACTTTGAAAAATTATCCTGATAATACATGGTTCCCTCCTTTCCGGCGCATGTTAACACTTCATGCCGCCAGGGGAAGATCCATGATGATATAGGAAATCTTTCCATCCCCTATGACAAACTCATAACCGTCGTCTGCCATTGAGAGAATGGTATCCATATCCAGAATATTTGCTGCTTCCCATACTACGTTTTTCATTTGTTTCCTCCTTTGCATTGATTTCTTCATCCTGTTGATTTTATTTCCTTTAATTCAGATGTTCTGTCACGACCCTCCTTTCCAAAGCAGGCATAAAAAAAAGACACAAAAAGTCTTTCTTTTTGCATCTTCCATTGCGTCTTCGTATTTTTAAGCTGCTTGCTAAAATTTTACTTCCGGACAAGTCTATCCGGGACAAAACAAAACTGCTACACGCCCTGCGGGGCATGCATCCAAATTTAGTTCGCTTTCAGATTAACACAATATATAGTTTATGTCAATCATTTTTATCTATATATTGTGCTTTATTTCATATACCTTGTAGCAAAGGCAGCTATGCAAACGTTCCTTTGCTGCCCTGTTTTAAAAGGCTCTATCCTACGGTGCTTCTATACCCCGCTCCTTAAAAGTATCATCTTCTGAGATATCATCCGGCCCTGCATTCCCATCCTCATGCTCTCCCTCATCATTAAGAGGCGTCACCATAGTTGCCAGATCCCTGCCCTGTCCGTCCGTATCAATGGTAAATTCCACCCTCTGCCCGGCAGAAAGTTTCTTAAAACCCTCGCAGACAATCTGAGAAAAATGCACAAAGTAGTCTGTGCCTTCTCCATCGGTCACAAACCCATATCCTCTCCTTGCACTAAACCATTTCACTGTTCCAGTTACTTTTTTTGCCATGTTAATCTCTCCTTTATGATTTATTTTTCCACGCATGGCGCGTGGGAATAAGCCTGTGCGGAGTCGAACCGCAAAGGCCCTATGCTTCTCCCTCTTTTTTAAGCCGCTCCAGACCATAAAAAGAATCCACCTGCAGGATACCATCCAGATCGTCCATGCCGGTCAGGGCGGTTTTGCTGCTGTTAAAATAAAACCTATACTTCTCCCCCGGTAAAACCCGGCAGCCCTTCTCCAGCAAAAGATTGATTTCTCCACCTCCCATCTCCTTAATCGTAACCTTATAAAACCTGCCCGGCCGGTGTCTTCCCTGTACCCGAATGACCACACCCTCCACCATTTCATACTGGTGCTTCAGAAATCGGGTGCCCATCCGGCACGCTTTCAGCATACCAAACAGGCCAAGCCCGGCAGACCAGGCCACAAACCCGGCAGAGCCTGTCTGTAACCCGGTAAAAATCCCAGCAATCAGCAGACAAAAAGACAGGGCGCTAAATTTCAGTACCCTGTCTATTAAGACCGCCGGAAGCGACCAGAAACATTCCATTTTTTCTTCCAGTAAAAGATAGGTCTGCTCCATCTGCTTCTTAACGTTTTTATGATTTTGCTTCGTATCCTTATGCCTCCTTTACCTTATTGATTACCAAAAGCTTCTTTTGATAGAGGGCCAGCACAGAATCCAAAAAATCATTCTGAAGCGTCTCACTGTATGCTTTCCCATCCATCCCCTCCTCGGCCAGCCTTGCAGTACGCCTAAGTTCTCCCAGGTGCCATTCGATATCCCCGCTTCTTTGCAGGAGCAAAGACAACTGCTTTTCCTCCTGATTAAGACGCAGGCCGCCAAATGCCCGCAATGATTTGTAGATGCCCCTCCCGCTTGCTATGCCTTCCCAAAATGCCTCTCTTCGCTCACTTAGCGTAATGCCGGAAGGCTGTACAATGCAGCGGCGCAGAAGCTTTTGGATCAGTTCCTCTTTGTTTTCACCGCTAACGCTGGTAATCAGGCCTCTCTTGCACATCCTCCGAAAGCAATAGGGAAATTCCTCCGGCTTTCCCTTCTCTCTGGACTCACCCGGAAAAGTCAGATCCAAAAGCCACATCATACGGCTAAATATGTCATCCTTTTCCACAAAGGTCCAGGTAAGCGCAGTCCAAAGAAATGGTTCCATTCCCATAAGGATGTAAGTATCCCCATCTACCTCCACACTAAACCGCCCAAAGCGGTCCATGGTCTTTCTGCCGATTGCTGTATACAGTTCCATAAAAGTTCCTCCTAAAATAGCAACGTCCCGATTTTAGGAATCAGATAAAGCGCTGCCAGAGCTGCAAACAGCAAAAATCCGGCCTGCGGCTTTTTCATATTCCAAGTTTCCTGTTCTTTTGTTCCGACGATCCGTACCTTTCCCGGCACTGCCCATCGAAGCTGCGTGTAAAATTCCCGAAATGGCTCGGTCTGGTATCCAAATGATTTCACCAGAAAAATATGTCCCTCTTTCTCTTCCTCATCCAGTAACACAAAACTTCTCGTAGCATCCTCCCGGATAATCACATAGAATTCCGGGATGCCGCGCCTGCTGCCCTCCACAATTTTCTCCATTTCGTCAAAGAAAATCCGACAGGACTCATAATGTCCGCTATTTTCTGCCTGACGAACCACCAGGCAATCGGGCTCGATTTCCATATAGCAGTATCTGGACTCGGTAATCCTTCTGCCAAACTTTACTGCTTTGATGAAAAA
>Ga0129309_1000454_pt1 | contig 31342 bp, 25 predicted proteins | sample L1105metagenome_FD_94439 | JGI IMG/M metagenome (GOLD analysis project Ga0129309, IMG submission 94439) | Ring-tailed lemur group fecal microbial communities from Wisconsin, USA - L1105 metagenome | ecosystem: Host-associated > Mammals > Digestive system > Large intestine > Fecal | place: USA...
GAACATCCTATGCCGTAACGGGTTCAAACTTCTATCGGATGACTGCATCCGCAAAATAAACGGTGTGTGAGACGGCGTGATACCGAACCCCTTCGACTCCGTCACGCAGTACAAAGCAGGAGGGCGCGTCGAAGAGCGGCGTCACGATAGAATCATCGATCAGACGCTGCTCGACGGCGAGCAGGTCGGCTGCGGCCTCCTGCGGGTCGGTTCTGCCGCGCGCCCGGTCGAGCAGCACTGCGATGGACTGCTCTCCGGAGTCCTCCGGGACGGCGGTTTCCTGCCCCGCAAAGCGGGAGAGAAAATCGACGGTGCTGTTTCCCTGCGCCATCAGAGGCGCAATGGCGATAGAATAGCGTCCGCTTTGCACCCGGGAGAGCAGCTCCTCATAGGGGAGCTGCTCCATATTGACAAAAGCGGACAGGCTTTCCTGCCAATTCTTCTGCATCTGTCCCCCGAAGGAGGGGCCGGGTTCGAAATCACTGACCAGAAGAGAAAGCTTCCCGGGGTCGGTGAGACCGAGTCTGCCCAGAGCCTCCTGCAAAAGGGCGCGGGGATTCTGCGCGGCGGCGGCGGGGCGCGTTGCACCGGCCAGACGGCGGTAGGGCAGCTCGGAGAGGGCGGCGCTGGGAGGGATGATTCCATGAGAGGGAAGTGCCCCGGTGGGAAGCAGCGCGGACAGCGCGTCGAGATCAAGGGCGGAGACAAGCGCCCGACGCACCTCGGGATCAGCGCAGCTTCCGTCGCTGGTATTAAAGAGCAGGACCCAGCTTTGGTCGTAGCTCATGGTGCCGGTGTTGCCCCCGAGCTCGGGAAGGCGGCGGAAGGCGGCAAGCACGCCGTCACTTTTCCCCGCAAGGAACAGGGAAACCGCGTCGCCGCGTCCGAGATGAAGGGTGACCCGGTCCACCTGCAGCGGCGTGCGGAACGCGTCGTTTCTTGCCAGCACGACCGAGCTGTCGGTCCAGCTTTCCACCACAAAGGGGCCGTTGCCGAGCACCTGCCCGGAAGAGAGACCGTAGCGCCCTTTTTGCTCCAGAAAAAACGCCTCCTGACAGGGCATCGCGGCGGGACGGGCCATCAGGGAGGGAAATGAGCGATGGGGCGCCGCCAGCGATACGACGAGAGTGCGGTCATCCGGCGCCTGCACTCCCAGCGAGGAGGCGGGGAGCTTTCCGGCGAGGATCTCATCGGCGTTTCGGATGACCGCAAAATCGGCCGCGCCGGGCGCGGGTGTGGACCCGAACAGGCGGCGCAGCGCGAAGGCAAAATCCTGTGCGGTCAGCGGGGAACCATCGGACCAGACCAATCCCTCACGCAGGTGAAAGGTGTAGGTCAGCCCGTCAAGGGAGACCTCCCAGCGTTCGGCGCAGGCTCCGAACGGCTCGCCGGCGTCATCCAGACGTGTCAGGCCTTCAAAGGCATTTTCAATGATGGTGTAGGCGCTGCTGCCGGAAGCAAACTGCGGGTCGATGGTCTGCGGCTTTTCGGAAAGGTCATAGGAAAGGGCTTTGATCTCTTCCTTTCCGCCGCAGGAGGTCAGGAAGAAAAGCGCCGTGCAGAGAAGCAGCACGGAAATCTGTCGGAACAAGTGCCTCATGGTCCTGCCTCCTTGGAATGTCAATCGATCGTCCGCCGTTTGCGGAGACGGCGGAGAAAGCCTCCTGTGCCTCGCGCCTGCGCTTCCGGCGCAGCAGAGCGGCCCCGCATACAGGGTATAGAGGACACAGCATTTTTTGCTGGATGAGTTCAAACCACACGCCTCGCGGGTGGACTTACGCGCAGGACGCGGAAGATCTTTGTGATTGAGCGGCTTCAAATCATACGCTTCACAGGCGGCCTTGCGCGCAGAGCGCGGATGACCTTTGTGACTGAGCGATTTCAAATCATGCGCTTCACAGGCGGCCTTGCGCGCAGGGCGCGGATGAGCTCCATGACTGGCAATTTCAGCCTCAGCCACGTGCTCTGCGGACAATCCTGCGCACAGAGGCGGACGGAAGCTTTTGGCCGGAGAACGGCAGTGCGCTGAGCCTGTCCTGCGGCTATGATACCATAAGCCTCCCGGCCTTTCAAGGGCGGGTGCGGATCGAAAATCCTCCCCCGCGGACTGCCGCGGGGGAGGATTTGTTGAAAGGAAAAGGCTAGTTGCGGGCGGTGCCGGTCATTCCGCTGTCAATATCCTCCATCAGAATGGTTGTGACGTCAAAGGAACGTCCGCTGTTGGAGACTCCCTTTGCAGAGCGGTAGAGGGTCAGCGTCACCACGTCGCCGGGCGCCTTGGTCTTGAGCACGGCGCTGATGTCATTGAAATCGGTGATCTTCTGGCCGTCGATGGCAATGATAATATCGCCCTGGGTGACATTCTTGCCGGCCAGCTCACTGGTCGGGTCAATGGACCAGATATAGACGCCGACCGGGATGCCGTTGATCTGTGAAAGGGCCTCGTTGATAACCTGGCCGGTGATGCCCAGCTTGGCCCGGCCCTTGACATAGCCGTATTGCAGAAGCTGGTCGATGATCGGTTTTGCCTCGCTGACCGGGATTGCAAAACCAATCCCCTCATAATCGACCGCCGCCACCTTGGCGGAGTTAATACCGACGACCTGACCATATTCATTGACCAGCGCTCCGCCAGAGTTGCCGGGGTTGATGGCGGCGTCGGTCTGAATATAGGTCGAGGTGTGGTTCCCGTCGTTCAGGGTACGGTTGACCCCTGAGACAATTCCTTGGGAGACGCTGCCTGCCAGCGTGGCACCGCCGGGGTTTCCGATGGCGATGACCCGCTCGCCGACCTGCAGCGCGTCGGAGTTCCCGAATTCGGCCGCCACCAGATTTTCCGCCTCGATTTTGATGACCGCGAGGTCGGTTTTCGTATCAATACCGATCAGCTTTGCCGCATAGGTTTCATCGTTGTCCAGCTCGACATTGATGCCGGTTGCGCCTTCCACCACATGGGCGTTCGTAACGATGTAGCCGTCAGAGTTGATGATGATTCCGGAGCCCTGCCCGGAAGGGGTGAAGGTATTAAACGCACTGTACTGGGCGATTCCGACAACCGAGGAACGAACCCTTTTGGCGATTTCCACCGTTGAAAGGATGCCGTTGGAGGAGGCGGAGCTGTTGTCCACCGGATGCTCCTTGATGGAGAGCTCCGGCCCGGCGACGGGAGCCGCCGCATAGGAGGATGCATCTTCCCCGGACGGCAGGGGGGAGCCTTCCTCGCCGTTCTGGCGAATCAAGCTGTATACCCCATAGCCGGAAAGGCACACGATTCCGACCACCAGCACCAGAGCGGCCAGCGTGCCTAGAATCATCAGACCGCCGCTGCGGCGGGGCGGTTTGGATGGCTTTCCGACGGCTTCGTAATCCTCAAACTTCCAGCGATACTCCCCGGAGGGGTTTGCATATCCCTCCGGTCCGCGGCCATATCCCAGCCGGTCTCCCGCAGGACGCGATTCGTCGGACTGCCCGCCTGGGGAACGATAGGTATACTGCCCGTAGGGGCTGCCGGATTCTTCGCTCCGTTCGTGAGCCGATGCCGGGTCCCCCTGCGCGGGATTGGGGTCCTGCTCCATGCGTTCATCGCGTTCATCGGACATATGGATTCCTCCTTTGCGCCGCAGAGCCGGCGCTTTCTGACAATTCTCTGAATAGTATGCTTGTATTGTACAAAAAAATTATGAAAGCGCAGTGAATGCCGTTTAAAAGTTATTGGCGTCATCCCGCTTTTCGGGGATGCGGGACGCCTTTTTTCCGCTTTTCGCAGGGGGCTGCGGGAGGGTGAAAATAAACTCGGTATATTCCCCGGCGGCGCTCTTGACGGTGATCTCTCCCCCTTGCAGGTGGACAAGCGTTTTCACGATATAAAGCCCCAGGCCGACCCCCTTTTTGTCGATGCCGCGGGAGCGGTCACTTTTGTAGAACCGCTCGAACAGGTGAGGAATTTCCTCCTTGGGGATGCCGCTGCCGCTGTTGCGGATCGCGACCCGGAGCATTCGTCCATCCGTCTGATAGCTCACCGAGATGGCTCCCTCAACGGGGGTGAATTTCACGGCGTTTTCGATCAGATTGTAGACGATCTGACTGACGAGATCGGGGTCCGCCTCGGCCATCATCCGGTCGGAATCAAGGCCCTGCACGTCGATTTTCTTTTCCTCGATCGGCCGCTCGAACCCGAGAAAGGTGCGGCAGATCAGCTCATGCACGTCGACCGGGCAGGGATTCAAGGGCATTTCGCCCGCCTCCATCCGGGAGATGTTGAGCATGGAGACGACCATCCGCGAAAGCCGCCTGACTTCGGTGGAGATGATTCCCAGATAATAAGGATAGCGCTCGGCGGGAATCGTTCCGTCGAGGATGCCGTCTACAAAGCCGCCGATGGTGGTCATCGGCGTTTTCAGCTCGTGCGAAACGTTGGCGATGAAGGAACGGCGGGTATCCTCAAGAGTGGCAAGGTTGGCCGCCATATTGTTGATGGCGCGGGCAAGCTGCTGAATCTCCTCGTCTCCTTCCAGTGGGACACGGGCGGAAAAGTCACCGCGTGCAAAGCTGTCCGTCGCGCGGACCATTGTGCGCAGCGGCCGCACCATTGCTTCGGTTGAAAAGTAAACGACAATGCAGGCGACCGCGAATACCAGCAGAGCGCCGATCAGAAAGATTCGAAACACGTCTTTGAGGAAGGTGGACATCCCCACTGCATCCGCTCCGGCAAAGACCGAACCGATCACAGCCCCCTCCGAACGGATCGGAACCCCCACGACGTAGCTGGGATGTTCATAGATGCTTCCGAGGGTGGTGACGCCGCGGTAGCCTTCGCCCTTGGCCTTGGCCATCGTGGCGGAATCAATGATATAGGTGCTGTGGCGGCAGCTGCCGGTATCGGTGCAGAGCAGGGTTCGGCCGGAGGGATCCACGAGGAAAAAATCCGCCTCCGACGCGGCGGAAAAGATGTTCAGGGCATTCTTTCCGGTTTGAAAATCGATGTACTGTCGGTTGTTTGCGGCATAGTTGTTCTCGAGAATCAGCGAAACCTGATTTGCCTTTTTCTCAAGAGTGTCCAGATTATCCTGCTTGAAATACTGGGCCGAGAGCAGCATCAGCATCAGTCCCAGCACGACGACGCTGGAAAGGATAATCATGACGCACAGCCGGAAATAGCGGGAAAACAAGCTTTTTTTCACGCGAGACACTCCAATGCGGGAGGCAAAAGTTAATCCTTTGTCTCGAATTTATACCCGACACCCCAGACGGTTTTGAGGCACCATTGATCCGAGACTCCTTCGAGCTTCTCGCGCAGGCGCTTGATATGCACGTCAACGGTGCGGGAATCACCGTAATATTCAAAGCCCCAGACCTCGTCGAGAAGCTGATCGCGGGTATAAACGCGGTTGGGGTTGGAGGCGAGGTGGAACAAAAGCTCCAGCTCCTTGGGCGGGGTATCGACAACCTTGCCGTCCACCTTGAGCTCATAGCGCGTCATGTTGACCACCAGCTTGTCGTAGCTGACTTCACGTACGGCATTTTCAGCCTGGGTTCCCGAAGAAACCCGGCGCAGCACCGCCTTGATCCGCGCGACGATCTCCTTTGCGTCGAAGGGCTTGACGACATAATCGTCGGCGCCAAGCTCCAGCCCAAGAACCTTGTCAAAGGTTTCTCCCTTGGCTGTAATCATAATGATCGGCACATTGGATTTTTTGCGGATTTCCCGGCAGACCTGCCATCCGTCAAGACCGGGCATCATAATATCCAGCAGGATCAGAGCGGGATTTTCCGAGTTGAATTTTGCGATGGCTTCATTGCCGTCATTTGCAATCACCACCGTATACTGTTCTTTTTCGAGGTAGAGGCGCAGCAGCTCGCAGATATTCTGATCGTCATCGGCAACCATAATTTTTTCCAGCGACATGGGGTTGTCCTCCTTTATTGATCTTAATCGCCGCAGGGCGGTGGCCCGGGCGTTGTGTGACAACATTATTATACAACATTCCTGACCGGAAACGTGAAATTTTTCAAAACTTTCTTTCCCAATGGCTGAAATCTTTTCTAAGGAATCAGCAGGGCCTCTTTTAGGCAAGGGCAGACGGCGACAAGGGGTACGGAAAGAGGACGGAAGGATTTGCTGCAAGATTTTCCTGCGGCGCAGGAATCATGTGCAAAACGACGAAAAAAATTCACTTTCTTTGGAAAAGTGAATTTATTAAGAATACACATGTATTTAATATAAAAGCACATGAATTTATAAAAAATTAAAATTGCATCTATACTTTTTTGAAATGCATGAATTTTAAAAAATCAGGGTAAAAAAAGGCCCTTTTTCTGGAAATATGAAGAAATCCAGTTTGTAACCTGCTTATTTATTAGCACTTTAGTGAGATAATTGACAAAAACTAAACAAATACAGAAAATGGAAAAAGTTTAAAGAACAGTGAATAATATAACTATGTTACTAATTTAATTATCCAAAAAAAAGAAATGTAAATGGAAAAAATACCGTAATAATCAGAAAAAATTTGTATTTCAAGAAAAATGTAGTAGAATAATATTCAATTTTATTGCATATTATCATCGTTTCTTCCAAAAACCTTGATAAATTGGAAAGGCTGTGCTATACTGAGTCTACCCACTACGGGGTGATCTTTTGCTGTGCGCCAACAACAGCGAGGGATTACAAACATTACGCAAGTTGAATGGGAGGAAATTTCATGAAAAAGTATTTGGCAATTACGATGGCACTGGTACTTGTACTGGCGCTCGCGGCCTGCGGCGGTTCGTCCTCGACGGCTCCCGCTCCCGCTTCTTCCGCTGCCCCTGCTTCTTCCGAAGCTCCCGCTTCCTCTGCTGCCCCCGCCCAGAAACTGAAGGTTACTCTGGCGACCGGCGGCACCTCCGGTACCTATTATGCGGTCGGCGGCGCCATGCAGTCTGTGCTCAACAGCAAGCTGACCATGTCGGATCTGACCGTTGAGTCGACCGGCGCTTCCAAGGCCAACGTCAACCTGATCACCGACGGCGAGGCCGAGATGGCGATTCTGCAGTCCGACGTGGTTTCTTACGCCCACACCGGCACCAACACCTTTGCCGAGACCGGCGTTGAGGACAGCGCTCTGTGGGTCGCGGGCCTCTACAATGAGACCGTGCAGATCATTGCGACCAAGGACATCACCGATGTTTCTCAGCTCAAGGGCAAGACCGTCTGCATGGGCGACGTCGGTTCCGGCACCCGCGTCAACGCGGAGCAGGTTCTGGCCGCTTACGGCATGACCGCTGACGACGTCAATGCGGTTTCCGGCTCCTTCCAGGACGGCGTGGACGGCATCAAGGACGGCAAGGTTGACGCTGCCTTTACCGTGGCCGGCGCTCCTACCACCGCGATCACCGACCTTGCCACCACCAATGAATTCAACATGCTTTCTCTGACCGATGAGGCCCTGTCCTATATCGGCGAGAACTTCCCCTTCCTGGTTCAGGATAACCTGCCTGCCGGCACCTATAACGGCATCGACCAGGAAACCAAGTGCGTGGCCGTTCAGGCTGCTCTGGTCGCCTCCAAGGACGTTTCCGAGGACGTGGTGTACGAGCTGCTCAAGACCATGTTTGACAGCAAAGCGGACCTCGAACAGGCTCATGCCAAGTTCCAGTTCCTCGACCCTGAGTACGCGGTTTCCGGTGCTTCCGTTCCCCTGCATCCCGGTGCTGAGAAGTTCTACAAGGAAATCGGCGTGCTGTAATTTACAGTGTCTGCGTCTGTAAAGTACGTAAAAGCGGCCGCCACGATAATGGTCATAATTATCGCGGCGGCCCTTCTTTTCAGCCCTCATTCTTTTTTAACCCTGCGGAACCGGGACACCGGAGAGTTGTATGGGCGTTACCCCATGAAGGAAGGCGAGCGCTTTTCCGTCGAATTCAAGCATTCCATCAATCTTAGCCCCGTCATTGACGTGTATCAGATCGAGGACGGGAATATTTATGTGGAGGAGACGATTTACTACCACTTTGGCGCGGGAGTCCAGACCGAGCTCAACGAGGGAGAGACGCTGAGCTACGGGGAGGACGGATCGATGATCGTAGGAAATATTCACCAGCTTCGGAACAATGTGGGTTATATCGTTGGTACGGTATATGACCATCTGCTGACGGTGAACGGTCGGGAAATCAGCCTGCGCGACTTGTGCGGAAAAAACGCAGCGGTTCGTTTTAATTATGAATGGCAGCTGTTTTGAGGAACAAAAATCGAAGGAGGAATCTGCTTTGTCCGACAATGAGAAGACAAAGGTCAACACATCACCGGCAGTGGACGTAGAGGTCGGGACAGCCGAAGATGTGGATGCGATCATGAAAAAATATGATCGTGAATCCAATGTCCGCATCTGGGAGGGAACTCCCAAGTTTGCAATTCGTATCCTTCTGGCTGTGTTCGCCCTGTTCATGGTATGGATGAACATGTTTGCCACATGGGATGAGCGCTTCCGCCGCCCCCTTTTCGTGGGAATGGTCATTATTCTGGTCTTCCTTCTCTATCCTATCAAAAAGGGAAGCACCCGGAAAAATTCCGTCCCGTGGTATGACATTGTATTGGCAGCTGTGGGCGCAGGCAGCTTTTTCTACTACTGCCTGAACCTTGAAAAAATTGTCGATCTGGGCACCCGCATCAAACAGATCCATATTGTGATGGGCATTGTCGGCATTCTGGTGCTGGCCGAATGCTGCCGGCGTGTGGTCGGCATTCCGATTCTGGTCGTGGCATCCTGCTTTGTCCTCTATGCATTTCTTGGAGCGGGCAAATCGCTGCGTGCGGTGATTTATAACCTGTTCTATACCACGACCGGTGTCATCGGTACTCCGATCGGCGTCTGTTCGACCTACATTGTGCTGTTTGTCATCTTCGGTGCCTTCCTTGAGGCAACCGGCATCGCCAACTTCTTTATCGATTGTGCCAATGCGCTGGCCGGCGCGGCAACCGGCGGTCCTGCCAAGGTGGCGGTCATCTCTTCCGCTCTCTGCGGCATGGTTTCGGGTTCTTCGGTCGGCAATACCGTAACCACCGGTTCGGTTACCATTCCACTGATGAAAAAGACCGGCTACCCTGGGGAGTTTGCGGGCGCGGTGGAAGCCGCCTCCTCCACCGGCGGTCAGATCATGCCCCCCATCATGGGCGCCGCCGCCTTCCTGATGGCGGAGATGACCGGCAATCCCTACTCCTACATTCTGGTTCGGGCGATTCTGCCTGCCGCCCTTTACTTCACCGGTATCTTCCTGATGGTGCATTTTAAGGCAAAGAAGATGGGCCTGCGCGGACTGCCCAAGGAAGAACTCCCCAAGTCGCGGGATATCCTTCCCAAGATTTATCTGATCATTCCGCTGGTCGTTCTGGTGTATATGATCATCAACGGCAAGACGATGGCCACCGCCGCTGTTTATGCCACCTTTTACACCATCACTGTCTGTATGATCAACCGGGAACCCTCTAAAGGAAAGAAGGCTGTCATGGCCCTTTCGATGCTCCCGCTGCTGGTGCTGACCTTTGCCGAGCAGAATTTTGCCGGCATAAAACCGCTTGGGCTGAAATTTTCCACCTTCATGATGTTGGTTTATGGGCTTTTTGTTCTGCTCAATGTGGCTGTCAGCCCTGAGAACCGCAGCAAGCTCGTCACCTTTGTGGACGCGCTGGAGAATGGCGGACGCAACTGCCTGTCTGTTGCTACTGCCTGCGGCATCGCCGGAATCATCGCCGGCGTCGTTACCATGACCGGCCTCGGCCAGGTTCTGATCTCGCTGATTGTTGGTCTGGCACAGGGACGTCTGATTATTGCCCTGATTCTGACCATGCTCTGCTGCATCGTGCTCGGCATGGGCGTTCCCACCACCGCCAACTACGTCATTATGGCGACTACCTGCGCGCCGATTCTGGTCAACGGCATGGGAATGAATGTCATCGCCGCCCACATGTTTGTGTTCTACTTTGGCATCGTGGCGGACATTACCCCGCCTGTGGCACTGGCCGCGTATGCGGGTTCCGCCATTGCCAAGGCCCCTCCGATGAAGACTGCTTTCAACGCCACACGTCTGGCAATCGCAGCGTTTATCATTCCTTACATTTTTGCGTTCAATAATGCCATGCTCTTTATTGATACTCAGTGGTATGAGGTTGTACAGGTAATTGCTTCCTCCTTTATCGGGATGCTGCTGATTGCCTCGGGATTGATGGGCTACATGCTCCGGAATTTGCAATGGCCAGCAAGGCTGATTGGAATCGTGGGCGGCCTCTGCCTGATTTATCCCGGACTGATCACCGATCTCATCGGCATTGGCGTGCTGGTTGTACTGGTCATGCTTCAGATGATGGGCAAAAAGTCTTCGGCCAAGACGGCTTAAGAGAATATCTGCCCGATTTCCCAAATGTGCTAAAAAGAGCTGTGGGCGTTGCCTGCAGCTCTTTTTGTGGAATTCTGCCGTGTGCTGCTGCAAAATGAGTCAGCTTTCTTAACGGCTTTTTGACAGCGCGGCGGGGCATATTTAGTTGGCAACCGGACTGTAAGGTGATATTGTATAAGAGAAGAAATCGGAAAGGAGGATTGAGGATGAAACGTTCTCTTTTAAGGCAACAAGCCTCTCGGCCGATTGTTTCGAATGTGATTCGCACTTTGCTTTTTCTGAGTGCTGCTACGGGAATTTGTATTCTCCTGCGTATGATCGACAACAGAGATACCTATGTACCGATGCTTTTCATCCTTTTTGTATTTTTGGTAGCAAGATATACCGATGGTTTTTGGTATGGAGTCGGCGCATCTCTGGCCGGAGTTCTTCTGGTAAATTATCTGTTTACCTATCCTTATTTTAACTTTAATTTTACTCTGGCCGGTTATCCGATCACTATCCTGTGCATGTTGGTGGTTTCCACCGCGACCAGTATGCTGACCACACAAAACAAGCGGCAGGAGCAGATCAGAATCGAGGCGGAAAAGGAAAAGACCCGCAGCAACCTTCTGAGGGCGGTATCGCATGATCTGCGTACCCCTCTGACCTCGATTCTGGGGGCTATTTCGGCTGTGATTGAGAACGACAAAATTCTTGGCAGCGAAGAACGGCTCAACCTCTTACACGACGCGCAGGATGATGCACGATGGCTGATTAAAATGGTGGAAAATCTTTTGACCATCACCCGCATCGATGCGGACGAGAATGCACGGCTCTATAAAGAGCCTGAGGCGGTCGAAGAGCTGATCGCTTCGGCCGCTGCCAAGCACCGCAAACGCTTCGGAGAACCTCCGCTGTCAGTCAGCATTCCGAGTGAGCTGCTGATGGTGCCGATGGATGCCGTTCTGATTGAACAGGTGATTACCAACCTGCTCGAAAATGCGGTTCTGCATGCCAAGGGCGCTAATCGGATTATGCTCTCGGTTCGCCGGGAAGACTCCAATGCTGTCTTTGAAGTAAGCGACAATGGGGCGGGAATTCCGGAGAAGCTGCTCCCGCATATCTTTGATGGATATTTTCGCCAGAATTATGAGGAGGAAGGCGACAGCAAACGAAATATGGGAATCGGTCTTTCGGTCTGCGAGACCATTGTACGGGCGCACAACGGAACGATGAGCGCCTTCAACAAAGAGGGCGGCGGGGCGGTTTTTCGCTTTGTTCTGCCGCTTGGGGAGGAATATTAGTTGAATAACCGGTACAGTATTTTGATCGTTGAGGATGAGAAAAGCATCGTCAGCTTTATGAAGACGATCCTGACAGCCAATGATTACGATGTTTTGGTGGCCCGCGATGGGGAACAGGCATTGATGATGGTCAATTCCCACTGCCCGGATATGATTATCCTCGACCTCGGCCTCCCCGACATGGACGGACTGAAAATTATCAAAGCGGTGCGGGAGTGGTCGCAGGTGCCGATCATCGTTGTTTCGGCCCGCAGCCGCGAGCAGGATAAGGTAATGGCACTCGACCTGGGGGCGGATGATTATGTGACCAAGCCGTTCGGAACCTCCGAGCTGCTCGCGAGGGTACGCACAGGAATCCGCCATATTATCGGGCGATCCGCCAACGCAGAGGCAATGCCGGATGGGGTGTTCCGGGCGGGCGACCTGAGCATCGATTATAAAAAACGTCACGTTTATGTTGACGGCGAAGACGCCCACCTTACTAAGGTGGAATATAAAATCGTTTCCCTCCTCTCGGAGTATGCCGGGCGGGTGCTGACCTATGACTTTCTGATCAAAAACATCTGGGGGCAGAATGCCAATTACAACAACCAGATCCTGCGGGTTAATATGGCCAATATCCGACGCAAGATTGAAAGGGACCCTGCCGATCCCAAATATATCTTTACCGAAATGGGGGTCGGCTATCGAATGGTGGATGCCGACTGACAACGAATCAAAACCGCGCGTTCAGCGTGCAGTTTGAGTCGGTGTCAAAGGGGTTATCATGCCGGCTCGTATCACAAGAGGCATCAAGCTTTTCACTGCATCCAGTGCCTTTTATCACGTAACGGGCAGCGCAGGTGTCAAATCCATCTGCGCCTGCCTATATCTTTGTTTTCTCTTCATGGTCGTCTGCTTGGTGAGCGGCGCGCTTGAGCAGAGGGAAGAACCACGCCTGCCGTCGATGTTCATGCTCGGCCAAAAGAAGCGAATGCTTACAGCAGCGCAGACATTGACCGGGGACACGGGCGATGCTGTGCTCGTTTAAAGAAGTGGACAGACCGATTTCTGCTAAAGGCCATGATATCTGCCCGCAAGAGACTGTAAACCATTTTTCATCTGCATCAGCAATGTGGCTATTAAAGCAGAGATTCTGCCTTGTTTCTCTTTTGCCCCTCTCTGATTGATTGTTGATTCGGGGTGCTCAATTTTTCCAGAAAAAATTTTCTGTTGCCAACAGGCGTAGAAAATGGTTATTCTATGCACAATCAAAACCACACGTTAGACGTGCAGTTTTTAGCCAGCCCTAAAAGTCCATCTTACCGGCCGGCCTCTTTAAAAAGGCTCTGAACATTTTTTACACGCATCACTTGCGGGCGGCCCGCAGGCCGCTCGCTCCCTCTCGTTCCCCTCTCCCTGCCTGTCCGCTCTGCCTGCCCGGTGCCCGGCGCTCCCGGGCGGAGAGCGGTACCCCCTGGCCCTTCTGTTCCTTAATGATTTGCCATTTCGCTGCGCTTAATGCTTGAGCTCAAGCTTTTTCATTGCCGCCAGCAAAGCTGATACTTGTCGTATGCACAAAGCAACCCGGGCGCATTCCCATCAGGAATGCGCCCGGGTTTGTTTGTTCTAACAGGAGGGGAAAACTGATTTATTTCGCAGCTTTCGCAGCCTTGATGGCTTCGATCAGCAGGGGAGTGACCTTGAAGAGATCGCCGCAGATGCCATAGTCGGCAATCTCAAAAATGGGAGCACTCTCATTCTTGTTCACTGCGATGATGCACTCGGAATCCTGCATGCCGGCCTTGTGCTGGATCGCGCCGGAGATACCGAGAGCAACGTAGATCTTCGGATGGACGGTCTTGCCGGTCTGTCCAACCTGATGGTCGGCGGAGAGCCAGCCCGAGTCGATGGTGGCACGAGAGCCGCCGACGACGCCGCCGAGAACTTCAGCAAGCTCCTCGGCGAGCTTGATGCCGCCTTCAACATCCTTGGAGATGCCGCGGCCAACCGAAACAACCACATCGGCGCCGATCAGATCGACCATCTTCTTGGCGGCCTTGACAACCTCAACGACCTGAGTATCCAGATCGGCTTCGGTGAGGGAGAAGTTCGGCTTGATGATTTGGCAGGCGTCGGCCTTGGCCTGATCAAACGCGGCCTTCTTCATAACGCCGGGACGGACGGTCGCCATCGCGGGACGGAAACGGGGGCAGATGATGGTTGCCATCAGGTGACCGCCGAATGCCGGACGGGTCATCTTCAGGTTGCGGTCATCCTCCTTGATGCTGTCGATCATGGCAGGAGCCAGGGTCGAAGCGGAACGCAGGAAGTCCTTGTACTTGGGAACGTCGATATCCAGATGGGTGCAGTCGGCGCACAGGCCGGTGTGCAGACGGGCGGCGCAGCGCGGACCGAGGTCACGGCCGATGTTGGTCGCGCCGATCAGCATGGCTTCGGGCTTGTACTCCCGGATCACGTCGCAGATCACCTTGGTGTAGCCGTCGGTGGTGTAGTTCTCAAGCAGAGGGCTGTCGCAGACATAAACGCCGTCGGCGCCGTAGCCGCCGAGTTCCTTGGCGATACCCTCGACATTGCTGCCGAGCAGCAGGCCATAGAGCTTGGAGCCGAGCTCGTCGGCCAGCTTGCGGCCCTCGGAGATCAGCTCGAAGGAGGTGGGCATCATTTTGCCCTGGCGCTGTTCGCAGAATACCCAAATGCCGCCGTTGAATTCCTCAATTGCAGCACTGTTGTAGTTAGACATATTCTTCAAATCTCCCTTCTATCAGATCATGTGCTTGGCCGCAAGGATGCCGGCCAGCTTGTCGCAGGTGGCCTTATCGGCGCCCTCCAGCATCATGCCGACACCCTTCTGGGGCGGAGTGAAGGACTTAAAGATGTTGGTAGGAGAGCCCTTGAGGCCGATCGTGCTGGGATCGATGAGGGGATCGTCCTTGAGGGTGTTGTAGTCAAAGATCTCATAAGGCTTGGCATAGCATTCGAAAATGCCGTTCACGCTCATATAGCGGGGATTGTTGAGCTCCTTGATGCAGGTGATCAGACAGGGGGTCTTGACCTTGATGGTCATGTAGCCGTCCTCGAGCATCCGCTTGATGGTGAGGGTGTCGCCGTCCTTCTTGATCTCGGCGGCGTAGGAAACCTGCGGAAGGCCAAGCTTCTCCGCGATCTGCGGGCCGACCTGAGCGGTATCGCCATCGATGGCCTGACGGCCGCACATGACGATGTCCTCGGGGCCGACGCCGATCTTGTTGATGGCGGCAGCGAGAATCTGGGAGGTCGCATAAGTATCGGAACCGCCGAATTCACGTCCGGATACCAGAACGGCGCGGTCAACGCCGCGGGCCATGACCTCACGCAGCATTCCTTCTGCGGGGGGCGGGCCCATCGAGACAACGATGACCTCGGCGCCGGTCTGCTCCTTGAGGACCAGAGCGGCTTCGACGGCATTGAGGTCGTCGGGGTTGGTAATCGCAGCCATGGAGGCGCGGTTCAGAGTGCCATCGGGATTCACGGCCACCTTACCAGAGGTATCGGGGACCTGCTTGACACAAACAATGATTTTCATTTCGATCTGCCTCCTAACTTATTTCACGCCCAGGTGGCTGGCAATGACCATCCGCTGGACCTCGGAAGTACCCTCGTAGATCTCGGTGATCTTAGCGTCGCGCATCATGCGCTCGACCGGGTATTCGCGGGTGTAGCCGTAGCCGCCGAAGAGCTGCACGGCGCGGCGGGTCACATCGGAAGCGGCCTCAGCGGCGAAGAGCTTAGCCATGGCGGCATCCATCGAGTAGGGTTCGTGGTTCTGCTTCTTCATCGCGGCGGCATAGACCAGATACTGAGCAGCCTGCATGCGGGTGTGCATGTCGGCGAGCTGGAACTGGGTGTTCTGGAACTGGGACAGACGCTTCTTAAACTGAACGCGCTCCTGAGTGTATTTGACAGCCTCGTCGATCGCGCCTTCACCGATGCCCAGAGCCTGAGAGGCGATGCCGATACGGCCGCCGTCGAGGGTCATCATGGCGATTTTGAAGCCCTTGCCTTCCTGGCCGAGGAGGTTTTCCTTCGGGACGATGCAGTCCTGGAAGATCAGGTCGCAGGTGGAAGAACCGCGGATGCCCATCTTCTTTTCGTGCTTGCCGACCGAGAAGCCGGGGAAGCTCTTCTCAACGATGAACGCGGAGATGCCGTGGTTGCCGGCCTTGGGATCGGTCATGGCAAAGACGACGATGGTGTCGGCCACGGTGCCGTTGGTGATGAAGCACTTGGAACCGTTGAGCACGTAATGGTCGCCTTCCAGAACTGCGGTGGTCTGCTGGCCGGAAGCATCGGTGCCGGCGTTGGGCTCAGTCAGGCCGAACGCGCCGATCTTTTTGCCGGAGAGCAGGTCAGGCAGGTACTTTTTCTTCTGCTCCTCGGTGCCATGCTCGAAGATGGGGGCGCAGCACAGCGAGGTATGTGCGGATACGATGACGGCAGTGGTGCCGCAGACTTTGGCGAGCTCCTCCACGCACATGACGTAGGAAAGGACGTCGCCGCCGGCCCCGCCGTATTCCTTGGGGAAGTAGATGCCCATCATGCCCAGCTTGGCCATCTTCTCTACTGTCTCGGTGGGAAAGCGCTCTTCCTCATCGATTTCGGTGGCCAGAGGCTTGACCTCGTTTTCCGCAAACTCACGATACATTTTGCGGAGCATCTGATGTTCTTTGCTCAGTACAAAGTCCATATTTGTTTTCTCCTCCTATGTTAGAGTCAAACACAACGGGCGGACTTGTCACCGCCCGACGGTTTCCCAGCGACCGGTTGAATTGCGTCTGAACCGGAATTTTGGCGCAAAACAACCTATGTATATCCTTGTTACAGATATAACAATTATATTTATAGCACGACCGGAACATGAATGCAAGGGATATTTGTTAATTTTCTAACACGAAGAAAAGATTTAGCAAAATAGCCTAATTTGAGACGAATTCATTTGGGAAAAAGGTAAAAATGAGAAAAATCCGATTCGTTTGAAGGGACACAATTCCACCGGGGGAGGACAGGCGGCGGCAAAGTTCCGGAAGGGGAGACCCATGGAAAAGGCCGCGCTGCAAAATGCGGCGCGGCCCGAAAAAGCGGGGTATTACCGGTTGGAGCGCCTCCAGATTTTCAGGCGCTCTGCGTCTTTGATGAGCTGATCGCGGAAGTCGGGGTGGGCGACCGAGATAATCGCTTCGGCCCTTTCCCAAGTCGAAAGGCCCTTGAGGCAGACCTTGCCGTATTCGGTGACAAGGTAATGGAGGTTGGTGCGGGTGTCGGTGACAGCAGAGCCCGGCGCAAGGGTGGGAACAATGCGGGAACGCAGCACCCCATCCTTTCCCTTGAAGGCTGACGAGCAGCAGATGAAGCTTTTTCCGCCCTTCGAGAGATAGGCTCCGAGTACAAAGTCCAGCTGGCCGCCCGCGCCGGAAATATGGCGGGTGCCGGCCGTTTCCGCGTTGATCTGGCCGGTGAGATCGAGGTCAACGGCATTGTTGATCGACATGAAATGATCGATCTGGGCGATGGTGCGGGCGTCGTTGGTGTAGCTGACCGGTGCGGCCATGACCGCAGGATTTTCGTTGATGTAATCATAGAGCTTTTTGGTGCCCGCGGCGAAGGCGAAGACCTGCCGACCGCGGTCGATCGACTTTTTGGAGCCGTTGATCTTTCCGGCCATGGCAATATCAACGAATGCGTCGACATACATCTCGGTATGAACGCCGAGATCTTTGAGGTCGGAGTCCGCGATCATCGAGCCAACCGCGTTGGGCATCCCGCCGATACCGAGCTGAAGGCAGGCACCGTTGGGAATCTCCTCGACGATCAGCTTGGCCACGGCCTCGTCAACAGCCGACGGCGCTCCCGCACCCATCTCGGCCATCGCGGGATTGTCCCCCTCCACGATCATATCGACCTGTGAAACATGGATTTCGGTTTCGCTGCCGCCGTAGCAGCGGGGCATATTCCTGTTAACCTCGAGAATGACGGTTTTGGCGGTTTCGCAGACCGCCATCAGGTGGGAGGCGTTGGGGCCGAAGTTTAAATAGCCGTGCTCGTCCATCGGGCAGACCTGAAACATTGCAACGTCGGGAGGAGCAATATGCTCGCGGTAGTATCGCGGCAGTTCGGAGTAGCGCAGCGGATTGTAAAAGGCAAAGCCCTGATCGATCGCCTTGCGCTCGATCCCGCTCATATGCCAGGAATTCCAGCAGAAATGGTCGGCGGGATTCTCGATCTTGAAAATTTCGGGCACCCACATGCAGATGCCGCCGCGGATTTTTACATCGTGCAGTTCGCTCATCCGGCGGGCCAGGGCGGCGTCGAGCGCCACAGGATGGCCGGCGGACCAGCCGTAATCAACCCAGTCCCCCGATTTGACGACAGCGGCCGCCTGATCGGCAGTGGCCAGCTTGGAACGGTAGATTTCTTGAACATTCATCGTTGCAGTCCTCCCAAAGTCGTGTTGTTTTGCAGGCAAAGCACAATCGTGTCGGATCAAGCGGCATGATACCATATTGACACAAATATAACAAAGGCATTATAGCACAGCGCATATGGAATTTCAAGAAGGAATTGGGAACCTCATCCTGCACGCTGAGGGGCGCGCCATACATCTTGAACAATTGAATAAAAAGGAAGAAAAAACAAACGGGGAACCGTGGCGCGGTTCACTGAGGCGGTTTCAGATGGAAAAATAGAGAATTCCATGCGGCTTTTTCATAATCCATGAACGGTACAGGCGAAAAGCGTTCGCTGCTTCATGCAGCAATCCCTTTACGGGATTGCTTTCCGGAATCGTTGGAATATCCCGGGGGGATTCTCAACCGCACCAAATCGCATACGGAATGCTGAAGATGAAGCAAAAGACGCAAACAAGCAAAACGACGCAGCAGATCCCTGACGCCGGAATCAGGAGAAAAAGGCCCACGCCGTCAAAAAGGATGCTGAAAAGGCCGTCAAAAAGGCAAAACATTCCTCACATTTCCGCATTGTCTCTTTGGTTTCAGTATATCAAATTGCAATCCGAATGCAAGGCGATGAAAGAAAATGTCATGGGAGTATTGCCGGCTAAAGTTGAGCGGCTGCATACTGTTCTGACCGGGAGGAGGCTCCAGCCTCCATGCACAGGAATTCCGGGTGCGGACCCGGTGACATTTGAACCTCTATCTTTTATGCGCGGGGGTATCGCATAGGACACAGAATACCGGCGATCCCTGATGACGTGCAGAAATGTGCAGAAGCGGCAATTGCATTTCTGCCGACGATCGGGCAAAAAGGAGAGCGGCGCTTCGACGAAACCACGCCATATATAAGCGGGGGAGGCCTTTTGGCCGCGCCGGCGGCGGAATCATCACTATCACAGCATGGGCTTTGGTGGTGTCTTTCGGCGGACTTCCCCAAGCCTACAAAAAAATTAAAGCTACGCGTTTAACGCGTAGCTTACAGCAGCCCTGAAAGTGCATCTTACGGCCTGACGCTTAAGAGGCTCTGAACGTTTTTCCATGCATTGCATGCGCCGCAGCTGTTAAAGCAGAAATACTTTCTGATGAGCCCTTCTGTTTCCCGATGATTTGTCATTTCGCTGCTCTCACTGCTTAAAGCGAAAGCTTTTTCGTTGCCGCCGGTTCTGCTGGTGGTTGTCTTGGAAACAACAGAAGGGCTGCCTTTGTTCAGGCAGCCCTTCTGCACCTTGAAGTCATTTCAGGCCGGGCAGGATGTGAATTGCAACATTGAAAAAAACGGTGAGAGACATGGCGTCGACGATGGTGGTGATCATCGGGCTGGCCATCAGTGCAGGATCAAGCTTAAACTTGGTTGCCGCAATCGGCAGCGCACCGCCGACCAGATTGGCGGCGATGACCGCGCAGAAAAGGGTAATCCCGACGACCGACGCGAGGCCGACGTCGCGGTACTGGATGACAATTCGGATAAAGTTGAGCACACCCATGCCGGTGCCGACCATCATGCCGATGCGCAGCTCCTTCCACAGCACCCGGAAAATATCGCGGCATTCGACCTCGCCGAGAACGAGGCTGCGGATGACCGAAACCGAAGTCTGGCTGCCTGCATTTCCGCTTGTATCCATCAACATCGGCACAAAGGAAGCAAGGATTACCTGCGCGGAGAGGACTGAGTTGTAATTTTGCATGATAATCCCGCTGAAGGTGGCCGAAATCATCAGGATCAGCAGCCAGGGAATCCGTTTGCGTGCGATGGCGAAAACCCCCGCGTCTGCATAGCTTTCTTCGGTCGGTTCCATAGCGGCCATTTTGTAAATGTCTTCGGTGGTCTCTTCTTCCATGACGTCCACCACGTCGTCGATGGTGATGAGACCTACAAGACGGTTTTCATTGTCAACAACCGGCATCGAGACGAGGTCGTACTTCTTGAAAAGATCCGCCACGTCCTCCTGATGGTCATGGGTTTTGACCGATTTGACGTCGCTTTCCATCAGGTCGCCGATGATCTCGGAATCCTTTGCGGCGAGAAGGTCGCGCAGTGCGACCGTTCCTTCGAGGTGGCGGAATTCATCGGTCACAAAGAGCTGTGAGAGCGATTCCTTGTCCTCGCACTGGCGGCGGATTTCCCGAATCGCGCGCCCCACCTCCCAGTCACGGTCCACCTCCATGAACTCGGTGGTCATGAGGCTGCCGGCCGAGGAATCGGGATACATCAGAAGCTGATTGATCTGCCGGCGGGTATCCGGATCGGCGATTTTGATGACGCGCTTGACAATCGAGGCCGGCATCTCGTCGATAAAATCGACGGTATCGTCCATGAACAGGTCGTCGAGGATTCCGGCAAGCTCCTTGTCGGTCAGCCCTTCCACCACCCGCTGCTGCTGATCGTGCTCCAAATAAGAGAATACCTCGGCAGCCATTTCCTTGGGCAGCAGACGGAACAGCAGGACGGTATCCTTCTCGTCCTCGATTTCGCTGATCAGCTCCGCAAGGTCGACGGAATTCATCTCCTGAATAATCCGGCGCACCTGAATGAATTTCCTGCTGTTAAGCAGGGTTAAAAGATTCTGCAACTCCCCAATGGTGTTTCCTCCCTTTTTGGTGTAGCTTTGCGCCGGCTTCGGCGCATACCCTGACTCTGCTGTTTTGCCCGCCCACGGTTCAAACTAATCGGGCGCACAAAAAAATAACCGCCGTTTGAATCGGAGGTTATTGGCGTCAAGGGTTCAAGGGAAAGGACGGCATTGACAAAAGGATGCGCCCCGTCTGGCTATTGCAGCGCAGGGGGACAGTGAATGCACCTTCGCAAGGGCGGCTTTCCGTTTTGACCCCTATGACCACCGCTTGACTCCATTCGTTGTCACCCCCCAAAAAAAATTCATCTTCGAGCTGTCGAAAAGGCTCTTATTTATTGTATTGCAACTGGCTTCTCTTTGTCAATCAAAATCGTGAGAAAAGAAAGGGAAAATAAAAGAGCCATCCAATGGACGGCTCTTTTCCGATACAAGATCCGGCGGAAGATTACAGCGCCGAAACGATGTCGCGGGTATCGCGGGCGATGAGAAGCTCCTCATTGGTCGGGATGACCCACACGCTGACGCGGGAGCCTTCCTTGGTGATGCAGGCCTCCTCGCGGCAGCCCTTGTTCTTGGCGGCGTCGAAATTGACGCCGAGGAATTCGAGGCCTTCGCAAACCCGCTCACGAACGTCGTCGTCGTTCTCGCCGATTCCGCCGGTAAAGACGACGGCGTCAAGTCCGCCGAGGGCGGCGGAGTAGAAGCCGATATACTTTTTGATCTGATAGCAGAGCATGTCAACCGCGAGCTTGGCGCGCTCGTTGCCCTCTTCCTCGGCCTTGTGCAGATCGCGCATATCGCTGCCGATGCCGGAAATGCCGAGCAGGCCGGACTGCTTGTTGAGAATGTCGATAATCTTATTGAGGTTATAGCCGGACTTCTCGCTCATGACGCTGACCAGCGAGGGATCAATCACGCCGCAGCGGGTGCCCATCATCAGGCCGGCTAGAGGAGTCAGGCCCATCGAGGTGTCGATGCACTTGCCCGAGTCGATGGCGGTGATGGAAGAGCCGTTTCCGAGGTGGCAGGTGATGACCTTCATATTATCCCGCCCGGTCAGCTCGCCGAGACGGTGCGACACATAGCGGTGGCTGGTGCCGTGGAAGCCGTAGCGGCGCAGGCGGTACTTCTCATAATATTCATAGGGAATGGGATAGGTGTATGCCTTGGGGGGCATGGTCTGGTGGAAAGCGGTGTCAAAGACGACGACCATCGGAATCTTTTCGCCGAAGACCTTGCGGCAGGCGCGCATGGCGATGAGGCAGGGGGGATTGTGCAGCGGGGCGAGGTCCGAGAGGTCGTCGATGGTCTTCATGACCTCGCCGTCCACCAGCACAGACTTGGAGAATTTTTCGCCGCCGTGAACGCCGCGGTGGCCGATGGCCGAAATTTCAGAGATGTCATCGATGACCTTGTGCTCGCCGGTGGTCAGCAGGTCAACGACCTCGGCGAAAGCCTCGGCATGGGTCGGAAAGTTGGTTTCGTATTCGATTTTGGTGCCGGTGGCAAGCTTGTGGCTGATAAAGCCGCCGGCCCCGATCCGTTCGCAGTTACCCTTGACAATGACCTTTTCACTCTCCATATCGATGAGCTGGTACTTCATCGAGGAGCTGCCCGCGTTGATGACAAGAATCTTCATGGTAGTCTCGAACCTCCGTTAACTTTTTGCACCGCCCGCGAAAAAAACGCCGCGAAGGGACGGTATTTCTTGACTGGAATATTTCTTTCCTCTATAATATTATATAATTTCCAAAAGTTCAAGTGGAAATGAAACATTCAGGGGAGGGGGAACCGGCCATGATGACGGTTGCGGCGATTGCAGCGGAGTATAATCCGTTCCACAATGGGCATGCCTATCAGATTGCACAGACCCGCGCCGCAGGTGCGACCCATATCGTCGCCGTCATGAGCGGAAATTTTACCCAGCGGGGAACCCCTGCCTTTGCGGAAAAGCGAGCTAGAAGCAGGTCGGCGCTCTCGGGCGGTGCCGATCTGATTGTGGAGCTGCCCCTGCCTTACGCCATGGCGACGGCGCAGCGCTTTGCGCTTGGTGCGGTCAGCATTGCAGAAGGGATGGGATGTGTTGACGTTCTGTCCTTCGGCAGCGAGTCCGGATATCTTTCCATTTTACAGGCCGCCGCAGAGGCGGTCGATTCCCCCGCCGTGCTTGCGCGGCAGAGTGAGCTGCTCGGTCAGGGAATTACCTTTGCCCGCGCCCGCCAGCAGGCGGTCAGCGAGCTGTGCGGCGACGAGATCGCCGACATGCTCGCTTCCCCCAATGACAATTTAGCCGTCGAATATATCCGGCAGATGCACCGCATCGGCAGCCGGATTCCGCCCTTTGCGGTTCCAAGGACCGGGGCGCGGCATGATAGTCAGGAGGCGTCGGGAGAAATCGCGTCGGCCTCCTTTTTACGTGCGCTGATCCGTTCGGGCGGCGTGGAGGCCGCGGCGGGGCTGGTGCCGGAGAAATGCCTCACGGCGATGCGGGAGGCATTCCGCGAAGGGGAGGCGCCCTTTGACGAGGCGGCGCTGGAGCCGGTTGTTTTCGGCGTCCTGCGCCGGATGACCCCCGCGGAGCTTTCCCGCCTGCCGGACCTTTCCGAGGGGCTGGAGAACCGTATCTATGCCGCGATCCGGCAGGCGGCCGGCCTCGGGGAAGTTCATACTCTGGCCAAATCCAAACGGTATACCGCCGCGCGGATTCGCCGCGTGGTGACGTCCGCCTTCCTTGGACTGGACGATTCCTACGGAGCGGGGGATACCGGCGCACCCTATCTCCGGATTCTCGGCTTCAATGAGCGGGGGCGGGAAATCCTCACCCGGATGAAGCAGACCGCGCGCCTGCCGGTATCCGATTCCCTTGCCTATCTGCGCAGGCTGGGGGGGCGGGCCGCCGCCTTCGCCGAGCTGGAGGCCCGCTCCACCGACCTCTACCGTCTCGGACTGCCGAAGGTCGGCCCCTGCGGCTTCGACTTCACGGCGCAGAGCATACGGCTTCTTTGAGCCGCCTTCAAGAGCGGCCTGCACGATCGGACAGACGAAACCATACGAAATGAGTGAAAGGGAGAATTTATTATGGATCCTATTCTGATGCTTCTGGATAAAAATGCGAGAATGCCGGTGGACGAGATTGCCGCCGCAGTCGGGAAAACCCCCGAGGAGGTGGAAGAGGCGATCGCCGGATATGAGAAGGAGGGCATCATCAAGGGTTATAAGCCGATTGTTGACTGGGAACGCACCGGTCGGCCCTATGTCACCGCCCAGATTGCAGTCAAGATTGTGCTCAACGGCAAGATGGGCTTTGACGACATTGCGAACCTTCTCGCCAGCTTTGAGGAAGTCGAGACGGTGACCCTGACCAGCGGCGCCTATGACATTTCGCTGACCGTTTCGGGCAAGACCTTCCAGGAGGTCGCAATGTTTGTCGCCTCCCGGCTCTCTCCGCTTGAGGGGGTGCAGTCAACCTCAACCTCCTTCCAGCTCAAAACCTATAAGGAGCGCGGCATCCTTTCGGAGGCGGAACAGGATATTCGGGAGGTGCGTGTCTGATGGATTACAGCAGGATACTTTCCCGAACCATTCAGGAAGTGAAGCCTTCGGGCATCCGAAAGTTTTTCGACCTCGCCGCCGAGATGGAGAATGTGATCTCCCTCGGGGTCGGGGAACCGGATTTTAAGACCCCCTGGCCGGTGCGCCGCGCGGGGATCCGCTCGCTGGAAGAGGGAAGAACCTGGTACACTGCCAACGCCGGTCTTAAAGAGCTGAAAATTGAGATTTCGCGGTACCTCAAAAGACGCTTTGAGCTTGAATATTCGCCCGACGACGAGATGTTCGTTACCGTCGGCGGCAGCGAGGCGATCGATATGTGCATCCGCACGCTGGTCAATCCCGGCGACGAGGTGATGGTTGTCCAGCCCAGCTTCGTCTGCTATGGGCCGATCGCGCAGATGTCGCAGGCGAAGGTCGTGCCGATCGCCACCAAAGCGGAAAACGGCTTTTCTCTGACCGCGCAGGAGCTGCGGGAGGCGATTACGCCGAAGTCGAAGCTCCTGATTCTGCCGTTTCCCTCCAATCCGACCGGCGGCGTGATGACCCGTGCACAGCTCGAGGAAATCGCGCAGGTGCTGCGCGGCACCGATATCATGGTGCTGTCGGATGAAATTTACGCCGAGCTGACCTATACCGGTGAGCCCCATGTCTCGCTTGCCTCTCTGCCGGGCATGTGGGAACGGACCATTGTGGTCAACGGCTTTTCCAAGGCCTATGCCATGACCGGCTGGCGGCTGGGATATGCCTGCGGTCCGCAGCCGGTGATCTCCCAGATGCTGAAAATGCATCAGTTTGCAATTATGTGCGCTCCGACCGTCAGCCAGATGGCTGCGGTTGAGGCGATGCGCAGCTGCGATGAGGCGATTCAGGAGATGCGCGACGAATACAACATGCGCCGCCGCCTGATGGTTGACCGCCTCAACAAAATGGGACTGACCTGCTTCGAACCCCGCGGCGCGTTCTACGTTTTCCCGTCGATCCGCATCACCGGCATGACCAGCGCAGAGTTCTGCGAGGCGCTGCTGCATTCCAAGCGGGTCGCGGTTGTTCCGGGCGACGCCTTCGGCGCCTGCGGCGAGGGACATGTCCGTATCTCCTATTCCTATTCGATGGAGCATCTCACCGAGGCACTCCATCGGATCGAAGCGTTTTTGAAGGAGCGCGGCATCCATGCCTGAGCCGGAATGGGCGGGCAGGAGGATTTCCCTCCTTGCGTACGGAAAGGTAAACCTGACGCTGGCCGTCACCGGGCGGCGGCAGGATGGGTACCATACCCTCTGCGGAGTGATGCAGAGCATCGGGCTTGGCAATAGACTGACCTTGGCTGCGTCCCCTCGGAATTCGGGGGAGCCTGCTGTTTCACTGCGCTGCGACGATCCGCAGCTTCCCACCGACCGGCGGAATACCGCCGCGAAGGCCGCTTTTGCCTTTTTGGAGGAAGCCGGACTGCAAACACAGGCACATCTCGCTGTTTTTGTCGAAAAGCGGATTCCCTATCAGGCGGGGCTGGGTTCGGCCTCGGCGGATGCGGCCGGGGTGCTCGCCGGAGCAAACGCCCTCTTTGGCAGGCCGCTTTCGCAGAAGCGGCTGCTTTCTCTCGCCGCATCGGTGGGGGCCGATGTGCCGTTCTGTCTGACCGGAGGAACCCAGCGCACCGAGGGAATCGGGGAAATTCTCACTCCTCTTTCCGTTCTGCCCGCCTGTGCCCTGTTGATCGCCAAGCCGCCGGAGGGGGTTTCCACCCCCGAGGCCTACGCGCGTTTCGACGCGCTCCCCCATCCCGCCCGGCCGGACTGCGCGGCGCTTGAGGCTGCTCTCGCGGCCGGGAATCTTGCAGAGATCGCATCTGCCTGCGGCAACGCCTTTGAACAGTGCTGCCCGGTTCCTGCGGTGGGAATGCTCAATATCGCCATGCGGGAGGCGGGGGCGCTCGGCGGCGCGATGAGCGGTTCGGGAACGGCGGTTTTCGGTATTTTTTCAAACCGGCAGGCCGCCTGCGCTGCGAAAGAGCAGCTTGCCCCCAGGTTTGCGGGTTGCCGTTTTTTTGTGACCGAACCGAAACAAAGCGGAATCGTATTTGCATAAAGCAGTAAAAACCTGCCAATTCTGAAGATACCAATCGACAGAAGAGGCAGGTTTTTTGAATGGATGGAAAACGACAGAGAGATTCCCGGCTTCGCTCCGACGCCATTTCTTTGGCGATGGCGGCCGTACTGATTCTTCTGCTTTCGCTGACCGCCGCTGCACGCTTTTTCGACCGGTGCGAACGGGTGCGCGGCGAGACGCTGCGTCTGCATATTGTGGCTAACTCCGATACGGAGGAGGACCAGCGGCATAAGCTGCTGGTACGTGACGCGCTGCTTGAAGAATATTCCGAACTGCTCGGCAGGGCCGAGAGCGCGGAAGCGGCGGAGCGTTTTGCGCACTTCCTTCTCGAGGACATCCGCCGCACCGCGGAAAAGACGCTTCGGGAAGCGGATGACGAACACCCGGTGGAGGTGAGCCTTACCGAGATGTATTTCGATACCCGCACCTATGAGGACGGAATCACCCTGCCGGCCGGAGAATACGCCGCGCTGCGGGTGGTGATCGGGGAGGGCGGCGGCCACAACTGGTGGTGTGTCATGTATCCTCCGCTCTGCCTCCCGGCCGCCGCAGCCGGTCATGGCGGGGAGACCCGGCAGCGGATTGAGTCGCTTTCGTCCTCGCCGGGATATGAGGCGCGATTCGCGGTGGTTGAATGGGCCGAGCGGCTGCGGGAGCATTTTGCGGAGAAGAAGGCTGTCTCCGGCGGAGAGCAAAAGGAAAATGCCGGGGAAGGCATGACAAAAAACGTATAACGGAATCACATTTTCATTGGGAATGAAAACGCTCGGCTCTGCCGGTGGAGGAACTCCATAAAAAGCTTTCGCTTCAAGTTTCGGGAGAAGCGAACTGCTGCCAGCGGATTTCCAACGATAAAAAGCTGTCGTTGGAGCAATAACCGCCCGTTTACAGGCCGCGGAGCAAGCGATGCAGGCGAAATGAATTCAGTGAATCTTGAGACACTTGCGGCAATAAGCCCCGACAGGGCCGGCGCAGGCCACCGGCTTAACCGGTAGCTGCGACTCTTTACAGGCTTTGGTACGAAATAATAAGATAAAAATATGAGGCCGGAAAGCGCCTTGACACCGGTTTAATCTTTTGAGGCGCCGTCTAAGAAGGCAGATGAGGCGGGAAGCGTCGGCGCTTCCCGCTTTTTCTTATCAAAAGGCTTGCGTTATCGCCGCGCAGCGGATAAACTGAAAGAAAGCAGGATAAACGAGAGGAGATTACCGATGGAACGAGTCACGATTGCCGAGGGACTGAGTTTTTCCCGTTTTGTTGCAGGGATGCTCCATCTTCCGGATTTTGGAGACACCGACGCAGCCAGAGCGCACCGGATCGAAGAACTGATTGAAATGGGAGTCACAACCTTCGACCACGCGGATTATTACGCTGATTACGAGGCGGAGAAGGCTTTCGGGCGGTTTCTTGCCTCCCGGCCGGGACTCCGCAGCCGAATCGAGCTGGTGACCAAATGTGGGAACATCAGCATCCAGAACGAGGCGGGGGAGACGGTGGCGCGCCGCTATGACACCAGCTATGAGCACATCCTCGCTTCGGTGGAAGGCTCGCTCAAACGGCTGCAAACCGACTGCATCGATCTGTTTCTTCTGCATCGGATTGATCATCTGGCCGACCCGCGCGGGATTGCGCAGGCATTCAGCGAGCTGCGCCAGCAGGGAAAGGTGCGGTATTTCGGCGTTTCCAACTATCAGCCGGTGCACCTTGAGATGCTGCGCGCCTTCTGGCCGGAGATTGTCGTCGATCAGCTTCGTTTCTCTCCTTATGATCTGGAAAACTTTGAGAATGGAAGCGCCTTTTACGCGATGCAGCATGGGATTCGGCTGATGGCTTATTCCCCGGTGTCGAAAGGGAAAATTTTTCGGGAACAGAGCGAGAAGGCCCAGCGTCTGCGCGCCGCGCTCGAACGGGTGCGCGCCGAGCTGGGAGCGCCCTCGCTCGATACGATCTGCTACTCATTTTTACTGCGCCATCCCGCGCGGCTGATGCCGATTGTCGGAACAACCAATCCGGAGCGTATGCGCTCGGCGCTTGCAGCGGTTTCCTACCCCATGAGCAACCCGCAGTGGTATTCGATCTACGAAAGCAGCCAGGGAATGCTGATGCCCTGAATATAATCTGGCGCCGCCATCGGCGGATTCCGGCAATGGGGAAGAACGGTAGATTGTCTATATGGCCTGCCGTTTGAGAATCACCGGGTGCTCGTTTTGCCGCACTCATTTTTGACCGGAACTTGCACAGGATGCTGTCCCTGCTTACATTTGAAAACGGGAGATCGCAAAAAAGTGAAATGAAATAGGGAGAAATGAAAATGGATTGGAAGGATTTATTAAAAAAACGGGAGAGCTGCCGCGTCTATCAGGATCAGCCGGTTTCGCGCACAATGCTCGACGAGCTGGTGGAAGCGGCTCTCCAGTCTCCCAGCGGCTGCAACGCGCAGCCCTGGCGCTTTCTTGTAGTGGACGATCCACAGGCGAAGGAAAGGCTGGTTGAGGCGCTTGACGACGACGGGCTGACCGGATGCCCCTGGGGAGACACGGTACCGGCTTTTATCGTCATCAGCGAGCTGAAAGCCACTCTCAAGCCGAAGGTTGCGGAGAGGTACGATTCGCAGAAATTTGCCCAGATGGATATCGGTATGGCGGCCATGACCATCTGCTATGCAGCGGCCGATATGGGGCTTGGAAGCTGCATGATTGGAACCTTCCATGAAAAGAAGCTCCGCGAGGCGCTCGGAATCCCGGATGAAGCGAAGCCCCGCCTGATTATTACGCTGGGCTATGACGGGGTGGGACATCCGCCGCGCGCAAAAATCCGCAAAACCTTTGCAGAGGCGTGCGGCCATAATCATTGGTAAGATATCGGAAGAAAAGCAGCGGCAGGGCGTGAAAGTCCTGCCGCTGCTTTTCTCAAAGAGCAAGACAACATTAAAATTAATGTTGCATAATAAGTAACTTTGTGATATAATAAGCAACAAAGATGATGCTCTGAAGGAAGGAGGCGGATTTGATGTCCAGTCAGGAGAAGAAGAACTTTTTAATGCGCTACCGGGACTGCGAGAGGGAGATAGTCCGGCTCGAGGAGGAAATCGCGCGCTGGCAGTCCCGTGCAGAACGCATCACCGCCGGTTACAGCCCGGCGCCGGGTGCGCATGGGGAGACGCGCGATCGGATTCAAGAGGCGGTCTGCGAAATGGCTGAGCTGCGTGGAGAGCTTTATGACCGGCTTCTTGATGCGGCGGCAGTGCGCCGCGAAATTGAACGGGCAATTGCTTCGCTGGGTGAGGAGCGGCTTCGCCTGCTGCTGGAATACCGCTATATCGACGGGCTGACGCTGGAGGCGGCCGCGGAGCGGATGCACTACAGTTGGCGGCAGGCTGCGAATCTGCACAGGCAAGCGTTGTCGGAACTTGAGCTTGAGCCACTGCCGCAGCGGGCGTCCTGAATGGGACGATATCGAAAGCGGACGGAGGCCCGGGCAAAGAAATCTGCTTTCTTGAAAATAAACCTCCGCATCAGTTTTTCTTAATGAAATACTCTTTTTCGATTGCCAAGCCGATCGTCCATGCAGCCGCAATATATACAGTCAAAATTACACATTCCAGCACCGGCGCCGAATATGGACGGGGATAATAGCTCATACAAGCCATGATCAAAAGTCTAATCGGAAAATAGGAGCCTAGCCATGCAGAGATTTTATAAAAATTTTTTCTGCAATGAATGACCCTTTCGGATGATTCCTCCGCCCTTTTTTGAAAAGCATATTCAAATCCGCCGATTTCTGCAACAAAAGGAATAAAGCTCATTACGCCGAAGAAAACATTTTGCAGGATAAACACGCACATGAACTGCATGATGAGCACCATGACTTCCAGCGTGACCAGATAAACAAGAATCTGCCTGCTGTGATCCTCTCGGACTTTTTTGACCTTTGGAAGGTCATTGTCGCTGTCATAATCATCGTTTAACAAATAGTCGGCAGTAACACCGAACAGTTTGCTGATCTGCAAAATATTATTTGCATCAGGCTGTGCCGACCCCAATTCCCAGCGGGAGACCGCCTGTCTTGAAACATTTAGTTTTTCCGCCAGCTCTTCCTGTGACATCCCTCCCCGCTTTCGAAGCGTAAGAATTTTATCCGATAATTTCACGGCAAAACCTCCTTGATTTTGTAATTCCATTGTAGGAAAAAACTCGGAAGATACCACCGCAGGAACGTTACATTTGCGCAACAAGACGTTCCATTCTGCACAAACGATGGGAATGTCTATATGATATCACAGTAAAGCCGCTTTTTCTTTATAAAAATAGGCGGCCGGAAGGCCGCCCAAGCAATATAGCATTTCAAAGCGAAACATATTTTATAGATCGGAAGGTGGATAAACTGTTGCTAGGACTCTTCAGAATTTCCGGCACCGCTTTTCTGCGAAGGTTTAAAGATTTTGGAAAGCCAAACTTTTTAAAAACGAGAAAACCGGAAAAAGACTGTGGGATTCTCATGACGCATAATATGCGGGCTTGAACACTGCCAAAACCGGCTCGGACCGCGCGAGATTGGCTCGGGAAACAGCGTAAAAGTGCAGGTAAATCAGGCTGCCCAAGTTCCTCTCTGGCCGAGGGCAACGTAAGAGCGCAGGTAGATCAGGCTGCGCGAGGTTGGCTCCGGGAACAGCGTAACAAGTACAGGTGAGTCAGGCTGCACGGGGCAGACGCTGCGGGCCGGAAGGAGGAAGCGGCTTGCGGGAACCGACTGCTTCCCGGCGCAGAACGGCCCTTTTTGCAGCGTGCTTACGCGCGGCGATGCGGCGGTTCCTTTCGATCATGGAAACGGCGGAAGCAGCCAGCGCGGCGGAGCAGAGCAGCGCAAGGCAGAGAAGCAGAAGGGTCATCATTCCGGAGCGGAGACGGTTTGCCCGCAGCATGGCCGGGTCGGCGGCGGTGAGAACCGTTTGGCTGAGGTCAAGGAC
>Ga0129309_1000455_pt1 | contig 31317 bp, 43 predicted proteins | sample L1105metagenome_FD_94439 | JGI IMG/M metagenome (GOLD analysis project Ga0129309, IMG submission 94439) | Ring-tailed lemur group fecal microbial communities from Wisconsin, USA - L1105 metagenome | ecosystem: Host-associated > Mammals > Digestive system > Large intestine > Fecal | place: USA...
ATAAGCTATTCTGAAATATTGAGAGTGAATCTGGGCGGTATAATTCCGGCAAGTGTCATCTGTATTTAAAGGACGTGTGAGTATGAAATTTATGGAATGTACTGTCCGGGATGTGATTTATGGAACCAATGTACGTATTGTTAAACCGGTCAACATTTATAAATGTGAACTCAGGGACAACGTGTTTGTCGGACCCTTCGTTGAGATACAGAAAGGCTGTGTCATTGGTCGTGGAAGCCGGATACAGTCGCACACGTTTATTTGTGAGAACGTAACACTGGGTGAGAACTGCTTCATTGGTCATAACGTGACGTTCGCCAACGATCTGTTTCACTCAGGAGCACCAGATCCGTCACCGGATAACTGGATCAGCATTATCCTAGGGGATTCGGTTACTGTTGGCAGTGGAGCCATTATTCTGTCTCCGTATATATGCAGCGGAGCTGTTATTGGTGCGGGGGCTGTTGTGGTAAAAAACATTGAGAAAAAAGGCATTTATGCAGGAAACCCGGCAAGATTGATCAGAACATTATGAAAAAGAAAAGGGGCGTTACTGGCCCTTTTTATCAGAGGTAGGTCTGTGAATACGGCAGGTGTACAGAAATCGATTGCAGGGGATCGATTTCCAGAGCCGCCCGATATTCTGCGTCAGTGATATCACCTTTTTTCAGTAAATAATCGAGAGCATTGTTTCCCAGCCCTGACAGTATGCGTATTCTGGCGCATCCGAAAATCAAACAGGCTGTCCATTATACCATGCTCTGGAAATACGGGAGGGCTGGCCAGATAGGCAGGTTTGACAATACTTCTGATGGTGTTCCAGTATCGGGAAAAGTCGCGGGTCGGGTCCGGGAGAAGACCTGACAGCAGCCCAATCCGGATGGTTTCCAACCAACTGTCATAAAATCACTTAACATGAAGTGAAGCTGATTAACATGGGCGAAACTGTCGAATCGGCGGTACCGGACGAAGAAGTTCTCCTTGAGGTATTTCACCATCCGTTCCACCTTAACTTTGGTTCTGGCCCTTCGTGGACGGCATGTCCGTGGCAGGAAGCCATAGTGATCGTCCAGCAGCAGGAACCCGGAGTTTAACACCACCTTCCCGTTGTTATTTTTCAGCAACGCAGCCTTCTGGTTATCGACCAGCACGGTTCTCACGCTGCCGTTGAAGTAGCGGAAGGCGCGGATTAGTGACTCATAGGTATGTTCAGCATCCTGCTTTGGTGCCACGAAGACATGGAAGCGACGTGAGAACCACAGTGTATTAACCGCGAAGTTAACCCTGCATCGTTGCCCGGTAACCTCAGCCTCAAATTCTCCCCAGTCATGCTGTAGCTGGTAACCGGGCTTGAGTTTCGAAGTGAACCGTTTTCTTCGACGGCTGCATCTTACGTTTGGGCTGGATGTAGTAACGCAACATGGAACGACCACCGATTTAACCCATCGCTTTGATTTCTACCAGGAGGACCTCGCCGTTCCAGACGTTCTCAGCCTGACGCATGTCGATATAGCCCATGAACAGCTTGAGTTTGGCCATTTTGTGGCGCGTTTTTCTGGCTGGAGGTTCAGGTATCGTATGACAGTCCGCTCAGAGCAAACAACCTGAGTGGCAATATCAACAATATACGCACCTTGCTGGCGCATTTGCTTTGTCATGTAAAAGTCCTCTCTGCTCAGCATGCTGATGTCCTTTCTGGTGTGAGAACCTCAAGGAAACAATATGTTGGGTGGAGCGGACCATCCAAATGGTGAATTACTGTCTTATATCACTGGCGCTGACACGACGGATTATGGTCCCCAGGCCAGTGCACGTCTGTTATCAGATAAGGTCTCCCGTGAACTTTACCCGGTGGTGCATGTCGGGGGGGAAAGCTGGCGCATGATGACTACCGATATGGCCAGTGTGCCGGTCTCCGTTATAGGAGAAGAAGTAGCTGATTTCAGCCACCGGGAAAATGACATCAAAAACGCTATTAATCTGACGTTCTGGGGAATATAAATTAGACATCCTCCACGTTTTTCAGGGTGTGTAGGATGTGTGCGCCCAGCATGGGCGCGATCTTGGAGGTGAAAGCCCTCCCGCGAGCTGACTACAGCGAGCGAAAGGAAGTGCAACTGCGTGAGGGTGACCGAGCGTGGGAAGGAAGCACGGAATGACCCCGTGAACCGATGAATAAGAATCTGATATGAGGTGCGATGGAACAAGGCGAGCTGGCTTTAGGCTTCCCTTGACTCGCATAACCTCAACTTCTCGAACTGCCCGGTTGGAGCTGCATGCTGAGTGGTGTAGCAGGGCGCAGTCTTGTGCTACCCCCTATGCCAATCGATAAGGTGTTTGTTCTTCTTATATTTTTTGTTTTGTTGCTCTTATTTTAAACAACTTTGCAATTTTATTGTTGCTTTGCAATTAAATGCAAGATTTAATAAAAAAATGCAAAGCAATGATTAAAGGATGTTCAGAATGAGGCTTATGGAAACACTTAACCAGTGCATAAACGCTGGTCATGAAATGACGAAGGCTATCGCCATTGCACAGTTTAATGATGACAGTCCGGAAGCAAGGAAAATCACCCGACGCTGGAGAATAGGTGAAGCAGCGGATTTAGTTGGAGTATCTTCTCAGGCTATCAGGGATGCCGAGAAAGCAGGCCGGCTACCGCACCCGGATATGGAAATACGAGGGCGGGTTGAGCAACGTGTTGGTTATACAATTGAACAAATTAATCATATGCGTGACGTGTTTGGTACGAGACTGCGACGTGCTGAAGACGTATTTCCGCCGGTGATTGGAGTTGCTGCTCATAAAGGGGGCGTTTACAAAACCTCTGTTTCTGTTCATCTTGCTCAGGATCTGGCTCTGAAGGGACTACGTGTTCTGCTCGTGGAAGGTAACGACCCCCAGGGAACAGCATCGATGTATCACGGCTGGGTGCCAGATCTTCATATTCATGCAGAGGATACTCTCCTTCCTTTCTATCTTGGGGAAAAGGACGATGTCACTTATGCAATAAAGCCTACTTGCTGGCCTGGGCTTGACATTATTCCTTCCTGTTTGGCTCTGCACCGCATTGAAACTGAGCTAATGGGCAAATTTGATGAAGGTAAATTGCCCACCGATCCACACCTGATGCTCCGGCTGGCCATTGAAACCGTCGCTCATGACTATGATGTCATTGTCATTGACAGCGCGCCTAACCTGGGTATCGGCACGATTAATGTCGTATGTGCTGCTGATGTGTTGATTGTCCCCACGCCTGCTGAGTTGTTCGACTACACTTCCGCTCTGCAGTTTTTCGATATGCTTCGTGATCTGCTCAAGAACGTAGATCTTAAAGGGTTCGAGCCTGATGTACGTATTTTGCTTACCAAATACAGTAATAGTAATGGTTCTCAGTCCCCGTGGATGGAGGAGCAAATTCGGGACGCCTGGGGAAGCATGGTTCTAAAAAATGTTGTACGTGAAACGGATGAAGTTGGTAAAGGTCAGATTCGGATGAGAACTGTTTTTGAACAGGCTATTGATCAACGCTCTTCAACAGGTGCTTGGAGAAATGCCCTTTCTATCTGGGAACCTGTCTGCAATGAAATTTTCGATCGTTTGATTAAACCACGCTGGGAGATTAAATAATGAAGCGTGCGCCTGTAATTCCAAAACATACGCTTAAGACTCAACCGCTTGAAGATACTTCGTCATCGGCACCAGCTGCACCGATGGTGGATTCGTTAATTGCGCGCGTAGGAGCTATGGCTCGTGGCAATGCTATTACTTTGCCTGTATGTGGTCGGGACGTGAAATTTACCCTTGAGGTGCTCCGGGGAGATAGTGTTGAGAAGACCTCTCGGGTATGGTCAGGTAATGAACGTGACCAGGAACTGCTAACTGAAGACGCCCTGGATGATCTTATCCCTTCTTTTCTACTGACAGGTCAGCAGACACCAGCGTTTGGTCGAAGAGTGTCTGGGATCATAGAAATTGCCGATGGGAGCCGCCGCCGTAAAGCTGCTGCACTTACAGAAAGTGATTTTCGAGTTCTGGTTGGCGAGCTGGATGATGAGCAGATGGCTGCATTGTCCAGATTGGGTAACGATTATCGCCCAACAAGTGCTTATGAACGTGGTCAGCGTTATGCAAGCCGATTACAGAATGAATTTGCTGGAAATATTTCTGCGCTGGCTGATGCGGAAAATATTTCACGTAAGATTATTACCCGCTGTATAAACACAGCTAAACTGCCAAAATCAGTTGTTGCTCTTTTTTCTCATCCTGGTGAACTATCTGCCCGGTCAGGTGATGCACTTCAAAGAGCTTTTACAGATAAAGAAGAATTACTTAAGCAACAGGCATCTAACCTTCACGAGCAGAAAAAAGCAGGGGTGATATTTGAAGCTGAAGAAGTCATCACTCTTTTAACATCTGTGCTTAAAACGTCATCTGCCTCAAGAACTAGCTTAAGCTCACGACATCAGTTTGCTCCTGGAGCGACAGTGTTGTACAAGGGCGATAAAATGGTGCTAAACCTAGATAGATCTCGTGTTCCAACTGAGTGTATAGAGAAAATTGAAGCCATTCTTAAGGAACTTGAAAAAACGGCACTTTGATGCGGCATGTTTTAGTCTACATTTATCTGTCTTTACTTAATTTCCTTTAGCACAGGCTAGAAAACATAACTAACTGGTCTGAATATTATATCTGGGACCACGGTCCCATTTGTATTGTCGGTCTGATAATCAGTTTGGGACCACGGTCCCACTTGTATTGTCGGTCTGATTATCGGCCTGGGACCACGGTCCCACTTGTATTGTCGGTCTGATAATCAGTTTGGGACCACGGTCCCACTCGTATTGTCGATCAGATTATCTGCGTGAGACTACGATTCCATTAATGCCTGTAAGTGAGTGTGTAGAGCATATCCTGGCAAGTGGCCTGGTCTGTATGTGCTGTGAATATCGGGTTAACCGCCCCGCCGCTTGTTTGACCTCAATATTCTGCGGGAGTTGTCCTGGAGGCACGGGATGAAATCCGCAGCATGATGGATGCCCTGGCAAAAATCCGGAAATGATGACGATGGCGGTCCCCGGACAGAGCACAAAGGAAATCGCCGCCAGCTCCGCTTTACCCGGCCATGCAGGGCATGGCCTTGTGGGTTTTCAGTTATGTGGCCTCAGCGTCGTGTGCAGGCGGTGCCGTGCCTCCATCTTAGCCGGGCTGGCGTTGATGCAAGGGTACACTTCGCCGCTGCGGTCACCCGGTCCCTCCTTCCCGTCTGCCGTGATTTTCCGGTCGTTCACCCGCTCAGATTTCGCGGTTTCACCCTCCAACTCCCGTCAGCCGAGTGCGTCAGGCTGCGGCTTCCCTTGCGCCCCTGCATCCCCGCCTTATCGCCCGGCTTTTATGGAGGCACGGCACCGCCCGGTGTCGCGGAATATGTGAACAACGGAGGAAAACATCATGCAGTATGCGAAACCTGTCACTCTGAATGTTGAAGAGTGCGACCGTCTGTCTTTTCTGCCTTACCTGTTTGGCAACGATTTTCTGTATGCCGAGGCGTATGTGTACGCGCTGGCGCAAAAAATGATGCCGGAATATCAGGGAGGCTTCTGGCACTTCATCCGCCTGCCGGACGGTGGTGGTTACATGATGCCGGACGGTGACCGTTTCCACATGGTGAACGGTGCAAACTGGTTTGACCGTACCGTGAGTGCTGATGCCGCAGGCATAATTCTGACTTCCCTTGTGATTAACCGCCAGTTGTGGCTGTACCACGACAGCGGGGATGCAGGACTGACCCAGCTTTACCGGATGCGCGATGCGCAGTTGTGGCGTCACATCGAATTTCACCCTGAATGCAACGCGATTTACGCGGCTCTGGACTGATTAACGGACGGGGCGGCAATGCCGCCCCTGTAAAGGAGACGAGAACATGTACTGTACTGTTAAAGAAATTATCCGCGAAGTGCTGGATACAGACGTGCCGGACAGTGAATGCGTTTTTGCCGTGGTGCTGACCCGTGGGGATGTGCGTCACATAGCCCAGGACTGGAACCTGTCAGACGATGAGCTGGAAACCGTCATGCAGCGGCTGGACGATGCCTTTGAGCATGGTGCGGATGTCAGCGTTGTTCACGACGTTGTTCGTGAACTGATGGAAGAAAAGCGCGCCAGCCGTCAGGTGACAGTCCCAGCGGTGATGCTGGAAAAAGTGATGGCGCTGGCAGGCAGTGAAATGAAGCGCCTGTATGCCGTCGGGAGTGAGAACGGGGGCGACGGTGACGCATTCGTCAGGGAAGAACGCGAAGCGATGGACGTTGTGTTACAGGCGCTGGACGGGGAGAACATGTCATGAATATCAGCACAGAAACCCGCGAAATTCTGCGCAATTACAAAGCCGTGATTAATGCGTGGCGTCGTGAAATGGGGCAGAAACCGCTCACCACTGCGCAGATTGTTGATGAAATCTGCGATTTTGTGGTGAATCAGCAGGCGGTTTTCCTCGGTGGTCACTATATCCTTCAGGGCAGCAGAAACAGGTGATACAGGGCAGGCGGTGGAGGCCGCCTGTCAGCCCGCGCGAAAACCCCTGGCAGGCTGACGCCTGCCGGAAGGGAAGCGGGCCACGCTGGCGCGTCGCCCGTTACCCTTCCCGTTTGTGATGTGTCCGGAATGTTTTTTTCTGATGTTACTGTGGTTACCGTGCCTGTTACTGTTCTTCTTCTTCTTCTTCTTCTTCTTCCTCTTTCCGTTCCTCTCCTGTTTATGGCTTTTCCGGGCGTCCCCCTGGCGGGGCGGGCTGTCGTGAACGGAGCCAGCGAAGCTGTCTCCGCCCTGGCGGGCTTCCATCCCTGACGCGAAACCCCGGGCTTGCAGCGACCGTTCCGGTCGCGCCGCCTCTGTCGCGCCGTGGCCTGCGCTCCCGGCATCCCGGCAAAAGGCCGCCGGGATGTAAGGGGCAACGCCGTTTCGCAAACCGCGCTTCACGTCGTTGCGGCGGGTCCCTGCCCGTTGTTCTGTCCGGTGCCATTCACCTGTTTAAGCCCCTGTCGCCGGGGGCTGATACAGCCACAACCGTCTCCGCCAGTCCAGGGGTGAAATGTACATCCCGCAAAACTTTTTGCCCAAAAGCAGGCAAAAACTTTTGCGGTCTTCCCCCGGACAGTCGTTTCCGGCCGTGGCAGTGATGCCCCTTGCGGCGAAGGTTCTCAAAAAGGTGATGGTGAATACCGGAGGGAACAAAAGGCAGGTCCCCGCAAAACGTCAAAACCGCGGCTCCCGAAACTCAAAAGATGATGGGGGCTGAAAACATCAACAGAAGGAGATACATCATGGCAGTTCGTGGCATTAACAAGGTCATTCTCGTCGGGCGTCTGGGAAAAGATCCGGAAGTCCGTTACATCCCCAACGGGGGCGCAGTGGCAAACCTGCAGGTGGCCACGTCAGAAAGCTGGCGTGACAAACAGACGGGGGAGATGCGGGAGCAGACAGAATGGCATCGCGTGGTGCTGTTCGGCAAGCTCGCGGAAGTGGCAGGTGAATATCTGCGCAAGGGCGCGCAGGTCTACATCGAAGGTCAGCTTCGCACCCGTAGCTGGGAGGATAATGGTATCACCCGTTACGTCACTGAAATTCTTGTTAAGACCACGGGCACCGTGCAGATGTTGGGGAGTGCACCACAGCAGAACGCTCAGGCGCAACCGCAGCCTCAGCAGAATGGTCAGCCACAGAGTGCTGACACGACAAAAAAAGGGAGCGCGAAAACAAAAGGCCGTGGACGTAAGGCCGCGCAGCCGGAGCCTCAGCCGCAACCGCCGGAGGGTGACGATTACGGGTTTTCAGACGATATCCCGTTCTGATCGGGCTGAATGTGATAACCGCCCCGCCCTGCGCGGGGCATCACCGGAGAGATGAGGATGAGCGAATATTTCAGAATACTTCAGGGACTGCCTGACGGTCCTTTTACCCGCAAACATGCCGAAGCCGTTGCCGCACAGTACCGGAACGTCTTTATTGAGGATGACCACGGAGAACAGTTTCGCCTGGTTGTCCGTAATAACGGTGCAATGGTCTGGCGCACCTGGAATTTTGAGGACGGTGCCGGGTACTGGATGAATCATGTCATCCGTGATTTCGGGATTCTTAAGTAAGAGAGGTGCCGGACGGGAACGCGTCCGGCAGACAATCATTATTACCGTTTTGGGAGGTACTAACTATGTCAGTTACAGAGTCTAAGACAAAAACGGAGCGTAAATCCAGCCGTAAACCTGCAAAAACGCAGGAAACAGTCCTGTCTGCCCTGCTGGCGCAGACGGAGGAAGTGAGCGTGCCGCTGGCCTCACTGATTAAATCACCGCTGAATGTGTGCACGGTGCCGTATTCTGCGGAGTCCGTCAGCGAACTGGCTGAGTCCATTAAGGGCGTTGGCCTGCTGCAGAATCTGGTTGTTCATGCCCTGCCTGGTGACCCTTACGGTGTCGCCGCAGGTGGTCGCCGACTGGCTGCACTCAACATGCTGGCAGAGCGTGGCATCATTCCGGCTGACTGGCCTGTACGCGTGAAGGTCATTCCGCAGGAGCTGGCGACGGCTGCATCGATGACCGAGAACGGTCAGCGTCGGGATATGCACCCTGCCGAACAGATTGCCGGATTCCGCGCAATGGCGCAGGAAGGCAAAACACCTGCACAAATCGGTGATTTGCTGGGCTATTCACCCCGCCACGTTCAGCGAATGCTGAAACTGGCAGACCTTGCACCCGTCATCCTTGATGCGCTGGCAGAAGACCGCATCACCACCGAACACTGTCAGGCGCTGGCGCTGGAGAACGACACCGAGCGTCAGGTACAGGTGTTTGAAGCCGCCTGCCAGTCAGGATGGGGCGGTAAACCGGAAGTGCAGACCATTCGTCGTCTGGTGACCGAAAGTGAAGTGGCGGTGGCGGGGAACAGTAAATTCCGCTTCGTGGGGGCTGATGCCTTCTCGCCAGATGAACTGCGCACTGACTTGTTCAGCGACGACGAGGGTGGCTATGTGGACTGTGTTGCGCTCGATGCTGCCCTGCTGGAAAAACTCCAGGCTGTCGCTGAACACCTTCGGGAAGCTGAAGGCTGGGAATGGTGCGCCGGACGTATGGAGCCTGTCGGTTTCTGCAGTGAGGATGCCGGAACATACCACTATCTGCCGGAGCCGGAAGCGGTGCTGACGGAGGCGGAAGAAGAACGCCTGAACGAACTGATGACGCGTTACGACGCGCTGGAAAACCAGTGTGAGGAATCCGACCTGCTGGAAGCAGAAATGAAGCTGATGCGCTGCATGGCGAAGGTCAGAGCGTGGACGCCGGAGATGCGTGCCGGAAGCGGTGTCGTGGTGTCCTGGCGTTACGGTAATGTGTGTGTCCAGCGTGGTGTGCAGTTGCGCAGTGAAGATGACGCGGCTGACGACGCTGACCGCACGGAACAGGTGCAGGAGAAAGCGTCAGTGGAGGAAATCAGTCTGCCACTGCTGACGAAAATGTCTTCCGAACGCACGCTGGCAGTCCAGGCGGCACTGATGCAGCAACCGGACAAATCCCTGACACTGCTGGCATGGACGCTCTGCCTGAATGTGTTTGGCAGCGGAGCGTACAGTAAACCAGCACAAATCAGCCTGGAATGTAAACATTCTTCGCTGACCAGCGATGCGCCGTCAGGGAAGGAAGGGGCCGCATTCCTGTCGATGATGGCAGAAAAAGCCCGTCTTACTGCCCTGCTGCCGGAGGGATGGTCACGGGACATGACGACGTTCCTGTCACTCAGCCAGGAGGTGCTGTTATCCCTGCTCAGCTTCTGTACCGCGTGCAGTCTTAACGGAGTCCAGACCCGCGAGTGTGGTCACACGTCACGCAGCCCGCTGGACACGCTGGAGAGCGCCATCGGTTTTCACATGCGCGACTGGTGGCAGCCGACAAAAGCAAACTTCTTCGGACACCTGAAAAAGCCGCAGATTATCGCAGCCCTGAATGATGCCGGACTGTCCGGTGCCGCACGGGACGCAGAGAAGATGAAGAAAGGTGATGCGGCTGAACATGCAGAGTTCCATATGAAAGACAACCGCTGGGTGCCTGGCTGGATGTGTGCACTACGTCCACAGGCAGAGACGGAAACCACGGAATACCGTGACAACCAGGCCGATGCCGCCTGATGAACAACCACACCGCCCCGCCGGAGACGGGGCGGCAGCAAGGGAGATACCGTGATGAAAACTGAACTGACCCTGAATGTATTACAGACCATGAACGCACAGGAATATGAAGATATCCGGGCTGCCGGAAGTGATGAACGCCGTGAGCTGACTCACGCCGTGATGCGGGAGCTGGATGCGCCGGATAACTGGACGATGAACGGCGAGTACGGCAGCGAGTTTGGCGGCTTTTTCCCCGTCCAGGTCCGTTTCACGCCTGCCCACGAACGTTTTCACCTGGCGTTATGTTCACCGGGCGATGTCTCTCAGGTCTGGGTGCTGGTTCTGGTGAATGCCGGTGGTGAGCCGTTTGCGGTGATTCAGGTACAGCGGCGGTTTGCACCGGAAGCCGTCAGCCATTCACTGGCACTGGCGGCGTCACTGGATACGCAGGGGTACAGCGTTAACGACATCATCCATATTCTGATGGCGGAAGGAGGTCAGGCATGAGCGCACGTTCACAGGCACTGGTTCCCCTCAGCGCAGAGCAACAGGCCACATGGCGGGCGGTGGCGGAGACGGAAAAACGCCGCCATCAGGGAAACTTGCTGGCGGAATATCCGTATGCGGGGGCGTTTTTCCGCTGTCTGAACGGAAGCCGCAGGATGTCGTTGTCTGACCTGCGATTTTTCATGCCGTCCCTGACCGCAGAAGAACTGCGCGGCAACCGTTCTCAGTGGCTGTATGCAGTCGATGTGCTGATTGAAACTCAGGGCGAGGTCTGCCTTCTTCCCCTTCCCGGCGATGCAGCAGAGCGGCTGTTCCCGTCGGTGCGGTTCCGTGTCAGGGAGCGCAGTCGCCACAAATCCGCACTGGTCATGCAGAAGTACAGCCGTCAGCAGGCACGGGAGGTAGAGCAGAAAGCCCGTGCGTACCAGGCGCTGGTCGCTCAGGCGGAAATCGAACTGGCGTTCCATTCACCGGAAACAGTCGGAAGCTGGCATGCCCGCTGGAGTGACAGGGTGGCAGAGCATGATCTGGAAACCCTGTTCTGGCAGTGGGGCGAGCGTTTTCCGTCACTGGCCGGAATGGAACGCTGGCAGTGGCAGGATATGCCATTCTGGCAGGTTATTGCGGAAGCCAGTCTTGCAGCAAGAGAGGCTGGTCACGCTGTCCGTGAGATGGAGCGGTGGATGGTGCCGAACAAACTCCGGGAGGCAGCGTGATGCGGCAATAATCACACGGATTACCCGTAGCCTGAATGAGCGGGTTATTTTCAGGAAAAGTGAGTGTGGTCAGCGTGCAGGTATATGGGCTATGATGTGCCCGGCGCTTGAGGCTTTCTGCCTCATGACGTGAAGGTGGTTTGTTGCCGTGTTGTGTGGCAGAAGGACAAAAGCCCCGTAGTTAATTTTTCATTAACCCACGAGGCCCCTGCATGCTTAGACAACATCAGGATAGCCTCTTACCGCGCTTTGCGCAAGGAGAAGAAGGCCATGAAACTACCACGCAGCTCTCTTGTCTGGTGTGTGTTGATCGTGTGTCTCACACTGTTGATATTCACTTATCTGACACGAAAATCGCTGTGCGAGATTCGTTACAGAGACGGATACAGGGAGGTGGCGGCTTTCATGGCTTACGAATCCGGTAAGTAGCAACCTGGAGGCGGGCGCAGGCCCGCCTTTTCAGGTCTGATGCTGGTCTGACTGCACTGAAGCGCCTTTATAAAGGGGCTGCTGGTTCGCCGGTGGCCCCTTTCTCCTTGCTGGCATTGTACGGGCATGAACAACCAGACTGCCAGGAAGGCCGTTTCCCTTCGGGAACGGGGATGAACGTGCGCCTGCGGCGCCCGTTCTTTTCCCCCGCCTTCTCTGTTTATGACCTGTCGGAAACCACATCACCTTCCCTGTGATTATTCTCTTTTTCCTCCTGTTCTGACTCTGATTACTGCTGCCCTGATTCCTGTCTGTCTTGTTCTTCTTCTGCCTGTGCCTTTCCCGGGCGTCCCCCTGGCGGGGCGGGCTGTCGTGAACGGAGCCAGCGGAGCTGTCTCCGCCCTGGCGGACTTCCATCCATGACGCGAAACCCCGGGCTTGCAGCGACCGTTCCGGTCGCGCCGCCTCTGTCGCGCTGTGGCCTGCGGCGGCTCCCGAAACTCAACCGATGATGGGGGCTGAAAACCAGAGAGAGGAGAAAGCAGGATGAGTACCCGAAATATCCACGTCAACACCGCGTCGTACACGCTTCTTGTTGCCGGGAAGAAAAAAACACCGGGGAAGAGTGGGACATCCTGGAATTCAGCAACCTGACTGAGCTGAAAAAATATCGCAAAAGCCACCCGGAAAAGATGGCCTTCAGCTATAGCTACGCGCTCAGCCGGGGTGTGGATACGCAGTTCCGCCATATCAACATTGCGGAAGCCGATCACTTCAAACAGTTCCTGCGTCAGATTAAGCGTGCCGGCCTCGATATCCGGGCGATCTGCTGACCGGATGTGATGAATATCCCTCCTGATTGTTGCAATCTTGTTAATGGAGATCGGGGGGGGATGATATTAAGCGGAAAAATTTTTTATTAAATTTATCCTTTCATAAAGGAGTAGCTGTTATGCGATTAGCTTCCCGTTTTGGTCGGTATAATTCCATCCGCCGTGAACGTCCTTTAACGGATGATGAATTAATGCAGTTCGTACCTTCGGTATTTTCCGGTGATAAACATGAGTCCCGGAGTGAACGTTATACGTATATTCCAACAATCAATATCATCAATAAGTTACGTGATGAAGGTTTCCAGCCATTCTTTGCCTGCCAGAGTCGGGTTCGTGATTTGGGACGTCGCGAATACAGTAAACATATGTTACGTCTTCGCAGGGAAGGGCATATTAACGGGCAGGAAGTTCCTGAAATTATCCTACTTAATTCACATGATGGTTCATCCAGTTATCAGATGATCCCCGGGATTTTTCGTTTTGTCTGCACAAATGGCCTGGTGTGCGGAAATAATTTTGGCGAAATCCGCGTTCCACATAAAGGTGATATTGTTGGGCAGGTTATCGAGGGAGCGTATGAAGTACTCGGTGTCTTTGATAAGGTCACTGATAATATGGAGCGATGAAAGAAATTCATCTTAACAGTGATGAGCAAAATTTATTTGGCAGAACTGCACTGATAGTCAGGTATGAAGATGAAAATAAAACGCCAGTGACGCCTGAACAAATAATTACCCCCCGTCGTCGGGAGGATAAACAGAATGATCTCTGGACAACCTGGCAGCGGGTTCAGGAGAATATGATAAAAGGTGGATTATCGGGGCGAAGTACCTCCGGTAAAAATACCAGGACAAGAGCCATTACAGGTATTGATGGTGATATCCGAATCAACAAGGCTTTATGGATGATTGCCGAACAGTTCAGAAAGTGGATGTCGTGATAATATAAGTAAAGCCCCGAAAATTTTTCGGGGCTTTACTTATATTATCATTCTTCGGCATCGCTGTGTCGTCTGATATACCTCAATTTCATCAACTGGCTTTCCGGTTGTCTGTAAATATTGTGCCCGCGAAAAATGGTCTGGCAGGAGGCTGCGCAGTTACCGGGTATATATCAGATGGGTTCCCGCTTCGCGGGGCTTCGGCCAGTCAGTATTGTCACTCATATGATATTTTTGTGTGTGGCCTTCCATGCCGCTTTTGCGGCATAACCGGTATCTGACAATGTCTGTAAGATTAATTGTTCTGCACGCTGTTAATTTCCGGAAGTGATTTTTTCGTGGCCGGAATCCGGATACCTTTACTGCTTTTTATCCCGGTATAAATCCGGTAAACATCTGATGCGTAGGCAAGACGTCTCTGGTTCTGGCGTTCGGTCTTCCTGAATCCGGCATTGTATGCACCAACGGCCTCCCAGGAGACGCCCCATTTTTTAAAGGCTATTGCCAGATAATAAGCACCGGTATAAATGTTCATGCAGGGATCTGTTGTCAGATGTTCCGGCTTAATTCCATAGCGGACCAGTTCGTTAAAATGCTGGGAATCTACCTGCATCAGTCCGCTGCCATATCCCGTTACCGGATTAATACCGATGGCATTAACCCGGTAACGGGATTCTTTCCATGATGTTGCTCTCAGTAAATCAGGATCTATTTTGTAATCCCGGCCTGCAAGATCAAAGCAATCAGTGGCATGGCAGATCTCATTTATAAACATCAGGCAGATGGCTAACATCCATTTTTTCATTTTTCCACCTCTGGTGACTTTATCCGTAAATAATTTAACCTACTCCACAAAAAGGCTCAACAGGTTGGTGGTTCTCACCACCAAAAGCACCACACCCCACGCAAAAACAAGTTTTTGCTGATTTATTTTTTAAATCATTAGTTTATGTTCTAAATAATGTATTTTAATTTATTTTACATTATTAAATAGGGTCGTTGACGACCCTATAGCGACCCTATGACGACCCTTGTTAGGGTCAGTGATGACAATTTTCATAAAAACATTTGGATATATTAGGGCCGCCCCTAGCAGCGCCGTGCGTTTTTTTATAGTATGCCCCTAGGGGCGCTGCTAGGGGTGCTCTTCTTTTTTCAGACCATACTATGAGTAGATGAAATAAAACTTTTATTTCAGAATCTAAAAGGTACTGTCTTATGGCCAGAGTAAATCTGTATATCAGTAATGAGGTTCATGAAAAAATTAACATGATTGTTGAAAAGCGTCGTCAGGAGGGAGCAAGAGATAAAGATATAAGCCTTTCAGGAACTGCTTCAATGCTTCTTGAATTAGGGCTCCGTGTATATGACGCTCAGATGGAGCGTAAAGAGTCTGCATTTAACCAGACAGAGTTTAATAAACTTCTTCTTGAATGTGTTGTAAAAACACAGTCAACGGTGGCAAAGATTTTAGGTATTGAGTCTCTCAGTCCTCATGTATCCGGAAACCCGAAGTTTGAATATGCCAGTATGGTTGACGATATCAGAGAGAAAGTGTCTGTTGAGATGGACCGGTTTTTCCCGAAAAATGATGATGAATAAATGAAAATGAAGTTTGAGTTGGTTCAAATATAAGAATTTTTATGATTCAAAAAGATGACAATACGTCAGATAATTAGTATATTAATTACGTGGTTAATACCACGTTAAAAATTGAAATTGAAATTGAAACTGAAAATCGCCGATGCAGGGAGCTGTAACTCCCTGCATCGACTGTCCATAGAATCCTTAGTGGAGGTTCCTATGTGTGCGCTGGATCGTAGAGAAAGGCCACTTAACAGTCAATCTGTAAATAAATACATCCTTAACGTTCAGAATATCTACAGAAATTCTCCCGTTCCGGTTTGTGTCCGTAACAAAAACCGGAAAATCCTTTATGCCAATGGGGCTTTTATTGAACTCTTTTCCAGAGAAGATAAACCTTTATCCGGAGAGAGTTATATACGTCTGCAGGTTGAAATTTTTCTTTCATCACTTGAACTGGAATGCCAGGCTCTTGGACATGGCTCTGCATTTTGTCGTCGTTTTAATTTTCATGGCGAAATCTATCAGATAAGGATGGAGAATGTTTCTTTTTATAATGACGAATCTGTTGTTTTATGGCAAATTAATCCGTTTCCTGATTATCCATTTTTTGCGTTAAATCAGAGTGTAAGTAATACAAATACTTCTGGTCAATTAACGATATGGAATGATCTTTCTCCTGGAACATTGGTTGTTTTCTCTTTTTATATGCTGGGTGTTGGTCACGCAACAATTGCCAGAGAATTGGGTATTACAGACAGAGCATCTGAGGATCGAATTAAACCAGTTAAACGGAAAATAAAAGAGTTTTTTGAACACTTTGATTTATTCAGAGTGTCATGTATCTATAAAGGAGAAATAGATGCGCTATTAAGTATAATTCGTGAATTTTATGGTGTTAAATAAATGTTAAATAAGGCACGCCAATTTTGGCGTGTTTTTTTTCGACGATTTCTGTGCAATCATAATTTTATTAGTCGGGAAACAGAGGTGAATTTAGTGAGGAGGCGTAACGCGAGAGGCGGTATAAGCAGAACGGTCTCGGTGTATCTCGATGAAGATACAAATAACCGACTTATTAAGGCCAAAGATCGTAGTGGAAGAAGTAAAACGATAGAAGTCCAGATCCGTCTCAGAGATCATCTGAAACGGTTTCCTGATTTCTATAACGAAGAAATATTCAGGGAGGTGACCGAAGAGAGCGAGTCAACATTTAAAGAACTTTAGTTTTTATCTATCAATATTAAACAGAGGAATCATATGGACGCCGTTTTAAGTGTTCAGGGTGCTTCTGCGCCCGTCAAAAAGAAATCGTTTTTTTCCAAATTCACTCGTCTGAATATGCTTCGCCTAGCTCGCGCTGTGATCCCGGCTGCTGTTCTGATGATGTTCTTCCCGCAGCTGGCGATGGCCGCCGGCAGCAGTGGTCAGGACCTGATGGCAAGCGGTAACACCACGGTTAAGGCGACCTTCGGTAAGGACTCCAGTGTTGTTAAATGGGTTGTTCTGGCTGAAGTTCTGGTCGGTGCTGTCATGTACATGATGACCAAAAACGTCAAGTTCCTGGCCGGTTTTGCCATCATCTCTGTATTTATTGCTGTGGGTATGGCCGTCGTTGGCCTCTGACAGGAAATAAAACGATGTCGGGAGACGAGAATAAACTTAAGAAATATCGTTTCCCGGAAACACTGACCAACCAGAGCCGCTGGTTTGGCCTGCCACTGGATGAACTGATCCCCGCAGCAATCTGTATTGGCTGGGGTATCACAACATCGAAATATCTGTTCGGTATTGGTGCAGCGGTTCTGGTTTATTTCGGGATTAAAAAACTGAAAAAAGGGCGGGGCAGTTCCTGGTTACGTGACCTGATTTACTGGTATATGCCAACAGCCCTGCTGCGCGGTATTTTTCATAATGTTCCCGATTCGTGTTTCCGGCAGTGGATTAAATAGAACTGATACCAGGATTGTTATATGGAACACGGTGCCCGTTTAAGTACCAGTCGTGTAATGGCCATCGCCTTTATATTTATGTCAGTGCTTATTGTTCTCAGCCTCTCTATTAACGTCATTCAGGGGGTGAATAACTACCGTCTTCAGAATGAGCAACGCACTGCCGTGACGCCAATGGCATTTAATGCCCCCTTTGCCGTGTCACAGAACAGTGCCGACGCCTCTTATTTACAGCAGATGACGCTGTCATTTATTGCCCTCCGGCTGAATGTTTCATCAGAAACCGTCGATGCCTCACATCAGGCGCTTCTGCAATATATCCGCCCGGGCGCACAGAACCAGATGAAAGTTATTCTGGCTGAAGAAGCGAAGCGTATTAAAAACGATAACGTGAACTCAGCCTTTTTCCAGACCAGTGTTCGTGTCTGGCCTCAGTATGGCCGTGTGGAAATTCGTGGTGTGCTTAAAACCTGGATTGGTGATTCAAAACCTTTCACTGATATCAAACATTACATCCTTATTCTGAAGCGGGAAAACGGGGTGACCTGGCTGGATAATTTCGGGGAAACAGACGATGAGAAAAAATAATACGGCAATAATATTCGGCAGCCTGTTTTTTTCCTGCAGCGTGATGGCCGCAAACGGTACGCTGGCCCCCACCGTGGTGCCAATGGTGAACGGTGGTCAGGCCAGTATTGCCATCAGCAATACCAGCCCGAATCTGTTTACCGTTCCCGGTGACCGGATTATCGCCGTGAACAGTCTGGATGGTGCCCTGACCAATAATGAGCAGACCGCCTCCGGCGGTGTGGTAGTGGCCACCGTCAACAAAAAGCCCTTTACGTTCATTCTGGAAACAGAACGTGGTCTGAATCTTTCCATTCAGGCCGTTCCCCGTGAAGGCGCGGGGCGTACCATTCAGCTGGTCAGTGACCTGCGCGGAACCGGAGAAGAAGCCGGTGCGTGGGAAACGTCCACGCCTTACGAATCCCTGCTTGTGACCATCAGCCAGGCCGTCCGTGGCGGAAAATTACCCGCAGGCTGGTATCAGGTCCCGGTGACAAAGGAAACCCTGCAGGCCCCGGCGGGGCTGTCTTCAGTGGCAGATGCCGTATGGACGGGGAATCACCTGAAGATGGTCTGCTTTGCCGTGGAAAATAAAACGCTGTCTGCCCTGAATATCCGGGAAAGTGACTTCTGGCAGCCGGGAACCCGTGCCGTGATGTTCAGCCAGCCTGCCAGCCAGTTACTGGCAGGTGCGCGCATGGATGTGTATGTCATCCGTGACGGGGAGGGCAACTGATGGCCAGTATCAATACCATTGTGAAACGCAAGCAGTACCTGTGGCTGGGGATTGTGGTTGTCGGTACAGCCTCCGCGATTGGTGGGGCACTGTATCTGTCTGATGTGGACATGTCCGGTAACGGTGAAACCGTGGCTGAACAGGAGCCTGTGCCGGATATGACCGGTGTGGTGGATACGACCTTTGATGACAAGGTGCGTCAGCATGCCACCACAGAGATGCAGGTGACGGCAGCGCAGATGCAGAAGCAGTATGAGGAAATCCGTCGTGAGCTGGATGTTCTGAACAAACAGCGCGGTGATGACCAGCGTCGTATTGAAAAGCTGGGACAGGACAATGCCGCCCTGGCAGAGCAGGTAAAAGCCCTGGGTGCTAATCCCGTCACGGCGACCGGTGAGCCTGTACCGCAGATGCCTGCCTCACCGCCCGGCCCGGAAGGCGAACCACAGCCAGGAAACACCCCCGTATCCTTCCCGCCGCAGGGCAGCGTTGCTGTTCCACCGCCGACGGCGTTTTATCCCAGGAATGGTGTCACGCCACCACCACAGGTGACGTACCAGTCTGTGCCGCTGCCTAACCGGATACAGCGTAAGGTGTTTACCCGTAATGAGGGAAAACAGGGACCATCACTGCCGTACATTCCGTCAGGAAGTTTTGCGAAAGCCATGCTGATTGAAGGGGCGGATGCCAATGCCTCTGTCACCGGTAATGAATCCACGGTGCCGATGCAGCTGCGTATCACCGGCCTGGTGGAAATGCCGAACAGCAAGACGTATGACGCAACGGGATGTTTTGTGGGTCTGGAAGCCTGGGGGGATGTGTCCAGTGAGCGTGCCATTGTACGCACCCGCAATATCAGTTGCCTGAAGGACGGCAAAACTATTGATATGCCGATTAAGGGGCATGTCAGCTTCCGGGGTAAAAACGGTATCAAGGGCGAAGTGGTGATGCGTAACGGCAAAATCCTCGGCTGGGCATGGGGCGCGGGATTTGTTGACGGTATCGGTCAGGGAATGGAGCGCGCCTCCCAGCCGGCTGTCGGGCTGGGTGCCACAGCCGCTTACGGGGCTGGTGATGTCCTGAAAATGGGTATCGGTGGCGGCGCATCGAAAGCCGCACAGACGCTCAGTGACTACTACATCAAACGTGCCGAACAGTATCACCCGGTGATACCGATTGGTGCGGGCAACGAAGTGACCGTGGTGTTCCAGGACGGCTTCCAGCTGAAAACCGTGGAAGAGATGGCGCTGGAACGCACGCAGAGCAGAGCGGAAGAAGACAATCCGGAAAGTCCGGTTCCTGTTCCGCTATCGGCTGAAAGTCATCTTAACGGCTTTAATACTGACCAGATGCTGAAGCAGCTGGGCAACCTGAATCCGCAGCAGTTTATGTCCGGCAGCCAGGGAGGGGGCAACGATGGCAAATAATATGTCGTCCCGTCAGGCGTGCCATGCCGCCCGGTATGTTGTCGCCCGGGTTCTGCGAGGACTGTTCTGGTGTCTGAAGTACACCGTCATTCTGCCACTGGCCACAATGGCCCTGATGGCTCTGTTTGTTTTATGGAAGGACAACACCACGCCGGGGAAATTACTGGTTAAGGAGATTAACTTCGTAAGAAAAACAGCACCTGCCGGACAGTTCCCGGTCAGTGAATGCTGGTTTTCTTCCTCTGATTCTTCAGGCAGATCAGAAATACAGGATATCTGCCATTACCGCGCGGCTGATGCTGCAGATTATGTCAGGGAGACTGACCGGTCACTGATGCAACTGGTCACCGCATTATGGGCAACACTGGCACTGATGTATGTCTCGCTGGCAGCGATCACCGGGAAATATCCGGTGCGACCCGGAAAAATGAAATGTATCCGGGGGGTAACCGCAGATGAACATCTGAAGGAAGTTTATACGGAAGACGCTTCCCTGCCGGGAAAAATCAGGAAATGCCCTGTTTATCTTCCTGATGACAGAACAAACAGAAACAACGGAGATAAAAATGAACATGCGTAATATTAATGTTATTACAGCCCTCTCTGTGCCGGGTAAAACCGTGTCAGATGATTTTATGCATGCTGTTCTCAGTAACTGCGTCACAAGAATCGTACTTCCTGCACCGGAGAAATTCGGTTCTGAGTCATTGCCGGACAATTTTAATATGACTGCTGTCTGTGTGATGAAGAATTCAGAAATATAAGGAACCCTTTGATGAATAAGCTGGTTTCTGATGGCAGCGTCAAAAAAATAAATTATCCGGTGCTGTATGAGTCCGGAATAACACCTCCGTTATGTGAAGTCAGTGCACCAGAACCTGATGCGGGGGGAAAACGCATTGTGGCATATGTTTATAAATCATCACGGAGTACGGTTTTTGAAAATCCTGACATTGTAAAAACCTGTACGGTCAGGGATTTGAAGAAGGATTTTGTGAACTGCGATGAGAAAGGTGAGGGACAATGAAACAGATTTCTTTATTTATTCCTCTGCTGGGGACCTTATTACTTTCCGGCTGTGCCGGAACCAGTACGGAATTTGAGTGTAACGCCACCACATCCGATACCTGTATGACGATGGAGCAGGCCAATGAGAAGGCCAAAAAACTGGAGCAGTCCTCAGAAGCAAAGCCGGTTGCGGCATCACTGCCACGCCTGGCTGAAGGGAACTTCCGGACAATGCCGGTGCAGACCGTCACCGCGACCACTCCGTCCGGCAGCAGACCTGCGGTGACAGCACATCCGGAGCAGAAACTGCTGGCACCACGCCCGCTGTTTACCGCTGCCCGGGAAGTGAAAACGGTCGTTCCGGTCAGTTCAGTTGCACCGGTAACACCTCCCCGTCCGCTAAGAACGGGTGAGCAGACGGCAGCATTATGGATAGCGCCTTATATTGATAACCAGGATGTTTATCATCAGCCATCCAGCGTGTTTTTTGTTATTAAACCGTCTGTGTGGGGAAAACCACGTATTAATTAACTGGCCCTGAAGTTGTATATCAGCCGGCAATGCCGGCGGGCTTTCTGTATTCAAAATCTGCCTGTAAAACGAGTGCCCTGTGCGTGAAAAGGGATGGGCGGTAGCGTGTCAGAACATGTCGGGAGGAATATTCCGTGAGTGATGAAGCCGATGAAGCATATTCAGTGACAGAACAACTGACCATGACAGGAATAAACCGGATACGCCAGAAAATAAATGCTCATGGTATTCCTGTTTATCTCTGTGAAGCATGCGGAAATCCTATTCCGGAAGCCTGGCGGAAAATATTTCCCGATGTGACGTTGTGCGTTGAATGTCAGGCGTATCAGGAAAGACAGAGAAAACATTATGCATAAGTCAGTCGCAGAACATAGTGATTTAATTCCGGATGAACATGAGTGGATATTCAGAAAACAGAAATCTTTGTATATGCGCCGGGAAATGGCGCGTTAATTACAGGTATTCCCTTCATGGCTACCGCATTTCTCGCTTTATTTTTCAACTAAGGAATTAATGTGAATAACCCACTTGAGGCCGTCACTCAGGCGGTTAACTCCCTCGTCACAGCACTGAAACTGCCTGACGAATCCGCAAAGGCCAATGAAGTTCTGGGCGAAATGAGCTTCCCGCAGTTCAGCCGTCTGCTGCCGTACCGTGATTACAACCAGGAATCCGGTCTGTTCATGAATGACACCACGATGGGCTTTATGCTGGAAGCCATTCCCATCAATGGGGCGAATGAGTCCATTGTGGAGGCCCTCGATCACATGCTGCGCACCAAACTGCCGCGCGGTATTCCGTTGTGTATCCATCTGATGTCCAGTCAGCTGGTTGGTGACAGGATTGAATACGGGCTGCGTGAGTTCTCCTGGTCAGGTGAACAGGCTGAACGGTTTAACGCCATTACCCGGGCCTATTATATGAAAGCGGCAGCGACACAGTTTCCGCTGCCGGAGGGGATGAATCTGCCCCTGACCCTGCGCCATTACCGGGTGTTTATCTCGTACTGTTCTCCTTCGAAGAAAAAAAGCCGGGCCGACATTCTGGAAATGGAAAACCTGGTGAAAATCATCCGGGCGTCGTTACAGGGGGCCAGTATCACCACACAGACGGTGGATGCACAGGCCTTTATCGATATTGTCGGGGAGATGATTAACCATAACCCGGACTCCCTGTACCCGAAAAGACGTCAGCTGGCCCCGTATTCTGATCTGAATTATCAGTGTGTGGAGGACAGTTTTGATCTGAAAGTCCGGGCTGATTACCTGACGCTGGGCCTGCGTGAGAACGGCAGGAACAGCACGGCCCGCATCCTGAATTTCCATCTGGCCCGTAACCCGGAAATCGCCTTCCTGTGGAACATGGCCGACAACTACAGCAACCTGCTGAACCCGGAACTGTCCATCTCCTGTCCGTTCATCCTGACGCTGACTCTGGTGGTGGAAGACCAGGTGAAAACCCACAGTGAAGCCAACCTGAAGTACATGGACCTGGAGAAAAAGTCGAAGACCTCCTATGCCAAATGGTTTCCGTCCGTGGAGAAAGAGGCGAAGGAGTGGGGGGAACTGCGTCAGCGGCTGGGCTCCGGTCAGTCCTCCGTGGTGTCCTACTTCCTCAACATCACAGCATTCTGCAAGGACAATAATGAAACGGCGCTGGAAGTGGAGCAGGACATCCTGAACAGCTTTCGTAAAAACGGTTTTGAGCTGATTTCACCGCGCTTTAACCACATGCGCAATTTCCTGACCTGCCTGCCCTTTATGGCCGGGAAAGGGCTGTTTAAACAGCTGAAAGAGGCCGGAGTGGTTCAGCGCGCAGAGAGCTTTAATGTTGCCAACCTGATGCCGTTAGTGGCGGATAACCCCCTGACACCGGCAGGTCTGCTGGCACCCACCTACCGTAACCAGCTGGCGTTTATCGATATTTTCTTCCGGGGGATGAATAACACCAACTACAACATGGCGGTCTGTGGCACCTCCGGGGCCGGTAAAACCGGGCTGATACAGCCACTTATCCGCAGCGTGCTGGACTCCGGAGGCTTTGCCGTTGTGTTCGACATGGGGGATGGCTACAAGTCCCTGTGTGAGAACATGGGCGGGGTGTATCTGGACGGTGAAACCCTGCGTTTTAACCCGTTTGCGAACATCACCGATATTGACCAGTCAGCGGAGCGTGTCCGTGACCAGTTGTCAGTGATGGCCAGCCCCAACGGTAACCTGGATGAAGTGCATGAAGGTCTGCTGTTGCAGGCGGTCAGAGCCTCCTGGCTGGCCAAAGAGAACAGAGCACGTATTGATGACGTGGTGGATTTCCTGAAAAACGCCAGTGACAGCGAGCAGTATGCCGAGTCACCGACTATCCGCAGCCGTCTGGACGAAATGATTGTGCTGCTTGACCAGTACACTGCCAACGGCACTTACGGCCAGTATTTTAACTCTGATGAGCCGTCCCTGCGGGATGACGCAAAAATGGTGGTGCTGGAGCTGGGCGGACTGGAAGACCGTCCGTCACTGCTGGTTGCGGTGATGTTCTCCCTGATTATCTACATCGAGAACAGGATGTACCGCACGCCGCGTAACCTCAAGAAACTGAACGTTATTGATGAAGGCTGGCGTCTGCTGGACTTCAAAAATCACAAGGTCGGTGAATTTATTGAGAAAGGCTACCGTACGGCCCGCCGTCATACCGGTGCCTATATCACCATCACACAGAACATCGTCGACTTTGACTCTGACAAGGCCTCCAGTGCTGCCCGCGCGGCATGGGGTAACTCCTCCTACAAAATTATCCTCAAACAGAGTGCGAAGGAGTTCGCGAAATACAACCAACTGTATCCGGACCAGTTCCTGCCACTGCAGCGCGACATGATTGGTAAGTTTGGTGCGGCCAAAGACCAGTGGTTCAGTTCCTTCCTGCTGCAGGTGGAAAACCATTCCTCCTGGCACCGTCTGTTTGTGGACCCGTTAAGCCGCGCCATGTACAGCTCTGACGGCCCGGATTTTGAGTTTGTGCAGCAGAAGCGTAAAGAGGGGCTGAGTATTCATGAGGCGGTATGGCAGCTGGCGTGGAAGAAGTCAGGGCCGGAGATGGCTTCGCTGGAAGCCTGGCTGGAAGAACATGAGAAATACAGGAGTGTGGCATGAGTTCAACGCAGAAACCCGCCGACGTCACGGCAGAACGACGCAGCCACTGGTGGTGGACGGTGCCGGGATGCCTGGCAATGGTGTTACTGAACGCAGCCGTCAGTTACGGCATTGTCAGACTGAACGCACCGGTGACTGTCGCCTTCAAGATGAAACAGACCGTGGATGCGTTTTTTGACAGCGCCAGTCAGAAACAACTGTCAGAAGCGCAGTCAAAAGCCCTTTCAGCGCGTTTTAACACGGCACTGGAAGCCAGCCTGCAGGCGTGGCAGCAGAAACACCACGCGGTCATTCTGGTGTCGCCTGCTGTGGTACAGGGGGCACCGGATATCACCCGGGAAATCCAGCAGGATATTGCCCGGCGAATGAGGGCGGAACCATGAGATGCCGGGGGCTGATTGCCCTGCTGATATGGGGGCAGAGTGTGGCCGCCGCCGATCTTGGTACCTGGGGCGATCTGTGGCCGGTAAAGGAGCCGGACATGCTGACGGTGATCATGCAGCGCCTGACGGCACTGGAGCAGTCCGGTGAGATGGGCCGGAAAATGGATGCCTTTAAGGAGCGGGTGATCCGCAACAGTCTGCGGCCCCCTACCGTGTCCGGTATCGGACGCACGGAGAAATACGGCAACCGGTTGTTTGACCCGTCCGTCAGACTGGCTGCGGATATCCGGGATAACGAAGGGCGGGTGTTTGCCCGTCAGGGTGAAGTGATGAATCCGCTGCAGTATGTTCCTTTTAACCAGACGCTGTATTTCATCAATGGCGATGATCCGGCGCAGGTGGCCTGGATGAAACGCCAGACGCCGCCCACACTGGAGAGCAAAATTATCCTCGTGCAGGGTAGTATCCCGGAGATGCAGAAGTCTCTGGACAGCCGTGTTTACTTTGACCAGAACGGTGTGCTCTGCCAGCGCCTTGGCATTGATCAGGTCCCGGCACGGGTGAGCGCCGTTCCCGGCGTTCGCTTCCTGAAGGTGGAATTTATTCCGGCAGAGGAGGGCAGAAAATGAAGCGAAGCCTGTGGCTGCTGATGTTATTCCTTCTCGCCGGTCATGTCCCTGCAGCGTCTGCGGATTCTGCCTGTGAGGGGCGTTTTGTAAACCCGATCACGGATATCTGCTGGAGCTGTATTTTCCCGCTCTCGCTGGGCAGTATCAAAGTCAGTCAGGGTAAGGTCCCCGACACGGCGAACCCGTCGATGCCCATTCAGATTTGTCCGGCACCGCCGCCGCTGTTCAGGCGTATCGGGCTGGCCATTGGTTACTGGGAGCCGATGGCGCTGACGGACGTCACCCGGTCACCGGGATGCATGGTTAACCTGGGCTTCAGCCTGCCGGCTTTTGGTAAAACGGCACAGGGAACGGCGAAAAAAGATGAGAAGCAGGTGAACGGGGCGTTCTATCACGTTCACTGGTACAAATACCCGCTGACGTACTGGCTGAACATCATCACATCGCTGGGCTGTCTGGAAGGTGGTGACCTGGATATCGCTTATCTTTCTGAAATTGACCCCACCTGGACGGACAGCAGCCTGACCACCATTCTCAATCCGGAAGCTGTCATCTTTGCCAATCCGATAGCACAGGGGGCCTGTGCAGCAGATGCCATTGCCAGCGCCTTTAATATGCCTCTCGATGTTCTGTTCTGGTGTGCCGGTTCGCAGGGCAGTATGTACCCGTTCAATGGCTGGGTGAGTAATGAGTCCAGTCCGTTGCAGTCCTCCCTGCTGGTCAGTGAACGCATGGCGTTCAAGCTGCACCGTCAGGGCATGATTATGGAAACCATCGGGAAAAATAACGCCGTCTGTAATGAATATCCGTCCCCAATCCTGCCCAAAGAACGCTGGCGTTACCAGATGGTGAATATGTACCCGGACAGCGGACAGTGCCACCCGTTCGGGCGCAGCGTGACCCGCTGGGAAACCGGGAAAAATCCGCCCAACACAAAGAAAAACTTCGGCTACCTGATGTGGCGTAAACGTAACTGTGTATTCCTGTGAGGTGAATGATGAAGCTGAGTATGAAATCTCTGGCAGCACTGCTGATGATGCTGAACGGGGCGGTTATGGCGTCAGAAAACGTGAACACTCCTGAAAACCGCCAGTTCCTGAAGCTGCAGGAAAATTTAAGCAGACAACTGCGTGAAAAACCTGACCATCAGCTGAAAGCCTGGGCGGAGAAACAGGTGCTGGAAAACCCCCTTCAGCGTTCAGATAACCATTTCCTGGATGAGCTGGTTCGTAAACAGCAGGCTTCGCAGGACGGGAAACCCCGGCAGGGTGCCCTGTATTTTGTGTCGTTTTCCATTCCCGAAGAGGGGCTGAAACGGATGCTGGGCGAAACCCGGCACTACGGTATTCCGGCCACACTGCGGGGCATGGTGAATAATGACCTGAAGACCACCGCTGAAGCCGTGTTGTCCCTGGTGAAAGACGGCGCAACTGATGGTGTTCAGATCGACCCGACGCTGTTTTCACAGTACGGCATTCGCAGTGTACCGGCACTGGTGGTGTTCTGCAGTCAGGGATACGACATTATCCGGGGAAACCTGCGGGTCGGCCAGGCGCTGGAGAAAGTGGCCGCCACGGGTGACTGCCGGCAGGTGGCTCATGATTTACTGGCAGGGAAAGGATATTCCGGGAAATGAAACGTATTTTACCTCTGATACTGGCTCTGGTTGCCGGCATGGCACAGGCTGACAGCAACAGTGATTACCGGGCCGGTTCTGATTTTGCTCACCAGATCAAAGGGCAGGGAAGCAGCAGTATTCAGGGCTTTAAGCCACAGGAGAGTATCCCCGGCTATAACGCGAATCCGGACGAGACAAAATATTACGGTGGCGTGACTGCCGGCGGGGATGGCGGCCTGAAAAATGACGGCACCACGGAATGGGCGACCGGTGAAACCGGAAAAACCATCACAGAGTCATTCATGAACAAGCCGAAAGACATTCTTTCACCGGATGCACCGTTTATCCAGACCGGCAGGGATGTGGTGAACCGGGCTGACAGCATTGTGGGAAACACCGGGCAGCAGTGCAGTGCGCAGGAGATTACCCGGAATGAATACACGAATTACACCTGTGAGCGGGATTTACAGGTGGAGCAGTACTGCACACGAACTGCCCGTATGGAGCTGCAGGGGAGCACCACATGGGAAACCCGGACGCTGGAGTATGAAATGAGTCAGCTACCTGCACGTGAAGTGAATGGTCAGTATGTTGTCTCCATTACCTCTCCCGTTACCGGCGAAATTGTCGATGCACATTACAGCTGGAGTCGTATTTACCTGCAGAAGAGTGTACCTATGACAATTACAGTACTGGGAACCCCACTGAGCTGGAATGCCAAATACTCAGCAGATGCCTCATTTACACCAGTACAGAAAACACTGACTGCCGGTGTTGCTTTTACGTCATCTCACCCCGTCCGGGTCGGGAATACAAAATTCAAACGTCATACGGCAATGAAGCTGCGTCTGGTTGTCAGGGTAAAAAAAGCCTCGTACACCCCGTATGTTGTCTGGTCTGAAAGCTGCCCGTTCAGCAAGGAGTTGGGGAAACTGACAAAAACAGAATGTACGGAGGCTGGCGGGAACAGGACGCTGGTGAAAGACGGTCAGTCATACAGCATGTACCAGAGCTGCTGGGCATACCGGGACACGTATGTCACGCAGTCAGCAGACAAGGGAACCTGTCAGACGTACACCGACAATCCTGCCTGTACCCTGGTGTCGCACCAGTGCGCCTTTTACTCCGAAGAAGGTGCCTGTCTGCATGAATATGCCACGTACTCCTGCGAGTCAAAAACATCCGGGAAAGTGATGGTCTGTGGAGGAGACGTCTTCTGTCTCGATGGCGAATGCGATAAGGCTCAGAGCGGGCAGAGTAATGATTTTGCCGAAGCCGTTTCTCAGCTGGCGGCACTGGCCGCTGCAGGTAAGGATGTCGCGGCGCTGAACGGGGGGGATGTCCGTGCTTTCACCGGACAGGCGAAATTTTGTAAGAAGGCTGCAGCCGGATACAGCAACTGCTGTAAGGACAGCGGCTGGGGACAGGATATTGGGCTGGCCAAATGCAGCAGTGATGAAAAAGCCCTGTCTAAAGCAAAATCAAACAAACTGACCGTCAGCGTCGGGGAATTCTGTTCGAAGAAAGTGCTGGGTGTCTGTCTGGAGAAAAAACGCAGCTACTGTCAGTTTGATTCGAAACTGGCGCAGATAGTCCAGCAGCAGGGGCGCAACGGGCAGCTACGTATCAGTTTTGGCAGTGCGAAGCATCCTGACTGTCGGGGAATTACGGTTGATGAACTGCAGAAAATTCAGTTCGACAGACTGGATTTCACTAACTTCTACGAAGACCTGATGAATAACCAGAAAATCCCTGACAGTGGCGTTCTGACGCAGAAAGTGAAAGAACAGATTGCTGACCAGCTGAAACAGGCAGGACAGTAAGGTATGGAAAATCACCGGGGAAAATGATGAAAGTCATATTCACGTCGAACCGTTTTATTGATTTTATTATCCGGCTTTTGATTACAGCGATTGTCATTTCTCCGGTAATTATCTGGCCGTGGGATACGGTAAAAGAAACCACGGCAGACGGGATGCTTGCCGCTGCTTTCGTTATCCTTTACTCCGGTGTGCTCCTGTTTATTCTGTATTTTTGTTTTTCTGCCCTGACTGACCTGCAGAAACCTGATGAAAGAGAAAGTGATGAAAGGAATGAAGATGAATAAAGCATTACTGTCACTGTTACTCTGCTGCTTTATTTTTCCGGCGTCAGGGAAAGATGCAGGCTGGCAGTGGTATAACGAGAAAATAAATCCAAAGGAAAAAGAAAATAAACCTGTACCTGCAGTCCCACGTCAGGAGCCGGATATTATGCAGAAACTGGCCGCACTGCAGACGGCAACAAAGCGTGCGCTGTACGAAGCCATTCTGTATCCCGGCGTGGATAATTTTGTGAAATATTTCCGGCTGCAGAATTACTGGACTCAGCAGGCCGGGCTTTTCACCATGAGCGCCAAAAAGGCCATGCTGGCACATCCTGAACTGGACTATAACCTGCAGTACAGCCATTACAACGGCACGGTACGGAACCAGCTGGCAGCAGACCAGGCGCAGCAGCGACAGGCTATTGCGAAACTGGCTGAACACTACGGCATCATGTTTTTTTACCGGGGGCAGGACCCCATCGACGGGCAGCTGGCGCAGGTCATTAATGGCTTCCGGGATACGTATGGTCTGAGTGTTATTCCTGTTTCCGTGGATGGCGTGATTAATCCACTATTGCCGGATTCCCGGACTGACCAAGGGCAGGCGCAGCGTCTCGGCGTGAAATATTTCCCGGCCATGATGCTGGTTGACCCGAAACAGGGCAGTGTTCGCCCGTTATCATACGGCTTTATTTCGCTGGATGACCTGGCAAAACAATTCCTGAACGTTTCTGAAGACTTTAAACCGAATTTTTAAAGAGGTCGTTTAAATGAATTTTATTTCTTTATGGCCTTTATTGCTGGCCCAGGTGACAGTCATGTCACTGACAGTGATTTTCCTTGCTGCTGACAGGCGTTTTTTTTCATGGGACTGTTTTGTTGTTTGCACCCTGTCCATGATGATGGCAGAAGGTATTGTTATTATGAAATATGAACTGTGGTATATCCCTCCTGCCCTGCTGGGTCTGGCAGGAGTGTTGTCATGGTTGCTGCTGCTACTCCATACAGGATATTTTTCAGGCATATCAGAAGGAGTGCATAAGCGTTTGTGGCTCGCTGTTGCCGCAGTGTTTTCTGGTGCGGGAATGATTATATTCTACTGGTTGCTCCATGCATCAGAAAACATAATAAAATAACGAATAGTTAATGCGAGAATAAGACACATCCAGAGAATAAATATTATAAGTGCGAGTTTTGCTCTTCTTATTTGTAACGCGGATAAGTAATTTATTACAGAGAGGAGCATCCAGAGTTCAATGCATATTATTATTAATATAAAAACAGAGAGCATGATAATTGATGGACAGTTCTTTTGTACCATATAGTCCGGTGAAATGTTTATCAGTAAGACAATGGCAACATTGCCTAACATTGTTTCCCGGATAATGTCTCTGATAGCTTCCAGTGTTTTTCTGTCAAAAAATAAACTCATAGTATTAAATCCGTGATAATTAACATAACTGTGTCTGATTGATGAAATCAGCAATATACTGAATAATAATGGTGTTTTAAATATGAGAAAATATAAATTCTCTTTACCCCGGCTTGATATTACGGGAATGTGGGTATTTTCCCTGGGTGTCTGGTTTCATATCGTCGCCCGTCTTGTTTACAGCAAACCCTGGATGGCTTTTTTTCTGGCGGAGTTGATTGCGGCCATCCTTGTGCTGTTCGGCGCATACCAGGTGCTGGATGCATGGATTGCCCGTGTCAGCCGGGAAGAGCGTGAGGCACTGGAAGCCAGGCAACAGGCCATGATGGCAAAGCAGCAGGAGGGCGGACATGCCTCTCACTAAATCACTGTTGTTCACCCTGTTACTGACAGCCGCTGCCGTGCAGGCCTCCACCCGGGATGAAAGAGAGCGACTCTGGAATCCACAGGGTATGGCCGCGCAGCCAGCACAACCGGCAGCAGGCACGTCAGCCAGGACAGAAAAGCCGGCCCCCCGCTGGTTCCGCCTCAGCAACGGCAGGCAGGTTAACCTGGCCGACTGGAAGGTGGTGCTGTTTATGCAGGGGCATTGCCCTTACTGTCACCAGTTTGACCCGGTACTGAAACAGCTGGCACAGCAGTA
>Ga0129309_1000459_pt1 | contig 31090 bp, 19 predicted proteins | sample L1105metagenome_FD_94439 | JGI IMG/M metagenome (GOLD analysis project Ga0129309, IMG submission 94439) | Ring-tailed lemur group fecal microbial communities from Wisconsin, USA - L1105 metagenome | ecosystem: Host-associated > Mammals > Digestive system > Large intestine > Fecal | place: USA...
AAACTTGAAGTGCCAGCCAACCAAGGGGTCAAGGGGCAACAATACCAAGCCGCAATTACGTGGAACCTAGTTACAGGTCCTTAAAATAGTTAAGTTATCATGAGGAAAGCTCAAAATGTTAGTGGTTGATACTAACATTTTGAGCTTTTTCTTATAAAAATTAAGGGGTTTGGCTGAGAATCAGAAGCAAAATGGCAGATTTTCTTGGTTTTTCGCGCATTTTTCTAGTAAAAAAGGACTCTTCTACCTTGGTATAATAGGAATCGTCGGAAAAGTCACTTAGCTGTAGCAAAATTTGAAATTTCAAGTCCGCCTTTTTTTGATAGAATGGAGAAAATTAAAAGCTGTACATAAACCAATACATAAAGAAAGAGAATAGCATGAATCAAAATGGTACATAGAAAGAAGGGACAACATGAAGAGAATTAACTGGCAACGCTTAGCAACCATTGGCTTGTGTAGTTCTTTAGTGATTAACGCCTTTTCTGGCGTGACCGCAGTTGCGGAAACAGTCACGAGTGAAAGTAGTCCGACAGTAGCAAGTAGCACAACGCAAGAAAGTACGGAAAGCAGTCAAGAAACGACTGAAACGAGTCGGGAAGAAGTAACACAGGAAACAGAGAAACAAGCAGAAATACCAGAGGTGAAAACTGAAACAACAGAATCGGTACCAGAAAATAGTAGTGAAAATGACCGACAAAAGAGTATTTCGCCACGTTGGGTGCCGAATGATCAAGTGATTTATCCGAGAATGATTTTTGGCTTTACTGATGAAACAGGAAAAGCTTTTGCTGATGAAAACTTAACGTTATCAGGGACGTATTATAAATTAGCTCGCCACACGGCAACTAGTCAGTGGCGACCATACGCTGATAGATATCCAATTGTTTCTTCTAATGCAGGCGGTGGCCAATATCGAGTAGCTGTCAATGCAACGATTCCTATGCCGTACGATTTTCTCACAAATTTACCAGCAGGTTACACTCATAATTTGTACGCAATTGAACAATTAAAGATTGATAACACATTAAAGTATGTCGACAGTATTGTTGCCCCGCCTGGTAGTATAAACATGACCAGATACAGTGAGCAACAAACATCTGAAGCAGCTCAATTTGGTAATTATGTTAAACAGAATTTGACTCAGAGGGATAGAATATTTTCTAAAAATAGTGCAAATATCTTTTCTCTAAATTCATTAGCTTTGGCTCCAGAAATTACTGACGTATTAACGATGCTTCGCACAGATTCTGTAGAACGTGGGCCAATATTAGTAGGTTTTGATGGCACTACCACGTACCGAGAAACACTTAATTACGTAGTCACTCGGAAACAAGTCACCGAAAAGTTCGTAGATACTAACGGCGTAGCCATTACACCGCCAACAGGTTTTACCCAAAACAAGAAAACACCAATGACCAGCAATGACTTCACCTTCAAACAAGCTAGTACTTTGCCAGACACCTATCAAGCAGACGGCAAAACCTACAAATTCAAAGGCTGGTACAAAGGCAAAACCAAGCCAAATACCTTGACCACTACCAAAGCGCCAAGCTATGCGGTGACCTATGATGGGAATGACGATTTGACGGTGGTGTATGAGGAAGAGGCAGTCACAACGTTGTATCCATCATTAGATGTAAACTTTGTAGACGAAAAAGGGGTTGGCTTCACGCCAGCGTTAACTTTTAGCGGCAAATATCGTGTGCAAAGAACGAGTGATAGGCTTTATACAGATTTGTACGATTTAACCTCCAAAAGCAAAGGTAGCGGACAATACACACTAAGTCTTAACAATGGTACGATGCCATTATCACCAGAGCTATTGCGAGTTTATGGGAATGACAAACCAATTAATGGTACGAACAGACTTAATTTTTCTCTAGATAAACTAGCGATCAATCAACAATTAAAATATGTCAATAGTATTGAATTAGATACGGTGAAAAGTGTTATGAAAATGTATGGCTATAACTATACCAGTGGTAGCGCCACAATTATAGATCCTAATCAAGTGCCAACAGAATATAACCTGAGTGCTGGAAATATCGCCTTATTAGGCTTTGATACAGATGGGGTATATTTTTCAAAGGAAAGTAGTGGAGTATTCAATACATTGATGGGTTATGCGAGTGACGGAGGTAAGCCTCTAATTACCATGAATCTTTTTAGTGGAAATCCAGTAAATGCATCCAAATTAGTCTACACAGTCACCCGTAAACAAGTCACCGAAAACTTCGTGGACACCAACGGCACTAAAATCACGCCGCCAACAGGCTTCACGCAGGGGAACCAGATTCCCATGACGAGCAATACCTTCAAGTACACGAGCGCAAGAGCCTTACCAGCTAGTTATACAACAGGTGGTAAAACTTACATTTTCCAAGGCTGGTACAAAGGTAAAACCAAGCCCAGTACCTTAACAACCAGCACTACGCCAACATACAATACAACCTTTGATGGCAATGACGATATGACGGCAGTCTACAAAGAAGCAAACATCAGCGCTAACTTAACGATGCGTGGTGCAGTCGATGTCATTGACAATGGCGCAACCATGGAATATTGGGAAGTGCTCTTAAAAAATACTGGAGAAGCACCTTTAACTTCAGTTAAGATTAAACCAACCACTGACTGGGCGACTGGAATTAGTACGCCCACGGAACTGTTTATTTTAGGTACTGGTCAAAATACGAAAGTTCGACCAATCACGAAAGAGCAGTGGGAAGCAGGTTTTGAGATTCCTTTAGACAGTAGTCTTCCTGTGGGCGGTCAACTAACGATTAATCTCCTAGGAACAAAAGTTACTGGACAACCAAACCAAGTGCTAAAAGCCGCTGTGGAAGTCACAGGGAACTTCAACAAACTGACTGCCTCAGATACGGTCCGGATTAAAGATTTAGATCAAGAAACAAAGGAACCAACTGGGGAAGGCTTCATCAGTGTTCCAACCTTCAATTTTGGTCAGGTTGGGGTAGCGGGAAGCACGCAACAGCATGGCTTGAAAAAAGCCGCTGATTACTATGGCAACGGCACACGCAATCCCTATCTGCGGATCAAGAAAACCCAACCGAATTGGAGCTTAACGGCGCAGCTGTCACAACCGAAATCAGCGACAGACAGCTTGCCGACAACGACCCGCTTGTTGCTAGGAACGGCCGCTGCTGCCAGCTTTACCGATTACAACCAACCAACAGAAACCAAGACACCGCTTGGCAAGACTGGCACCGTGAATTTAACCGCCGACAATACCGCAACAGCGGTGGTCGCTAACCAACAGTTCACAGGTAGTGACGTTTATCAGTTGGACTTCACGTTTGCTAACATCAAACTAGAAGTGCCCGCCAATCAAGGCATGGTTGGCCAACAATACCAAGCCGCCGTTACGTGGAATTTGGTGACTGGTCCCTAACAACCTTCGGGATTATGTGGCGGACTCCTTTTATAAATAGTAAAAATATCATGAGAAAAGCTCAAAATGTTAGTATTTGATACTAATATTTTGAGCTTTTGTTTATGAAAATTAAGGAATTTGGCTGAGAATCAGTAGCAAAATGGCAGATTCTCTTGATTATCAAGCACTTTTTCGATGAAAAAGTGCTCTTCTGCCTTGGTATAATAGGAATCATTGGAAAAGGCACTTAGCTGTAGCAAAATTTAAAATTTCAAGGTCGCCTTTTTTTGATAGAATAATGGAGAAAATTAAAAGGTTTACATATAACAATTAACAATAAAACCAATACATAAAAAGGAGAATAGCATGAATCAAAAATGGCAAAAGTTACTTACAACCGCCTTGTGTTGTTCCTTATTGATAAGTTCACTCAATGGCATCTCAGTACTCGCCGAAACAATAGTTGTTGAAAATGAAACAACCACTGAAACGGGAGAAACAACGGCAAGTGAGGATACCGCTACAAGCGACTCATCGTTAAACGCTAGTCAAGAAAATGAAACAGCCAACACAGTTGCTTCATCAGAAACAACCACAGAACCAGAGACATCAGAATTACCTCAAAAGATGATAGAAGAGCCGCAACTACCATCGGCAGAGGACCAGACTGAAGCAACAGCCGATACAACGACAGCGGCTGTTGAAGCGACTCAGGAGGAGCCGACAAAGCGAGAAAATCGTGCAGTTAAAACGGCTGATATTCCTGAGAAAACCTATAAAATGGCCTTTATTGATGAAAATGGGTTGTTTATTGATCCTGCTAAAGTGACGTTCACAGCCGATGTCACGAAAGTAGAAAGAAAATCAGGTACTCAGACAAAGGTGGGAACCATTACAACTAGTAATCTAGGGAATTTCAAGATGTTGACGGTGCCGAAAGTTACACTTCCTGATGATGACGCCACAGAGGACTACGGTTTTTCGGGACTAACCAATCACAAAATTACGTTGCCAGGGCAATATACTGCCCCCAAGACAACGCCTAATAATTTTTATAAAGGACCAGACACGACAACCTTTCCTTTGGCTGTTTCCCGTCAAGTAACTATAGCTACTGGCAAGGATTATAGTACATACACAACAGGGGAACGTTTTAATATGTTTACTACGTCAACGCCTAAGCAATTTAATTTGCGAACATATTCTTGGGTCCCTGATCCTCAAAAAGTCCAATTTTCTGCTGCTTACAATATGGCCACGACTGCAGGTGAAAATAATTATTTAATAACCGATGATACGATTTATTATTATGTACCCAATAGACGAGTTAGTATTTATTATAATGACATGACATCGACAGTTTTGCCAACCTATCCGACAGGCTATAATGCAGCCCTTTCGAAAACGGTGGTTGAGTCAGACAATTTTCACTATAAAGCCCCAAAAGCATTTCCAAAAACCTATTCTTCTGGGAATCGTCACTTCCAGTTTAAAGGGTGGTATAAAGGATCCGCTCGACCAGATCCTAAAGCCGTTAAGTTGGAAACCACATTGACACCAGAATTTGATGTTACTTACGATGGTAAAGACAATGTGTATGTTTTTTATGAGGAATTAGAAGAAAAGACAACGACAATCCCGGAAATCACTTATAGCTTTGGGTTTGTAGATGAAAAAGGCGCATTAATAGCGCCAGCGAATTTCGGGATGCAGACTAATTTAACATCGATCATGAACGGAATAGCGAAACAAGTAGGAACAGCAACAGGTGTTAATAGTGGGAATCTGAAAAAATTAACCATTCCTAGTCAACAATTAACCTACACGAAAACGATAAATCCTGCCTTTTATGGTAGTACTAATTTTCGCTTAACAATCCCTAAACAATACAAACCACCAACAGTAACACCTGGGCCTCATTATACAGGCTCCAGTACAGCTTATCCTGTTGCAACAAAAAGAATGCGTTTTGTGGACAGTACGATAGCTGACATACGGGTGGAGACAGATGGCAAATATTATAGTTTATATCCTACAACGACAGCCAATCAGTATCGACTGTACTACACTTCTTGGATAGAGGATACGACCAAAACGAGATTTGATTCTATTTTGACTAGTACAAATACAGAAGTAAGTGTGCCAAATTACTATACAACCGATGATACGATGTATTATTTCTTAGAAAATCGGCGCATCACTGAAAATTTTGTAGATGAGAATGGTACGAAGATTACAGCACCGACAGGATTTACTCAGGGAAAGCAAACAGTCATTGACAGCGACACCTACCATTTTAAATTGGCGCAAGAATTACCTTATAGTTACTACGCGAATGACAAAGCCTATCGTTTTAAAGGCTGGTATAAAGGGAAAACGCAACCTCAAAATTTACAAACCACACGAGTGCCGGAATATGATGCCTCCTATGATGATAATGATGATTTAACAATTATATATGAAGAAATTAAATATGGCGGCAATACCGTGCAGTTTGGGTTTGTTGGAGAAAGTGGGCAATTACTCAATCCTGCTGACTTTAAAGTCACCACAGAGGTAGTTCAGATTATCGATGGCGTTAGCACGGTTTTAGATAATATTTCGGCAACGGATCAAACAGGAAACTTAAAAGCCATGACAATTCCACAAAAACAGTACACGTTGACGAATAGCTCGAACTTTTATGGTACAAGGAACTCGTTTATTGAGATTCCTAAATACTATAAGAACCTTTCGTTTCAAAAACCTTCTGGGTATCAAGGACAAGAGTATCCGTTAGCAGGACGAGTAGAAAGGACTTTTGCTGGTAATCCTTATACAGAAGGCGCAAATCCTGTATATTTCACAGTAACGAAGAGTCAGAACCAACGTTATAAACTCCGTGAAATATACTGGGATGATAATCCTGAAAACCTTTTCTCAAGTTTATATAAAACAACACTTATAAGAAATGATAATTCGTTAGCTGGCGTGGAAATGTTTCCTGAAAGCACGTTATATTACTATCTTGTTAATCGCCGTGTAACTGAAAATTTTGTAGATGCATCTGGAACGAAAATTACGCCGCCAACTGGGTTCACACAAGGGAAACAAACAATCATTGATAAGGATAATTTTACATTTACTCAGGCAGGTACGTTGCCTTTTATGTACAAAGTCAATAATCGGCCTTATGTCTTAAAAGGCTGGTATAAAGGCAAAGAAAAACCAGACAAACTAAATGAAATCACCAGAACAAATCGAAATATTAGTTATCCAGTGACTTATGATGACCAAGATGATATCACTATAGTATATGATGAATTTAAGACGGAAGACAAAACGATTAATTTTGGTTTTATCAATGAGACGGGTGACTATGTAGCACCAAGTAATTTCAATATCCGCACAGATATGTCTCAGGTAGTGGGTGGTTTACAAAGCAAGTTGCAAACTATTACCGCGTTACCAACTGGTGATTTTCTACAGTTAAAGCTTCCAGCTGTCAATATTGTGGGAAGTTTTACGTCGGATGAAGAGCTTTATGGAACACGTAATAGCATCGTGACAATTCCTAAGTATTATAAAACGCCGACTATAACCCCGTCGAGTAAATATAATGGTCCGAATTATTCTGGGGTTACGGGAATAATTGCGTATCATAATACGAAAAATAGTGCAGAATTTACTGAAAATCGTTTACAAGTGACACCAATTTCGGGGTCTCAAACGGATTACCGGTTTCCTGAAGTAGGGTGGCAAGGGGAACCCACTCGAACAACCTTCTCTTCTCTTTATAAAATGGATTATAATAGTACAGTGAGCGGGGTGACTGCTCACACAGAAATATACGCAACAGGGACAGTAAATTACTATTTAGAAAATCGGCGCATCACTGAAAACTTTGTAGATGAGAATGGTACGAAGATTACAGCACCGACAGGATTTACGCAAGGAAATCAGCTGGTAATGAACAGTGAAACGTATAAATATACCGCTGCAAAAGCGTTGCCGAAAACCTACCAAGTCGGAGAAAAAACCTATGTATTCAAAGGCTGGTACAAGGGGAAAGAAACAACAACACCTTTAAAAACAACAACAACACCAAGCTTTACTCCAACATTTGATGAGAATGACGACATGACCGCTGTATATCAAGAAGCGGTTCCTACAGCAGAATTAACGGTAAAAGGTTCCGCTGACATAGTCGAAAATGGCGCGACAATGGATCACTGGGAAGTGCTGTTAAAAAATACGGGAGAAGCCCCGTTGACGACCATTAAAATCAAACCAACGGCGACATGGGCCGCTGGCATCAGCCCGCCCAATACTATTTTTGTGTTAGGTACAGGGCAGAATGCTAAGGCCTATCCAGTTACGAAAGAACAGTGGGCAGCAGGTTTTTCTCTGCCATTAAATACGCCCTTACCAGCAGGCGGACAGTTACAAATGAACTTATTAGGAACCGCCGTTACAGGAAATCCTGGTCAAGTTTTAACCGCTGAAGTTGAAGTAACGGGCAACTTTGGCAGCTTAATCGCCAAAGATACGGTCCGTATTAAAGACCTAGACCAAGAAATAACTAATCCTGACGGCGACGGCTTCATTAGTACGCCAACATTTGATTTTGGCAAATTAGCGATTTCAGGAAGTAAGCAACAATATGGTTTGAAAAAAGCCGCTGATTACTACGACAACGGCACACGAAATCCCTATTTACGCCTGAATACTAGCCAAGACAACTGGAGCTTAACGGCGCAACTGTCGCAACCAAAATCAGCCACAGACAGCCTGCCGACAACGACCCGCTTGTTGCTAGGAACGGCCGCTGCTGCCAGCTTTACCGATTACAACCAATCAACAGAAACCAAGACACCGCTTGGCAAGACTGGTACCGTGAATTTAACCGCCGACAATACCGCAACAGCGGTGGTCGCGAACCAACAGTTCACAGGTAGTGACGTCTATCAGTTGGACTTCACGTTTGCTAACATCAAACTAGAAGTGCCCGCCAATCAAGGCATGTCTGGCCAACAATACCAAGCCGCCGTCACTTGGAATTTAGTGACTGGCCCATAAAAATAAAAATGCCCGAGCCTCTTATTTTTCTAAGGCTCGGGCATTTTTATTGATGGTCTTTTGATGGTCGTTGTGCTACAATGGTAATGAAAAGAGAGGTATGCGCCAACATATCTCTCTAGTGTAGAGCCGTTTCAGACGGTAGCGATTTTTAGTGATTTATAAAAAATAACCGTGCTCGCTAAAGTTGACGGTTATTTTTTATTGTTTTCTTTTACAGCCTCTAGGATTCCGAAGATTAACGTTGCGATAAAAGAACCGAAACTAATCATCAGAGCTAAAGCTTCTGCGATAGACAAAAGGCCTCTCCTTTCATAGATTTTAGTACTTACATTCATAAGCACCACCACCTTTCAGATTGGATAGCCGCCGCCATAACTTCTCTACACTTAGATTATACCATGTAAAACAAAAAAATAATTAGTTTCCAATATATTTTTTTAGGTAATTGTGCTATAATGGTAATGAAAAGAGAGCTATGCTGTAACATACCTCTCTGATGTAGAGCCGTTTAAGACGGTGACCTTTTTGATTATTTAAAAATAACCGTACTGGTCAAAGTAGACGGTTATTTTTTCTTGTCATTTTTAAGCAATTTCACAATCAGTGCAATCAAAGCAATGGTAAACATACCAAACCCTAGGATCGTCTGAATTGTTTCATATGTTGTACAGTAAACGATATTTTTATTCGTATTTTTCAGAGAAATATGCTACAATAGAGACGAAAAGAGAGGTATGCTCTAACATACCTCTCTAGTGTAGAGCCGTTTAAGACGGTGACCTTTTTAGTTACAAAAAATAACCGTACTCAGTCAAAGTAGACGGTTATTTTTTCTTGTCATTTTTAAGCAATTTCACAATCAGCGCAATCAAAGCAATGGTAAACATACCAAACCCAAGAATTGTCTGAATTGTTTCATATGCTGACAAAAGGCCTCTCCTTTCATAGATTTTAGTACTTACATTCATAAGCACCACCACCGAAAGGGAAAGTCTCTGCTCCTACGCTTCTCACTTTGTTGCGATTCTCGTCGCAAAGCGCATGTTCCTGTGCGCTTGCCGCCGCCATAACTTCTCTACGCTTAGAGTATACTATGTAAAACAAAAAATAATTAGTTTCCAATATATTTTTTAGGCAATTGTACTATAATGGTAATGAAAAGAGAGCTATGCGCTAATATACCTCTCTGATGTAGAGCCGTTACTAACGGTGACAAAAATTAATATTTTTGAAATGACCGTCTAACTAGCCAAAGTAAGCAGCGCCCCTTTCATTAAGGGGCGCTGCTTTTTAGTCGTTATTGCGATTGTTCAGTGTCTTTCGTAGAGAGGTTCATTTGTTCTTTGATAGCATTTTCGACACGTTGGCGTTCACTCTCTTCAACAAGTTGATAAGAAATACCTTCAATCCCTGTCACGCCATCGCCAGTGTAATCGTAGCCTTTTAATTGATCGGTTTCAATCGTTTTTAGTGCGGGGGTGTATTTTTTTAGCATTGCCATCATTTGGTCAAAGGATAAGTCGGTTTCGCCATGTTCGCCGATTACGTCCAGAATTTCTTGATATTTTAGCAAGCTGTTAAAAGAAAGTAGTTTGTTGGTTAATTCGATTAAAACTTCTCGTTGGCGGCGTTGACGACCATAGTCGCCTTCAGGGTCTTCGTAACGCATGCGCGCGTATTGTAAAGCTTCCCAGCCCCCTAAATGCTGTTTGCCTTTCGGATAATGAATCCCTTCAGCGTCAAAAGCAAAGGCGTTGTCAACAGTGACGCCGCCCACCGCATCGCCAAGGTCCTTCATAGCATCCATATCAATTGAAAAGTAATGATTGATTGGGATGTGCAAGACATTTTCAACCGTTTTAATTTGCATATCGGCACCACCGAAAACGTGGGCCGCATTGATTTTATTGTATTCGCCATTGGTGCCAGCCATTTCCACATAGTAGTCACGCGGGATGCTAGTGATGGTAGTTTTTTGTAATTGATTATTCACTGTAACCACCATTAAGGCGTTGGAGCGGTAATCGGTTTTGCGTTTTGAGTCATTCGCAATTCCCATAATTAAGAAACTAACCGGCTCACCTTTGGCTAAATCGGGACTCTTCGTGGAAGATTTTCTTGGTTTATACATGGTGTTCGCCGTTTTTTGCAAATTGCGATACATGCTGACGCCGTAAGCCGAAACAGAAAGTGTGCCTAAAAATAAAAGGGTTAAACTAAAGACCACGAATAAACTTTTTCTTTTACGAGAATGGCGGCGCCGGCGTTGTGTCGGTACTTCTGCATCCTCTGGTTCAGGTGCCGGCAAATAACGTTGAACAATTTGAAATGAAAAGTTGATCCAGCTATAACTTAGGAGCATCCCAGCGATGACATCACTAGGATAATGAACGCGTAAGATTAAACGACCTAACACAATCAAAACTAAATAAGTGAGTAAGAAAATTTTGATGCCTTTGGTTTTTTCGACATGAAGATAGGCCAAAATAATCAAAATCGTACAGACTAGTGCCATTGCTAATAATGAATGTCCGCTGGGAAAGCTAGCAGAGCTCCGGTCAGCTAAAGCGCCTAGGTTTGGTCGAGCCCGACCCACCACATGTTTAAAAACGCTCCCTAAGAAGCCGACAGCTAATAGGTTACTGACAGCCCAAAAGGCTAGGATTTTTTCTTTTTTGCGTAAAAGGTATACCATCAATAATAAGAAGAATAGCAGCATTGGTCCAATCGTGGCTGTTTTTGCTAACAGATTGACCGCTGTTAAAAGTGGGGCATTTAATTGCCATTTGATGTGATAGATAGCTTCGTCCATTTGTTGAAACCAATTTGGACTAGCCGCCACTAACAAAGTGAGGAAAGTAAAACCAAGCGTTGTTAGGGCATAAAGTGGAAATTTTTTATTCGATGTTTGCATGAGAATCCCTTTCTTTTTCCCTTGAAAGAGTAGACTAAGCCAGCATCGATTGTAAATAAGCGCTTGCGACTAAACAGGACACAGCAAGCCAATCGGTTCTCATCGTCTGAGCTTTAGCACTATCCAACGTAAAGATTTCTCTTAGCTATTTTTAGAAGAGCCTTAATTCGACCATTCCTGTTTTACACATTGGTGTCTTTCGACATTTCTGCGCAATAGCCTATGTTTGGATAGGAGCCTCACCTAACAAGGTTATTTTATCTAACGCTAGAAGTATAGAATTTATGCAGCGGTTCTCACAATGAAGTTTAAGAAAATTTATTGTTTTTTAAATAAATTTAAAGGTGTGGGGAAGTGAAGAAGTTAAAAAAACAGTACTTGAGCATTCTAAAAAAAGTGTACAAGGCTGTTCTCGGTTAACCGCTATAAATAGTTGGTGTTCAATAATGATAAATTAAAAAACAAACATTTTTTATAAGAGTGCTATAAGTTTTTCTCAGTAAAAAAGGCGGACAGTTGCTATTGAATTGCTAGTTCATTTAAAATAAATATGTCGACAATAATTGTGCACAAAGTTGATGGTCGCTATCGAAAAAGTAAAAATGATGTTGTGGAGATTTTACGTTTCAGTTGATTAAGATTACATGTTTTTTGAAGGGTTTTGCTTATAAGGGAGCGATATACATGAAAAAATGATGTTATTCATAATTGCAGTAGGCGCAACGATGATCAGTGTTTTTGCTTTAGGAGATGCACAGCAGAGTTATGCACACGGCTATGTTGATAGCCCAGTCAGTCGAGTCAAAAATGCGGAAGCAAACGGATTTGGATGGGGACCTGGTCAAGACAGCTCACAGCCAGAAATTATCACGACACCCCAAGGAATTGAAGCGCCAACTAAATTATTAGACACGGGTCAATTAAATGGAAGGTTGCCTTCAGCTGGATTAGCAAGCTATTCCAAACTAGATGAACAAACAGCCACTCGTTGGGTAAAAAGTAATATAACAACAGGAGAGAATAATTTTAAATGGGTGATGACGGCAAAACATAAGACCAATCGTTTTAGATACTATATGACGAAACCTGGATGGAATCCTAATGCACCATTAACGATGGACGAAATGGAACTGATTGGCATAGTAGGGCAACCAATCGGTCAAGATTTACCTCCTGGTCAAGGGTTTATGGTCAATGATACAGAAACACACAGAATAAATATTCCCGCTGATAGGAAAGGATACCATGTTATTTATGCCGTTTGGGATATCAATGACACGATTAATTCATTTTATCAAGCGATAGATGTTAATGTTCAATAATCAGGTATCAAGATAATGCGGCTGAAACAAAAGTGCTTAGCGCCAAGAACCAAGTAGGTTCTGTTCATCATCGAATCACTACGTTCTTCGTGATTCTCAACACTTGGAAGGATTAAGATATGCCGAACACTTGTGTGAGAAAGTCAATTTCGGCTTATTTCCGAAGGGGCTGCTTTTGTTCAGCTGATTATCTTCAGAAGTAGAAAGTGGGACATCAGTCAAAACGACTGATGTCCCACTTGATTTTTTCTAAACTTCCCCACTTATCCTCGACGCCATTCACCAATCTGGTCCAAACTAATTTCCCCAGAAGACAACGTTTTGGCCGTGCCATCAGGCAACTGAACAATCAATTCTCCATTTCCATTAATGGTTGTCGCAACGCCGCGGAAGTCTTGCCCGTTTTGGGTAAAAGCGACGTCTTTGCCAATCACAAAGGAGCGTTGTCGGTATTCTTCTAAAAAGTCTTTCGTTGAACGTTTGTCTAAAATTTGATAAAAATGATTCCAAATGTTGGCGACTAATTCATTTCGCGTCGCCGTCGGTTCACCATCTGGGAAAAGGGAAGTCACTTTCTGCCGAATGTCCTCAGGAAATTCGGTTTCTGTAATTGAAAAATTAATCCCCATGCCGATGATGACATTGGAAATTTGCCCTGTTTCCACATTGCTCATGGCTTCCGACAAAATCCCGCAAACTTTTTTGCCGTTTAAATAAAGATCATTGACCCATTTAATTTCTGTGTGAACGCCTGCCAGAGCATCCATTGCTCGAGCGACCGCTACGGCCATAATCACAGTATATTGAGCGATTTCTTCAAAATTTTGGTTCGGTTGAAGCACCATGCTCATGTAAATCCCTTTACCTGGCGTAGCGAAAAATGGTCGGCCGAACCTGCCCCGCGGCATTTCTTGCATGTCAGCAACAATCAATGTATTGTCGGGTGTCTGGTCTAAAATCGCCCGCTTAGCATCGGTCATGGTAGATTCAGATGTTTCTAGGACGGTAATTGTTAAAGGCGGTGTTTGTGGCCATAATGCCAACTGAATGCCTTCTGCAGAAAGGACATCTGATTTCTCAAGGCGATACCCCTTATTTTGCACGCTAGTAATTTGATAGCCATCTTTTTTCAATTCATTAATTGCTTTCCAAATAGCTGTGCGAGATAAGGACAGACGTTGTGCCATCTCTTCGCCCGAAAGGAATGCGGGCGTTTGTTTCATCAATAAAGTTAGGACTTGGCTTTTTGTCGACATATTTTTTCCTCCGATTCGTTATGCTTATTGTAGCGGAAAGGAAAAGGCTTGGTCAACTAGTGAAAAAATCCATCTTAGGATGGAGGAAAATGAAGCAGGCGTTTGCTATACTTATTTTATTGAGAAGGAGTGAGGGGAATGGAAAAGCAACAATATGTTTGTGAGAAATGTGGCAACATGCACTATGTGTCGGACCAATTTCAAGCAACAGGTGGGAACTTTGCGAAAATTTTTGATGTTCAAAATAAAAAATTTATTACAATTAGCTGTACCCAATGCGGCTACACCGAACTTTACCGCAGCCAAACAAGCGGCGGCATGAATGTCCTAGACTTTTTATTAGGTGGCGGTTAGTCAAAAACGAATGCATCTTTGCATTCGTTTTTTTTTTTTGTGAATAGAAGATAGGGGAAAATGCGTAATTATTTATTACGCATTATATAGTAAACTCAGTCACATTAAGTGTGATTTAAAATTCTTTCCATCATTGCAAAGGCATAGTATAATGAATCGAAGGGAGTGATTTCATGCTAACAACTAAATCAAGAAGACAAGGAAGCTCGGTCGTTTTAACTTTACCCACTGATAATGGTAAAAAACCAAAAGTCGACCAAGAATATATTGTGATGTATTCTGACGACGGTACAATTACATTAGTCCCTAAAATTCAGGATCCATTTAGTGAAGGCCCAGAAGGTGAGTATTATGAAAAAGATGAGTGGCATGATCTTGCACCTGAGGGGAGAGAACTTTTTTAATGAACGTTGAAAAGAAGTACATTCCCAAAAAAGGAGATATTGTATGGATTGATTTTGATCCTGCTGCAGGTAAAGAAATTCAGAAGAGACGCCCTGGTTTAGTCGTGTCAAGATATGAATTTAATCGGAAAACCATGTTTGCTGTGATTTGCCCGATTACTTCCACCATTAAAAATATTCCCACTCGATATACGTTGCCCGATGACATAGAAACCCAAGGACAAGTAGTGATCTCACAACTGAAATCTTTGGACTTCACTGAAAGAAAATTAAGTCAAATTGAGCATTTGCCATTAAAAGATATGGCGAAAATTGACCAAATAATTGAATATATTTTCTAGTTGTTGACAAAATGCGTAATTATTTATTACGCATTTTTTCATTAAAACCCTTTACAAAAAAACTCCTTTTTATGAAAAAGAAAACCTTAAAGAAACCCTTGACTTTTCTAGACAAAGGTAGTAGAATCTATAGAGCAAAAACTATCTGAAAGTGACGAAGCAGGAGCGAAATATTGTCCGTTCCGGTTTTTTATAGGAAAACAAAAGTAGAAACGCCAGAAAATTTTTCGGAAGCATGTTCTATTTTTGGTTTTTTTTTGCTTAAAAACTGCAAAAAATGCTTTTTGTTACATATATTTAATATATGTAACGTAAATGTAATTTTTCGGATCGGTGTTTTGATAGACTTATAACTAGAGGGGTGAAGAGCTTGGCTGGACACGTAGTAAAATACGGAAAGCATCGCGAACGTAGAAGTTTCGCACGTATCAGTGAAGTATTGGAATTACCAAATTTAATTGAAATCCAAACAGACTCTTATCAATGGTTTTTAGATGAGGGACTTCGTGAAATGTTTGAAGACATTTTACCAATTGATGATTTCCAAGGAAACTTATCCTTAGAATTTGTTGACTATGAATTAAAAGAACCAAAGTACACAGTAGAAGAAGCCCGCGCACATGATGCCAACTATTCTGCGCCATTACATGTAACATTACGTTTAACCAACCGTGAAACAGGTGAAATTAAATCCCAAGAAGTCTTCTTCGGCGATTTCCCATTAATGACAGAAATGGGTACCTTCATCATCAACGGGGCAGAACGTGTTATCGTTTCCCAATTAGTTCGTTCTCCAGGTGTTTACTTCCATGGAAAAGTGGACAAAAACGGCAAAGAAGGTTTTGGCTCAACAGTCATTCCTAACCGTGGTGCATGGTTAGAAATGGAAACAGATGCGAAAGACATTTCTTATGTTCGGATTGACCGCACACGTAAAATTCCTTTAACTGTGTTAGTTCGTGCTTTAGGTTTCGGTTCAGATGATACCATCTTCGAAATTTTCGGCGACAGCGAAAGCTTACGCAACACAATTGAAAAAGATTTACACAAAAACGCAAGTGATTCTCGTACAGAAGAAGGCTTGAAAGACATTTATGAACGTCTTCGCCCAGGCGAACCAAAAACAGCAGATAGCTCACGTAGCTTGTTAACTGCACGTTTCTTTGATCCAAAACGTTATGATTTGGCAAACGTTGGTCGCTACAAAGTTAACAAAAAATTAGACTTAAAAACACGTCTCTTAAACTTAACCTTAGCTGAAACGCTAGTTGATCCAGAAACTGGTGAAATCATTGTCGAAAAAGGCACGGTTTTAACACACCAAATCATGGAAACATTAGGCGAATACATTGACAACGGCTTAAACAGCGTAACTTACTATCCAAGTGAAGATGCGGTAGTAACTGAACCAATGACAATCCAAGTGATTCAAGTTCTTTCACCAAAAGATCCTGAACGTATCGTAAATGTGATTGGTAACGGCTATCCAGACGACAGCGTAAAAACAGTTCGTCCAGCAGATATCGTTGCTTCAATGAGCTACTTCTTCAACTTAATGGAAGATATCGGCAATGTCGATGACATCGACCACTTAGGTAATCGTCGTATCCGTTCAGTAGGCGAATTATTACAAAACCAATTCCGTATTGGTTTAGCCCGTATGGAACGTGTGGTTCGTGAAAGAATGTCTATTCAAGACACAGAAACATTGACACCACAACAATTAATCAACATCCGTCCAGTGGTAGCAAGTATCAAAGAATTCTTTGGTTCTTCACAGTTATCACAGTTCATGGACCAAACAAACCCATTAGGTGAGTTAACCCATAAACGTCGTCTATCAGCCTTAGGGCCTGGTGGTTTGACTCGTGACCGTGCCGGTTATGAAGTTCGTGACGTTCACTACTCTCACTATGGTCGTATGTGTCCAATTGAAACGCCTGAGGGACCAAATATCGGGTTGATCAATAGTTTATCTAGTTATGCGAAAGTGAATAAATTTGGTTTCATCGAAACGCCTTATCGCCGTGTTGATCGTGCGACAGGCCGTGTTACTGATCAAGTAGATTACTTAACAGCAGACATCGAAGACCATTATATCGTAGCGCAAGCGAACTCACTTTTAAATGAAGATGGCACATTTGCCAATGATGTTGTTATGGCGCGTCTACAAAGTGAAAACTTAGAAGTTGCCGTAGACAAAGTTGACTACATGGACGTTTCACCAAAACAAGTAGTCGCAGTCGCAACAGCATGTATTCCTTTCTTAGAAAACGATGACTCCAACCGTGCCTTGATGGGTGCCAACATGCAGCGTCAAGCGGTGCCGTTAATTCAACCACGCTCTCCGTGGGTAGGTACAGGTATGGAATATAAATCAGCCCATGACTCAGGTGCTGCTTTACTATGTAAACATGACGGTGTCGTAGAATTCGTCGATGCAAAAGAAATTCGCGTTCGTCGCGACAATGGCGCATTAGACAAATATATGGTTACAAAATTCCGTCGTTCTAACTCAGGAACAAGCTACAACCAACGCCCAATTGTTCACTTAGGTGAAAAAGTTGAAAAAGGCGATACTTTAGCGGATGGACCTTCTATGGAAGAAGGCGAAATGGCTTTAGGGCAAAACGTCTTGGTTGCCTTCATGACATGGGAAGGTTACAACTACGAGGATGCCATTATCATGAGCCGTCGTTTAGTTAAAGACGATGTCTACACTTCTGTGCATATTGAAGAATATGAATCAGAAGCACGTGATACAAAATTAGGACCTGAAGAAATTACCCGTGAAATTCCAAACGTTGGGGAAGACGCATTGAAAGACTTAGACGAAATGGGGATTATCCGCATTGGTGCTGAAGTTCAAGATGGCGACTTACTAGTTGGGAAAGTCACACCTAAAGGGGTTACAGAATTATCTGCAGAAGAACGTTTATTACACGCAATCTTCGGGGAGAAAGCCCGCGAAGTTCGTGATACGTCTCTCCGTGTACCTCACGGTGGCGGCGGTATCGTTCATGATGTGAAAATCTTTACTCGTGAAGCTGGCGATGAATTATCACCAGGTGTCAACATGTTAGTTCGTGTCTATATCGTTCAAAAACGTAAAATTCACGAAGGAGATAAAATGGCGGGACGTCACGGAAATAAAGGGGTTGTTTCCCGTATTATGCCGGAAGAAGATATGCCATTCTTACCTGACGGAACACCTGTTGATATCATGTTGAACCCATTAGGGGTACCTTCTCGTATGAATATCGGACAAGTACTTGAATTACACTTAGGTATGGCTGCTCGCCAATTAGGTATTCACGTCGCAACACCTGTTTTCGATGGGGCAACCGATGAAGACGTTTGGGAAACTGTTCGTGAAGCTGGTATGGCTAGCGATGCTAAAACAGTTCTTTACGATGGACGTACAGGTGAACCATTTGATAACCGTATTTCCGTTGGTGTCATGTATATGATTAAATTAGCCCACATGGTTGATGACAAATTGCATGCTCGTTCAATCGGACCTTACTCTCTTGTTACGCAACAACCGTTGGGTGGTAAAGCTCAATTCGGTGGACAACGTTTCGGGGAAATGGAAGTTTGGGCACTGGAAGCTTACGGTGCTGCTTACACATTACAAGAAATCTTAACTTACAAATCTGATGACGTTGTCGGACGTGTGAAAACATACGAAGCCATCGTTAAAGGTGAACCAATTCCAAAACCAGGTGTGCCTGAATCATTCCGAGTATTAGTGAAAGAATTACAATCACTTGGTTTAGACATGCGTGTCTTGGACATTGAGGAAGCTGAGATTGAGTTACGCGATATGGACGATGACGATGATGATTTAATCACCGTTGACGCACTAACCAAATTTGCGGAACAACAATCAGCGAAACAGCTGGAAAAAGAAGCAGAATCAGTCGTGAAAGAAGAAGCACAAGACGTTGTTCAAGAAATTGAAACAGCCGAAGACAGAGACTAATTTGTCGCTACCACTCTGATGAGTTGATTCAACTGCGACTTTGTTGCAACTGCGCAAGTCATTACTTGTTCCAAGTGTCGTCAGACCTTCTTTCAAGTGATGCTTGCCATTTGCTAACAAGTTGCTGACTCAGCTTCTCTAAATAAGGAAATGGAGGGAATTCCTTTTGATCGATGTAAATAAATTCGAAAGTATGCAAATAGGGCTTGCTTCACCAGAAAAGATCAGAAGCTGGTCTTATGGGGAAGTTAAAAAACCCGAAACAATTAACTACCGTACATTAAAACCCGAACGTGAAGGGTTATTCTGTGAACGCATTTTTGGTCCAACCAAAGACTGGGAATGTGCTTGTGGTAAATATAAACGTATCCGTTATAAAGGTATTGTCTGTGACCGTTGTGGCGTTGAAGTCACTCGTTCAAAAGTACGTCGTGAACGTATGGGACATATTGAATTAGCCGCACCAGTTTCACATATCTGGTACTTTAAAGGAATTCCATCTCGGATGGGTCTTGTTTTAGACATGAGCCCTCGTGCATTGGAAGAAGTCATTTATTTTGCTTCATACGTTGTCATCGAACCAGGTGACACAACATTAGAGAAAAAACAATTGTTAACGGAACGCGAATATCGTGAAAAACGTGAACAATATGGCCAAGCCTTCAAAGCTGCTATGGGTGCCGAAGCCGTGAAACAATTATTAGATAACGTCGATTTAGATGGCGAAGTTGCGCAATTAAAAGAAGAATTAAAAACAGCTTCTGGTCAAAAACGGACACGTGCCATCCGTCGTTTAGACATCTTAGAAGCCTTCCGTGCTTCTGGTAACCAACCAAGCTGGATGGTAATGGATGTTATCCCAGTTATTCCACCAGATTTACGTCCGATGGTTCAATTGGAAGGTGGTCGTTTTGCAACAAGTGACTTAAACGACTTATACCGCCGTGTTATCAACCGTAACAACCGTCTAAAACGTTTATTAGACTTAAATGCGCCAAGCATCATTGTTCAAAACGAAAAACGGATGTTACAAGAAGCGGTCGATGCTTTAATCGATAATGGTCGTCGTGGCCGTCCAGTTACTGGACCAGGTAACCGTCCATTGAAATCTCTTTCTCACATGTTGAAAGGGAAACAAGGTCGTTTCCGTCAAAACTTACTAGGTAAACGTGTTGACTATTCTGGTCGTTCCGTAATCGTCGTTGGTCCGTTCTTAAAAATGTACCAATGTGGTTTACCAAAAGAAATGGCGATTGAATTATTCAAACCATTTGTAATGCGTGAATTAGTACAACGTGAAATTGCGACAAACATTAAAAATGCGAAACGTAAAATCGAACGTGGCGAAGATGAAGTTTGGGATATCTTAGAAGAAGTTATCCAAGAACACCCAGTTTTACTTAACCGGGCACCTACGTTGCATAGATTAGGGATCCAAGCTTTCGAACCTGTTCTTGTTGAAGGTCGTGCGATCCGTCTTCACCCATTAGTTTGTGAAGCCTACAATGCCGATTTCGATGGAGACCAAATGGCGGTTCACGTGCCTCTAAATGAAGAAGCACAAGCAGAAGCTCGTATGTTAATGCTTGCTGCCCAAAATATCTTGAACCCGAAAGATGGTAAACCAGTTGTTACACCATCTCAAGATATGGTCTTAGGTAACTACTACCTAACAATGGAAGAAGAAGGCCGTGAAGGGGAAGGCATGATCTTCCGCGACATGAACGAAGCTGTTTTAGCATGGCAAAATGGCTACGTGCATTTACACTCACGGATTGGGGTTCAAACAACACTTTTAGGTGACAAACCATTTACTGATTGGCAAAAAGAACGAATCTTAATCACCACAGTTGGTAAGATCATCTTTAACGAAATCATGCCTGTTGAGTTCCCTTACTTGAACGAACCAACAGACTATAACTTAACTGTTCAAACACCAGATAAATACTTCGTAGAAGCTGGTACAGACATTCCTGCACACATTAAAGAGCAAGAATTAGTTTTACCATTCAAGAAGAAAAATCTTGGAAATATCATTGCTGAAGTCTTCAAGAGATTCCACATTACGGAAACCTCTAAAATGCTTGACCGCATGAAAGACTTAGGTTACAAACACTCAACGTATGCTGGGATGACGGTAGGGATTGCCGATATCATGGTTCTTCATGAAAAACAAGCAATCATTGATGCTGCCCACAAACAAGTTGAAACAATTACTAAACAATTCCGTCGTGGTTTAATTACTGATGACGAACGTTATGAACGTGTAATCGGCGTTTGGAACGGTGCCAAAGACGAAATCCAACAAAAACTGATCGAAAGTATGGAAGCTCGTAACCCAATCTTCATGATGTCTGACTCTGGAGCCCGTGGTAACATCTCCAACTTTACACAGTTAGCTGGTATGCGTGGTTTGATGGCCGCTCCGAATGGACGAATCATGGAATTACCAATCATCTCAAACTTCCGTGAAGGACTTTCTGTCTTAGAAATGTTTATCTCAACTCACGGGGCTCGTAAAGGGATGACCGATACGGCCTTGAAGACAGCCGATTCAGGTTACTTAACACGTCGTTTAGTTGACGTTGCCCAAGACGTAATCATTCGTGAAGACGACTGTGGCACTGACCGTGGTCTTGAAATCGAAGCCATTCGTGAAGGTAACGAAATTATCGAACCATTAGACGAACGTCTATTAGGTCGTTATACACGTAAATCAGTTGTTCATCCAGAAACTGGTGCAATCATCATTGGTGCGGATCAATTAATCACTGAAGATCTTGCAAGAGAAATCGTGGACGCTGGTATTGAAAAAGTAACCATCCGTTCTGTCTTTACATGTAACACAAAACATGGTGTATGTAAGCACTGTTACGGACGTAACTTGGCAACTGGTTCTGACGTTGAAGTCGGAGAAGCAGTTGGTACAATCGCCGCTCAATCTATCGGGGAACCTGGTACACAGTTAACCATGCGTACGTTCCATACCGGTGGGGTTGCCGGTGACGATATCACTCAAGGTTTACCTCGTATCCAAGAAATCTTTGAAGCACGTAATCCGAAAGGACAAGCAGTGATTACAGAAGTAACCGGTGAAGTTATCGATATTTCTGAAGATCCTGCCACACGTCAAAAAGAAGTAACCATCAAAGGAAAAACAGATACACGTACCTATACTGTCCCTTACACTGCACGTATGAAAGTTGCTGAAGGCGACATCATCCACCGTGGTGCACCGTTGACAGAAGGTTCAATTGATCCAAAACAATTATTACAAGTTCGTGATGTTTTATCTGTTGAAAACTACCTATTACGTGAAGTACAACGTGTTTACCGTATGCAAGGGGTAGAAATCGGCGACAAACATATCGAAGTAATGGTTCGTCAAATGTTACGTAAAATCCGCGTAATGGATCCAGGTGACACTGAAATCCTTCCAGGAACATTAATGGACATCGCAGAATTTAAAGACCGTAACTACGACACATTAGTTGCTGGTGGCGTCCCTGCTACTAGTCGTCCAGTCTTACTTGGTATTACCAAAGCGTCATTGGAAACAAACAGCTTCTTATCTGCTGCATCCTTCCAAGAAACAACACGCGTGTTAACAGATGCTGCTATCCGTGGCAAAAAAGATCCATTACTTGGATTGAAAGAAAATGTTATCATTGGTAAAATCATCCCAGCTGGTACTGGTATGGCTCGTTACCGTAACATGGAACCAAAAGAAGTTGGCGTAGCTAGCGAAAACGTTTATAGTATTTCAGACATTGAAGCACAAATGGCTGCTGAAGATGCGATGAAAAACATCAATAAATAAACCCTAAAAAGCCGTAAGGAGCATGCTCCTTACGGCTTTTTTTATTTGCTATAAGCAACTGATTGTGAGTAAGCCCAAACTTAAAAAGGGGACAAAGGGAAGTGTCTGTTCAACTGGATACCCCAAAAATTTACAGCTGTAGCCATAGATTAGGCCATAACTACTGGCAAAAAATAGTAGCATCAGCAACTGAGGTACCTGTAAAAAACAGCCCCACAAACCCAGTAACAAAAGATCCCCTCGCCCCATGGCTTCCGGAAAATAATGTAAGACGGCTCGGAAAAAACAAAAACAAAAAAGACCAGTCAGTAAGTAAAACGAATGCTGACCCGCAATTTTCAGCAAGCAAAGCACAAAAAAACTAGGATAAAGAATCTTCGGTTCAACCACTAAATACCAGTAATCAATCAAGGATAATATGAAAGCGCTCGTCAGCCACCACCAGAGAATCAAAGCATCAATCGTCAGGCCAGCAAAAAAACAACTTGCGGTTAAGCCGCCCATGACAAGTTCTGCTAAAAGATAACTCTTAGCTACTGGCTGTTGACACTTTCGACAACGAAAGCGCTGCAGCAAAATCGAAACAACTGGAATTAATTCATAGAGATGTAGAGGCTGGTGGCAACCTTGACAGTGGGAAGGGGGCCACCACAAAGAACGCCCTACTGGTAAGCGCTCCGCCACTAAGCATAAAAAAGAACCGAAACAGGCACCAATCAAAAAGAGACTTAAGAAAAACATAGGTTACCTCCTTAAAAATAAACTACGCTTTTTTTAAACTTTTTCGTTTGACTAGACAAATCTTTTTTTGTTAGGAATAATAAAAGAAACAAGAAATGAGGGAATCAAATGGAAAAATTAGCGATTGGTGTCGACGTTGGCACTACGCAAGCCAAAGCAGTGGCTTTTCAAGCAAATGGCACAGTCGTAGCTTCTAGCTATGTGCGTTATCCATTAATTCAAGAGACTGAAGGAATGGCGGAGCAAGACCCAGAAACGCTGTTCCAAGCTGTGGTGAACTGTATTCGAACCGTCACACAACAAGTGAAGAATCAACCAATTGGGCTCATTTCTTTTGCTTCAGCGATGCATGGCTTAATTGCCATGGATGCGCAAGGACGCCCATTGACCCAAGTGATTACTTGGGCTGACACACGAGCATCTGATTATGCGGAAGCGTTAAAAGAAACGCCAGCGGCCCAATTGTTTTATCAATTGACAGGCATGCCAGTTCATCCAATGGCGCCTTTGTACAAGATTCGCTGGCTGCAGGAAAATCAGCCAGCCGTTGCGCAGAGCGCGGCCAAGTTTATTGGGATTAAGGACTACATTTTTTACCGTTTCTTTGGCGAATACTGGACAGATTATAGTAGTGCTTCGGGGATGGGTTTATTTAATATTCACACGCGGCAATGGGAATCGTCGATTTTAGCGTATTTATCTATTGAGGAGGAACAGTTGCCAAAAGTTGCCCCGTCAACGTTCATTTTTCCAGCGTTAGCGCCTTCTTGGAAAGAGATGCTTGGTGTTGAGGAGGAAACGGTTTTAGTTCTTGGTGGCGCGGATGGTCCATTGTCTAATTTAGGTTTGGGAGCGCTAGGAATGGGTGTAGCGACTTTGACCGTTGGTACGAGCGGCGCACTTCGGTATATTGTCGAAGAACCTTTTTTGCATCCGCAAGGTGAAACGTTTTGTTTTGCTCTAGATGAACAGCACTGGGTGATTGGTGGTGCAAGTAGTAATGGTGCAGTTGCGTTAGATTGGGCGAGCCAAACGATTTTTGCAGAAGAACGTCAGCAAGCTATCCAAAACGGGACCAATCTCTATGACCCAATTATGGCCCAAATTGCAACCGTGCCAGCTGGGGCAAATGGCTTACTGTTTCATCCTTATTTGCTTGGTGAACGAGCACCGCTGTGGAATGCAGAGGCGAGCGCAAGTTTTATTGGCTTGCGCAAAAATCACCATGCTGGACATTTAGCTCGAGCGGTGGTGGAAGGCATCTGTTTCAATTTAAAAACTATTTTAGAGGATTTGAAACAACTCGGTGGACCCGTTCAGGAGATTCGGGCGACAGGCGGCTTTGCTGATTCCCCTGTGTTCCGTCAAATCATGGCTGATGTGCTGGGAGAAACGTTATCGTTCACTGATAGCACCGAAGCTTCGGCATTAGGCGCTGTTTTGCTAGGTTGGCAAGGCTTAGGGCAGTTACCAAATTTACAAGCAGCGGCGCAACAGGTGCTGATTCATGAAACGGTCACGCCACGAGCGGATCAATTGCTAGTTTATCAAGAACTGTATCCTGTTTTTCAAGAAACCCAACAAGTTTTAGCACAAAGTTATCAAAAATTAGCAGAATTCCGAAAATAATTGATAGTAAATAGCTTTGACAAATGGCTGAGAAGTTGCTTAACTAGAAGAGAGACGAAGACTTGAGGAAATGAGGATGAGGAATGAAGAAGCAGCTATTACCACTATTTCTGTTATTCATTGGGGCGTTAGCAAGCTGCAGTGCGCCGTCTCGTTCCGGCGAAAAAGCAGCGCAACAGTTGGTAGATTACTTTATTTATCAAGAAAAGACAGCGACATTCTCTCAAACTTTTCGTGAACCGAAAGTCTTGGCGGAGCATTTGCAGACGAGCCGTCAACAGTTCCAGAAGCAATTTTTCAATAGCTTAAAAGAAATGAACGATGAAGTCACCGAGACTGAAGCCCAGAAGCTTAGCACAGAATTACTGGCTCAAGTGAAGAAAAAAGCGTCATATCAACTAGTAGCCACAAAAGAATTGAATGGGCAAGCGACAATCACTTTTCAGATTAAGGGCTTAGATTTTGTGACGGCGATTGAAGATACAACCACTGCTCTTCTTCAGCAAACGCAACAGGCAACACAAGCGCTAGACATGCAGCACACGTTAGCCGTTTTAAAAAAAGAAATCCAACAAATCAATGTCAGCCATGAGCCAGTTGAACTGCCATTAACGGTTAAGCAAGTAGAAGGACAATGGTACTTGCCGGCAGCGGAGCAACTGAGACTGAATCAGTTTTTTTTAGCTTTCGTCACAGGAAAAGAAGATACTGACCAGTTGACAGAGGCACTCGACACGATCCTCACTCAAGCGGAACAAAAAGTCGTCACTGCGGATGAAAAAACAGCGATTTCAGGAAATTAATTAGATTCTTAATTATAATTATTATAATTTGATAATAATTTTAAAAAAGAAAGGTTTTCAGTGTACTTTTTTCACAATTCATATTACACTAAGAGTGTAGAAATAATATTTAGGAGGATGACAAAGAATGAAATTTGAAAAAACAAAAGAAATTTTGAACCAACTCGTTGCAGATTTAAGCCAATTTTCCGTGGTAATTCATCAAACACATTGGTATATGCGTGGACCTGAATTTTTAACACTTCACCCACAAATGGATGAATACATGGATCAAATCAATGAGCAATTGGATGTTGTTTCAGAACGTTTAATCACATTGGACGGCTCTCCATTCTCAACATTGCGTGAATTCGCAGAAAATACAAAAATTGAAGATGAAATTGGTAACTGGGACCGCACCATTCCAGAACGTATGGAAAAATTAGTAGCAGGCTACCGTTACTTAGCAGACCTTTACGCAAAAGGAATCGAAGTTTCTGGTGAAGAAGGCGACGACTGCACACAAGACATTTTCATCGCAAACAAAACAGACATCGAAAAAAATATTTGGATGTTACAAGCCAAACTTGGCAAAGCGCCTGGTATTGACGCATAATTTAAAACAACTCCCAAAGCCGCTGACGTTGACGTTGGCGGTTTTTTTTTGTTTAAAAGGCACAAAAAAATAAGTGAAAATCTATTTTCTGAAAGCGCAGAAAAACATTGACTTTATCAGTGATTGAAGGTAAAATATTAAATGGTATTGTTTGCCCCACAATGAGCCCCGGAAACTCAAGTGTATGTCAAACATCGAAAACAAAATTGGAGGAAAGAAACGTGCGTACAACATATATGGCCAAAGCTGGCGAAGTAGAACGTAAATGGTACGTAGTAGATGCAACAGATGTTCCTTTAGGACGTCTATCAGCAGTTGTTGCTTCTGTACTACGTGGTAAAAATAAACCAACATTCACACCACATGTGGATACTGGAGATTTCGTAATCGTAATTAACGCTGATAAAGTAAAATTAACAGGTAAAAAAGCTACAGACAAAATTTACTACCGTCACTCAATGTATCCTGGAGGATTAAAATCAGTGACAGCTGGTGAATTACGCGACAAAAACTCTCGCCGTCTTATCGAAACTTCTGTAAAAGGTATGCTACCTAAAAACACTTTAGGACGTAAACAATTTACTAAATTGAACGTATACGGTGGAGCTGAGCATCCACATGCTGCACAACAACCAGAAGTATTAGATATCACGAACTTAATTTAAGGAGGGAAATTCATTGGCACAAGTACAATATAGCGGCACAGGCCGTCGTAAAAATGCAGTTGCCCGCGTACGCTTAGTACCAGGTACTGGTAAAATTACTGTAAACAAAAAAGACGTAGAAGAATATATTCCACATGCTGACTTGCGTGAAGTTATCAACCAACCATTTGGCGTAACTGAAACAAAAGGCGCTTACGATGTAATCGTAAACGTAAACGGTGGTGGCTATGCTGGACAATCAGGAGCTATCCGTCACGGAATCGCTCGTGCATTGTTACAAGTAGATCCTGACTTCCGTTCTGCTTTAAAACGCGCTGGGTTACTTACTCGTGACGCACGTATGGTTGAACGTAAAAAACCAGGTCTTAAGAAAGCTCGTAAAGCTTCACAGTTCTCAAAACGTTAATATCCTTTATATATCAACGTTTCTGGCACTTTTCAATTATTTGGAAAGTGCTTCTTTTGTTTTTAAGAACACATTTAAGAACACATATCAATCACACTTATTCAATCCTCTCTGAAAAGCTTCAAAAACAGCCTTATCAACTATATCTGGTGTGTTCACATATATCTTTGTTGTAGAAATATCTGAGTGTGTTAAAGCATTTGAAATTTGATTCATATCTGCTCCACCTTGTCTAGCTATAGTTGCATAAGTATGACGGAGTTTGTGTGGAGATAAATGAACTAAGTCAGGATGCCTTCTTTTAATTGAATTGATTCGATAGTTTAGGTAATCGGCATGAACAGGACAATTTACTTCTCCAGATGGTTTAGTATAAGTAAAGAGATACTGATCTGACGTTTGCTTAATTTTTAATTTCAACAATTGATCAGCTTGTACTGATTTCCATTCACTTAGCAATGTCATTACAACTTCTGGTACTTGAATGACGGTATCTTTTCGACCTTTTGTAAACTTTTTTCTTTGATATTTATCTAAAGTATGTTTAAGACGGACCGTTTGTTTTTCAAAATCAATATATTTCCATTGCAAAGCATAACTCTCACTTTTTCTATCACCAAGATAAAGGGTAAGCATAAAAAGTGTGTAATCGTGAAAAGTAAGTAAATGATTATTAAAATCATCATTTACTGCTTCTATCCAATTAGTAAGTTCTTTTGATGATAGTGCTTGCTTACCTTCTTGTATTCTTTTTTCTTCTAAAGCATTTTTTTTAGGTGCAGTGATACTCTGAATAATTTTAGTAGTTCGATTAAATTCGATATAATTTAGTATTTCTGCAATATCGAACATGGAACGAACATATCCTTTTATGATTTTTATATTTGCATATTCTTTCGATTTTTTGGTTAATTCATCTGATATTATCTCAGTATTGGTATTTAGATAATTCATTGCGTATTCACCAAACATAGGTAAAATATGCAACCGAAATATATCTTTTGTATTACTGATGGTTATATCACTAGGAGGCCTGTTTGATCTAGTTGTTTGACCTAATTCATATCTAGGAAGCCATTTAGATTCGTAAAATTTTTTAAATGCTATTTTTCCTTTTAATTCTAATGAGTTTGCATTCTCCTCTCTCAAAACTTTTTCTATTTTCTTCTTCATATCATTTTCGGCTTTAATCGCCAATTGCCTATTTGGAAATGTCTGTTGATACTTTTCTGATGCAATTCCTGTTATTTCTTTAAACTTTTTTGGATATCTCAGATTAGTTTTATATTTCCCATTTGAAAGCTTTGTAGGCAAAATCCTCACTCCTTAAAAAGTAAGGCAGTATATTTCACTAATTTTAGTATATGCGGCAAGAAGAAAATTTCAAGTTATTTTAAATGTATTCATAAAGTCTTTAATATCTTCTATATCAAAGCGAACTACACCACCAACTCTTATTACTGGGAAGTTATATATACGAATCCACTTATCTAGAGTATTATTATCGATTCCTAGAAATACACAGGTTTGTTTTTTATTCAGGTAGACTCTGGATTCTATAAAATCATCTCCTAAAATAATAGTTTAAAATTTTTGAATTGCTTTGGGTAAGCACATAGGAATTTCACCTCTCCCCAGTTTACGGCGAGCCTTACGGAAGTATCATTATTTGCTGCTATTGTCATGGCATTTTGTTTTCCCAAAACAAAAAGAAATCACTAAGTATTTATCGCTAATTAAGTCATGGCGTACTTATTTTTCTAGCTCGAATAGCAGGGAACGTTATTCAAAAAATGTATTTAATTGTCAATGATCAAAAATAGGAGTTTGATCCTATTCACTATTAACAACAAAAAACATTCATAAAAAGACACACCACGAAAAAAATAAGAGATCCAATAGATATAAAAAAGGTAGGTTATTAGTATGTTGATTTAAAGTAAAAAGATAACTGAGTAGAAAATTTTCCAGGTGAAAGTAATAATATATATTTGAAATTCAAAAGATTAATACAAGAGTACTATGAAATTTGATTATAAAATTCTAAATCCGATTACAATGGATTGTATAATATGCTCACTCCTTGTATATTATTATTACTAGAAAAAACTGGCAATAGTTATATATAAACCGTTGGTTTAAAATTGTAGTAAGTAGATAGAGGTCGCGGTTTCCTTTCTTGAAGCCTAGTCTTCCATTTTTAGACTGACGTCTCTTCTCTTGCAACAGTATATGAATGAGCTAGTTAGAACATTGTTTCTGAATATCTAACAAGGATATATCATCCAACAGTGAAGAGGATAACCACTATCTGACAAATCTTTGAAAGGACTTAATTTTATGTTCTTTATTGGTATTGATATTGGTAAACGACATCATGAAGTAGCTTTAATTGATGGAACTGGTAATATTATCGGAAAAACCATTTGTATTACTAATACAAAACACTGAAGTGAAAAACTCATCGATATTTTTAACAACCACAATCTAAGATTGAAGATGCTTTCAAGTATAAGTGGTATTTTCAATGAGACGGCTAGGAAATTAGTGCCAGAGTAGGTACTAATTCTAGATGTAACAATCTTAACAGCGGTGGGATATGATCTATATGCAAATATTATATAGTTGTGTTAAAGTTTTTTGATATATATATGAATGTTGTCCAATCAAATTCTAGAAATGCTTTAGACTATAAAATTTATTATACGGGGAAAATGCAACTTTTTAGCTAATAAAGCTGAAGTTGCATTTTTAGCTATCTGAAAAAAATCAAGTTAAATTTTATATTAATCTATTTTTGACACTTCAATAAAAATGAACCCTCATTTTTATTGACATCCTTTAAATAAATTTGTAAAATTATTTTCATAAAACGTAATGGTTACGTTTTATGAAAGCTAATTAGAAAGGAGTTAGAGACATGTTTCTATCCAATATAACAATGGTTTCCTTTTGTAGTATCAAGAATTAAAATAGCTAGAATGTTAAGATAAAAACTATTTTTTGAGCTTAATAAATAGAATTTAAGGAGAATAATATTATGAAATCAAAGATAATTCTTGGTAGTTTGCTACTATCTACAACAGCTTTCGTTTCACTACAATCCCCACAAATTACTAGTGCAGAAAGTTTAACAAATTCAGCAGAAATTATAGTACCGCTTAATTTAAAGGTGAAAGCACATTACACAAATGGATTACCACTTGAAGCGGGAAAAGAAGTACGGTTAAGAAACTTAACAGATGGATCAACGGAAGTACTTAAGAAACAGGTAGACGCTAACGGAGAGGTAACATTTACCGAACAAGATGGCATCAAAAAAGAAGTAAATTATGGCATCGAAACAGATGGAGTAAGAAATGGCTATACAGTAAGATACGATCTTGGTGGAGAAAAAGAG
>Ga0129309_1000460_pt1 | contig 31014 bp, 34 predicted proteins | sample L1105metagenome_FD_94439 | JGI IMG/M metagenome (GOLD analysis project Ga0129309, IMG submission 94439) | Ring-tailed lemur group fecal microbial communities from Wisconsin, USA - L1105 metagenome | ecosystem: Host-associated > Mammals > Digestive system > Large intestine > Fecal | place: USA...
TTTAGCGGCGGCCTGTAAAAGTAATGCGATTGGCGGACCATTCGATGCGTCTTGAGACGCTGGCCAGTAATAAGCCCTTTTAGGGCTGATGCAAACCACCAGTTTAACTGGTGGTTTTGATTTCTGCTGCGTGATTGACCATTTCTGCGATAATGCTTTCAGGCAGGAATCCGATACAGACAAGGCTGATCCGCACATCCTGTACTCGGTGTCCGCTGCTTTTGTCGGGAGCGCACACATACACCTTGTTTACAAGAGCGTTTAGAACTGCCGGTGTCAGCTCCGTTAGAACAGGATATTTCTTCGCTCTGCAAATGAACTGCTCGATTCTGTACGCTTCTTCCTCCTGCTTCGCGATTTCCTGTTCCCAAAGCTGAATCTTTTTCGTTAGTTCTTCTTGCTCGTTTTCGTAGTCAGCGGATAACTTTTGAAAACGGCTGTCATTGATCTTACCCGAGATATTGTCTTCATAAATACGTTTGAACAGTCGGTCGAGTTCCTCGATCCTGCGCTGTGCCTGTGTAAGCTGTCTGCGTTTTGCAGCCAGCTCTTTTTTGAACTCTTCCTTGCGCTTGGCGCCGAGTTTTTCACGGAACAAGTCCTCACAATCAGATATGTACCAAAGCAGGATTTGCAAAAATTTCAGCACGCCTTTTTCCAAAACCATTGCACGGATGAAGTGTGTTCCGCATACATCTTTGCCTTTCTTACGAGAGGTGGAACAGACGAAATGATCCTGCCGTTCCTCAAAGTTTTGCGTGGTGCAGTAATACAGTTTTTCTCCGCAATCGGCACAGTAGGCAACTCCGGAAAACAAATTGCTCTTGCCCGTTTTAGCCGGTCTGCGCTTGTTGCGGCGAAGCTCCTGTACCCGTTCAAAAGTTTCCTCGTCTACAATGGCTTCGTGCGTGTTACGGAAGATTTTCCATTGCTCCGGTGGATTCTCAATGGTCTTTTTGATCTTGTAAGATTGTCGATGCGTTTTGAAGTTTACGGTGTGTCCGCAATATTCCATCCGTTCCAGAATTGCCGATACTGTGCTGCCGTTCCATCCATAAGGATTGTCGGGCAATGCACATCGGACAGCTTGTCCCTTTTGATCCTGATAGACAGTAGGAGTCAGTACCTTTTCCTCTTTGAGTATGCGGGCGATCTGTGTCGGACCGTTTCCGTCCATGCAGAGAGTAAAGATACGTTTGACCACTTGCGCGGCTTCATCATCCACGATCCATTGCGTGGAGTTATCCGTATCTTTCACATATCCGTAGGGTGGTATGGTGGTCAGATGCTCACCGGATTCGCCTTTCAGCTTAAAAGATGCCCTTACCTTTTTGCTACCATCCTTAACATAGAACTCATTGATGATGTTCAAAAAAGGAGCAAACTCATTGTCACTTTGGTTGGCACTGTCTACACCGCTGTTGACCGCAATGAAACGGACATTGTTCTGCGGAAATGTGATCTCAGTGTACATTCCCACTTCCAGATAGTTACGCCCGATCCGGCTCATATCTTTGGCTATGACGATGCCTATTTTGCCCTCGTCCACAAGAGCCATCATGCGCTGCCAATCCGGTCTTTGGAAGTTCGCGCCGGAGTATCCGTCATCCACGAAATACTCGATGTTCCGAAAGCCTTGTTCCTTTGCGTACTTGGCTAAGAATGCCTTTTGATTGACGATGGAATTGCTGTCTCCCTGTTGATCATCATCGCGGGAGAGACGGCAATATAATGCTGTGATTTTGTCAGACTGCTTCATAATATCTTCCTCCATATTTGTTGGACAGTCTGCCAATGCAAGGTTGCTGTTGGTCATAGATTCACACACCCTTTTGCTCATCTGCCAGCTTCATTGCTTTTTCCGGGAGTGTGTGTTTCCCATCAAAGCTGCCGGTAAAGCGATAGGTAGTATACCCTTCCTCAAGGCGTACCGTAATTTGTGGCAACTCCTGCCACATGGGAACGGGAGCATGACGAATGCCATCTTGATCGATGCGAATGTTGCGTTTCTTTTCTTCCATTTCCACCTTCCTTTTCGCTCGTATAATTAAGGGTTTGGGATATCCCAATGATAAAAAATCTACGTGTGTGGCAACACCGGATGTGCTTGCTGAACAGCAAGCCATACGGAATGACAGCTCGCGGATTTTTGCAAGTGTATGCACACTTGCTGTGCTTGCTATTCTGCTAATTTCCCCAAACCCGTTGACAAAAGGCTCAATATTGCCTATAATATAGGTAAGATATTTGCCTAATTATATTATAAGCAAATAAGGTTCCTCTGTCAATAGACTTGGGCAAAATAATAGGCAATTAAATTTCCGAGTGAGGTTTTCGATATGAAGTTTGGAGAAAAGGTAAGGCTGCTGCGAAACGAAAAGAAACTGTCCCAGACGGAACTGGGAAAAATGTGTGGTCTGTCCCTGCGGACGATCCGCAATTATGAAGTGGACGGACGCTATCCGAAACAGCGCGAAGTATACGCCAAACTTGCCACTGCACTTGGATGTGAGATAAACTTCCTGCTTTCCGAAGACGAAGAATTTGTTCTCCAGGCACAGCAGAGCTATGGGTACAAAGGTGCAAAGGATGCCGAAGAATTGGTTGACGGTGTCTCTGCGCTCTTTGCCGGTGGTGAACTGTCCGAGAACGACAAGGATGCAGTAATGCGCGCTTTGCAGGATGCCTACTGGAGGGCGAAAGAACGGAACAAGGAAAAGTACACGCCAAAGAAATATCGGAAAGATATGATTACTGATGGAGAAGAATGATTGTTGGAGATTGGAAGGAAATATAAGCCATGGACATAGTCAATAAGAAGCTACTCAAATATCTTATCATCACGTTTGCCATAACATATTTGTGTTGGGGTGGACTTGCTGTTTTAATACAGACAGATGTGCTGACTTTCGCTCATCCGGTTGCCACAATCATGCATTTACTCGGCGGTTTCGGACCACCTGTTGCAGCACTGTTTGTCCTTGATACAAAAATTACCGGGAAATCACTTTTGAAGATTATTTTCGGAAGCAAACCGAAAACCGCAAAGTTCTTTTTTGTGTTTGCTTTGATGGAAATACTGGTGATCGGTCTTTCCTCTATGGAATGCAATTCTGCTATTTCATTGTATTTGATTCCCGTGATTCTTGTACAGGCGACCGTTATCTACGGTGGAAATGAAGAACTCGGCTGGCGTGGCGTTATGCAGCCGCTTCTCTACGAAAAACTCTCATTTCCCGTAGCAACACTGATTACCGGTGTTGTGTGGGGTATATGGCATCTGCCGCTGTGGTTTGTAGATGGAGCATCTCAGCAGAACATTCCCTTTGTTTTGTTTATGATACTCGGAATTTTACTCAGCTTTTTCTTCGCATCTGTGTACAAGAAAACGAGATCTGTGTTTTACTGCTGTGTCTTGCATGGTTTGACCAATACGTTGTTGTCTGTCTTTATTATCAAGATAAACGTGGTACTTGTTGTTGGACTGTTGCTGATGCTCGGTTTTTCGATTTATCTTTGGTATTCAGAGAAGAGCAAGGAATGAAAACATGAAAAAAGACTATCTTCCCCCTCTCATAATTCTGCTGATTTTTGAAGCAATCGCCGTAACTTTATGGCTCACAAAAGGTAATCTATTTTACCTTTTCAATTTCAGCTACATAGGACTATCCATTGCTTTGGGATTGTTTCTCTACTCGAAAAAAATAAAATACGCAAGACGGATTGTGCAGTTCCTTGTGGGCTGCTATATGCTCGTGTATCTCGGCATCATTTCCAATGAGAATATGCAGATTGAAGGCTTCTGGTATTATCTGTTCACCGGCGTTTTTGAAGCGGCAACGATCCATTATGCCATAGCGAAAATATTTGGACCCCTTCTGTTCGGCAGAGGTTGGTGTGGATATGCTTGTTGGACAGCTATGATTCTTGACTTACTTCCGTACAAAACACCTGCTGAACCGAGAAAGAAATTCGGATTTATACGGTATATTATGTTTGTTGTTTCCTTTGTGTTTGTGGCTTCTCTGTTTATTCTGCGCGCGGGAAACATGGAAAAGATCATGTTCTGGAGCTTCCTCATTGGAAATATTGTTTACTACGCAGTTGGCGTCATCCTTGCGTATGTACTGAAGGATAACCGCGCCTTCTGCAAATACATTTGCCCGATCACAGTATTTCTGAAACCTATGAGTTATTATTCCGCAATGCGAATTACATGTGATAAAGCAAACTGTGTTTCCTGCGGCAAGTGCAAAAAAGTCTGTCCGATGGATGTGGATATGACAGATAACTCCCGTTCGCGTGTAAACGGAACGGAGTGTATTCTTTGTATGGAATGTGTTGAAGTGTGTCCCAAGAAAGCTTTGAAACTTTGATTTTTATCAGCACGAATCACGGAGGCCCATTGATGTTCGATTAAAGGTCGAAAACTGCATTATTTACCACTTATAAGAGGCCAATTTCATTAGATAACACAAATCCTTATCCCATAATAATTTCGAGGGTAATGCCACTTTTGGGGGCATTGCCCTCTTGTCTGCTGAGAAGCGAAAAGAACACGGTTTGTCAAGGTCGGGCGTAGCCCGTTCATTTCAGCCTTGACAAGCTGTGTTCTTTTTGCTATGTGTGTTGAGCAAAACACAAGGGTATGTACCCGTTAAGGCACATACCCTTGTTGTCAGCAACCCTTGCATGGCAACTGCCATAATTCTTGTTTCGTAAAACCTGTTTTATGAGCAGCTACCCGAAGGAGCCGCCTTTATTCTTCGCCCACAGCAACCGCTGTCTATCGGCCGGATTGAGCACAATCCCGATCGAATGCGTCAGGTATATGAGTACGGCAGGGATGTCGCTCTACAATCTTTGGAAAAAATTAAAACATTTTTGCAGTAGCGTTTTGATATGGCTTTTAAAGGAAAAACAGTGTGTTTTGATTGGAAGGATCTCTTGACATGGAGTAAACTCCATGTAGTATGATGTTTTTGGTAAAAGAAAAATATATCCGGCAGAGAATGAAAACAGCTGGTGTCTTAACATGGGAGGAAAATACAATGGAGAAAGCAAAAGTCTATTTTATCGATTTTCATACAGTTGCATTTGGCGATGGTCTGCCTGCCAAATTAAAAAAATTGATCCGCACGGCAGGAATCGGACAAATCGACATGGACGGAAAGTTTACGGCTATCAAAATGCATTTTGGCGAATTGGGGAATATCAGTTTTTTGCGGCCTAATTATGCCAAAGCCGTAGCAGATGTAGTAAAAGAACTGGGCGGCCATCCGTTTTTGACCGATTGCAATACATTATATCCCGGCAGCCGTAAAAATGCCTTGGAACATTTGTATTGCGCCTGGGAAAACGGTTTTACGCCTTTAACTGTGGGATGCCCTATTTTGATCGGAGATGGTTTGAAAGGGACCGATGATATTGAGGTTCCGGTAAAAGGCGGTAAATATATCAAGGAGGCGAAAATTGGCCGAGCTATTATGGACGCAGATGTATTTATTAGTCTGACGCATTTTAAAGGTCATGAAATGACCGGCTTTGGCGGGGCGATAAAAAACATTGGCATGGGCTGCGGATCTCGTGCCGGCAAAAAAGACCAGCATAACGATGGCAAGCCAAGTATTGATCCGGAAAAATGCAGGGGATGCCGCCGCTGCCTACAGGAGTGTGCCAATCAAGGCTTGGAGTTTGACGCTGCCAGCAAAAAAATGCAGGTAAATCAGAACCATTGTGTTGGTTGCGGCCGGTGCCTTGGCGCCTGTAATTTTGATGCCATCGCTTTTGACAGCAGTGCGGCTCTTTCTGATTTAAACTGCCGAATGGCTGAATATACTAAAGCAGTTATCGACGGAAGACCCTGCTTCCATATTTCTCTGGTAGTGGATGTGTCGCCCAACTGTGATTGCCATTGTGAAAACGATGCACCGATTCTGCCTAATATCGGCATGTTTGCTTCGTTCGACCCACTGGCTCTGGATCAAGCCTGCGTGGATGCCTGCATGGCGGCGACGCCGCTTCCCGGCAGCCAGTTAGCCAAAAACATGGAGAAACCGGATTTTGTAGATCACCACGATCATTTTACCAATTCTACGCCGGAATCGGAATGGCGAACCTGTTTGGAACATGCAGAAAAAATTGGTCTCGGCACCCGGGAATATGAGTTGATTACTGTAAAATAATAATCTCCTTCTAAGGCCTGTGAGGAAAAAACTCGCAGGCCATTTTTCTTTTTCAAAATAGTTCTCAAATCAAGCGGACAGGCATATTTATAGTCATAGGACAAGTTGAAGGGACGATGAACACGAAAATGCCAGTCGTTCCAGCCCTTAATAAGAGCAGGATTCACAGATACCAACGCTGTAACGGAATCAGCAAAGGAGGAAAAAAGGATGGATGTGGATTTAATTTTCAAAATTGCTGCGATTGGCATCATTGTGGCGGTACTGAATCAGGTTTTGATTCGATCCGGCAGGGAAGAACAGGCAATGATGACAACATTGGCAGGGTTGATTGTTGTTTTAATGATGATTATTAACGAAATCAACACTCTATTTGAAACGGTAAAAACCATTTTTGGACTGGGGTGACTGGTGTGGAGTGGATCGGCATGATCGGCGTTGGGCTGGTTGGTATGGTAATTGCAGTTTTGCTAAGACAATATAAGCCAGAATATGCGGTGTTTGTTTCGTTAGCAGTAGGCATTTTGATTATCGGCATGCTGTGTTCGCAGCTTTTACCGATTTTCGATGAACTGAAAGAAATGCTGTCCAAAGCCAGTCTTCCTTTGGAATATATTGGTATTCTGGTAAAAAGCCTTGGCGTTTGCTATCTAACGCAGTTAGCCAGCGATGCCTGCCGTGATGCTGGAGAAACGGCCATCAGTTCAAAACTGGAGCTGGCAGGCAAAATCACTGTACTTTCTTTAGGGCTGCCGTTATTCGGAAAATTGCTGGAAATCGTAAAAAAATTAATTGCATTATAAAAAGGGACAAAAAATGAGACGTAAAATCATATGTTTGTTTTTGCTTTGTCTTTTCTGTATACCTGGAGTCGCTTGGGCACAGGAAACGTCGGATGAAATAACCAATCAAAATCTGCAAGGTCAGATCGAAGCGTCCGGTGCACAGGAATTGTCCGAGCAGGCGCCGGATGAGACAAAAGAAATCCTGTCACAACTGGAGTTGCAACAACTGGATTATCGCAAACTTTTGTCATTGTCACCGACCCAATTATGGCAGGTATGCAAATCGGCGTTTTCTCAAACGGTCCGCGCCCCTCTTTTGCTGCTGGGAACACTGACCGCAGTTATCTTGCTTTGTGCTGCAATGGATGCGTTGAAAGTCGGATTCAATGCGCACGGGCTGGACAAGGTGTTCAGCGGCGTAGCAGTGCTTTGTCTTATTGCGGCAGTGCTGGAACCGATAACCCATTGTATTCAAAAAACTGCTCAAGCTATTCTACAAGGATCACAGTTTATGAATGGGTTTATTCCCGTATTCTGTGGCATTTTGACAGCCGGAGGGCAACCGGTTTCTGCCGGTGTTTATCATCTTTTGTTGTTCGGAACTTCGCAGGTTGTCGGACAGACTGCATCTCAAATTCTGGTTCCTCTGATTGGTATATTTTTGGCGTTTTGTTTTACGGCAGCGATTGCGCCGGAACTACACTTAGATCAAATTGGAAAAACAGTAAAAAAATTTGTAAATTGGGCATTGGGTCTTCTTTTAACTGTATATGTAGGGCTTTTGGGCGTACAGAGCATGGTTGCAGTCAGTGCAGACACCGTAACGGTTAAAACTGCCAAATTTGTTACCAGTAGCTTTGTACCAGTGATTGGAAGCGCTTTGTCTGATGCATTGGTGACAGCACAGTCCTGTTTAAAACTTTTGAAAACATCGGTAGGGGTGTATGGAATTCTTATTGCTGCGTTTACCTTTCTGCCTCTGTTGGCAGAAATCATTTGTTGGTACTTGACAATGCAGGCCGCTTCGCTGATCGGACAGCTGGTCGGCACTGGAACTTTATCAAAAGTGTTGGAGGCAACCTCTTCCGCTTTGGGACTTTTAATGTCCATCACATTGCTGTTTGGACTTTTATTTATCATTTCAACCACGGTCATGCTGGTTGTGGGAATGGGGGGATAATTTTGCAGGCTATTCGTATTTGGGCAGCGGCAGTGTGCGCTGCTGCCATCGCTGCCTCAGTTGCTCAGCTAGCGGCTCCGGAAGGAAAGGTGCAAAAAGCCCTGCGTTGCGTCATTGGGTTGTTTTTTGTTTGCTGTATTATGGCTCCCTTTGCAAAAGGGCTATCGTTTCCCTCTGGGGATTATGCAATCGGAACGGATATTACAGAACAGACAACAAAGGACCTTTCACAGGAAGTTCTCTACCAAACAGCCGATGGCTTTAGTAGAAATGTGAAGCAGATTGTGGAAAAAGCCTTATCAGCCCGTCAGATTTTTCCGGAAGAAATCAGCGTCAGCGTACATGTTGGGGAGAATGATGACATATATATTAGCAGTATAGTAATCCAGTTGGAAAAAGAGATGCGTTCTCATTCTCAAGAGATTTTGCAAATCGTGTCGGAACAAACGGGGATTACTCCCGAAATTTTGGCAGGAGGCGAGGAAGTGTCGTGAACGGAAAAGAAAAAGCAATGGAAATGTGGAAAAAAACTTTCGCTATTTTTGCTTCAGATAAAAAAATAAAATGGGTCGTCCTGATTGGATTTATCGGGATTTTGTTAATCTTGTTTTCTGAATTTTTTCCGCAAAAAACAAAAATACCGCAGGATGCCGTATCTGTCTCGTCAGACAACGAAACCTTTTGTAAACAAACAGAAGAAAAACTTTATCAGCTAGTCAGCAGTATCCAAGGCGTGGGGGAAGCGCAGGTATGGGTTACACTGGAAAGCGGAGTGGAATATGTATATTTACAAGAAGAAGTCCGCAATACAGATACCACAAAGGACTATGATGAAGAAGGCGTAAAAACTTTGCGGGAGAAAGACAATAGTGAACAAAAATACATATTGGTCAATAAAAATGGTGAAGAACAGCCGCTGATTCAAAAGCAGCTGGAGCCAACGGTGCAGGGGGTCGTCATCGTATGCGAAGGGGCGGGCAGCGCCCAAGTCAACGAGCAGGTGGTAAACGCGGTTACCTGTGCGTTGGGAATCTCTTCTAACCGGGTGTATGTCGCACAGCTGACAAAGCCCTCAAAATAAATGAAATGAACGGAGGAATTTTTCATGAACATGATTTTAGGAAAAAGACATATTATTTTGGCGGCCCTGGTTCTGGTTTTAGGTATTGCCGTCTACCTCAACTGGACTTTTGGCGGCAAGAATGGCGGACTTGATATTACCGATCAGCTGGAAGCAGGAAAAAATTACGGAGATGCACAGTATGTCGATGCCAATACAGGTGAAAATCAGGATGATCTGGAAGTGAACGCAGCTGGAAGCTCTTTTTTCAGTGAAGCACGACTGACTAGGCAGCAATCTCGGGATAGCGCCATTGATACTTTGACGCAGATGTTTCAGGACAGTTCTTTAAGTGATGAGCAAAAATCTCAACTGGCCGTAAAAGCTGCTGGAGTAGCAGAAGCAATCGAGACAGAAGGCAAAATTGAAAATATGATAAAAGCTAAAGGGTTTTCCGATTGTATGGTATACATTGACGGCGATCGGGTTGATGCAATTATAAAGACCAACGGTTTGCTGAAAGAAGAAGTTGCACAGATCAAAGACATTTTGATTGCAGAAACCGGCGCGGTAGAAGAGAATATTTCGATTACGGAAGCTCAATAACAAAAGATCCCAAAAGCCAGCGGTTTTTGGGATCTTTTTTGTCGAAAAAATCCATGTATAATGTTCCACCTGCAATACGAAAATCACCTCATAGGAAATAGAAAAAGTAATCTTTTTGCCAATTTTTCTATTTTATTTTCTGCATTTACTGGTAAAGGAGAGAATTTTTTCAAATAAAATATTGGAAATATTCATATTATAAGGTTGTGTCTTTGTTGATTTGTGGTATAATGTATTCATATCCAACTATCTATTTTCATCGGTTAAGCCAATCTTAACTAGATGGAGAGTAAGCTGGAAAGCAGTTTGAAAAACGCTTTTGGGTTTTATATGATATTTTGTCGGCGGTGATCCGGCAATAGGAGGGAACTTGATGGAACGAGAAAAACGTGAAACCGTTGGAAATTTGAAAATTTCCCAGGAAGTTGTAGCTACGATTGCCAATTTCGCCACCAAAGAAATTGATGGTGTGGCCTCTATGGCTTACTGCCCCGCGGCTGTAAACCTAAAAAAATTTTTGACTAAATCGCAAACGGCCAAATCAATCAATATTGAAATGAATGATGATGTGGCGGTTATTGACGTATATGTGAATTTAAAATATGGAGCGAAAATACCGATTGTTTCTGAGAATATCCAAAAAAGCGTGAAAAATGCAGTGCAGAATATGACCGGGATCGTTGTAGCAAAGGTAAATATTTTTGTGGTAGGCATTACCTTTGACGAGGCGGCAGCTCAGTAGTTGGCATAAGCCCTCCAATTTCGGAGGGCTTCTTTTTCGTATCAGGGAAAATGGACAGATGATAAATCGGAGGTATAAAATGACGAGGCGTGAAGCGAGGGAAGAGGCGTTTTTTATTATTTTTGAACATTCCTTTTCTGGTGAGCAAGTTGATGATATCATTGCAAATGCGGTAGAAGGCCGCTCTTTACAAATAAACCCGTTTGCCTATTCTTTAGCGAAAAATACCATCGAAAAAATAGAAGAACTGGATCAACTGATTGAGAAGCATGCCACCCGATGGAAAAAAAACCGAATCTCCAAAGTTTCATTGGCTGTACTGCGCCTTGCACTGTACGAAATGAAGTTTGAGGAGTCTATTCCGGAAAGCGTTTCTATTAACGAAGCGGTAGAATTGGCAAAAAAATTCGGCGGAGAGGAAGACTCTTCGTTTGTCAACGGTGTATTAGGGGCTATTTCTCGTGGGAGTGAAGAAAATACTCTGCTAACGGAAGAGGATGGATAGGCATAATGGGAATCTTCCTTGGAATTGACACCAGCAATTATACGACTTCTATGGCGCTGCTGGATTGGGAATCGGGAAAAATAATGCAGCAGAAAAAACTGCTGCCGGTAGAAAACGGAAAACTGGGTCTGCGGCAGAGTGAAGCGCTTTTCCAACATGTGCGACAGCTGCCGGATTTGGCATCGCTTTTGTTTGATACACGGACACCTTTGTCTGGGATTGGGGTATCTACACAGCCCAGGAGACAAGAGGACTCCTATATGCCTTGTTTTCTGGCAGGGGAATCTCAAGCCAGAACATTAGGGGCGGCTTTACAAATTCCGGTATATCCATTTTCGCATCAGGAAGGTCATGTTGCAGCAGCACTTTACGGCTCCGGGCATTTGGACTGGTTCGATCGGCCATTTTTGGCGTTCCATTTTTCCGGCGGTACTTCTGAGGGCCTTTTGGTTCGCCCGGACAGACATCGAATGGATATTCAAAAAATTACCGGATCTCTGGACTTGAAAGCAGGACAAGCGGTGGATCGGGTTGGAAAGATGCTGGGATTGCCTTTTCCCGCCGGACCGCAATTGGAACTGTTGGCAGAACAAAGTACAAAAAAATTCTCGGTGAAACCGGTTATGAAAGGCTGCGACTGCAGCCTTTCCGGAGTGGAAAATCGTTGTCGTTTCATGTTGGAAAAAGGGGAAAGACCGGAGGACGTCGCACGATACTGTCTTGATTTTTTAGTAGTCTCTCTTAGTAGAATGACAGAATTGCTTTTGGAAAAATATCCGGGATATCCTCTGCTGTATGCGGGGGGAGTGATGTCCAACCGGTATATCCGACAAGTGATAGAAAGTCGGTTTGGCGGCGTTTTCTGTCCGCCCGCTTTTTCCAGTGACAATGCTGCCGGGATTGCCGTATTGGCGGCACGGATGGCGCAGGAGGTCTAAAATGCCGAACAGTACGGTGTTGAGTGTTTCACAGCTTAATCGTTATATCAAATCTCTCTTTGAGCAGAATTTGCAGCTGAAAGACGTTTTTATCCGCGGAGAAATTTCCAATTTCAAAGGACAATATGCATCTGGCCATCTGTATTTTACATTGAAGGATAAAGACGCTGCAGTAAAAGCGGTAATGTTCCGCAATTTTGCGTCTCGCATCCATTTTACTCCGGAAAACGGGATGACTGTTTTGGTCAGAGGAGAGGTTGGCGTGTATGATCGGGACGGCGTATATCAAATATACTGCCGTGAAATGCAGCCAGACGGAATTGGAGATTTGAGTCTTGCTTTTGAGCAGTTAAAAAAGAAGCTTTCATCGGAAGGATTGTTCGATCCGGCGCATAAAAAGCCAATTCCTCGTTTCCCACAAGTGATCGGAATCATTACCGCCAAGTCCGGTGCCGCTTTACAGGATATGTTGAATATTCTGCGCCGCCGATATCCGTTGGTGACGGTGCTGGTGCGGTCAGTACTGGTACAGGGGGAAAAGTCCGCAGCTGACTTGAAAGCTGCCATCCGTCAGATGGATGAGCTGGGCCTGTGCGATCTTTTGATTATCGGCCGGGGCGGCGGATCTTTGGAAGATTTATGGAGTTTTAATGACGAAGCGCTTGCCCGGGAGATTTTTTGCTGCCGTACGCCGATTATTTCGGCTGTGGGGCATGAAGTTGATTTTACCATCTGTGATTTTACAGCGGATTTACGGGCGCCAACTCCATCGGCGGCTGCAGAGCTGGCAGTTCCGGACAAAAAGGAGTTGGAATTTCAACTTTTCTCTTATGAAAGACAGATGGTGCAAAAAATAGAAAACCGAATTCATCTGTTAGAAGCTCAGTTTGGACGGCAAAAACGGGTAAATGACAGTTTGAACGGCCGTTTATCCGCTTTGCAGGCAAAGATAGAAGGATATCAGAATCATCAGGCGCTGCGTTCACCATATTACGCGCTGGCACAAGTGAAAGCGCGTGTTGAAGAACAAATATCCCGGTTGAACACATTGATTCCTGTCCGATTGGAACGGGAAACTGCCCGATTGGGCAAAGCCGCCGGCATTCTGGATTCTTTAAGCCCGTTTAAAGTGATGTCGCGCGGCTTTTCGGTTATCACAATGCGAGGGAAGATGATCAACAGTACCCATCAGCTCAAGGCGGGGGATCATGTCGCACTCCGGCTGGCAGACGGAACGGTTCCAGCTCAGATTCTGCAAGGAGGCAAAGGCAGTGAGTAAAAATACAGAAAAAAAAGAGTTGTCGCTCGAACAGGCGATGACCCGGATTGAGCAAATTTTACAGATATTAGATAGCGGACAGGGAACCCTGGATGAATCTTTGGCATTATTTGAGGAAGGAACCACACTGGTTCGTTTTTGCAATGAGAAATTGCAGCAGGCAAAATTGCGGGTAAAAGAGGTTATGGCGAAAAATGAGTCAAATGAATCAGAAGAAAACCTTTCCGGAACAATGGAAAGTTTATAAGGAAACGATAGAGAATGCACTGGACCGGTCGCTGTTGCAGATACCCTGCCGTCAGGAAAAAGTGATCGAGGCAATGCGCTACTCCCTGTTGGGAGGCGGAAAACGCATTCGGGCAATCCTCGTTTTGGAATTTGCCAAACTGGGGGGGATTCCTGAAAAGCAGGCTATGCCAGTAGCCTGCGCAGTGGAAATGATCCAGGCTTATTCTCTCATTCACGATGATCTGCCCTGCATGGACGACGATGCAATACGCCGCGGGAAGCCGTCCTGTCATGTCCAGTTTGATGAAGCTACGGCTCTTCTGGCTGGAGACGGTCTTTTGACCTGCTCTTTTGAAACGGCGGTTCAGTCGGCAGATTATCTTCCGGCCTCACGGGTTCTTGCAGTGGTTAAAAAACTGTCGGAATGTGCAGGATATCAGGGGATGATTGGTGGTCAAGTCATTGATTTGGCCAGTGAAGGAAAAAAAATAGATGAACAAGCACTGGAAGAAATGTATCGGCTGAAAACCGGCGCATTACTGGAAGCTGCCTGTGTATCCGGCTGCCTTTTAGCAGGACGTGAAGATGAAGTGTCTTCTGCGGAGAATTATGCACGATTTTTAGGGTTGGCTTTTCAAATTGTTGATGATATACTGGATGTAACCGGTGATCAGTCCCTTTTGGGTAAGCCGGTTGGCAGTGATGCGGCAAACCAAAAAAATACGTTTGTCACCTTGTTGGGGATGGAAAAATCACGAGAAATTGCGAAAAGTTATACAGAAAAAGCGCTGTGCCAATTGAGCAAATTAGGTGTAGCAGATGGGTTTTTGGTGAATTTAACGAACGCTTTGCTTAACAGACTGCAATAAAGGATTTGAAAAAATGGACTTGATAAAAGGGCTCACGGCCAATTACTATATTAATGTAGCCATTACAGCTTGGTTTTTGGCACAGCTTTCGAAAACGTTGCTGACGCTAGTTTTGAAAAAAAAGCTTGTAATGGAACGAATGATCGGCGCCGGGGGAATGCCTAGCTCCCATACAGCTTTAGTATGTTCTCTGACCATCGCGATGGCCAGAAAAACAGGAGTTTCCTCTGCGGAGTTCGCCTTGGCGCTGGCATTGGCCTGTATCGTGATGTATGATGCTATGGGGGTGCGCCGGGCCGCGGGAGAACATGCAAAGGTACTCAACAAGCTGGTATTTGGATTCCAGCTTGTCTCTGAAGAATCGGATAACCCAGCGGATGATCAAATTGCAGAAGAACTGGGAGATAAGGCGCTGAAAGAATATCTTGGCCATACGCCGCTGGAAGTTTTGGGCGGTATGCTGCTGGGAATTTTAGTCGCAATGATATTTCCAGTGTAATAGGAATTGGAAAAGCGAGGGAAAAGGATTGTTGAGAGTTGGATAATTTGTTGGATCGATTGAAGCTTCCGCAGGATTTGAAAAAATTGTCGTTCCGGCAGCTAGAAGCATTATGTGCAGAAATTCGAAGTGTTTTGATTCATACGGTTTCCAAAACAGGTGGGCACCTATCTTCTAATTTAGGCGTCGTAGAATTGACGGTGGCTTTGCATAAAACCTTTGATGCTCCAAAAGATCAGATCGTTTGGGACGTAGGACATCAATCCTACACCCATAAAATTTTGACTGGCAGGAAAAACAAAATGGATACCCTGCGGCAAAAAGGTGGTCTTTCTGGATTTCCAAAGCCTGCAGAAAGCATTTATGATGCGTTTATCGCGGGACATAGCAGTACTTCTATATCGGTGGCAGCAGGATTAGCTCGTGCCAAAAGTTTAAAAGCGGAACCGGGTTTTACCATTGCGGTGATCGGAGATGGTGCTTTTACCGGGGGAATGGCTTATGAGGCGCTGAACAATGCAGGGCATTATAAGGATCGGATTATTGTTGTTTTAAACGATAATGAGATGTCTATTTCCAAAAACGTTGGAGCCTTTGCACGCTATCTGGCGCAAATTCGCTCAAAACCAGAATATTACTCAACGCGGGATAAAATTCGAAAGTGGATATCTGCTGTTCCCTTGGTGGGGAAGCCGATGGCAAAGCTGGTATCTGATTCAAAAAGCTATTTAAAAGAAATGCTTTACCACAGCAATCTATTTGAGGATTTCGGATTTGAATATGTTGGTCCGGTGGACGGACACGATTTGGAAAGCCTTTGTGATGCGTTTGAACGTGCGAAAGCGTCGGACGGTCCTGTTTTGGTGCACGTTGACACCATAAAAGGAAAAGGATATAGTTTTGCGGAAAAGCAACCGGATGCCTATCATGGTGTTCCGCAATTTAACGCAAAATTGGGCAGTTGTGAAAATCGGCCGCAGGATTTCTCGGCAGTTTTCGGAAGCTGGATTGCAGAAGCTGCGGAAAAAGATGCTAAAATCTGTGCCATCACGGCAGCAATGAAGGACGGAACCGGTCTGGAGGAATTCGCTGCCCGTTATCCAGAACGCTTTTATGATGTGGGAATCGCAGAATCTCACGCAGTTACTTTCTCTGCCGGACTGGCCCATGGCGGACTTCATCCGGTCTTTGCCGTATACTCTACGTTTTTGCAGCGCGCCTATGATCAGGTGATGCAGGATATGGCAATCGCCAATGAGCATGTTTTGCTGGCGGTAGACCGCGCCGGCATCGTCGGGGAAGATGGAGAAACCCATCAGGGTATCTTTGACATTTCTTTTCTTTCTTCCATTCCAGGGATTACTATTTTATCCCCTGCTACCTATCCAGAGCTTCGGGCCTGTCTGGATCGTGCGATGTATCGATGCACCGGACCGGTGGCCGTCCGATATCCTAAGGGGCGGGAAAAGGCTTTTCCAGCGGGACTGCATGGAAATGAAAAATTTCAGCTTTCAAAGGATGTAGACATTCTTTTGATTTCTTATGGTCGGCTTGCGGTTTCCTGTTGCCAGGCGGCGGAACTCCTTCGGCAAAAGGGAGTCGACGTAGGTGTATTAAAATTGACACAGCTGCTACCTTATTGTGAAGAATTGCTGCCGATGTTTTTAAAAAAGAAAAGTATTTTTTTTGTAGAAGAAGCAATAGAACAAGGGTCAATCTCTCAAATGACTGGAAATCTTCTTTTGCAAAATGGATATCAAGGTAAATTTTTTGTCCGGGCAGTGCCCAATCGATTTTTGGCACAGGCGTCTGTCGATGAAATTTTCGAAGAATTGGGATGGACACCGCAAATGCTCGCCGCTTGGGTAGAAGAATCAATAGGGTGATGACATGATGAAAACACGTTTAGACACAAAATTGGTTCAGCTGGGCCTGGTTTCTGGCCGGGATAAAGCCAAAGCGATTATTATGGCCGGAATCGTTTATGTGAATGGGCAAAAGGCGGACAAAGCTGGAACCGAGGTTTTGGATGAAGATAAAATTGAACTGCGGGGGGAAACACTGCGCTACGTTTCCCGAGGCGGCCTGAAGCTGGAAAAAGCTTTTGAATCATTCCCGATTCAGGTTCAGAATGCTATCTGTATGGATATTGGCGCATCTACCGGCGGATTCACTGATTGTATGCTGCAAAACGGTGCCAAAAAAGTTTATGCCATTGATGTTGGTTATGGCCAACTCGCTTGGAAACTGCGGACGGACGAAAGAGTAGTCAATCTGGAACGGACCAATTTCCGCCATGTTACCAAAGAGCAGGTGACGGATCCTGTGAATTTTGCAAGTGTGGATGTCTCATTTATTTCCCTGACCTTAATTCTCCCGGCGGCTTATCCCTTGCTGTCTGATGATGGTGAAATGATCTGCCTAATTAAACCACAGTTTGAAGCGGGAAAAGGCTTTGTTGGGAAAAAGGGCGTGGTAAAAGATTCGCAAATTCATCAAGATACTATTGTAAAGGTAATTGACTTTGCAGTTGAAACAGGATTTTCTGTACTGGGATTAACATTTTCACCAGTAAAAGGACCAGAAGGAAATATAGAATATTTAGTTTATCTGAAAAAAGAACTTTCTCCTCGTCTGAAAATTGATCCGGAAATGATCAGTTCTGTTGTAGAAGCGTCTCATATGCAGCTGGACAAGCAATAGGGGGGACGATTATGCAAGGGTATATCATCCCCAATTTGGGGAAGGCCAACTCGCGAGCTTGCACATTTGCCGTCGCTCGTGTAATGGAAAAATGCGGTATCACTGCAGTAATGCCAGAAGCAATGCAGCGGGAATTTCCCATCCGCAGCGTACTGTTTCAACCAAAAGAGCAAGGCTTAAAAAACAGTGATTTTATTATTGCCATTGGAGGAGACGGCACGATTCTTCATATAGCACAGGATGCTGTACGATATGATGTACCCGTTTTAGGGATTAATGCGGGACGCGTGGGATTTCTTGCCACCATTGAACGGGAAGAAACGGAGCTAATTGCAAAAATTGCTTCGGGCGATTATCAAATAGAAAATCGAATGTTGATTGAGGCCTCGGTTGGTACAGAAAACTGCTGGGCTGTCAACGATATCGTATTGACCCGCGGTGAATATTCTCGTATCGTTGATATTGATATACTCTGTGATGGTAATCCCATTTACTCCTTGCGAGGAGACGGTGTTATCCTTTCAACGCCCACGGGTTCTACCGCCTATGCTATGAGTGCCGGCGGACCGGTAGTGGACCCATCCATTCAATCAATCAGTTTATCCCCAATTTGTCCATATTCGCTTTTTTCCAGAACGATTCTATTCGCACCGGAACGGAAATTAACGCTGTGTGCCAAGCATGTAAACAATGACAGTGACCTGATTTTATCGGCAGATGGAAGTCTTGGAATCAAAGTTCCAATTGGAAAGGATATACAAGTACAGCGTTCTCAAAAAGTTTTCAGACTAATCCGCTTTGCGGGAAAAGGATTTTATGAGGTTTTAAATCAAAAATTAATGTGGGGAGGCAGTCATGAATGAAATCGAAACGACATCAGAAAATTTTGGAGTTGATCGAATCAAATGCCGTGGATACACAAGAAGAACTTCTCCGTCTGTTGCGTGAAAACGGATATGAAGTCACACAGGCTACCGTCTCGCGGGATATTAAAGAATTACGGCTGGTAAAAACTGCAGCCAATGATGGCAAATATCAGTACAGCGTTTCGGCAAGTAAGCCTCGACCAGACATGTCTTCCCAATTTTATACCTTTTTTAATAAGTCGGTTTATGGTGTTGATCACTGCAAAAACTTTGTTGTTGTGAAATGCCACACCGGTATGGCAAATGCTGTTTGCGAAATGTTGGATGCCATGGAGATAAAAGGCATTGTCGGTACGCTTTCCGGCGACAATACTTTCTTTGTTATGATGCGTGAAGATCAGTTAGCGGAAGAGCTGGCAGAGGAATTAAGCAAGCATATGCAAGGCAGGTGAAATTATGCTTTCACAGCTTTTTATTCAAAATATTGCCGTAATCGAAAAGGCACAGGTCGCTTTTGAAAAGGGGTTAAATGTATTTACCGGTGAAACCGGTGCAGGTAAATCCATTGTCATTGATGCAATTAATGCTGTTTTAGGGAACCGCACATCTCGTGATCTTGTCAGAACAGGCGCACCCAAAGCGCTGGTTACTGCTCTGTTTGAAGGAATTGGCGATGAGACCAAAGAGCAGTTGCTTTCCATGGGATTTGAGCCGGAGGAGGATGGCTCTCTTTTGCTCTCTAGGGAAATTTCCGCCGATGGAAAAACCTCCTGCAAAATTGGCGGAAGGCCTTCTACCGTGTCGATTCTACGAGAAGTTGCGCAAAGTCTCATCAACATTCATGGACAGCATGATAATCAGTCTCTTTTGTTGCCGGAACAACATCTGGTATATATTGATCAATTTGGAAAAACAGCGGCGCTTTTAAAAGAATATCGAGTGGAATATGCTTATTATGTAGAACTGCAGCGTAAATTACGCCAGCTTCAGACTGATGAAAGGGAAAAGGCACAGCGGACAGACCTGCTTTCTTATCAAATCAATGAAATTTCTTCCGCGGCACTTTTTCCGGATGAAGAAGAAGAGTTGCAATCGGCAAAAAAAAAGATGCAGAACAGTGTAAAAATCATAGAAGCGTTGCATATCGCCCATGATCTTTTGCAGGGAACAGAAGAAAGCGATGGCATTTTGTCCATGCTGGATCAGACACAGGAACAATTTCAGATGCTGGAGGTTTATTATCCGCAAATAAAATCTGATCGGATTCTGGACATGCGTTATGAATTGGAGGAAGTTAGGGAAAACCTGAGGGACGCATTATCCGATGCAGAAATGGATCCTGCAGAGCTGGATCGCATTGAAGAACGCTTAGATCTTATTTTTCGCCTGAAAAGAAAATATGGCGGATCGGTGGAAGAAATTCTGGCTTTTAAAGAACGGGCTCAGCAGGAATTGGATTCTATCGTCCACGCAGAAGAGCTGCAGGCCAAATTGGAAAAGGAACACGGACAAAGTGAAGCACGTTTGATAAAATTGGCAAAGCAGTTAAGTGAGAAAAGGAAAAGTGCAGCCAAACAATTTGAGGATCAAGTTTGTGCCGAACTGACTTTTTTGGATATGCCTTCTGTCCGTTTTATTGTTCATGCGGAAACGGGAGAATTGGATGAAACGGGAATTGACCGAATGGAATTTTATATTTCAACCAACCCAGGCGAACCGCCGAAACCCATTGGAAAAATTGCTTCCGGCGGCGAACTGTCCCGGATAATGCTCAGCCTCAAAAACGTAATTGCAGAGGGAGATCGGGTCGGAACACTGATTTTTGACGAAGTAGATACGGGCGTCAGCGGTAGGGCAGCTCAGAAAATTGGGAGAAAGCTGAAGCAGGCTTCCGCAGGCAGACAAATCATCTGTGTCACGCATCTGGCACAAGTTGCTGCCTTTGCCGATACCCATCTGCTGATTGCAAAAACAGTTCGGGACGGCCGCACTTTTACAACCGTCAATGCGTTACCGCAGGAAGAACGGGTACAGGAATTAGCGCGCATCATGGGTGGGGAAAACTTAACACCAACGGTTTTGGCCAGCGCCAGGGAATTGATTTTGCAGGCAAAGGAAAATGACAATGGAAGATAAAAAACTTCTGCAGCTCGTGTCAGATATTGGCTTTGACATGCTTTCTTATGGCGGTGAAATTTATCGGGTAGAAGAAACGGTTAAGCGAATCTGCTTCGCATATGGAATCGAGATCGTGGACGTTTTTGCGATTCCTTCTACCATTAGTGTTTCGATCACCCGCCAGGAAGAAACATACAGCCGAACCAGACGGATTATTTCCAAAGGTACTGATTTGGACAAGGTCGACCAGTTAAACAATCTTTCCCGTCAGCTTTGCAGGGAAAAACCGGACTACATTTCTGCCAAAGAGATGCTCCGGCAGATCCGCACCGGTACGGAATATCCGCTGTGGATGCTTTGTTGTGCGCATGGCGCAGCTGCGTTAATTTTTGCCCTGTTTTTTGGCGGCAACTGGAAAGACGGCATGTGGGCGTTCCCAATCGGCATCATGATTAAGCTGGTTTCCTATGGGATGGGAAAACTAAATGCCAATAGTTTTTTTGTCACCGTAATCTGCGGGGCTTTGTCCGCTTTGATGGCGGGATTTGGCGCTCAGCTTCATATACTGGATCAGGTCAGCCATGTCCTGATGGGAGCAATTATGAATCTAGTACCAGGACTGATGCTTACCAATGCTATGCGGGATATTATGGCAGGGGATTTTATTGCAGGATTGACGCGAATAGCAGAGGCCGTACTCATTGGTGCAGGAATTGCCGTTGGCGTAATGATGCCCCTGTCTTTCTTTCAATCACTGCTGGGAAAAAGCAGTGTGCGCGGCGACTTTTTAACCTGCCTGTATGCAGCAGCTGGTGTGGTAGCTTTCGGCATCGTATTTAATATTCGCAATAAGAAGTTGCTGTTTTCTGCAATCGGGGGAGCCATCAGCTGGCTGGCATACCTTTTAACTTGCCGCTTGTTTACAACGGATATTTTCGGTTATTTTGTTGCGGCAGCGGTCATGTCGATTTATGCAGAGGTATTCGCCAGAATTCACAAAACGCCGGTAACAATTTATTTGGTGGCGGGATTAATCCCTCTGGTTCCAGGAAGCGGTATTTACCGCACCATGGAATACTGTGTTATGGGGGAAAACCAGCTATTCTGGGAGACAGGCCTGTATACGTTAGAAATCGCGGCGGTGATAGGCTTTGCCATGATCTGTGTTTCTTCCATTGTTCGCATTCTCTTTACCGGGCGGTCTGTTTTTATTAGCCGGAAGGCCGAGTTTATAGGAAAATAAAAGATCATTATTTATGTGATTTGTAAAAAAACTTGACAAAAAAGAAAAAACTTATTATAATCAAGTGCAATAGGTAAAAAGCGGTGAAGAGAAGAAGTAGCAATACTGATTCAGGTAAAGAGAGCCTTTGGCTGGTGGAAAAAGGCGCTGAATGGTTTTGTGAATACATCTTGGAGCTACCTTCCGAATGGTTTTCTAGTAGGCAAGGGCGGGTTCTCCCGTTACAGAGAGAAGATATCGGCAGTAATGCCCGTATCCGGTGAGGCCACAGTGATGTGGTGAACGAGGTGGTACCGCGTAAGTTTACGCCCTCTGTCCGAAACAGGACAGAGGGCTTTTATTTTTGTAAAGGAGAATTGGTTATGACAGTTTTTGAAGAATTTAAACGCCGCGGGCTGATTGCCCAATGTACTGACGAGGAAAAAGTAAAAGAACTTTTAGAAAAGGAAAAAGTCACTTTTTATATTGGATTCGATGCCACTGCAGATAGTTTGCATGTTGGTCATTTTTTACAGCTGATTGTTATCAAACATCTTCAAAAAGCCGGACATGTACCGATATTGCTGTTGGGAACCGGTACAACGATGATCGGTGATCCGACGGGCAAGACTGATATGCGAAAGATGATGACTGTGGATGAAATTAACTATAATGCAGATCAGTTTTTAAAACAAATGAGTAAATTTGTTGATATCACGCCTGGAAAAGCCATCATTGCACGAAATGGTGACTGGCTGATGAATCTAAAATATATTGAGCTTCTGCGGGATGTGGGCGTGCATTTTTCGGTCAACAAAATGCTGACGGCGGACAGCGTGAAAACCCGGTTAGAGCGGGGCTGCACCTTCCTGGAATTTAATTATATGATTATGCAAAGCTATGACTTTTTGCATCTGTTTCGGGAATATGGGTGTAAAATGGAATTGGGCGGTAACGATCAATGGTCCAATATACTGGGAGGAGTCGATCTGGTTCGACGGGTGGAACGCGAAGAGGTTTATGGTTTGACCTTTACGTTGCTGACCACCAAAGAAGGTAAAAAGATGGGGAAAACCGAAAATGGTGCGCTTTGGCTTAACCCTGAAAAGACAACACCATACGAATTTTTCCAGTACTGGCGTAATGTAGACGATGCAGATGTTATTAATTGTTTGAAATTACTTACCTTTTTGCCGATTGAGGAAATCGAAGCGATGGAAAATTGGCAGGGAAGCGAACTGAATAAGGCAAAAGAAATTCTGGCCTATGAATTGACGAAAATGGTTCACAGCAAGGAAGATGCGGATAAAGCGTTGGAAGCGGCAAAAGCTTTGTTTTCCGGCGGCTCAGACAACAGCAACATGCCGGCAACCCAATTGCCGGAAGAATTGTTCCAGGACGGTTCTGTTGGAATTCTGGATTTGCTGGTTTCTGCAGGCTTGGCACCGTCAAAGGCAGAGGGGCGCAGACTGGTACAACAGGGCGGTATTTCTGTCAATGAGGAAAAAGTAATGGATCCGACTGCCCGTATCCCGGCGGATCTGTTTGCAAAAGGTGATGTTATTGTGAAAAAAGGTAAAAAGGTATTCCATAAAGTTACAAAATAACTTGAAAAAAGGCTCGCTGCTTTGTGTTTTCAAAATAGCGGCCTTTTTCTTTTTCATCAGCTGATAGCAGGTTTTCTTGCTTAAGTATAACAGCGTTTTTCTTGAAAAAAGAATAGATGTGCAGTATAATTTGGTTAACCTTTGTCAATATCCAAATAGGGAGGGATTATTTACAGGTGCAGGAACTGGAATTTACCCTGGAGCAGCAAATGGCCGTATTTGGCATTCAGGACAAAAATATCCGTGTGATCGAACAGGCTTTGCCTGTTTCTATCCGTGCAAGAAACGCGCATATCGAAATCACCGGCGAATCAGATGACGACGTAAAAAATGCTGCCGATGTTTTGAATCATTTGAAAATCCTTTATGATAACAAGGAAGAAATTACAATCGATGTGGTCTATCGTGTACTAGAATCCGTTCAAAACGGAGAAATTTATGAAACGTTAAGCGCCATGTCTGATATTGTCGTCATTGCTCACTCGAATCGGCCCATCAAGTGCAAAACTATAGGGCAAAAAAATTATATCAAAGCCCTTCAAAAAAATACGGTCACACTCTGTATTGGACCCGCTGGTACCGGAAAAACTTATCTTGCCGTCGCCCAGGCTGTGGCAGACTTAAAAGATGGCAAGATCGAGCGAATTATTATGAGCCGCCCTGCCATAGAGGCCGGCGAGGAAAGGCTGGGATTTTTGCCGGGGGATCTGTCCCAAAAAGTTGACCCTTACCTGCGGCCTTTATATGACGCATTAAATGATATGCTGGGCGCTGAGAGTGTTCAGAAATATCTGGAACGCGGCGTAATTGAAATCGCTCCTTTGGCATATATGCGGGGAAGGACTTTAAATAGAGCAAGTATTATTATAGATGAAAGCCAAAATGCTTCACTGTCAACTTTGAAAATGGCATTAACCCGTCTGGGAGAAGACTCCAAAATGGTATTGACTGGAGATATCACGCAGATTGATTTACCCAAAAAAGAAGATTCTGGACTGGAAAAATGTGCCTCTATTCTCAGCTCAATCGAAGGAATTGCGATTGTTCGTTTAAATAACCGCGATGTGGTGCGGAACCGTCTGGTCAAAGATATTGTCAAAGCATTTGAAAAAGCAGAAAGCGAGAAAAAAACAGCTGCATTCAATCGTCAGCAAACCCGTGGAAAAAGAAAATAATCTGTTTGGAAAAACGTGCAGTACTGTTTTCATGCTGCGCGTTTTTATATCAGGGTACTTTCCTCAGTATTATAGAGAAAAATACTGGATGAAAAGCTTTGGCTTATATGCTGTTTCTTCCTTGGGAAAAGTAGTAAAAAATGTGTTTTTTCTGGCAAAATTATCAAAAAAACCTTTACGAATGATCATGAAAAGATGTATAATATACATGCATTGTAGAAATAAAAACAAACTTTCTATGTGTGAATAGATTCGTCTGCTGAAAATGTTTTAGAATTGCAAAAGTACAAAGGAAATAGCAGATAAAATAAATGGAGAGGGGAAGATACGCCATTTGGCGGAAAATAATGGAAAAACTAAAAGTGCAAATTTCAAATCGACAAAAACAAGTAAAAATCCCTTCCGGGACAAGATTGTTACTGCGGCGTTGTTGTCATGCCGTATTGGCTTATGAAAAATTTGAAAAACCAGCAGAGGTCAGTATCAGTTTTATTGACAACCGGGAAATCAAGCACTTAAACGCAGAATTTCGAGGAAAAGATATTGAAACGGATGTACTTTCTTTCCCACTTGGAGAAAATGGCATTTTTGACAAAAATGAAGATACTGGCGCCTATATGTTGGGAGATATTGTTATCTCTGTAGAAAAAGCGACAGCGCAGGCGGAGTTGTATGGCCATTCTTTTCAGCGGGAAATGGGATTTTTGACGGTTCATTCCATGCTTCACTTACTCGGCTACGATCATGAAGCGGGTGGATTGGAGGCAGCAAAAATGCGAGAAAAAGAAGAAATGATTCTGTCGCGGTTAGGCCTTACGAGAGATACAGATGATTTGGAAGCTGTCACCGGAAAATAGGAGGATATAATGGGAAAAACAGCCTCGGCCTTTCTTGCGATTGTTGGCCGACCGAACGTGGGAAAATCCAGCTTATTGAACCGGTTTGTAGGAGAGAAGGTTGCAATTGTATCGCCGAAACCGCAGACGACCCGTACAAGGATCACCGGCGTGTTGACACAGGAAGATACCCAATTTGTCTTTATTGATACACCAGGACTGCATAATCCTAAAACCAAGCTCAGCGAATTCATGGTAAAACAAATCAAGGATTCGGTAGCAGATGTAGATGCTGCCGTATTGGTAACGGAACCGTTGGGCAAAATCCACCCAACAGAGCTGGAATTGTTGCAGCGTTTTCGAGACCTACGGCTTCCTGCCATTTTGGTTATTAATAAAATTGATACTATTCCCAAAAAAGATATGATGATGGAAAAGATCGCCGCTTTTTCCGAATTGTTTCCATTTGAAGCAGTCGTACCGGTCAGCGCTTTGAACGGAGACGGCCTCCCTCAACTGTTGGACGAACTGTCGCATCACACGAAAGAAGGCCCCCATTATTTTCCCGATGATGCAATGACTGACCAGCCGGAACGGGTTATTATCGCGGAGATCATCCGGGAAAAGCTTTTGAATTGCTTAAATGAAGAAATTCCCCATGGAACGGCTGTTACAATAGAGCAGATGACAGAACGGGAACACCAAAATTTGATTGATATCCATGCCGTGATCTACTGCGAAAAGGATAGTCATAAAAGGATTATCATTGGAAAACAAGGGACGATGCTAAAAAAGATTGCCAGCCAGGCAAGGCGGGAAATTGAATCTTTTTTAGGTGTTAAAATTAATCTGCAATGCTGGGTAAAAGTCAAAGAGGACTGGAGAAATCGTCCCGGCATCATTCGCGATCTTGGTTTTCGGGAATCCTAAAGGCAATGGGCTTGTGGGCCAATTTTGGCTTACTGCCCATTTTTTACAAGAAAATTTTCTTCTTGTAATCTCCCAATATGCCTTGTTTGACTGTTGAGAAATTGTATGCTACTATGACAATAACACCAATTAATTGATGCTTTTTTGTATGAAAGACTGTATTGTCAAGGGCAAATTTATGGAAGAAATGGACTCTTTTCCCGGTAATAGCTTTTTCCCTGTGTGGAAATACTGTTAGTGTATTTCACCGGTGGGAGGTTTTTATATGAGGCCGGAAGACGCATGGAATCAATTTTTAAAAACTGGAGCAGTAAGCGATTATATGCAATACCGCAAAGCCTCTATGTTACTGCGGCATTTGCAAGACGAATCGGAGGATGAACTGGCCAATGCAGATCAAAACGAAGGGGATCATTCTCAAAGAACTGGCCAATGGGGATGAAGATAAGCTTTTGACGATCCTGACGGAAGACCGGGGCGTGATTTTTGCTTATGCCAAAGGGGCTCGCCGATTTAAAAATCCGTTGGCTCCTTCTACTGGACTTTTGTGTTATTCATCAATGATTTTATTTTGGAATCGAGAGCGCTATTCATTGGACCATGCTGACAGCATTGAACAATTTTTCGGACTTCGGCAATCGATGGAAAAACTTGCCCTAGCTTCTTACTTTGCGGAGGTTTCTACGGCGCTGGGTCCAAGAGAGAACGATGATGGGCAGTTTTTAAAATTATTACTAAACTGCCTTTTCTTTTTGCAAAATAACAGGATAGATCAAATGCTCTTAAAAGCCCTTTTTGAATTGCGTGCATTGAGCATTTCAGGTTTTATGCCAGATTTGATTGCGTGTGCAGGCTGCGGCTGTTTTACGGCAGATAGGATGTTTTTTTATCCGAATAATGGCGTTATCTACTGCGAAAATTGCAGTACAAATCAAAAAGAAGTACATATTTCTTTGACGCCGGGCGCCTTAGCTGCCATGCGCCATATTCTTTATTCTCCAACAGAAAAGCTATTTGCCTTTACAATTGGGCCGGAAAGTATCCACTGTTTGAATGACGCATCAGAACGATTTTTACAAAGTCAAACAGAGCGAAGTTACCAAAGCTTGGAATTCTTTCACTCTATTGTTTCGTTTGGTTAAGGGAAGGTGATAACATTGCCGATTGAAAAAAAACACCAGCAGGCGCTGGAGTTGGATAAAATTTTAAATATGCTGGCTGAATGTGCCAGCTGTGATGACAGCAAAGAAAGAGCTCTGACTTTAGAGCCCCAGACCAGTCTTTACCGTGCAAAAGAAGAAATGAGGCAGACAGCGGATGCCAATACCCTTTCAAACCGTTATGGTGCTCCCACCGTTTATAATTTTAAAAATATCAAAAATATGGTCAAACGTGCAGAACTGGGGACCAGTCTTTCTTTACGGGAACTATTGGAAATTTCCAATGCGCTTCGTACCATTCGCGCACTATCTGATTGGAGAAAGCACTGTGAGGCGGTGGAAAGCTCTTTGGATTACCTTTTCAGCGGCTTAACGCCCCATCCTTTTATTGAGGATAAAATCAATACGGCAATCCTGTCTGAGGATATGGTGGCAGATAACGCAAGTCCGGCCTTGGCAGATATTCGCAGAAAGATTCGTAATGCAGGTCTCAGCGTAAAAAATCAGCTGGATAAGCTGATTCATTCTCCGTCTTATCAAAAATATCTCCAGGAAAGTTTGGTCACCATGCGAGATGGGCGCTATGTTGTTCCGGTCAAAGCCGAACATCGCGCAGAAATCAAGGGCTTGGTGCATGACACTTCTTCCAGTGGTGCCACCTTATTTATTGAACCTTTGGGCGTTGTAGAAGCCAATAATGAAATTCGCTTACTACAGGGAAAAGAAAGCGATGAGATTGCCCGAATTGTTGCCGAATTATCGGCTTTAATAGGGCAGCATAGCCAAAGTATTCTGCAGGATTATGATTCGGTTGTGGAAATTGATTTCATTTTTGCGAAATCACGTTTGGCAGATAAGATGCATGCAGTGGAACCGATTTTGACCGATGATGGCATTATTCGATTGAAAAAAGCGAGACACCCCATGATTTTGAAAAATATAGTGGTGCCAACAGATATTTATTTGGGAGAGTCATTTGATACGCTGATCATCACAGGGCCCAATACGGGAGGCAAAACAGTCGCACTGAAAACCCTAGGGTTATTTACCCTGATGGCAATGTGTGGCTTGATGATTCCGGCGGCGGACGGAAGCCAGATCTCTATTTTTGAAAATGTTTTGGCCGATATTGGCGACGAGCAAAGTATAGAACAAAATTTATCTACCTTTTCGGCCCATATGGTTAATATTATCTCGATTCTGGAGAAAACAGATAATCGAACTCTTGTTTTATTGGATGAGTTGGGGGCTGGTACCGACCCGGTAGAGGGAGCTGCGCTTGCTATTTCAATTATCGAATCGCTTCGCCGCACAGGAGCACGAATTGTGGCAACCACCCATTATGCGGAAATTAAGCTGTTTGCATTGGAGACAGAAGGAGTAGAAAACGGATCATGTGAATTTGATGTTTCTTCACTGCGGCCTACTTATAAGCTGTCCATAGGTGTACCTGGCAAATCTAATGCTTTTGCGATTTCACAGCGGTTGGGAATCCGTGCGGAAATTGTAAATCGGGCAAAAGAACTGGTGTCTTACGAAAGTGCAAAGTTCGAAGACGCAGTTTCACAGCTGGAACAAACGCGCCAGAGCCTTGCCAAAGAATTGGAGGAGGCGCAGCTTTTAAGGGTACAGGTGCAAACTACCAAAAAGGAGATCGCTGAGTATAAAGCGAATCTGGATAAAGAAAAGGAAAAAGAAGTAGAAAAAGCAAGATATGAAGCGCGGCGAATTGTAGAAAATGTGCGCGCAGAATCGGAAAAATTATTGGATGAGTTGCAAGAAATCCGAAAACAAAAAGATTCAGAGGCTTTTTCCCAGTTGGCATCCAAAGCGAAAACACAAATGCGTTCGAACTTGAATCGTTTGTATGATCTTGCTGATCCGGTGGCACAAAAGCAGCAGGAAGATTATAAGTTACCTCGACCGCTGGTAAAAGGAGATACGGTTTTTGTCACTGATTTGGGTTCTGCCGGTAAAGTCCTATCCTTGCCAGACAAAAATGGTATGGTACAGGTACAAGCCGGAGCGATTAAACTGACGGTAAAGCAATCGTCTCTTCGGTTAGCAGATTCGGCTCCAATCAAAAAAACCGGAAAGCGTTCAGCAGGTGGCTCTGTATCAGTAAGTGCAACCAAGAAAACACAGAGGGCAAGTGACGCAGAAATCGACCTTCGCGGTATGAATGCAGAGGAAGGCATTATGGAAACCGATCGTTTTATTGATAATGCGGTTATGACTGGACTGCATACCCTTACACTCATTCATGGCAAAGGGACTGGTATTTTACGGAACGCTATCCATCAACACCTACGCCGTCATAAAAATGTTCGATCCTTCCGATTGGGTGTTTATGGAGAGGGGGAAACCGGTGTTACAATCGTAGAGTTAAAGTGATCCCAACGGCGTTTGTGGAATGAAAAATCTGAAACAAACAGGCCTCACTGTTGTAAGGCCTGTTTAAAAGGTTGATAAAATTGACACAAGAGAAAAAGATTCGGCGATTTTATTGGGTTTTAGCAGCCGCGATATTGTTCACTGTATTGATAACTTGGCTGATTTTAACATTAACACAGCCTGTTTTAACCGACTCAGCCATTCATGTTTGGACAATAACTCAAACACCGGCAGAATACCAAGACAAAATAAATATCAATACTGCGACCATTGATGAACTCACTTATGCCGAGGGTATCGGTCCATCTACAGCCAAAAATATTTATGATTATTTGCAACAAAAAGGGCCAGTTGACTCCATAGACGATTTAGACAGCGTTCCTGGAATTGGAGAGAAAAGACTGGAAGCGTTGAAAAAAATTTTTTATGCAGGTTAGTTTAAATGATTATCATCAACGAATTTTTTGGATAAGGCTGTGTTTTCATCATCTGGAATCGGGATATTGCTTTCGTCCGGAGACGGTTTGTCATGACGAGTTACACTATACATCAGATTTTTGGGAATAATATTTTTTTTCGGATCAATCTGGGTGTAGTTTCCACGTTTTATAGGTTCATCTTCTTTCGTTTTATGGCACATATCGTTCACCTCTTATTTTTATTTTTTCCCGGTTTCCAATCGATTATCCCCGATAAATTAATCCAAAAATCTGCATATTTTTTGGATTTTATAATTGACAAAGGGGAGGAAATCCGATATAATAAGACACGTCGCTGAAAAGCGGTAAGGAGTGGGAGCATAGCTCAGCTGGGAGAGCATCTGCCTTACAAGCAGAGGGTCACAGGTTCGAGCCCTGTTGTTCCCACCAAGTTTGGCTTGGTAGTTCAGTTGGTTAGAACGCTAGCCTGTCACGCTAGAGGTCGTGGGTTCGAACCCCATCCAGGTCGCCAAAAAAGGGATGTGGCCCTGTAGCTCAGTTGGTAGAGCAGAGGACTGAAAATCCTCGTGTCGTTGGTTCGATTCCGACCGGGGCCACCACTTTTATGCGGGTTTAGCTCATCTGGTAGAGCGCCACCTTGCCAAGGTGGAGGTAGCGAGTTCGAGCCTCGTAACCCGCTCCAGAAAA
>Ga0129309_1000462_pt1 | contig 30999 bp, 40 predicted proteins | sample L1105metagenome_FD_94439 | JGI IMG/M metagenome (GOLD analysis project Ga0129309, IMG submission 94439) | Ring-tailed lemur group fecal microbial communities from Wisconsin, USA - L1105 metagenome | ecosystem: Host-associated > Mammals > Digestive system > Large intestine > Fecal | place: USA...
TCAAGATGCAGAGGAATTTATGAAAATTTTGGTTAAAACAGGAAATCAAAATTTGAAGTTTAAACCATATGTACCAGTCTGTTACGAAAAAAAGTTGTCAGCGATCACTTCGTTAATTATTGAAGGGAGTAGCAAAAAAAGCATTTATTTTTATGACTTTTATAAGGCAACATTTTTTAAAAAAGATAATCGAGCAGCCAGGATAAAATTGTATGGCAGTTCGCTTAGAAGAAATGAGTTGATAGCTGAAGTAAACAAATATTTTAGTAAGAAGTGAGGTGAAATTATTGGTGTTCGTAACGTTTGAGGAATTAAAGAAAGGCTTTTTTAGAAAAGTTCTCATGGTTATTTCTGCAAGATTTCCAACTATTCAAGAATCTGAAGTACAAGAAGAATTTTTAAAATCAGAAAAGTTGCAGGAATTGCGATCGATTGTACTTAACAAGTTTGGTGGTGATGTTCCTTTTTTAGAAACAGATCGATTGGAGGATCAGTTTTTGATTGGAATTATTGATGAAGTGCAGCGTTCAATTCAAAACAAGCTTTCAAATTAATAGAAAAGAGTTGATGTAATTCGTGCCTAGTGGATTTTCTTATAATCTTAAAAGATTAAGAAAACAAACTCGATTAACACAAGAAGAATTGGCTGCCAAAACAAATGTTTCTGTAGCGACAATTAGAAACTATGAAAGTGGTCGTTCTTATCCTTCAAATGAAACGATTGAGAGATTATCAGATTCTTTAGGGTTTACTCCTAATATATTGGAGGGAATACCATTAATCAGGTACTCAGAGGACGATTTTAAGCGTTTTTCAACTCGATTAGATGAACTACAGGGCGATCCTTACGCTGTACGGCTCTTTATTTTGGAGCATATTTATTTGATTGATACAAAACTGTTGATCGAATTTGTTAAAAAACTTATGAATTTAGATATTTTATTAAACCTAGACGATTTGATGAAATAAAAAAACCATTGGCGGTAACCAATGGCAGTAGTTAAAACTTCGATTCAAAGTTTTAAGAAAATCTCTACAAAAAGGATTATATCATTAAAGATTACAAATTTGTTGGCTCATTTTCACTTATATAATTTTTTGACAAAAAAAACCCTTCTAGTTTCCGCTAGAAAGGCTAAATTATTACGTCCTTACTTATTATAAGTGGGGGGTATATTTTTGTAAACAATATTGTTTTTTGCTATTTGAGGGGTGATTTATTGAGTAATCGTTCTCCACCTAATAATTGAAATAATCTTTAGAAAGGATGTGTAAATCATAAATGAGAAGTTTTAAGGCAAAAAAATTCTTCTTTTTAACACTGATCTTATCTTTTGTTTTCTTGATAACAATCGGCAATATTCACAGTGTGATTGCTATTGAATCGACTACGCCGCCTGAAGAAGATCAAGAAAAAACGAAGGTATCTGACCAGGTGCTGAATCAAGCTGAAGAATCAGCTGTCGTACAAGGTGCAGATGGGTTGTTATACGTGGTGGCAGACAAATCAGACAAAGAACAGCTGATTTCTTCAGATACGCCACAAATCGCTGAAAAAACAGAAGGAGATTTTACAGCTGTTGAAGTAGGGATTGATGAAAAACGGCAAGAAAAAGCAGATCAGGCAGATCAAGAAATCAAAGAATTTGATGAAATTGATTTAGATGATGTTGAATCGCTGCAATCGGCAGTCAATAGTGAAGATCTTCCATTTATCGAAGAAGATCAAGTTGCTGAAGAATTGTCAAAAGCCAAAGATTTAGAGGAATCCGAACAGATTTTGATGCAAACACGTTTCTTTTACGCTGAAGAGATCCTCAATCAAACGAACAACTTGAATGATGTTCCTTCTATGCTAAAAGAAAGCAAAGTTGCCTTATTAGCTTCGGTATCAAAAACAGTATCTGAAACAACGATCAATCCGCCTTCTGGTTATCCTTGGCTAATGTATATTGTTCGTAGCAATGGCTATTCTTATACAGAAGATCGAGGGATTCGCCGGACGATCGATGGAAAAGATGCCTTTTGTTTACAAGCAGGGGTAACAGCTACTAAGACCTATACGGATGCCGGAAGCAGTTATTTGAGTAGTTCACAAAAAGAAACGATCACGTCCATTATTAGTGCTTATCGTGAATTGGGTGGTTGGGCAAATAACGATGCCGGAAAGCAGCGATGGATGGCTGCACAAATTCTTGTTTGGGAAAACTCGAATGAGAAACCGAAAAGCATTACAATCACACCAAATCATAAAGCCGGCGTGACTGATTGGAAAAGCAAAATGACCACTCGTGCAAGTCAGATCCGTACACGCCCTCAATGGGATGCAACGTCTAAAACAGTTTATGAAGGAGAAAAAGCGACCTTTACTGTGAAAAACAGTTGGGGCGATCATAACCTTTATGTGGAATCCGTCAGTGGTGGCGCAAAAGCGACGATCAGTGGCAATAAATTAACTGTTGATACAAATGGATCTACTGCGACAAAAATCACTGTAAATATGGTGAAAGGGTCGAAAACAAATGAAAAATATCCAACTACTGTCTGGGCGAACGGTTCGTATCAAAAACTGGTCACCGGTTCTTTTTATGTGTCAACTTCCGTAACCGTTAATGTAAAGCGAAAAGGGACGGTGGATGTTTTAAAAGTAGATGCCGATACGAAAAAGCCACTAGCAAATGCAACTTTCCGCTTTACGTATGATGGAAAGTCAACAGACGTAAAATCAGGAACGGATGGAAAAGCAAAGCTAGGTGAGCGATTAAAAGCTGGTTCAGTTGTTAAAGTGAAGGAAATTACTGCTCCTTCAGGCTATAAATTGAATGGAACAGAGTTTTCGATTACGGTTGGGGAAAATACGAATGTAACGAAAACTTGGACGAATGAACGGCTTGCCGGGGCTGTTGAGTTATCAAAGATTACAGATGTTGATCAGAAATCACTTGATGGTGTTGTATTTACGCTATACAAATCTGACGGTACGATTTTAAAAGATAATTTGAAAACAGATGCTACCGGAAAGTTGAAAGTAACAGATCTTTCTATAGGATCTTATTACTTTAAAGAAAAAACTACACCGGTTGGATTTGAATTAGATCCAAAAAACTATTCTTTTGAAATTACGGATGCCGTTACAGAAGAGAAACCGGTTAAAATCACTGTTACAAATAACTATTTATTGTCAGTATCTAAAACTGTGTCTGATAAAAATGAAAGCAATCAAGTGAAAAATACTTGGACTGTCCGATCGGATGATTTTCTTCAGTACGATTTGACGACAACCACAATAAACAAACTTGGTTCTCGCTATTTAGCAGATTTTATTTTAGAGGATCAATTTGCAGCCGATAAAGTTACTATTTCTACCGTGCAAGTCCTGGCGCAAGGTATTGATGTGACGGATAAATTTTCAATTACAAAAGATACAACAAATGGCAAAGTGATTGCAACGGCTAAAAGTACCGCACTATCAGATCCTGATTTTTATAATAAGTCATATGATTTACGTACAAAAATGCTTATTAAGCAAGAAGTTTTAACCGCAAGTACTAAAACAGCACTTAGTTTCAATAAGCAAGGAAGTGTAAAAACCGGTACTAAAAATATTGATTCAAACGTGGTTACAACGTTGCTACCGGTATTTAAACTTACTGTGAACCACGTGGCAGAAACAGATAAAAAGCTGCTTAAACAAGAGTTAGATACGAAATACGATGGGGAAGCGTATGAGTACAAACCTCGTGAGGATTTATTTGATAGTAAAGGGAACCGCTATCGATCAAAAGTGATTCGAAGTGGTTTTGTTGAAGGTAAGGATCTTTTATTGGAAATCCCTTATTATCTTCCTTCTATTGATTTAAATGCTGAAAAAATATCGATTTTTACTGGGAAGGCTTCTGTCACTGGAAGTTTAGATGCAACTATTTCTTTATCGAAGAAAACCACCTATGATGCAGAATTGAAGAACGTTAAATTTCGTTTGGGTGTGACTGATCAAAAACAGAAGAAAATGGTTTATAAAAAAGACTTTTCTTTGTCAGATTACAAGGATTCATTTGATTTAACTCTTCCAACAGCAGGACTAGAAAAAGGGGAAAAAGTGCCGTATTCCGTTACGATTCAGGTGATTGAAAATCCTGATAAGGTGAAAGCTGAAACAGATACGCTTGATTTTCCAACGTTTGGTTTTACTTCTTCAGAAAAGATTTTAACGAATGATCAGTTAAGTGATGGAAAATTGTCTTACAGTGGTGTTGTAAAGACAGAATCAACGAGAAAATCAAAAGAATATGTTGAAAGAAAAGAAACACTGGTACTTGATTTTGCAGAAACTGGCTCTTCAAAAACTGGCTATGGTCTTCCTATAGAAGTAAACCCTAGTTATACTAGCGAGATCCAGGAAACGCCTTTAATAAGTTTTGCGTTTTCGGCACCGTCTGAATTGGTTGATTCCTATTTTGATTTACAATATGCACCTACGAAAGGAATTGTTCGAATCCCGCTTGATCGTACGATGAATAAAGTGAATTCGCTAGAACAGTCGTCAGTAACACTAGCGAAATTTGAATTTCCTAAAGTAAGCGTTGAAGAGAAAACTGGCGCACTGTATACACAAGAACAAGTCAAAAATTCAACGAAAAAAATAGAAAATCCTTTATTAGACGGTGGCAGGCTCTTCTATCTTCCTATTTGGTCAAAACTTGGCAATTACAATTTGATGTTTCAGTCTAATTCTTTTGGAAGAAATTTTATTCAAGTGAATTTGAACCAAAAATTAGATGTATATGCTTATATGTACGCAACTATGGATAGTAAAACAAAGGAGAGGGATGAATTACTTTTAAGCCCTATCTATCCTCAATCTGATATTCCTGAAGGATGGAATAAAGAAGATATTGCTTGGTTGAAGGGCAAATAAGGAGTGTTTTTGATGTATGGTACAAACGTTTATGACATAAGGCAAGAATTTGTTAGAACAAGAATAGGTATCAGAAAGATTGTTGCTCGCTTTATTGGTGTAATAGTCTTTTTATTTTTGGTAAAGCAGGTATTAGGAATTACTTCTGTGTATATAAGTGAGAGTGTAGGATCATTCTTATCTTTTAATGGCACATTTTCTAATGCTTCTGTACTAACTTCTGCAATACAAAGCAATCAGTTAATTCAATCGATTGTTGTTTTTGTTACTGGTTTATTTAGTGTCTTTACAAGATTTTTTTCGGAGATAAAAGAAATACTTACACAACAAATTAAAAAATAAATAATAAAGGTGGAAATATAAATGAACAATTTAGATACAAATACAGACAGAATTGTAGCCGTTGGTGTTGCATTGGCATTTATCGGAGGGATTGCTGCACTTGCATTGAAGGGGTTCCCTGAAATTACAAACACTGTTTTAACGTCTATGAAAACATATATTACCGGTGTGTTACCTAAATAAATAAGAAGTAAGGCGAGTAGAAAAATGCTACTCGCTTTTACTTTTAAATAATGAGGTGTTGAACATTTTATCAGGATATTGGCGAATAGTATTAACTCTAATAGGTACAGTGGTTTTAGCAGGTTTTATTGCTTTTATGTTCTTAAACTCATATTCAAGTGATAGCAATGCTATGACTTTAACAGAAACACTAAGATCAACGGCGTTATCTAATAAGGATGATGCTGCTCGTGTTAGTCCAGGTGAGTTTTATATGGATAAAGAAAATTTTGAAAAGGAATTTTCTGAATCGATTTTAAAGCAGCCACTTTATAAAGGAAAAAAAGTAGAAATTACTTTCGATTATCTTAAAACCAATGATCAAAAAGGCGTGAAAGGGATCAAGGTTTTTGTGGAAGCAGATGGAGTTATTGATCAAGCAACTTGTGTTTTAAGCAAGCCAGGAAAGGAATGATAGGATGGCAGTAAAACTTGTGGATCAATCAGAACAGTTACAAGAATCAAATGAACGTCAATTTTCAAAAGCGAATATCATACAAACAACTATTAACAAATCTGTTCTTAATGTGAAAACAAAATTTGATCATGAAAATAATAAGGATCAAGGTTTGTTTGAAAAAGGAGTTTCTGATAATCAGTTAAAAAGCATTCGAGAGGATTTAGTTTCTCACCATGCCGATTTGATTCTTAGTTCTTTCGTAAGCAAAGAATCAAGAAAAGCATTGGTCGATATAGTGTTTAAGGAACAACGTTTTTCTAATGATGATACTGGTCATGACAAAGCTGAATATATCGTGAGTGAGATTGTCGGCTTAGGTTTTATTGAAAAAATTCTAATTGATGATGATTCAATTACTGATATTGGTTGGAATGGTACATTTTTGACGGTTCAGAGCAACGATCGTTACCAGGTGTTTACACCAGAAGAATTAATGCTAGATGATCCAGAAACAGCAATTTTTCGTATTGTTAAAAAGTTTGCGGATTCAGTGGGGAAATCCTTTAATCGTAGTTATCCAATTTTAGACAGCGTAGCAGGAAATTTGCGTATAAGTGCAATGCACCAAATTTGTAGTCCAGATGGAACAACAATGTCACTTCGGGTCGTGAAACCTAATTTAGCTTTAAAAGAAGAAAATTTCACTGATTTTGCGCCTGAATTTGTCTTAGATTTTCTGCGAACTGTTATGGCTACTAGGGCGAATGTTGTTGTTGCAGGTGAAACCGGATCAGGAAAAACAGAATTATTAAAGTTGCTTTTATCATTTTCAAATAAGGAAGATCGTATTTTGATGATTGAGGACGTGCAAGAAACACACGTTAAAACTTTATTGCCTGAACATGATATTTATTCCTGGGTAACTTCTGAGAAAGTAAAAATTATTGATGAAGTAGTTACCTCGTTAAGAAATTTTCCCAAGTGGATTGTTGTGTCAGAAACGAGGGGATCAGAAGCTTATGAGATGATTCAAGCTGCATTGACGGATCACAAAATCATTACTACCGTTCATGCAGTCAGTTGTCGAGCTATTCCAAGAAGGTTCATTACAATGTCTAGTATGGGTTATTCTGTCAATGAAAAATCAGTTGAAGAGGATATTCTAACGTATTTTGATTTTGGCATACATATTAAAACATTGAAGGTGCCGATCGATCGAGAAAAAAACTTATTCCGAATAGTACGTTATCTGTCAGAAGTTGTTGAATATTCAACAGAAGGTATAAAAACTTTGTTTAAGCAGACCTATTACTATGGGAAGTTTTACGTGACGACTGGTGAATTATCAGAAGGTTTTAAAGAAAGAATGGGAGAAAAATTTGTTAATTTTGATTTTCCTGTTATGAAGAATCAAGAAATTGAAAAATCAGAAGAATTGACGAAATTCCTTAGAAAGGCAAGTGAAGCATATGAGAATAAGCAGCCTGCAAACTCAAAATAGAAATCGAGTTAACTTGGAAGAATTACATGCACTAAGTAGTGCGTACGGTAAAAAAATGCAAAGCAAGGAGATCATTTTAATGGTCGGCTTTCCTGCGCTATTACTTGGAACCTTTGTTTGTTTACTCACTTACTATTGGTTTACCGTTATTCCGGCTGTTGTTCTAGGTGCAATTTATGGGTATCGTATTATCCTTCCTAAGATCGTTAAAAGAAGGTATGAATCTCAATCATTATTAGCTAGAAATAAGTTTATGAACAATATGACACAAGTTATGAGCGATCCTAATCGTACAGTGAACCAATCGATTGATTATGTGTTATCTCGTACGAATGGTGAATTACACAAGGAATTGAAAGAATTGCTTACGTCACTAGCAGTTGGATCAGATCCTGAAAGAGTAACAGAGTTAATTTATCAATTCGGGAAAAAATATCAAGAGGATAACTTGTTTAATCAATTTTTAGAGCAGTTAGAAACAACGATTCATGAAGGAAAAACAAATATTGAAGCAATGCAGGATCTGACCGAACACCATAATGATATGCTTCAAAAAAGAAATGATTTTTTTAAATTAAAAGATCAACATTTAGGTGGAGTAAAGCTGCTATCCATAATTATTGTTGGGCTAATTCTAATGCTTCACATGACTTCTTATATGATGAGTGGCGGAATGGAAATGTACATGTCGGGATTTGCTCATAACATTATAGGTTATATATGCGTAAGTATTTTTATCCCTTCTTATTTGTACGTTTTACATGGTTTTATCAATAATTACTTTGATGATTCAGTTATGGAAGTGCAGGTGAAGACTAAAAAATGAGAATTAGTATGGATTCGGCAAATAATGTAAGTGAGCCTAAAAGAAACGGCTACCTTAAATTAATACCTGAAAAAAATTTATATGAGTTAAGAGAAATGAACAATAGTATGCAAGATATTTTGATGTGGGAAAAAAGGAATGTGCGTAGAGCGGTTTTATTCATATTGGTTTTTGGTATTTTTGGTGTGCTAATTGACTTTCGTTTCGCTTTTTTAGGCATTGTATTTGCGGTTCTTGATGGAAGAAATCAATTCAAAAAAGTTAGCTTAGTTTATCAACAGTTTCGCTTTGAACGCCAATTACAATTTTTTAAGTTTGCCAGGCTTTTGATACCGCTGCTAAAACAGACAGGCGATGGCGTAAATCTGAACGCAATCTTTATTCGCTTGGTAAATAGAATGCCACATGATATTGATAAGAATTTATTGCAAAAACTAATTACAGATATGTCTTACTATTCTGAAGACTTTTATCCATTTGAAGTCTTTGCAAATCAAATGTCAGGAAGTGAAAATAGTGTTCTTTTCATGCAAACGTTGTTCGACTTGGATCAAGGAGCGCTTGATTTAACCGTTATAGAGCGGTTAGGACAAATTGCTAGTAAGGAAATGATGTCTGGTATTGATCAGATTATTGCGTTCAAAGAACGTAAATTCAGTTTGTTATATACAAAGATTTTGATGTCTGTTGTTGTATTGATGTTTGGCTTTGGAATCTCTATCGTGGTTTATCAGATTGGTGAGATGGGTATTTTCTTTTAAGAAAGGAGAATTACAGTGGGTTTAGATCATAGTGTTTCTGAAATTTTTAGGATGCTGCTAGGATTTTTCCTTGCGTGTTGTTTGCTTTCTGTAGTGGTGTTTTCCTACCAATTACAGACACTTAACACGTTTCGTCAGCAAGTCAATTATCGAATCGAGCGAAAAGGGGGCTTGACGACTGAAGCAGTGAAAGAGATTAATCAGTATTCAAAAGAATATTTTCATGGATGGTATACGGTTGATAGCAAACAAATTGGGAATAAGGTTATTTTTGGTGAAAATGTTGATTACAAAATTATTGGTACTTATCCAATCGCATTTTTGCCACTTCCTGATTTAAATGTGGAAGTTCCTGGTCAAGCAAGTTCGCAGGTAAGGTGATGATATGAATGAAAATCTATCAAGATTATTAGGATTGGTATTGCTGATCATGATTGGCATTTTAGTTATTCCTATGGTTATTAATAGTTTTGATCAAATGAAGGATTTATTTGGTCAATGGGTTCATTTAAAAAATATAAAAATGTAAAAGGAGTTCTTTTCTATGGAAAATATGTATCGAGTACAGTTTAAAAGTTTCAATAAAAAACTGAGTAAAAAATTTCGTCTAATCAATGAGAAAGGTGTATATGGCGTTTTTGAGGTGCAACAAATCCTTTCTGAGTTACAAAAATCTATTACAAGTATAGAAAAGTTGACGTTATTAGTTAAGAACATTGAAAATTCATTGGTTCTTGAATTTGATAATATCTATATTGATCCTAGCAGCAAACCATTTCAAGTTTTGGATGAAATTCAAAAGCAATTATTAGAAGCCGGTGATGATATTGATGGTGCAGAAATCTATACTGCGCTGAATAGACAATATAATAATGAAATGACTATGATGCCAGCACCAAAAGAAAAAAGAAAATTTTCGTTGGTAGCAATTCTATCTTCTTTCTTAAAGAAAGAACCTGAAACATTTAATGGTGTACCGCCTTATGCCCAACCATTTATGGATGTTGCTGATACTAAGGCTAAACAAAATTTAAATGAAGTGGTTCATGCGGAACCAGTTTATTATGACTATCAAATGTTATTCCGGCTTAAAGGTGATCAAGTGATCGAATGTTCGTTTGAATCAGAACATGAAACATTAGAACGAAATGCAGCACTGAAAAAATACTTTACTTGTAGGGGAAAAACCATTCAGGTTGAAGATCAAGAAATTAATATTTCTGATATTGAAGGAATTCGCTTGGTGAAAGTCGATGTTACTAATCTTTTTCAACTTCCTGAAGATGTCGGCGATTACGATTACTTAGTCGGCATACCTGAGTAGGAGGTAAAAAAGTAGATGGCATTAGTTATTAAAAACAATGAACCGGCAATCGATCAGTCAAAAATTGCAGTTCCTGGTAAAAAAATGAAATTGAAGAATAGTAAAACAAAGGATGCGATCCCAAAAAGCAATCGAAGTATTGCGAAATGGTATCGCACTTTTGTTTGGTCGGGCATAATTTTCTTCTTTTTCTGTAGCTTTCTTGCGCTATTTAAAGCGACTACCTCTGCTCGTTATAACAGTGAAATCATTAGTGGTGTTCAAAGTTTGAAGGAAGAATTATCGGCAATAAAACAAACGAATATAGATGATTTAAAAGTTGATGCATATTTTTCTGACTTTTTACCAATCTATTTTGATATTGAATCAACGAATATTGATCAGAAATCGAAGCGAGAAGAGTTATTGGGTCAATATTTTAAAGATACAAGTGACCTAACAATGAATGTATCAGGTGATCGAAGTCTGAAAAATTTTCGCTTGATCGATGTTTCTTCAGCGGATAATGGTTGGATTGCTAAATATGAAGTTACCTATACTGCAACAGATGATGAAAAAAAGAATACACAACAGTTTCACCAGGTAATTAATATGCCATTTTTATATGAAAATGGTGTATTTGCAATGACGGAAACACCTTATTTTACTGCTTTAGAAAGTCAGTCAGGTTTAGTTGATCGTACGGAAAATAATTTGTCCGGTCAATCTGAGATTGATTCTGATAAAAAAGAGCAGATACAAGCATTTTTAGATCAATTTTTCAAAAACTATGCCAGTACAAACGAATCAGATATGGCATATATGATGCAAGATCCTGAATCCTTGAAAGGGGAATTTGAATACATTTCTTCAGAAAATAAAGTTTATGATGGTGGATCAGGATCTTGGAAGGTCAAATCTGAAGTAACCTTCCAATTACCAAAAACCAGCTTTATGAATACAGAAAACATGACATTATCATTGGTACAAAAAGATGGAAAATATTTTGTAGAAAATTTAACACACACTATAGGGGGAAATTAATATGCCAACAACAAGCGGAATTTTAGACTATGCAAAAAAAGAAGGAATTAATATTGTTTGGATTATTTTGATTGGATTTGCGATCAAATTTTTTTATAAGCAAGAATGGGGTAAAGCCGCAGGTTTCTTAGCAGGTGGCGGATTAGTTGCGTATATTGTAAACAATCCTCAAGTTGTTTCTCAAGCTTTTGAAAAAGTCAGTCAAATGATTTTTAAATAAGAGGGATGTGTGAATTTGAAGAATTTAAAGAATTGTTTTAATTACAAGAAAGTATTTGATGATTCAATCAAAATTCGTCAATTTGGGAAACTGTCATTGCCTATGGCAGTTCCCCTTAATCGATTGATACTCTCTGCTTTTCTTTTACTCATTTTATACGTTTTTTTTAAAACTCCAATTAGTTGGATCGATTCTTTATTTCATGGATTGAAATTTGTGATGTATTTAGGAATTCCGTATTACATATCTGGAGTTATTGTCCGTTTGAATCCTGATGGGCAAAAATTACATTGGTACCTGGTTGATTTATTTTATTATTTACTTTTTATACGGTTGCCAAACAAAGACTTTTGCCAGGATGAAATGATTGAAAAACTTGCTATTACTAAAATTGATAACTATGAAACAGTTCCTAACGAGGACACAAGGAGGTAACAATGAACACTGTCACGTATGCTAAAAATCCTATAAAGACACTCCATAAAAATATGATTTTAAACCAGGATGGATATGTTTGGGCTTACTATCGTATTTCGCCGGAAGATACGAATCCAAACAACTTTGAAAAATTAGAACGGTTTAAAGAAAATTGGGCAAAATTCTTTCGAAAGACATTGCCTAAATATAAAGAATTTGATTTATTTCTATATCCTAAAGATAAACAGCTTGTAAATCGTTTTAAAGCGTTCCAGAATGACCTTGATAAGGATTCATTTTCTATGGGTACTAAATATATGTCTCGAACGGTGGAAGCCTTAAAAAGCGAACTAGGGGATATTACAGAAACAGACTTTATCATGGGCATTCGAATTAAAGATGTGTATGATAATCAAAATCCGATTGAATCGGTGAAGCGTGTATCTGATGATATTGCAGATAAAGTATTGATATGGTTAGGGAAAAAACAACCGATCGATCTAGCAGCCTTTCATAACGTTCAGCAGTTAGAAGAAGAATTGTTTCGAGTGATTCACAGCAGAAAAGGGAAACGACTATCTGAAAAAGATATGATCTACTTGAATCGGTTAAATTATATTCGAAACATTGATCACGATATTATGACGGAAGCAAAAAGTATTGAACGGATCAATGATTCTATTGTAGATCCTGTTTCAGACGTTGGATTTATCCATTTAAGATCTGACAATGGCAATAGTTGCGTTTCTTTCATTCCGATCGCTGAATTTGAAGATCACGATATTTCATACAATCACTTATTTCATTTAGCGCAACAAATGGATTTTCCTTGTGAACTACGAATAAAAGGAAGTTATGTTGAAGTTGATGGTGTTGGTGGGTTTGCTTCAAAAGTAGGGGTTCAAAAAAGACGACATAAGACTGAAGGAACAGAATCTTTGCAGGCAGGTGATTCCATTACACAACGAACAAAAAATAATTTGATTCTTACTGAAAAGTTATCTGATGAAATTGATCAAAAGGAACCGATCATTCGTTGGATGGCTTGTTTTGTTGTGTACGGAAAGGACAAGGCGCAATGTAAAAGAAGAGGGGATGCGTTGATGAATACCCTGGATAATCTACGAGTGCGTGCTGTACGTCCTAGTGCAAAGCAGCTGTATCTATTCTATAAGATGCTGCAAGGCAATTCTATTGATCATGCTCGTGACTGGATTCAAATTTCTAATGGAACAACCTTAGCTGAAGTATTATTTGCGGTGACAAATAATGTAGGTACCAATGTCGGATGGTATTTTGGTCGAACTGATGGATTTTTGGAATCGGAAACCAGGGAACAAAGCTTATTAGCTTCTAGGAATATCGTTCAGTTTAATCCTTACGTAGCTAACCAGGGGCAAGCAACTGCAATGACAGATAGTCCACACATTGCGATTACTGGTGAGACCGGTAAAGGGAAATCTTATTTAACAAAGATGCTTTTTTTCTATTTATCGTATATGAAGGGGAAGGTTTTATATATAGATCCTAAGCAGGAAATGAGAGAACAATTTCTATTTACTGCGAACGATCCAACCATGCAAAAACAATATCCTGATTTTGTTCGCCACTTAAAGAACTTTCACTACGTTACCCTTGATGCTCGATTTAAAGAGAATCATGGGGTTTTAGATCCAATCGTATTTTTGAAAGGTGTGGATGCAAAGGACACTGCCCAGGCAATGATCCAATCTATTTACAACTTAGAAAACAAAGAAGAGGTTGAAACCTTTATTAACGAAACTTTGGATCAAGTGATTGAAGAGCGTGAAATGGGCGAAAAAGTTGGCTTGCTGACTGTGATTAAACGGCTGCAAGATTCAGAAATTGAAAATATAAAGCGTGCCGGAAATTTACTGTTTTCAAAAATTAATAAAAGTATTTTACATTTGGGATTTTCAGATGGCGAAATTGAAGGATTGGATTTGAAAAAACGTGTCACTATATTAGAAGTTGCTGGTTTGGATCTACCGGAACAAGATACGTCAATGATTGATTATTCTGAAGCAAACAAAAAATCTGTTTGCTTGATGCTTCCGCTAGGTAAGTTTTGTGAACAATTCGGTGAAGCAAATCGAAAAGAGTATACCGTTGAAATCTTTGATGAAGCCTGGATATTTGAAAAAGCGAAAGGCGGTAAACAAATTTTAAAATCTATGCAACGTGTAGGACGTTCCTTCTGTAACATTTTGGTGTATTGTACACAGTCTGTAAAAGATCTACAAGATGATCAAAATACAAGTAGTTTTGGTACAGTGTTTGCATTTGATTGGGATAAAGAAAGAGACGGTATTCTACAACATGTTGGTATTGAAGTGACTGATAGAAATCGTAAAATCCTATCGAACATGAAAAAAGGTCAATGCTTTTTCAAAGACATTTATAATCGAGTAGCCAAAATAACAGTTGATTGTTTGTTTCCTGAATGGGATCTTGCTATGAAAACGGTCGAACGTACTGCTTCTAGTGATGCTGAAGTGAAATACGCTTAGAAAGGGTGTTGTTGATGAAATTATGGAAAAAGCTAGTCTTCGGGGCTGTTTTATTGATTGGACTATGCTTGTTTACAACAACGACTGTTGCGTATGCTGAACAAGCGCCAATTAGAGATACGGAAGTTTCTGATCAAACGCAAACGTACAATTTAGATTCTTATGGTAGTCAGATGGTAAGTGAAGAGGGATGGGCTTCATTCTTTAATATCGATACTGGTCAATGGATCAACAGTGGCGCAAATATCTTTTTTGAATTCAATAAGATCTCTTTTTCCGTATTCCGAAAAGGAATCGAATTGTTTGGAAAATCCAGTGTTTTGCAAGATAACATTTCTACATTCACCAGTTATTCTAAAAACCTGTTTGATACGTTATATGGGAAATTTGGGTTAACAATTATTGTGTGTATGGCTGTGTACATTTTTTATTTGTATTTTGCTAAAAGTCCGCAACGAGCGATGAAACAGTTCATTGCTTTTTTGATGGTTATTGTATTTGCATTTGGTTGGAATGCTAAGGGAAAAGATCTTGTAAAAGGATTCAATACTATTTCTAATGAAGTTCAAGTTGCGTTGCTGCAATCAACAGCGAATAACCAGGGAAATACAAAAGTGGATGCAACTGTTTTGGTTCAAAATACACTTTTTGATCTTGCAGTGAAAGAACCCTATTATCTAATGAATTATGGAAAAACAACAAACATAAATACTCCTGAGAATCCTAAAAGAACAAGTGAATTTTTATATCCTGGAAAAACCACCAAGAAAAAACTTGATGATACTCAAGTTTTAGTAAATACTGCAGCTGAAACGAATGAATTTTTACAACCTTCAAAAGCTGGTTGGAAGTTAGCAGTAGGATTTTTGTCACCAATTATGACTATTTCTATCGGATTTCCTTTATTGGCAATTCAATTTTTAAATTTTATGGTGGAATTAATTGCTTTGGTTGTTTCTGGATTTATTGGTTTATCGGCGTTTATTAGTTTGATTCCGAAATTTCAGAATGCTGTATGGAAAATGATGCAGTTTTTACTAGGTGCTTTTGGTATAAGGGTTCTATTGGGATTAGCCTTTTTAATGTTAGTTTCCGTAATCAATGTAATCCGTACGGCAATCCCTTCAGATGGTATTTCAAACTATGCTCTACAAGTTCTCGCTATTTCTGTGGTCATTTTCTTCATTTGGAAAAATAGAGATAAAATTGTTTATATGATTACTGGCGGAGTGGTTGCTTCCTTGGATAAAGGAATACTTAATAAAGCCACTAAGCCAGTGAAGGATGGTGTAAAAAGTGGTGCTAAGTATGCCGGAGACATTGCCGGATTGGCAACGGTCGGTGTTCCTCTAGGAAGTTCGATTGGTCAAGCAGGTTCACAATTATCTGATTATACAAAGGAAAATGCGCAAGGTATTTATGAGGATCGTATTGCTAGAAAGCAAGAACGAAATTCAGGAGATTTTGTTATGGATAGTGGTCGAAAATCTGGCGAATCTTCTTTGAACCAGGGGTTTGCTGCAACCAGGTCTTCTTTTGTTGTTCCTGATGAAACAAGAGAAGCTAATCAGAATAATGAAGAAAAGAAAACAGCTTTAGATCCTTTAATTGCTTTCAATCCGGCTAGTAGTTCTGATCCGAAACTTGGAGAAGTATCTGATACATTAAATGATATTGAAAGTAAAATGTTATCAGAAGTTCCAGATTCCTCTAGTCATGAAACGTCTGATACAAAAAGTCGTGAATCTAAAGAGAACAGATTGTTGGAAGATTTGGCAGATGATCAAAATACTTCTGTTAACCAATCGAATCGATCCAAGTATCAATTAGATTCTCCAAGAGAATTAGGCGTTATGAAAGATCAAGTGGCATTGTCGTCCACTCCTGTAGAAAATTATAATCAGATTGATGTGCCTTTAGAAAATCAGACGACAAGTCATTTAAGTATCGAAGATATGGTTCTTTCAGGACAGTCTCAGGTTCTTTCTGAAGGTCAAAATGAACACTTTCAAAGCCCTATAATTAATTCTGATCAATCTATAAATCCGGAATTGACTACGGTAAGCAATGATCACTATTCACTCTATTCGACAGAAAACAGCAGTGAAGCAGTATCAGTGCATAATGAATTTGAGCCAACGAGAACCGTTCGTGAAACGCTTCAATCAGATTCAAGTTCTATACGTGAAATCCCTGAGCAATTAAAATCCACGTCAGAAAGAAGCATAGATAATTTTGACTTTGGTTTTAGTGGAGGTCTTGAATGAAAAAAATTCTGATTGCTCTGTTACTTTTTTCTTCCTTAATTATTACCCCAGTAATCTTATTTACTGGGGGTTTTTCTAGTTCAAAGAATGTTGCAGAAGCGGAAGTGATCGAGGGAAATCTTAATATTAGCCCTGCTGTTTCTAAATGGAGAGGAGAAGTAGAAAAATCTGCCAAGAAATGGGGCATTCCTGATAAGGTTAATTGGATTTTAGCTATCATGATGGTTGAAACCGGTGGATCAGAACGTGATATAATGCAAAGTTCCGAATCTAAAGGACTACCTATGAATTCAATTTCCAACGAAAAAGAAAGTATTGATGCAGGGGTAGAACATTTGTCAAAAGCCATTAAATCAGCAAAAGAACTAGGCTGTAATGATGAAGCAGCGATTGGTGCGTATAATTTTGGTTTGGCATATGTTTCTTACGTTGCTAAAAACGGTAAAAAGCATTCACTAGAGATTGCCGAAAAGTATTCACGAGAAGTTGTGGCTCCTTCTTTAGGCAATAGTACCGGACAAAGATACTCGTATGTAAATGCGATTTCATTGAAGTTTAACAAGACTTATCTGTATTTGAATGGTGGAAACTTTTTCTATGTAGAAATGGTTAAGCAATATATTGGTGGATCAAGCGGTCAAGCTGCAAAACCTGCCAAGTTTTTTTCAGCTATGAAAACGGAAATGGAAAAATATCAAGGATGGCCATATGTTTGGGGTGGAAAAAATCCTACTACCGGATTTGATTGTAGTGGTCTCACTTCGTATCTTTACGCCAAAGTCGCCGGAATTAACATTGTCAGCTATACCGTTACACAGTATGAACAAAGTGAAGCCGTTTCTGTAAAAGATGCCCAGGCAGGAGATCTTATTTTCTTTCGTGGCACGTATGGTGACCCTAGTTTCATTTCTCATGTAGGAATCTATATAAACGAAACAACCATGTATGACAGCAATTCTAGCGGCATTGGGTATCATAATTGGACGGACAGTTACTGGTCTAAGCATAGTCCAGAAATTCGAAGAGTAAAACAATAGGAGGAAGTTATGAAAAAAGGATTGTTTTTGATTATACTATTTTCATTTGTTGGTATGATCTCGTTTTATGTGTTTTTTGTTGGAAAAGATAGTAAAAGTATTGAAGCTGAAGGCAAAGAAATGGCTTTAAGCAAAGTATCGAAAGATCCGGAAAGCTACTTGAGTTTTTCGTCAGAAAATCGTGCAGAACCTGCGATCGTAAGGAATGATTCAACTGAAACGGATACCTCAAATAGTGATACCAGCGATTTATCTCAGGAAAATGCGTTAAAATTGGCAGACGAATTTATCGCTGCATTTTATGAGTATTCTAGTATTGAAGAAAGAAATCAAGATTTAAAGCATTTAATGACGGATGCTTTATATCAAGAATATCGATTACCAGAAGAATCAACGCAATTATCGGAAGTAAGCGCACAAATAAATAATAAATCACTTTATATTTCGCCCAAAATGACCGATACTATTACTATCATAGCTTTAGTAGATTTATCGATTCAGAATGTTCCTCAGAGTATGTTCATTCAGATAGATTTTCATTCTGAAGAAGGTACGATTCTTATTGATGATCTCTCATTCAAAAGCTTTATATCTGAAAATCAGTAATTAGAAAAGGAGTTCAAATGAAAAAGAAATATTTTGGTTTTTTGTTTGTTTTGGTATTAAGTTTTATTGCTCTAGCAGGTTGTTCGTCTGAACCAAAAGGAGAAACAAAAGAAGTAATTGATGCGATTGTTTCTTATCAAACTGATGTAGCTAACAGTAGGATAGAATCTAATGAGGAGAAATATTCGTATGAAGAATCTGATTTTAGTTTTAAAATTTGGCACGAAACTAATACTGACGAATATGTAGCAGATGTTTGGATTCCGGTTCAGAATAATCCCAATGATCAAGAGGTTTTGTATCACTATAAATTGGGAGAAGTTGATTTATCGTTTGGAGTAAGTAAGTTGTCTGAAATTCTTGCTAGCGGAACGTATGAGGAAGTATATTCTAGCGGTAAATTTAAGGAATAAAAAAAAGAAGGTAGATACATCTAATGTTACTAGGTGTGTCTACCTTCTTTTTTTGCCTAAATATCGATCCTTCTTTTAATTCGTTTTTTGTTTAGGTAAGGTTCTTCGTAATCTAAAAGCTTTTGATAAACAAAATCCATAGGCTTGCTAGAAGCTAGTCCCAGGCAGTAAATAAAGTTTACTGGTAAAGAATCTACGGTTTTATTTCTTGTTATCCAACTGGAAACAGTACCTTGCTTAAAACCATATAGATCACAGAATGTTTCTACAGGCATAGCTAAATGCTGAATAACGTACATATTGATGGGATGTGTGTATACAAAAGTATTAACTTTCATAGTGGGAAAGCAACTCCTTAATTATATAACTGCGTTTGCATTAATATTAATTTATTAGATCAAAACACGCAATTAAGGGATTGGGTAGTTTCTTTTATTTCTACCAGGCAATTACTTTTCTCTATTCATGGTTTTTCTTCTAAGGACTTCAAACTGATTTTCAAATGTTCGTTGTTGCTCATTTGTTAATGAATCAATTAATGTTGTTAAGGCTCTTGAGACCACTTCTTTTTGGTTTTCTCCAATACCTATTAAAGAAAGAGCATTAATTTTGTCACGTAATTCAGAATCTATTTTCATACTAGCGGCTTTAGGAATATACGAAGGTTTTACATTTTCTATATTGGTTTTGTCATTATTTAGGGTAAATGTTTCACTTGGTTTAATTGGTGCGCCACGCTCTAATTTATTATTTCTGTTGCTTTTAACAAGTTTACTCATTTTCGAATTCCTCGATTCTTCTAATAATCTCGTTCGCCACTAATTGATATACGTCATGCACTTTCTTATCATGCATATCTTCTTCAGTGATACCAGTAAGATCATATCTCTTTAAGCGTTCCATATTTTTTATCGTTGTATTGAAAATATTCTCTTCTCCAAAAATTATTTTTGCATTTTCAAGAGTTGCTATATCTACTGGTGCGCCGTTTTTAAGTAATACTGGTAATATACCGAGAATCTCAAGTGTTGGTGCTTTATATGTGTTTATTACTTCGTTTTGGATATAATTCACAAATGCTTCTGCGCCTTGAAGTGATCGTTCATGTGTTTGTAAAACGATAATACAATAATCGCTCATGTATAAAGCGCTATCTGTTATGAGACTTATAGTTGGTGGAATATCAATGATAATATAATCATATTTTTGTTTTAAGGGTTGAATAAGTTTATTTAAGTAATGCACTCTCTCTGTGTAATTTGATATGTTTTCCATATATCGAGGATATAGAGAAAAATCTGGTGCAGAAGGTAAAATATCTAGATTGGGTTTTATTGTAACGATAGCAGATTCTATATTTTCATTTTGTATTGCAGACATTAAAGTTTGAGAAAAACTTGTAATCTCATTTTCAATATTACTTTTCGTTTTAAGGTATAAGTTTGTAGCATTTGCCTGAGGATCTAAATCAATCAGTAATGTTTTCATTTCTTTTTCCGCTAAAGCATTTCCTACCATTGTAGAATTTGTCGTTTTCCCAGTTCCGCCTTTAAAATTTCCAAATGTAATTATTTTTGCTGTCATTTGAATTCTCCTAACTTTTTATCATATGAATACTTTAGCAGAAAATGTTTCGAAAGTCAAACGGTATTCAAGTATTCAAGTATTCTGGTATTCAAGTATTCTGGTATTCAAGTATTCTGGTATTCGAATATCAGTATGTTTAAACTTTGTCAAAACAGCATTTGACACCGAATAATATTTATTATAAAGTATTCAAGTATTCAAGTATTCAAGTATTCGATGGTATTCGGGTATTCGAGTATTCAAGTATTCAAGTATTTTATAATACCGTTTCTGAAAACTCATTTACAAATTAAAAAAGAAGTGTATTTTAAATATAAAGACGAAAAAAAACTGTACACGAAATGGGTTCGCGTACAGTAGCAACTATACAAACTAAAAATAGATTGTATAAGTTTGAGATAAAATAAACAAATTGGTTGAGATTTATTTTATCATAGTTGCTACCTTTTTTGAATAGCTTATTTTTCGGGGGGAACAATTATGTCAGAGTTTAGCTTTTATAAGTCAAAAGAAATTTATAGAGAAAAGTATTACCAAATGCCTAAAGTATTTTTTACAAATAAAAAATACTTCGAATTATCGAACGATGCAAAAATTGCCTATATGTTGTTGAAGGATCGTTTTGATTATTCGGTTAAGAATAATTGGGTTGATGAAGATGACAATATTTATTTTATTTTTACGGTTACAGAATTGATGAACTTATTGCATTGCCGAGAAGGTAAAGTGTCAAAGATCAAAAAAGAGTTAGAACAAGCAGGCTTGTTGAAACAAAAAAAAGGACGTATTAATAACGAGTGTGGAAAAATTAGAGCCACACCGAATCGATTGTATTTAGGTAAACCAGAAGTTACAAGCGAGGATATTTTTACAATCAATCAAGAAGAATCTATATCCACCGTAAATGCGAAAATCGCAAATACGGTAAAAGCCCTTGAAATCAATGATTCTAACGTAAATGCGAAAATCGCAAATACGGCAAAACCTAGTAATATCAATGGTTCAACCGTAAATGCGAAAATCGCAGACAATCTATTCTATTCTTCTAATACCTTAGACACTAATAGACACTCTATAGACACTAAAGAAGCAGATCAAAATTCTATTCTGCTTGAAAATTTTGTAGATCTTATGCAAGACAGCAGCGTTGCTACTTTCATACCAGAGAATGTGCTAAACTTAATTAAAACTTTTTCAAGTACATTCGAAGAAGCCCAACAAACTGTAAAAACTATTCATAATGCAAAATTTAAAGCAGAACAAGAAGCAGATCAAAAATTCGTTTTTGAAGAACTTGAAAATTATGGTGTTGATACGAATGAATTATATCGAACGATGTTGAAGGCGTATCAAAAAGGGAAAACAGAAGAAGTTAATAATCTGTCAAATTTAATTTTTATTTACGTTAAAAATTGGTTTAAGGAAAAAGCTGCACCAGCTGTAAAAGCATATTATGATCAAGATTTTCCTGTTCAAACACGAATTCCTATGCATGATTGGTCAATTTCTGACTGTGATTTATAAGTTAAAATAACGGAATTTAAAAATAGACAATCAGAAATTTCACAAGCGAAAAATCGTGATTTAGGGAATAAAATGCTGATTTTTAGGTAGACCAATTTTTATTCACAAAGTTATCGCTGAAAAGCCTTGGTAATACTAGAAGTTGGGATAGGATGGATTATGTTAACTAAGGGTTTAAATAACAAAATTCAGGTCAAACATGCTTTGATAAAGAAACAGTATATTATTTTTAAAGAGGAGAAATTTCATGTCATTACAGATTAGTTCAGACAAAGATTATGTAGGTTTATTAAACGATCAGACTGGTAAATATGAGTGGATTCCTAAAAGAGTGAAAAAAAAACAGGTAATGAGGTTGATTTGAAAAATAATTTAGTTACGGTAAAAGCGATAAAAGAGGTTGAAGATATGAATATGATAGGAGGATTTTCTTCTGTCGATGAATTAATTGATGATTTAGAACTCTGAAAATGAGTTACTAAAAGGAGGGTATTATGAGCAAGAAAGCACCTTATAGCATGAATAAATTTCTTGATAAAGTCGTTAAAGTTGGCTTAACTGATGGGAAAAGCTTAAACGGAAAACTGGTTCATATTTCGCAATATGAAATCTTTTTAGAGGTAACAAGAGAAGGTAAAGATCCTAAGGTAATCTTGGTTATGAAACATGCTATAAAATATATCATGTAAACTCGTTCTTCCCTTTACATGTTGTACGATATGTTGTACAATGTAAGTGTATTATAAAAGGGGTGATTATTAATGGAAGCAGTAGCATATTCAAATTTTCGACAAAATTTACGTAACTACATGAAACAAGTCAACGAGGATGCAGATGCATTAATTGTTACTACAAAAGATGTTGATGATACTGTTGTTGTACTCTCTAAAAGAGATTATGATTCCATGCAAGAAACCTTGAGAGTTTTATCTAACAACTATGTTATGGATAAAATCAGACGTGGGGATCAACAATTTTCTGAAGGAAATTTCGAAACGCATGAATTGCTTGAGGTAGAATCTGATGATTAAGGCTTGGTCAGATGATGCCTGGAACGATTACATTTATTGGTACGAGCAAGGGAATAAGAATAATATCAAAAAGATCAATCGATTGATAAAAGATATAGATAGAGATCCTTTTAGTGGATTGGGAAAGCCGGAACCTTTAAAACATGATTTATCAGGAAAATGGTCTCGAAGGATTACAGATGAACATAGACTAATATACAGTGTTAAAAATGATACGATATATTTTTATTCTGCTAAGGATCATTATTGAATCATAAGAAAAAATAGAGTAGGAAGTTGTTTTTACAGCTTTCTACTCTATTTGATTATTTATGATATAATTTTCTTGTAGATTAATTGACGGTGGCTACTCAGGGGGTGATGCTTATGAGCATTTTCCTACTTCTAAGAAGGGAGTAGCATTTTTGTCTGTTGCTGAAGCAATCGGATTAATGATTCAATTTGGATCGTTAATCATTGCGTTGGTCGCTTTGATGGTGGCTATTAGTAAAAACAACAAAAAATAAACCCGTCAAAGACATTCGGCAAGTCTGACGGGTTTATTTTAAACCATAAAAATTTGCTACCGTCTTAAACAAATCTACGAAGTAGGGAGTTGTTAGCGCAACTCTCTTTTTGTTTAAGCTTTTTCATACAGTCATGATAACATACGCAAGTATTTTTTGTAAAATTTTTAAAAATAAGTTCGTTTGTTTCTATTTTTAAAGGGGGAGAATTTATTTAGGTCTTCAAACAAAATGAGAGGATCTATGTCCAAAGCAGCTGCTAATTTCAAGTAAATATTTAAGCTAACTTTGATTCTTTTTCCATTCTCTATTAAGCTTATGTGATTATCTGAAACACCGGATAAGAGAGACAGTTCTAATATGCTGATTTCTTTTATTTTTCTTTCTGCTTTTAATCTGCGTCCTATGTGCAGTGCGATAGCTTGAAAATCGTTATCTGTAAGTAACATGTCAGCCCACTTCCTTTAATTATCATGACCAAAAACAATAATACAAAGAGGAAAACCTAACATTGTAAAATAGTGGGTGAAATACCATAAAGTTGTTATGTATTAGTTTTCTTTAATTTAATATATTTTTCGTATGTAGTTGTTGTGATAATAACTAAAATCTTTTTTTAAAAGGGTATTAATAAATAAAATAATATGACGATTAATAATTATGTGTTGATCAAAATGACATTACATAGATTTTAATTAGTTATTTTAGAATTTGTATTTTTTTGTGCTAGTTGCTTAGATTTTGTTTGAATATTTTTTGAGAATCAATGGTTTCAAATATTGTTATATCAGTATTTATTGCGGTTGGTGTAGAAAAATATAAAATTTCTTTAAAGAAAACAGTTGCTTTTATATAATGACTGTGTTTATAATCTTTGTGAGTTGATCTTGCTTAACATGCTGTTGAGCAGATAATTATTTTGTTCGTTAAACACAAAAAAAGAAGGCTCACAAGTAACTCCCAGGTTTCTCAGGCCTGGTCAGACGTTACGAGTGAATCACCCAAAAAGCACTTTGGGCGTTTACCTTCTGTGTTATAGGCGAACCTATAACGTGGCTAGTATAGCATTATTTATATGGTTTTGGAAACTAGATAGACGTGTATTTTAAGCGCTCTTTCACTTTCTTTAATCAAAAAATTCTGTTATTGTCGAGTTTGATAGGTTCCTATGGCATAGAAAAGGAGAGAACGTCTAAAAAGACATTCTCTCCTTTTTTTGTTGGCAAGATCAACTCACAATTAAATACTAGCGATCTTTGACAACTAAATAGCACAAGAAAAATAAATCCAATAATAGCTTAATTTTTCTTGCACGCTGCATTTTAGATAAATCTAAAATACGACCTGAGAAACCGTATTATATCATGATTATCTGAAAATTTGTAGTGGTTGGTTTAGGAACCATTTATAAAATCCAAAGTCGCAGGAATGCGCTGATGATTCTATAAGGTGTTAGATGGGTTGGGAACAAACTTCTAATGAATCTATGTGGTTAAAAACCAAAGAAAAACAAAGAGAATATGCCAAGAAGCAGTTTGCTGAGCGTATATCATTGTTTGAAGTTTCGTGTATGATTAAGGTAAAGGGGAGTGAAAGCATGATTTATACAATCGAAGAAATTAAAGAGATTTGTTTGCCAATATTTTTGGAGAAAAATCTAAAAAAAGTTTATCTATTTGGATCTTATGCTAGAGATATGGCGACAAATACAAGTGATTTAGACTTCTTGATTGATGGAGAAGGCTCTTCGCTCAAAACCCTATTTGATCAAATTGCATTGCAGTTATCCTTGGAACGTGTTTTAGAAAAAGAAGTTGATTTGATCACAGTGAATGCAGTAAACAGTGAAATCAACCAGAAAAAAAGTCCAGGGTTTAAAGAAAATATTCAAAAAGATTTGGTTGTGATCTATGATCGGGATGAAAGAACAACTAGCATTAACCAGAATATTAACTCTAATTGAACAAATAGATGGAACCGTCACTAGATTTGGTGACGGTCTTTCTATTTTCCAATCGGATGTAGATTTTCAAAATTCTGTAGCATTTTCATTAGTTCAAATTGGTGAAACAGTAAGAAATGACTTGTCCCAGGAATTCAAAGAAAAATATAATGCGGTGCAATGGGATGGTTACAGAATGTTGCGTAATGCATTGGCTCACGAGTACTCGCAAATGGATTTCGAATATTTGTGGGAATCTACAAAAAATCCAATGAATGAATTAAGAGATTATTGTCAGCATATTTTAAAAGAAAATAGAAACTAGGAGGAAATTATCAATGGCAAAAGGTGTAAGCAAGATTTATGTACCTGATACATTAACAAAAGGAGCAATGTTCATTTCACACTTACGGACAAGAGCAAAACGTGAAAACACACCGATGGCTGAAATTTTTGAAGTATATTTACCAGAACATGGAGTTGTTGAATTGACTTGTGAGGAGCCGTTTAAAATTCCTGCTCGTCCGAAAGCCAAAACAGCAATTAAATTAACTGATCCTTATATTACAGTGCGCAATCGAGTAAGTGGCGGTGACGGCAATAAACGTGCGCGTGTACTTTATAATTTAAATGCAACTGGTTTTGAAATTGAAGGGGGAACAAAATAATGGCTGAATTGAACTTTGCTTTTGATAATCGTGGACGTATTCCAACGGACGTTAAAAAAACTTTGGGTACATTGGAAGTTTTAAAAGTGTTGGAACCAAAAATTAAATTTGAAGATGGCGAATCAACTGGTGAAATTTCAGAACGTCCGGTTGAATTTTTGAGTGCTGCTGTTGGAGGAAGTGTTGTCATTTCATTTGATCCAGGAGTAGATACGGCGCAATTAAAAACCTTTGACCAAATTGAATTAGAAGATGATGATACAGATGTTATCGCTTGGGCAAACATTGATCCGAATGCTTTTGGAAATTTTGCTGAATCGGATGTTAAAATTCGTGCTACTAAATTTAGAAAAGTAAATGCAGCAATGCCTAATCCTGGTAAACCGCAGCAAGAAAATAAAGACATTAAATAAGCAACATATATTTGTTTGCTATTTAAAATGAGGTGATAGTTTGAATAACTTTGCGCCTTTTGATCAACAGATATTGGCTATCTTAAAAGAAAAACGGAATGAGTTGAGAAAGTATTATGAAAATACTTCTCAACTCATTTTTTCGGCAAAATTTTCTAATGATTTGGAAGAAGTATTTCGTGTGTCGTCTATGGAATTAGATGTTTATGACTATACAGTATTAGATGATTTTCACCGATCATTAGAGGATAGTCTTGGAATTGAAAAATCAGCTTTTCAAAATGTTTGTAGTTTATGGATAGAAAAGCAGTGTCAGATTCTTCTTAACGAACAGATTGAACAATATCAAGTGAAAATGGATGCTATCTTCTCTTCTTATAGTCGATGGCATGATCAAGAGGAATAAAAATGGCAATTATTAAAACGATTTTCAAGTATAGGGGTAGGCGGATAAGGAAAGTCCATTTGTATGATTGGGTGTTGCATTATTTCTTACTCTTAATACCCTGTATTTTAGGAATTGGGTACCTGACATACAAGTTTATCTATCCTAAAATAAGTAATTTTCAAGATTATAAAAGTTTGATTTTACCAGGCATATTTGTCCTTCTTTTGTTTTGTTTGGTTAATTTGCTGATTTTTGTTTTTATGAAGTGGTCGCAATTAAAGGGTGGGTATTTTTTAAAAGTAAAATACTATAACATGATAGCCACCATGCTTAAACTTAGTGGATTTATTTATAAGACACCGTCTAAGAATAAATCCAAAAAAACAAAAGAAAAATTTCCTAAAGTATACGTACGGAAAAGCAAATATGTAACCTTTGTTACTCTACCATTAGATGGATCACAATTTCATGATCGCTTTTTGCAGCTAGGAAAAAAACTTGAGGAAATGTTTTTAGCGGATCTCGTATCTGAAGAAAGAGATTTTGGTTTCGTTACGTACGGATTTATGACGGATGTAATCGGCAATCGAATTTCTATTGAAAATGTCATTTCTAAAGATGGATCAATTTTATTAATGAATGGTGTTAAGTGGAACTATGATGAAATGCCTCATATGCTCGTTGCGGGCGGTACTGGTGGCGGTAAGACATACTTCTTGTATTCCTTAATCAAAGCCTTATTGAGTGTCGGTACGATCGATATATGCGATCCTAAGAACGCTGATCTGGCGGATTTGAGTAATATTCCTGTTTTTAAAGGTCATATTCATTATGGTGCAGGAGAAACAATGATTCGTTGCTTAGAAAATGGCGTTAAAACAATGGAAGAGCGTTTTAAGTACATGAAGTCGCTTCCGAATTATGAATCTGGTAGAAACTACGCTTACTATAAGATGCCACCACATTTCATTATATTTGATGAATGGAAAGCTTTTTATAGCATGTTGGATTATCAAAATCAAAATCGTGTGGGTATAGCTGTGCAGCAATTAGTAATGAAAGCTAGGCAAGCAGGGGTGTTTTTGATACTGGCAACACAACGACCAGATGCGGCAGATTTCCCTTCAGGTGTCAGAGATAACCTGATGTGCAAAGTTACTGTTGGTAAACTGGCTCAAATTGGGTATCACATGGTATTTGGGGAAGAAAGCAAAAACAAAGCTTTTTTTAATAAAGGGATCAAAGGTAGAGGATATATTGACGATGGAAATGGCGTTGTCAGAGAGTTTTACTCGCCTTATGTACCAAAAACCTATAATTTTTTAGCTGAGTTTGCAAAGTATGATCAGATGATTGTTTTGGACTTTGAAGGCAAAACAAAAAAAGAAAAAGGTGATTAAAATACAGAATAATAGTCTTGTACTATATGATTCTAATCAAAAAAAGTATTTAGGAAAGCCTGAAAAAAATAAACCACCTAAACTTAAACTTGTGTTAAATGAAACAGAAGCTTGGTATTTTGCTTATAAAAGTGCGTGGTTAGGGATCGGAATTTTTTACGTTCATAAAGGATAGCTATTCGTTTACTATTTGAAAATAGAATTCCTTATCATAGGAGGTCAGTCTCCGAGTATTATTCCTAACAAAGTAAAAAAAGGCGTGGCAGCCATGCTGTGCGTGGCAAGCAGTGGGCAGTGCGCTAGCACATGCCCACGTTAGACTTTTTGGTCGGTGTAGGCTCGCCGTGCGAGCCTACGCTGACCATTAACCCCCAATTACTAATAGGGGGGTTAGAAACAATAATTCTACTATATGGGGGGTCTGATAAACCTTAGAGCCACAAGGGTTTGACGATTTATAAAGTAGGTCACATTTTCGACCAAGGAAAGTTGAAGATGTGACCTACTTTTTGGGTGGTGCGAATGGAATCAAAAAACTATAAAGAATTGCGATTGAAATGCGGTCTCACTCAAAGTAAAGTAGCAAAAGATCTTGGAATAAGTCGTGAATTCATTAATCGAATAGAATCTGGAAAGAAGAATCCTTCTGAAGAATTAGCCGAAAGGCTAAATGAATACTATCAATCGTTTTTAGATACTATTCACAAGTCAGATGATGTAACAGCAATATTTGACTGGGTGCGGGTTCGTTTCCCAACAAATGACTGGCAGATGATCTGTGAGAAAGTTTTGTGTATCGATCCGGATCTTTTCTTTTACAAGCACACTGGAAAATATGGGTATGTTGAATGTTACTACTATGGAAATATCCAAATATTAAACTCTAAGAATGGTGATTCAAGGGGTGTTTTAGTTGATATGAGTGGTCAAGGCTGCCGAAACTATGAAGTTGTTTTGGATGAATTAAACCAGCGTTGGCACGAGTTTTTTAGTAGATGCCGAGATATAGGGAAAGGAACATTTACACGCTTGGATTGTGCGTTAGATGATAAAAAGGAAATTATTTCTATTCCTAAGTTTGCTGATAAATGGCGTAAAGGCTATTTGAAAACAGATTTTAAAGTTGTAAAAGTCATTGATGAACGTCTGATGAAAAACAATAGCGATAATGGTATGACTATTTATTTTGGTAGTCGTAACGGTACTATACATTTTGCTTTCTATCAGAAAGATTATGAGCAGGCGAAAAAGAAAAAAATCGCAAAAGAAGATGTTGAAGTAAAGAATAGGTACGAGATCCGGTTGATGGACGAAAAGGCAAATCGATTTATAGATGAATTTTTAACCTATTATGATTGCTCTCTTCTAATACGTTCAATCATTGATAAGTATGTCACTTTTTTTGATTATGATAAGTATAGAAAAGAATTGGTTGTTTCTAAGGAATGGAATGAACTATTGAAAGAAACGATCGATGTTGATTTTTCTATGGAACCAAAAGAAGTTTCTTTTGAAAAATCTTATCGTTGGATGAACTATCAGGGGGGGAGAGTATTAAAGAAACTACGGTTATATGGCGAATATACCGGTGAGGATCTTATCGAAAAAATCATAGAGAATGCAGAATTGTCTGATGAAGATGAAATGCAGGTTGAGCAGGCTACAACGGATAGTGCAAATATAGTTGTTTTAGAAGGTATTGGCTATCTTAACAGAGAAACAGGACAAATATTTGGAGGTTCGTATGGATAAAATTGTACAAGAAATACCTAGAATAAAAGAATTCATTTATCGAATTGGTTCAAGGAGATTTAGCTTTCATGATATTGATAATTACCTGGTATCTGAAAAGCATGAGAAACCTTTCTCAACAAAGGAAAAAATGATTTTTGTTTCGTTTGCTAACAAGTCTGTATTAAAACGGACGTACCGGCAGAGAGAAAAAACATTTGAAAGTATGTTCCAGCTGAACCATTAGATAAATAGTGAGGTGTTTTATGGAACTAAATGAATTTGTGGGAAAATATTTATCACTTGTGGAAGGGGTTATTCTTTCTAAGGTGCCAGATATTGACTTAAAAAAAGCTCCTAATCAGCAATGTTTCTATTGGGAAGAAGAGTTAATAGAACAAACCTATTATTCTTACGTCAGTGATCATAGGAGAAAGCCCGATTATGCGTTTTTAATGGATTGTGTGACCGATTTTGGCATGAAGCGCTTGGATTTATTTGATAAAAACGAACGCCAAGTTAGTTGTGATCAATTTGTTGAATTTTATATTGACCAATTAGAAAAAAGCCAAAAATTATTGGTCACAGATTACTCTTTTGAAGACTATCGTTTTATCTTAAAAAGAGAAAGATATATGGCGGAAAAATATTTTAATGAAAAGAGAAATGATTCTCCGTTATACAAAGAACTAAATATTGAAACTTCTAAAAAGGCTCAGGAAATGTTGTTGAATGTGTTAAATACACGATTTCAACATGATCTTGAGTCTTTTTATCATGGAATGAAATCTAAACGAGGTGCTTAATATGGGAGCATTTACGTTAAGTGATTACTTAAAGAAGCGTGGCTTTATGTGCTATGTTTCTAGTCCTAGTGATCAAGATGCAGAGGAATTTATGAAAATTTTGGTTAAAACAGGAAATCAAAATTTGAAGTTTAAACCATATGTACCAGTCTGTTACGAAAAAAAGTTGTCAGCGATCACTTCGTTAATTATTGA
>Ga0129309_1000464_pt1 | contig 30937 bp, 32 predicted proteins | sample L1105metagenome_FD_94439 | JGI IMG/M metagenome (GOLD analysis project Ga0129309, IMG submission 94439) | Ring-tailed lemur group fecal microbial communities from Wisconsin, USA - L1105 metagenome | ecosystem: Host-associated > Mammals > Digestive system > Large intestine > Fecal | place: USA...
CCTGTACTTTGTATTCATGGTCGTATTGTCTGTTTTCTGCCATTTTTGTTCACTCCTTATTCTCTTGATTATATCTCAAATCCTTGAGCATGAGGTGTCAACTTTTTTTATACCACATCATTTGCATGGTGTCTGTTGAAAAGTCTTTATCATATTGCTACGGCCAGAGTTTGTGTGCTGGATACTTATTGGCCTGCTATTTCTATGTTAGATCATAAGAAAGATCTGACCGTGATACAGTTGTGGCATGCCATGGGGAAGATTAAGCAGTCGGGATATCAGTCTTTGGGAAGAAAAGGCGGACGGGATCCTGATGTGGCCAGAATCATGGACATGCACAAAAATTACGATATTGTAATAGCCGGAGGAAAGGCATGGAATCCGTTTTATTGTCAATCGTTTGGCGTTGATGAATCGGTATTGCTGAATTGCGGACTTCCGAGGATGGATTATCTTTTGCATACGGAAAAGAAGATGCGGGGGAATATATTAAAGCGATATCCGGAATTTATGCAGAAGAAGGTAATTTTATATGCTCCTACCTTTCGAAGGGGCTGGGAAGCTAATTGGGAAGAACTGGCAGGATGTATCGATTATGATCGGTATGTTCTCATTTTAAAAGATCATCCAAGTCAAAAGATTGACCGGACACCGAAGGAGGTGTATCGATGCGACGAATTTACGGCTGTGGAACTTCTGACAGTTTGTGATTATCTGATTACCGATTACTCTGCGATTGCAGTAGAAGGGGCACTTTTAAATAAGAAGACCTATTATTACGTATATGATTATGATGAATATGATAAGAAAAATGGATTGAATCTTAATCTGTTTGAAGAGATGCCGGGATGTGTATTTCGAAATGCAAGGGAATTAAAAGAGGCGTTGGAGTCAGACAATTATCCACAAGAAGTTTTGGACGGATACTGTGAAAAGTATTTGCCGGAGAAGCCAAGAAGAGCAACAAAGATAATTTCTGATATCATAATAGGAAAATTGGGATAAAGCAATGAAACTAATGAAAATAATGAAAAAATGTGTAAAATTAATGAAACTGTTTTTATTGTTTTGGCGACGGATCATTTTTGCGAAAGATCATTTTGATGTGCCGTTCAAGACAAAACTGAAGATGAATTTATGTGGAGGATACCTGGCAGACCAATATGTCTTATATGATTTTGAACATAACGATAAGGATGAATATCTTTCCGAGTTTGACTGGTATCGATCCAGATATATCAATGAACCATTTGATTTTATGATGAATAATAAAGTCGTATGTGCCGAAGTGCTGCAGCAATATGTCAGAGTCCCCAAAACGTATGCTGTCAAGAATAAGGGATTTCTCACAAGCAAAGATGACCGGTACAGCGATTATGAAGCCCTGTATCAATTGTTGGAAGAGAAGAGGCAGTTATTTATCAAGCCGTTTGGAGCAGGTAAGGGAACAGACGTCAATTTATTCCAGATCGTGGATGGGAAGCCATATATCGGTTCAAAAAGAAGTTCCAGAAAAGAGATGATCCGTTATATGCAGAAAAAAGACGACTGGATGATCAGCGAGTGCATGGAACAGCATTCCTATGCATCTGCGCTATATGATAAGACGGTCAATACGATTCGCATGATTACGTTGAGAGACATCCATACGAAAAAGATTAAGATATTTTTTGCGGTACAGCGGATCGGAACTTCAGCAACGATACCGGTTGATAATGGAAGCAGAGGCGGACTCGTAAGTAAGATTGACCTGGAGACAGGACGTCTTTCGGAGGCGAAAAGTCTGCATTCGCTGGAAGTGCACGAAGTTCATCCGGATTCGGGAGCACCAATTAAAGGTACTGTAATTCCGCAATGGAATGAAATAAAAAAAGAAATTTTAGATTTGGCCAATAAAGTTTATTTTATGCATTTTATCGCCTGGGATATTCTTGTGACGGAAGAAGGAATCTGCATTATTGAAGCGAATACTTCTTCAGGAGTCAACATTATTCAACTCTGGGGCGGTCAGCGGCATAATGAATTAGGAGATTTTTATCGTTTTCATAAAGTGATTCGAAAATAGGAGAAGGAAATGTTATATATTATTATGGCAGACGGACAGGGAAAACGATGGGATAATTATCTCAATATCCCAAAACATTTGATCCGAATTGAAGAAGAAACTTTACTGGCACGCACAACCAGACTTTTGCATGAACATGATGTCGACTGTAAAGTATTGATCACATCCCATAATCCGGAATATGAGACGGCAGGAGCGGAGTTATATGAGCCGTTGAATAATCATCTGGAAATCGATCGTTTTACGGAAGAACTGATCGATGATAATGTGTGCTTTTTATACGGTGATACGTACTATTCTTCCGATGCGATCCGAAAGATTACGCAGGAACCGGTACAGGATCTTTTATTTTTTGGCACACATCATTCGATTATCGCCGTAAAAATAAAAGATGGGGAATTATTCAAAAAGCATAAGTGTCGGGTACGTAATCTGTATCTGCAAGGTGAAATTGAGAAGTGTATTGGGTGGCAGGTTTATCAGTCCTTTCAGGATCTTCCATTTGATAAAAAGCAAGTTGCGGAAAAGTTTTTTCTGATTGAAGATTGGACGAAAAATATTAATTCACCGGAAGATTTTGAGAAGAGCATAAGAAAAGAAAATAATGATAATAAAGTAATGGAGGATAAAAAATATGATAGACATAACAAAATATGTGCTGAAGATGATCAAGCGTCAGGGGTTGAATATCATTGCCTTTGGCCCGGCTGCGAAGGGATTTACGGGAGCGGCAGCTAAGAAATGGGATCGGAAAATCTATCATAATTTAAAAGAGGACAATGGATATACGATAAAAGAAAAGTTGCAGGCCTTTCATAAAGGGTTTACCCCTTCAACGATCAAACATTTCGGGATTCGAACCGGCAATGTTAGAAAGTTTATTTCGGAAAGAGATTATCTGTATCTTCGGCCGATCAACGGCAGTTATAATAAATGGCTGGGGGACATGATAACCATTCGCAATCTTTTCAAACCATATGCGAAGTATTTGCCAAAATGTTATTATCAGTTTACGAGGCGTGACGGAGAATTATTTATCATACCGTTAAATGACTGCCCATATGACGGATATACACTGGATGATGTCTTTCGACTGATTCGGGAAAAAAGAGAACTGGTCATGGCAGATTCCAAGTGCAGATATTATTTTCTTCTAAAGTATCATGGAGCTGGACAATACACGATAAACGGGGAAGAATTTAATAAAGAAATCTTTTTAAAATGGTTTGAAGAACGAAAGAAAAGTTATCTTTTGATGGAGAAGATCCCAATTGCAAAGGATGTTTCCGGAACACAGAAAGTTCGAAAAAATTATGTACGCCTTTATGTATTTAATGAGGGAGGCAATACTCCGGTCATTGGAAATGCATTTTATATATTAAAAGATGATGAAAAGATCGAGGCACCGATCGACATAAAAACCGGACAATATCATGGCGGACGTGCTTATCTGGAGGAGGAAGATGCTTTAGTCGCTTATCAAAAGATTCCATCAACCGGTGAAGAGTTAGAGGGGCAGATTCCACATTGGGATGAAATCTGTCAGACGGTCGACAGTTTATGTCGATTTGTTCCTCAGATTGAATTCATGGGTATGGACATTGTGATTACAGAGGATGGATTTAAGATGATTAAGATCATGAACAATCCGGCCTATCCGAAGACGTATCCATTTGATGAGACAATTGTAAACTTTTTAAAAGTCAAATTAAAACAGAAAAAAGACAATTATAAAAAGAGCGGAAATGTCGTGCAGCGAGGTGCGAAAAAGATAAAATTACGCGTTCGGAGAAAATTTGCGAGATTATTTTATCCAAGGGGATTGCGCCCATATTTGAGCATCACATGGATCCGAGATGTATGGATCGACTTTAAATCCAATAAAGATGCGACATTTTTAGAGAAAATGTGGGCATATCGTCATGGATTTTTATCGTATCGTATTCCGCAATATGGGATTACAAAAGCAAACAGACATCAATATATTTCGGATTTTGAATATAAGTGGCTCCGGCATATCAATGGAAAATATAAATGCTGGATGGAAGATAAGATTACCGTAAAGTATATCGCATCGGAATTCAATCATATGTTCCCAGAATACTATTATCATGTAAGTTATAAAAATGGAGCTACGAGAATCATTTCCATGATGGATTGTCCGAAACATTATGGCACGACATTTGATGATATCATTGCATTGGCAAAAGAAAAAGGAGAACTGGCATTAAAGCCGGATCAGGGTTCTCACGGCGATGGTTTTTATCGTCTGACGTATCAAGATGGTGCTTTCTATATGAACTTTTGCAAAGTAACGGAGGAAGAGATTATACGTGTTCTTGCAGATAAAGACAATCAGTATCTGGTGACGGAATATATCCAAATGCATTCTGATTTCAAAAAAATCTACAGTAATGCCGTGAATACCATTCGGGTGATTGTCTTTAAAAAAGACGGACGGACTCCACAGATTGGAAATGCATATATGCGTTTTGGATCGAAAAAGACAGGTGCCGTCGACAATATGGGAGCCGGCGGTATGTTCGCACAGTTAGATATCGATACCGGATTTTACCATAACGCTAAGATATGTGTCGACAATTCCATTATAGACTGTCCGAGACATCCGGATACCCATACTTTGATTGAGGGATATATTCCAAATTGGGAAAAGGTAAAGGAAGATGTATTAAAAGTCGCCGCCTCCATTCCACAATTGGAATATTTTGGATTTGATCTGGCCATTACGGAAAATGGAATAAAATTCCCTGAGATCAATCGATATCCTGATTATCCAAAGATTGAAAAGTTTACACCGGATACGATTGACTATTTATTGTATAAACTGGAAAAGAAGAAAGAGCAGTATGGATATAGTCATAATCGAAATCGTACTTTGGTTCATTTGCCAAAAAGATAAACGACGATTCGAGGTCTGTACTACGATCAGAAATTCAGATCGTATCATGATTATGGAACAGGGAAGCATAATCAGGCATCCGCTGTTTCAGAAAAGATAGAAGGATTCTTTTGGATGCTTCTATCTTTTTTTATCGAAAAATGTTAAAATAAGAGCGGTAAAATAAAACAGCTTAAAGGAGAGGAACATGAAAAAGTTTTTAAATGAATTCAAAGAGTTTGCAATGCGTGGAAACATGATTGATCTTGCCGTTGGTATTATTATCGGCGGTGCATTTACAACGATTGTGAATTCCCTTGTAAATGATGTCATCAATCCTGTTTTAGGACTTGTAATCGGAAGAATTGACTTTTCTTCCTTATTTATCACACTGGATGGCAAATCTTACGCATCGCTGAAGGCAGCGGAAGAGGCAGGAGCTGCGGTATTAAAATATGGTTCGTTTATATCGAATCTGATTAATTTCCTGATCATGGCATTTGTTGTATTTATGCTTGTGAAGATGATTGCAAAACTGACACCAAAAGCAGAAGAAAAACCGGAAATACCAACGACAAAAGTCTGCCCATATTGTAAAAGTGAGATTTCAATCGATGCGGTCAGATGTCCGAACTGCACATCAGAACTTGAATAATAGAGTTTATTCGAAAAAAGGAGAGAGTGTTCTATGATAAAGGCGGTATTTTTTGATATTGACGGCACGCTCACCAGTCTGCGCACCGGCAAAATACCACAGAGTACATACGATGCGTTAGAACAGCTGAAGCAAAAAGGCATAAAACGTTTTATTGCAACCGGAAGACACATTGTGGATGTAGATTTGACACCGGTGCGGGATTTGTCATTTGACGGGTATGTAACATTGAATGGACAAATCTGCCTGGATGGTGAACGAAACAGCTTCTATGATAATCCGATCGATCCGGAAGATGCAGAATACATGGTTCAGTTGTTTGAAGAAAAAGAACTTATCATTGTGATCGCGGAAATGAACCGCAAATACATCAATTATCTGACGGAAGAGGATCTGCAGCTGCAAAAGATGAATGTCATTCCAAAGACAGACGTTGGGACATATGCCGGCGATCATATTTACCAATTTATGCTGCACAGCGGTATGGATACGGCAAAAGAGATTGCCTCCAGACTGAAACGCTGTAAAGCAACGCATTGGCCGCCGGATGGAACCGACATCATTCCTTCTTATGGCGGAAAAGTCGTTGGCATACAGAAGACTTTGGAACATTATGGAATCCGTCGTGAAGAGATGATGGCATTCGGGGATGGAGATAATGACAAAGAGATGATTTCATTTGCACAGATTGGAATCGCGATGCAGGATGCAGCAGCAGATGTCAGACAATGTGCAGATTATGTAACAGCTGCAGTAGAAGAGGATGGTATCATAAAGGCACTTCGGCATTTTCATGTGCTGTAACTGCGGAATATGCATTTTGAAGGAGAATAAGATTATGATTTATTATGTATCTGCTCAGGCAAAGTTATATGGTGACGGAACAAGAGAGAAACCGTTTCGGACAGTGAGCGAAGCTGCCAGAATGGCAAAAGCGGGAGATGAAGTGGTTGTTGCTCCCGGGGTTTACCGTGAATACGTGGATCCTGCACAAGGCGGAACCGATGAGGAACATCGGATCGTATATCGTTCTGAAGTCCCGCGGGCGGCCGTGATCACGGGTGCTGAAGAAATAAAAAACTGGATGCCATATCAGGGCGATACATGGATGGTGCGAATCTCCAATCAAATATTCGGGGACTATAATCCTTATACGACCGTTCTATTTGGTGACTGGTATTTTGCAACGGAAACTCATACCGGAGAAGTATATCTGAACGGAAAGTCTATGTACGAAACAGATACACTGGAACAAGTTCTGCAGCCGGAGTATGACAGGGCGTCCTGGGATCGGAGTTTTACGAAGCATAAATGGTATACGGAACAGGATGGAGACAGTACCGTTATCTATGCGAATTTTCAGGGGGCTGATCCTAATAAAGAAATGGTAGAGATCAATGTTCGCCGCAATTGCTTTTATCCTTCCAAAACCGGAAGAAATTATATTACGGTAACCGGTTTTGTTATGAAGCAGGCAGCGACACAGTGGGCACCTCCGACTGCATATCAGGAAGGTCTGATCGGCCCTCACTGGTCGAAAGGCTGGGTGATCGAGGACTGTGAGATATCTGATTCGAAATGCAGCGGTATCTCGCTTGGCAAATATCTTCAGCCGAATAATAATAACAAATGGTTTACGAGTGGATGGAAAGATGGCACACAGACGGAACGTGACGCAATCTGCCAGGCACAGAATGAGGGATGGACGAAGGAAAAGATCGGTTCACACATTATTCGCCGATGTGAGATCCATGACTGCGGACAGACAGGAATTGTCGGTCATCTGGGTGGTGTATTTTCTACCATTGAAGATAACCACATTCATCATATCAACAATAAGCAGGAGCTTGCCGGAGCGGAGATTGGAGGCATAAAAATGCATGCCGCGATCGATGTTATTTTTCGCAGAAATCATATTCATCACTGTACAAGAGGAATCTGGCTCGACTGGCAGGCGCAGGGAACACGCGTAACGGAAAATCTGTTCCATGATAATACACCGCCTGTTGGAACTGAGATTAACGGCGGTCTGGCGTGGGGTGAAGATTTATTTATTGAAGTTTCTCACGGTCCGACGTTAGTGGATCACAATCTTTTCTTATCGACGGTTGCATGCCGCCTTGCAACGCAGGGATGTGCGTTTGTGCATAATCTGATCGCCGGATCTTTTACGTGCGTCGGGGAAGGAACCTTAAATGGCGGAGAAAAATTCTCAACAGAACGTTATACGCCATATCATGTGCCGCATCGAACGGAAATTGCCGGATTTATGACAATCCTCCATGGAGATATGCGCTTTTATAACAATATCTTTTTAAAGCAGGAGATGAACCGGGAGGATTTGCAGGCCTATATTGACCGGGAACATCGCAGCGATCTGCATTTTGTATGCGGAACAAAGCCGTATGATGATTATCCGACAGAAGAAGCGTGGCTGCATCGTTTTACATTGCATACTCCGCAAAGCGAAGTGGACAAAGACCGCTATTATGATCATCTTCCGATATGGACTGGGGGCAATCTGTATTTTAACGGGGCACAGCCGTGCAACATCGAAAAAGATGCAATCGTCAATACGACAGACCGGATCGTTCTGGAGCTGAAAGCCGACGGAACATTGCATACAAATTTATATCAATATACGAAAGATTATACGGGCGTTCCTGTTTCGACCGATACATTAAAAGAGGCATTTGAACCGGAGCAGAAATTCGAGATGCCGGATGGAACACCGATTATCTTTAAAACGGATTATTAAAAACTGTGGAGCAGAAACAGTGAGAACTTTTCTGCTCTACAAACATTTATTCACATATCTTTCTCATATCAAATGTTCTAATTTAAAAAATCCCACATATATATTTTATTATATAAGAAATTTCCTGCAGGAGGGACAGGCATGGAAAAAAAGGAAGAGATTATGGAAGTGCTTCCGAAAGAGATTTGCAGTTTGTTAGCGAATAACAATGTTGATTTTCAGTTTATGCAGGAAATCCGCATGAGGATTGATCAGCCGCTTCAAATGATGTATCAGGGACAGAAGTGGTTTCTTACAAAAAGTGGAGAACGAAAAAAAACACCGCAAAATGCATTTTATGTATCAGAAAAGATGCTGAAAGAGGCATTAAATTACATGGCAGAATACTCTGTTTACGCTTTTCAGGAGGAAATGAAGCAGGGATTTCTTACCATTCGGGGAGGGCACAGGGTTGGTATTGCAGGAAAGGTCATCGTGGACAAAAGCAATGTGATCGGCATGAAATATCTGTCCAGTATCAATATTCGAATTGCACATGAGCGAAGAGGATGTGCCGATCAGGTACTGCCGTATCTGTTTCAGAGGATGGAGCTTTTGCATACGTTAATCTTATCTCCGCCCGGATGCGGCAAGACGACGCTGCTTCGGGATTTGATACGAAAATTGTCAAATGGAGGATATACGATAGGAGTTGTCGATGAGAGAAGTGAAATCGGTGCGTGTTATAAAGGGATTCCGCAAAATGATGTGGGTATTCAGACGGATATTATGGATGCATGTCCGAAGACAGAGGGGATTTTGATGTTGATCCGCTCTATGGCACCGCAGATTGTCGCAGTGGATGAGATCGGAGGACGGAAAGATATGGAGATGCTGCAATACGGCATGAATTGTGGATGTATCTTTCTTGCAACGATGCATGGCAAAACAATGGAAGAGGTGAAGCAGAAGACGGATCATTTTATGTTCCAGAGATATATTATTTTAGAATCCATAGGAAAAATAAAAGGAATCTATGATGGAAAAGGAGAAAAAATATGCGGTATATTGGAATTGTGAGTGTGTTTTTATTGTGTGCGGCTGCAGGAATTTATGTTGGACAAGCGGGAAAAAAGAAAATACTGTTTTATGTTGAATTTAAGAGAATACTGACATTGATAAAAGGGGAGATACGTTATGGAATTACGCCGATCGGTGAGGCGTGCAGCCATATATCGGAAAAGACAACAGGAGTGTTTCGGGAATTTCTTTCAGAAATTGCATCGCAGATCAGAAAGAAGTCAAAACAGTCATTTCCTGAGATATGGAAGCAGACGATGGAACACACATTGCCAAAGTGTTATTTTTCGGAAAATGAATGGGAACAGCTGAAACAGATTGGTGCTTCGTTAGGATACATGGACGTTGAGATGCAGTTAAAAAGTCTGGATCTGATGTTGGAGCAGGTAGAGCGCAGCCTGGCGGAAGCACGCATGAAACAGGAAAAAGATGGGAAAATATATCAGACGCTCGGTGTCGGAATCGGTCTGATGCTGGTGATCGTACTGATTTAGGAGGAACGGCTTGAGTATAGAGCTTATATTTAAGATAGCGGCAGTTGGGATTATTGTATCGATTGTCATGCAGGTATTGAAACATGCAGGGAGGGAGGAACAGGCATTTTTGGTAAGCCTGGTCGGACTTTTGCTCGTGCTTTCATGGATCATTCCTTATATATATGATTTATTTGACAGCATAGAAAAGCTGTTTTCGGTGGTGTAAAGTATGATGAAAATTGTTTTGACCGGTATCATTGCGGCAATATTGATCCTGGTCATAAAGGAACAGCAAAAAGGTATTTCAGCAGTTATATTATTAGCCGGAAGTCTTGCCATTTTTTTATTTTGTGTTGGATATTTGGAGGATATCTTAGAATTTATCGATGATGTCAATCAAATGGTAAGCATTGACCGTATCTATATAAAAATATTGCTTAAGATCGTAGGAATTGCTTATGTGTGCCAGTTTGCGGGAGACATCTGCAGGGATCTGGGAAGTCAGGCATTGGGGAGGCAGATTGAATCAGCAGGCAAACTTGCGGTGTTAATTGTCGGTATCCCGGTGATCCGGGGGCTGCTTGATACGATGAAAGAGCTGTTGTCTTTATGAAAAAACTATTGTTGCTCTTTGTGTTGTTTATTATGTATACAAGGCCGGTATTCGCGGAAAATGCAGTTGATTATCGGGAAATTGAAAAAGCAGTGCAGCAGCAGACCGGGGAGAAACTGTCAATCGAAGAACTGACGGAAGCGTTTCAAAATGGCGAAATGCTCCATGTAATCGGGAATATGCTGACGAAGAAGGTAAAACAGGTATTTGCGGATGAAATGGAATTGAGGGAATTGTTTCTTCAGATGATGTTTGTCGGATTCATGATTGCAATTTTCCAGAATATTTCAAAATCGTTTTTGGAACAGTACATAGGGACAACCGGATTTTATATCGTGTATATGATATTGAGCGGTATTATGATCCGTCAGTTTTTGATTACTTATGAATTCGCAAAGGAAAGTCTGGATCAGATTTTGACATTTATGAAAATACTGATTCCTACATACAGTATGATTTTATTAAGTGTAACGGGGATTACGACATCGCTTTCCTCGTATGAACTGTTTTTTGCGCTGATTACTGCGGTGCAGTGGGGAATCCTATCTGTGATCTTACCTGCAGTTAAGATTGGATTTATTCTGAAATTGATGAATTTCCTGGCAAATGAAGATTTATTTTCCGGTTTGATCGATGTATTGGAAAGCCTGATCCGTCTGCTGCTGAAAGGAGCGATTATGATCGTGTTGTTGTTTAATATTTTTCAATCGATGCTGCTTCCGGCGATTGATTCCGTAAAGAGCGGCCTGATTCAAAAGGGATTGGGAGTTTTGCCGGGAATCGGACAGGTCTTTGGGATGATCGCGAATACTGCAATCGGTTCCGGAATTATTCTGAAAAATGCAATCGGAGTATTGGGGATGGTCGTGATCTGCCTGATCGTGTTCGTCCCTTCCCTGAAAATATTCATTTATGCAGAAAGTTTTCAGATTGCCGGTGCGGTCTTGCAGCCGGTTACAGAAAAATACGTCTATGAAATGTTTAAGAGCGTGTCTGAAAGCGGAAAGCTGCTGCTGCAGGCAGTATTGACGGCAGCGGTACTGTTTTTGCTGACGATTGCAATGATTTCTGTAACAACAAATATCAATTATTATGTGGGGTGACCGATGCGGGTGATACAGGTCTGCTTATGTTTTTTTATTGTATACACACTTTTAAAGGAATTGCTGCCATCCGGGCCTTTTCGAAAATATATGAAATTTATGGGTGGATTGATTTTTCTGTTGTTGTTTTTTCAGAATTTATTTCAAATGGAAGAGAAACTGCCTGTATTGTACAAAAATTATTACCGCAGGGCACAGGCAGATCTTCAGGACGATTATGGAAAGAAGCTGCTGTATGAGGAATATGAAGAACAGATGGAAGTACAGATTGCAGAATTATTGGAACGAAACGGATATGAAGCGGAAAAAGTATCGGTACGGTTAGAGGAGCAGGAAATAACATCTATTTTCATTCGGTTGGAGCATGCGGATCCATATGACGAGATTCGGATAAAAAATAAATTACAGGAAGTCTATTCTTTGGAAGAATCTCATATAAATATAAAATCATAGGTGAATATTTATGAAACATTTTATGAAACAGATTGGGATAAAAAAGGCTTTGATTTTGTGTGCGGCAGGAGTGTGCCTGATCGTTTTGAGCCTTCCACAGTCAGAAATAAAAAAGGAGGGAAGTACAGAGAGTACGACGGAAGCAGCCAATGAGCAGCAGGAAGTAAAAGCGTTAGAGAAACGGCTGGTGGAAACACTGTCGACGGTGGATGGTGTGGGAAAGGTGAAAGTGATGATTACATTAAAATCGTCAAAAGAATCTGTGTTGAACAAAGATATGCCTTATGAAGAGGACGAAGAAACGGATGGCGAGAGTACAAGTAAGTCTGTCAATCGCGATGAAGAAACCGTATTGATTGAAAAGGACGGAGAAAATATACCATATGTGATCAAAGAACTGGAACCGGAGATTGAGGGCGTTGTCGTGATCGCCCAGGGAGGTTCCAATGCTTCTGTACAAAAAGATATTACAGAGGCAGTGACTGCATTATTTGACGTTTCAGTGAATAAAATCAAAGTATTGAAAATGGAGGATGGTTCATGAAAATTTTCAAAAAGTGGAAACCGAAAAAGCAGATGATGGTTGCAATGCTCGCAATGTTAATTGCAGCAGCAGGCTACATCAATTATTCCGGATTTGAATTTGATACAAAAGAAACATCCGGTACAGAAGTAAGCAGTGAAACAGCAAAAGCGGATGATGATGATACGCCGGTTGGAGAGGCGGTTCTGACATCGGCAGAAGTAGCGAATTATGTTGCTCAGGCCAAGCTGACAAGAGAGCAGACACATGAAAAGGCAAAAGATAATCTGGAAGAGATGATTTCGAATACCTCTTTAAATGAGGCACAGCAACAGGAAGCTGCGAAAAAATTAACGGTGCTCAGTGAAAATCTGGAAAAAGAAGTGGCAGCAGAGGAACTTCTCGGTTCTAAGGGATTTTTGAACAGCATCGTAAGTATCAGCGATGAAAGCACGGATGTGATGATTCAAAAAAAGGAAATTTCGAAAGTGGAAAAAGCACAAATTGAAGATATTGTTACGAGAAAAACAGGGTGTGCGGTGAACAACATCGTCATTACAACAATACAAACAGATGATTAAAACTCTTTGCAAAAGATAACATGTTTGGTATAATATACATAAGTTTATGCATAAAATACTAGGAGGCAAATCTATGGAATACAAGAATGGATATAATGTGAATAAAAACAGCACGATCGGAGCAATTAAGATTGCAGATGAAGTAATCATGGGAATTGCGGCGATCACCGCAAAAGAAGTTAAGGGAGTTGCACGGTTGAGCGGCAACAATATCTATAAAAAGATCAAAGGCGTAAAGGTTGCGGTAGATGAAACGGTAAAGGTTGAACTGACCATGGAATTGGATTATGGTGTAAGCATTCCGGCTGTTTCTGAAAAAGTGCAGGATAAAGTAAAGACAGCGATTGAAAATATGACCGGATTAGAGGTATCGGAAGTAAATGTCCGTATAGCTGGTGTTGCGATTGACGAAGAATAGATAGAAGCGGGACTGGTAACAGCCCCGTTCCTTTATGCAGGGAAGAATAGATTGAAGGAATGGATAAATGATGAAAAGAAGTGAGATGCGCGAACATATTTTTCGCATTATTTTTCAGATGGAGTTTTCGGAGCAGGAGGAAAGAACCGAAAAGATTAACTTTTATCTGGAAAGCCTGAAAGATATTTCGAATAGAGAATTTACATATATTAGAAAAAAAACGGAAGACATTTTTACACAGATTGAACAGATTGATGAGATTATTGCATCCATCTCGTCCGGCTGGAAGTTAAACCGGCTTGGCAAGGCAGAACTTGCGATATTGCGACTTGCCGTATATGAGATAAAGTATGACAAGGATATTCCGGAGAAGGTTGCGATCAACGAGGCAATTGAACTTGCAAAACGCTATGGAAGCGAGCAGTCTCCAAAGTTTATAAATGGCGTACTTGCAAAGATTGCAGATGAATAATGTGAAAAATGAACAGAGTATATTCAGTGACACAGATCAATGCATATATCCGCAGAATGTTCAGCAATGATTATGCATTGAATCATATATATATCAAAGGTGAGGTATCAAATTGTAAGTACCATTCATCCGGGCATATTTACTTTTCCATAAAAGATGCGAAAAGTACGCTCTCCTGCATCATGTTTGCGAGTGCGAGAAGAGAAGGTTTGAGATTTCATATGCAGGATGGACAGACCGTTGTTGTCGGCGGCAATATTAATATATTCGAAAGAGATGGCACGTATCAGCTCTATGCATCAGAGATTATTCTGGATGGAATCGGTGCACTTTATGAAGAATATGAGCGTCTGAAGATGATGCTGTACGAAGAGGGAATCTTTGATCATGAGATCAAAAAACCAATTCCAAAGAATCCTAAGACGGTCGGTATTGTTACGGCGAAGACGGGTGCGGCGATTCGGGATATTGTGAGTATCGCAAAACGCAGGAATCCATATGTCCAGTTAATCTTATATCCGGCTAAAGTGCAGGGGGAAGGAGCAGGTGCTTCGGTTGCACGCGGAATCCGTATCCTGGACGAGATGGATGTCGATACGATCATCATTGGACGAGGCGGAGGTTCTATCGAAGATCTTTGGGCATTCAATGAAGAGATTGTCGCAAGAGCGATCTATGCAGCGAAAACGCCGATCGTATCTGGAACCGGACATGAGACGGATACAACGATTGCTGACTATGCGGCAGATCTGCGGGCGGCAACGCCTTCTGCAGCATGTGAACTTGTTGTTCCGAATATCCGTGATCTGATCAATGAGATTCAGGGGTATGATGGACAGTTAAAGCAGCAGATGAATCGGATATTGACTGACTGTCAACATCGCCTGAAACACTATCGGGATCAGATTGATCTTCTCAGCCCGAAGAATCAGATCCGGCAGCAGAAGATGCAGTTGGAACAATTGAATCTGCAGCTGGAACATGCGATTATACATAAACAGGAACAATACCGACATCAGCTGCAGCTTTATATAGAAAAGCTTCAGCGATTGTCACCATTGGCTAAATTAACAGGAGGATACGGGTATATCACGAATGAAGAAGGAACGCCGGTATCCGGTATTTCACAAGTGCAGGTGGGAGAGATGCTGAGGATTACATTTTCGGATGGACAGGTGGAAGCATGCACAAAGGATATTAAGAAAACACGGATCGGTGAAAGGAGCAGCCATGCCTAGAAAGAAATTTACGGTTGAACAGGCCTTTGAGGAATTGGATGTGATCGTGGAAGAGCTGGAGAAGGAAGATACATCCATTGAGGATGCATTAAAGTTATATACAAAAGGCGTAAAGTTAGTACAAAAATGCCAGGACAGCCTGGATACCATAGAAAAAGAATTAATTATCCTGGATGAGAAGGGGGAATCATTATGACAATGAGAGAAGAAGTAGCAGCAAGAGCAAAAGCAATTGACGAGATTATCATGCCAATGATGCCTGATATTGTCGGACCTCAGAAGACGATTTATGAAGTCATGGAATATACGATGTCAGCAGGTGGCAAAAGAATCCGACCGATGCTGATGCAGGAAACTTATAAGATGTTTGGCGGTACGTCAAAGGTCGTAGAGCCGTTTATGGCTGCGATCGAGATGATTCATACGTATTCGCTGATGCATGATGATCTGCCATGTATGGATAATGACGACTATCGTCGTGGAAAGAAGACGGCACATGTTGTGTATGGAGAAGCAATGGCACTGCTTGCCGGTGATGCACTGTTGAATTACGCATTTGAGACCGCTTCGAATGCATTTGATTATACGGATCATCTTGCGGATGCGGCAAGAGCAATGAAAATTTTGGGTCAGAAAGCCGGAGTTTTTGGCATGATCGGCGGACAGGTTGTTGATGTTGAGATGGAAGGTAAAGCATTGACGATGGAAGAAGTCGAATTCATTCACAGGAAGAAAACTTCCTCTTTGATTGAAGCATCGATGATGATCGGAGCTGCACTTGCAGGAGCCGGAAAAGGCGAAGTACAGATGATGAAGCGGATCAGCCGGAAGATCGGTGTTGCTTTCCAGATTCAGGATGATATTTTAGATGTGATCGGGAATGAAGAAGAGCTGGGTAAACCGGTTGGAAGTGATGAAAAGAACGAAAAGACAACTTATGTTTCCCTGGTTGGAGTGGAGAAAGCGCAGGCGGAAGTGAAAAAGCTGTGCGAAGAAGCAAAACAGCAGTTAGAATTGTTTATCGGCGAAGATGATTTTATTATGGATCTGATCACATATTTAATTGACAGAAAAAATTAAAAACAACACATGGCGATGTCATTGAATGGCATCGTCATGTGCTGTTTCATCAGGTTGTTTACAGGAAGGAAAGAGATGAAAGAGCGTTTAGATGTTATGCTTGTCAAACGTGGATTAGCGGATTCCAGAGAAAAGGCAAAGGCAATTATCATGTCCGGGATCGTCTATGTTGACGGGCAGAAGGAAGATAAAGCAGGAACGACATTTTCGGATACTGTTAAAGTAGAAGTGAGAGGCAAGACTCTGCGGTACGTAAGCCGTGGCGGATTAAAGCTGGAAAAAGCGATGGATCAGTTCGGAATTGTATTGGATGGAAAAGTCTGCATGGACTGCGGGGCATCTACCGGCGGTTTTACGGATTGTATGCTGCAAAATGGTGCGGTAAAAGTATATTCCGTGGATGTGGGACACGGTCAGCTTGCATGGAAGTTACGCAATGACAAACGTGTGGTATGCATGGAAAAAACGAATATGAGGTATGTAACGAAGGAGGATATTGATGAACCGGCAGAGTTCGTGTCAATCGACGTTTCTTTTATCTCATTGAAAAAAATTCTGCCGGCAGTGCGGCGGATCTTAACAGATGGGGGTGAGGTGGTCGCATTGATCAAGCCTCAGTTTGAAGCCGGAAGAGAGAAAGTCGGGAAAAAGGGTGTTGTCCGCGATAAAAAAGTACACGAAGAGGTGATCGATATGATCACACAATTTGCAGTGGATCAAAGTTTCCGGCTGCTGCACCTGGATTATTCTCCGATTAAAGGACCGGAAGGAAATATTGAATACTTATTACATATGAGAAAGTTAGAAGATGGGGTATCTGAGAAAGAATATGATCTGCATATCCATCAGGTAGTTGAAGATTCTCATAAGTCATTGTAGAAAGAGAGAGACTTAGGAGTGAAACATTTTTTAATTGCGACGAATCCGGATAAGGATATTGATTTAAAACTGACAACGAGAATACAGACCTATTTCAGGCAGCATGGTGCAGATGCTTATGTCGTTCCGGATATCTATCGAACGGGAATTGAAAAGGAGAAGATTCCGGATTACATTGAATGTGCGATCACACTTGGAGGGGATGGAACGATCCTGCAGATGTCAAGAGGACTTCGGGGATTAGACATTCCGGTCATTGGCGTTAATTTGGGAAATTTAGGGTTTTTAGCAGAGATTGAAGCGTCTGAATTGCAGCTGATGTTAGATGGTCTGTTAAACGATGAATATAGAATAGAAAACAGAATGATGCTGCAGGGGCAGGTCATTCATGATAACAGGATTATTGGCGATGAATTTGCACTGAATGATATCGTTATCGGCCGAAGCGGTTTTTCCCGTATTATTTCATTTAAGGTTTATGTAAATGGACAGCTGCTCGATAATTATCACGCAGACGGGATTATTATCGCTACACCGACCGGATCGACCGGTTATAATCTGTCTGCAGGCGGTCCGATCATTAATCCGATCAGTCAGATGATTGTCATTACGCCAATCTGCGCTCATGCGATGCAGTCGAAGAGTATAATTCTGGATAAAGATGATAAAATATCGATTCAGATCCAGAGAGTCCGTAAGACGCAGCTGGAAGAAGCAATTGCGACGTTTGATGGACATAAAGGAATTCAGCTTAGTTATGGTGATGCTGTAAATATTGAAATGGCGCCGCAGTTTACAAAATTTATTAAGGTTACAAATCACAATTTTTATGATATACTAAAGAAAAAATTGTAAATAACTGGAGAATTAGGAGGCGTGTAAGTGAAAGCAAAACGTCAGGAAAAGATTATAGAGATTATTAAAAAGTATGATATTGAGACACAGGATGAATTGACAGAGAAGCTGATCGAAGCCGGATTTCATACGACTCAGGCTACGATTTCGCGGGACATCCGGGAGATGAAACTGACCAAGCTGACATTTCCGGATGGAAAGCAGAAGTACATTGCTCTTGAGAATCACGGTGCCGCATCGACGGACAAGTATAAGCGGGTATTGAAAGATGCAATTATCAGCATTGCAGTTTCTGAGAATGTCCTTGTGATACGGACGGTTCCGGGGATGGCGATGGCATGTGGAGCGGCACTGGATCATCTGCAGCTGGATTCTGTACTTGGATGTATTGCAGGGGATGACACGATTATGTGTATTGCCGTGAGTAAAGATGCCGCCCCGAGGGCAAAAGAAGAAATCATTAGTATGAGTAGAATAGGAAGATAGAAATGTTATTAAATCTACATGTAAAAAATCTTGCACTGATTGATGAAATTGAAGTAGAATTTGGCGATCATTTGAATATTCTGACAGGAGAGACCGGAGCCGGAAAGTCGATCCTGCTTGGTTCGATGAATGCAGCTCTGGGCAATAAGATATCGAAAGATATGATTCGTCCGGGTGCAGATCATGCTTATGTTGAACTTCTGTTTCATACGGAAAGAGAAGAGATATTAAAAAAACTTTCCGATATGGATATTCCGGTTGAGGAAGGGGAGATACTTGTATCACGCAAGATCATGAACCGGCGGAATCTGTGCAAAGTCAATGACCGGACGGTTACCGTATCGAAATTAAAAGAGATTTCCGGTTTATTGATCGATATTCACAGTCAGCACGAACATCAGTCTCTGTTGCACAGACAAAATCATCTGAAGATTTTAGATGAATTTTCAAAGAAAGAATCCGAAGGTATCCGCATTCAGGTACAGAATCATTATCAGGAGTATTCAAAACTGCAAAGACAGTTAGAAGAGGAATACAGCGATCAGGAGAAGATGAAAAGGGAACTGGATTTTCTTTCTTATCAGATCGAAGAAATTCAATCTGCGAATCTGATCCCGGGAGAAGATGACGAACTGGAGCATCGATATCGGAAGATGGTCAATGGCAGGAAGATTATGGAGAATCTGGCTGCCGTCTACCAGATTACCGGATATGATGACTCGATGTCGGCAGGAAGTCAGATTGGCAATGCCCTGCATGACCTGGTCAGTGCGGAACAATATGATGAGGATCTGGCCTCGATCCGTGAACAGCTCGAGGCGGTTGACAGTATTATGAATGACTTTAATCGTGATTTATCGGCTTATATTTCAGAGATGGAATTTGACGAACAGGAGTTCTACGAAACGGAACAGCGGCTGGATCTGATCAATTCATTAAAAAGTAAATATGGAACGACGATAGAAGCGATGGAGCAACGTCTGGCGGAAATGGAACAACGGCGGGATCATATCCTGAATTTTGAGGAGAATCGTGCAGAACTTCTGGAAAAATTGGAAAACGTGAAAATGATTTTACGAAATGAATGCAGGAATCTGACCCAAATCCGAAAAAAATATGCAAAAAAACTTTCGGCACAGATGACGGAAGCTTTAAAAGAGCTGAACTTCTTAGATGTGCAGTTTGAGATGCAATTTCAGGAACTGGAAAAGTTTACTGCAAATGGTCTGGACGAAGCGATATTTCTGATCTCAACGAATCCGGGACTGCCGATGCGTCCGCTCAATGAAGTCGCTTCCGGAGGAGAATTATCCAGGATCATGCTCGCGATCAAATCCGTACTCGCTGATGTCGATCAGGTTGATACGCTGATCTTTGATGAGATTGATAGCGGTATCAGCGGACGTACCGCACAAAAAGTATCTGAAAAGATGGCTGTCATCTCTGATTCGCATCAGGTCATTGCAATCACGCACCTGCCACAGATCGCAGCAATGGCGGATAATCATTATCTGATCGAAAAGCAGGTTGACGGCACGATCACAAGGACAGTGATGAATCCGCTGACGCATGAACAGTCCGTTCAGGAACTTGCGAGAATGCTTGGAGGTGTCGAAGTGACAGATGCCGTTATCGAAAGTGCACGTGAGATGAAAGAACTGGCAGAACAGACCAAAGGGTATTGAGGTGATGGATATGGAGCATAATATTTATGACCTGACAAGCGATTCGGCAAAAGCATATTTTTATTGTGAAGCAAGCCGTCCATATACTCGAAAAAGGAGATGGTTTCATTTTATATGCATTTTCCTGCTTTTTGCAGGCGGCATGTGTGAATCATATTTCATATTAAAGTATGAACATTCGGAATACTTTTTACTGCATCTGTGCATTTATGGCATATGGATTTTTTGCCTGCAGCTGCTGTTGTTTGGACATATTTCGGATCAGATCCGAAAGAAAGGCGACATACAGGCTGCACATGATTATAATTATGATTATTATGTGCATTCGAAGATCAAAAAGAAGCATGCGTATTTGCTTGTGATGGCAGAAAATCAGCTGCGATTGGGACAATCCCCGATGGCAGATCATGCATTGCAGATGATCAACAGAGGTGATCTGAACAAGGAAGAGATGTATCGATATTATCTGCTTTCAGCGATTGCTGCGAAAGGATCGGGTGAGCGTGAAAAGCAGGAAAAATATATCGAATTCTGTAATATGGTACAATCTTCTTCCATACTTTTATCTCCGGATATGACGGTGGAAGAACTTATGGAAAAACTCGGCACGAGACAAAAGGCTCATCAAGCCAGGTCTCGTATGCGAAAAGCCTTCCTCATAATAACATGGCTGACTGTGTTTGCTTTTTATTTTTTGCTGGAAGCTGCATTGCCTGAGACGATAGAATACCGCAGATGGTTTCATATCGGAGGGCATCTGACGTTTTGGATCACTGCAGTCCTGCTTTTTTATTGGTTTCTGATGAATATTTGTCGATTTAATCGAAAAAGGATTGATTCCGGAGTCTTGAGAGGCCTGTTTCTGGTCTGCTGTATTCTCATGGGCTTTTTATCAACAATAACTGCCGGTGCCTTTACATTGGGAGATCTGTTAAACGAAAAAGAAGAACAGGATAATGGTGACGGAACATTGACCGTTACTGCATATGCAGGTTATCATGATTCCTATTCTTATTTGTACCGGAAGAATGGAATCTTCCTGCGGGAATATATCGGATTAACGGATGTCGGTGACATTGCACAGCCGTATAATCGTTCATCGGTTCCGGCATCTACGGAATCTGAAGATGAGGGCACGGATGCTTCTGCGACAGAGTCATCATCCGAAAATGATATTTTGCAAGACGAGAAACTGCTTTCGGAAGTGTATCGTGCGATTTACGAAGAGACCGGAAATGATCTTTCTTATGAACTGCAATATTCAGCAAAGGGCGTCTTATATTTGAGTACGGATACGAAGGAAACAGATGCAGGAACAGTCAGCTGGCGGATTGTATATGACCGGGAATCGGAGAACGGAGCCTGTAGTGAATTTGTCTATTATAAAGATACGGACAGCAACGGATCTGTTAATACGGAAATTCTAAATTTTTATGCATATGTACATAAGGACAAACGGATCATCGCCGCCAATAAAACAAATTGGGGAAGCGGCGGTGATCAGGCATATCGGGATGCCACCGGAGAGTAGGATAATGTCCTATTTGGATAAAATTAACAAACTGTGAAAAAATATACTGATTAAAAAAAAGCCATTTTCATATACTAGGTGAGGATAGATGAATGTAATCATCTATCCTCATTTTATATGAGGGAGCAAAAACGATGAAAGGAACAAAAATATACAGGATCGGTTTGGCTGTTTTGATCACTGTTACGTTATTGACAGCTTCCGGTGTTTATTACGGTGTCTGCAGACAGAGCATTCCGGATACGATACAGTTGGTTATCGGCAATGAATCAGAATTTGATTATAAAATCCCTGCCATTGGAGTTATTTCTGATGAATCAGAAGAAATTGATACGGTTGATCTGAAAACAAGATTTGCCCTGAAATCTGCTCAGAGCGGGAATTATACGATGAAGACAAAGCTGTTCGGATTCGTAAAATTAAAAGAAGTGGCAATCGAAGCTTTAGAGCGCAAAACTGCAGTACCATCCGGGAAAATAACCGGAATATATATTGAAACGAATGGATTGTTCGTGATTGATACTGCGGAGATTTCTACAAAAGAAGGAACGAAAACACCATCAAAAGGGAAACTAAATAGCGGGGATTATATCACAAAGCTGGATGGAACAGCGGTTGATTCTAAGATGGATTTCCTGGAGAGAATTAATGCATCGAAAGGGAAAGCGGTTGTTCTGACTGTCATCCGGGACGGTTCCTCGAAAAAGGTCAGGATAAAACCTGCAGCGGATGAAGAGGACGGACAGTATAAAATTGGTGCTTACATCCGCAACAATACGCAGGGAATCGGAACAATCACTTACACACAGGGACAGGACTTTGCCGCGTTGGGACATGGAATCAGTGACATTGATCTCGGCAGTCTGCTGTCAATCCGCGGCGGTGAGATCTATCAGGCGGAGATTACGAATATCAAAAAGGGTTCGGCAGGCAGCCCGGGAGAAATCGTTGGTATGATCGACTATAAAGAAGAAAATCTGAAAGGCAGTATTAGGAAGAACACAGAGAATGGCATCTTCGGTACTTTTTTTCAGGAACAGAAGGCGGAAAAGGCGATGCCGATTGCTCTGAAGCAGGAAGTAAAAGAAGGAAATGCAAAGATTGTTTCTTATGTTAGCGGAGAAAAAGCGGAATATGATATTAAAATTACGAAAGTGGACAAAGGAAATCATGAAAAGTTAAAAGGAATGTCAATCAAGGTGACCGATCGGAAATTAAAAAAATTGACGAATGGGATTGTTCAGGGTATGAGTGGAAGTCCGATCATACAAGATGGCAAACTGGTTGGTGCAGTGACGCATGTTTTTGTCAGTGACCCGACAAAAGGCTATGGGATTTTTGCGGAAACAATGGCAGAAGAAGGAGAAAAGTAAAAAAATTCCATTATAAACTGAATATAAATTTGTATTCTGTCCGGAAATGTTTTAAAATAAAACTATTATAAACAGACAGGAGCAAGGAAGATGAAGACAGGACTGGTATTAGAAGGCGGAGCCATGCGCGGTATTTATACGGCAGGGGTATTGGATGCATTTATGGAAGAAGATATTCATTTTGACGGAGTAATCGGCGTGTCAGCCGGAGCAATCCATGGAGCCAGCTATGTGGCAGAACAGAAAGGGCGAAATATCAGATATTATAAGAAGTATTGTGCGGATAAACGCTTTATGAGCTTTTATAATCTGTTAACGACCGGAGATCTTGTAAATGAACAATTCTGTTATCATGAGCTTCCGGATATGCTGGATCCATTTGATTATGATGTTCTCGATCAATCTAAGACGGAATTTTATGTGACATGTACGAATCTGGAAACCGGGAAAGCAGAATATCTCCACATGAAAGATTCGAGAAAAGAGATTGATCTGCTTCGTGCATCTGCATCGATGCCTTATGTAACGAAAATCATAGATTATGATGGGAAAAAGCTGCTGGACGGCGGCTGTGCAGACAGCATTCCGGTAAAAGCATTTGCAAAGATGGGATTTAACAGACCGGTTGTCGTATTAACACGGGATAAGGACTATGTGAAAAAAGCGTCCAATTCGCATTTTGCAAAATTGTTTTACCGGAAGTATCCTGCATTTGTGAGAGAACTCCAACGTCGCCATATAAAGTATAACCGGACAAGAGAATGGATTGAAAAATGGGAGCGAGAGGGTAAAATCTTTGTGATCCGTCCGAGCAGGGTATTGGATATCGGAAGGATGGAGAAAAATCCGGATGAATTACAAAGAATTTATGACATTGGTTTTCAGGATGCGAGAAAATGCATGGATGAATTAAAAGAATTTCTTTTTATCCGGGAATGATGGGTTCTTTATGAAAAAACAGTTGACGAATCACATAATTTGTCATATTATCTTAGTAGGAATTAGCACTCGAATTAGATGAGTGCTAACAAAAGGAGGAGGATTTATGATATCAATTCCAATTTATGATATGACAATTTTACCAGGTGTAACGTTTTATTTTAAAAAAGACTTATTTGATCATAGAGATATTCCGGCTTTGATGGAGAAAGAAGACATTTTGTTCCTCTTGATGAAGAATCCAAAGCAAAGGGAAGAACTTGGGCCGAAAGACTTTTATCCTTATGGTATTTCTGCCGTCATCGAGCAGATCGATCAGGAAGAGAATTTTCGGATTTTTGCGAAAGAAAGAGTTCGGATTACGGATGTGGAGATCCGTGACAGTGAAATTATAGCAGAAGCGGTTATTGATGAAGGAGAAAAGGATCTTTCAGATGCAGATCAGACGATTCGGTTTGAAAAGATCAAGAATGATCTGTTAAAGTTTGTTCAGGGTTTTCAATGGGGAATCTGGGCAAGAAGCTTCATTTTGCATTGGAAGAATATCAATGAAATGTTTTGCGGACTTTCCGGATATCTGGCTTTAAGCTGGGAAGAGAAGTACGCGATTCTGGCATCCAAAACCTGTTCGGAACGATTTGAGCTGATCGAACATGCCGTTTATGAATTTATGGAGATATCAAAAGTCCATGAAGAAGCAGAGACAGCACAAAAAGAAGGCAACGAACGGATCTATCGGGAAGCGGCGATCAAAAAGCAGATTGAATTTTTGCAGAATCAGCTGGATGAGATGCATCCGGAGAACATATCGGATGTCAGACAGTTTGAAAAGCTGATTGCGGAATCCGGTATGAATGAAGAAGCACGAAAAGAAGCGGATAAGGTTTTGAACCGCATGAAGCAGGAAGGAAAAGATGGTCATGAATATGGTATGTTGTATGATTATCTTGACTTTATGACAAAACTTGCATGGAAAGAAAAGGAGGAACTTCCGGAGATTGATCTTCAGAAAGCGGAAGAGATTCTGGAAGAAGATCATTACGGTCTGAAGAAGGTAAAAGAAAGAATTATCCAACAGCTGGCGGTCATGGCTTTGAATCAGAATCAGTCAGGTTCCATATTGCTGTTTACAGGACCTCCCGGAACCGGAAAGACGAGTATCGGACAGAGTATCGCAAAAGCATTAGGAAGAGAATATGTTCGAATCAGTCTGGGAGGTGTTCGTGATGAAGCAGAAATCCGCGGACACAGAAGAACGTATGTCGGTGCTATGCCGGGAAGAATTATGGAAGGCATGAAACGGTGCGGTACGGTGAATCCGGTTATGGTACTCGACGAGGTTGACAAATTGACGAAAGAATACAGCGGAGATCCGGCAAGCGCATTGTTGGAGGTATTGGATCCGGAACAGAATTCTACTTTTACAGATCACTATATGAATGTTCCGTATGATCTCTCCAAAGTTCTGTTCATCTGTACGGCCAATACGGTAGATACGATACCGGAGCCGTTACTCAATCGTATGGAAGTCATTGCGTTTAACAGTTATACAGCTTCGGAAAAATATCAGATTGCAAAAAAACATCTGCTTCCGAAAGCAATGAAAGAAATGGGAATCAAATCCCGTAATTTGAAAGTAACAGATGATGCTCTGAGAAAGATCATCTCGGATTATACAGCAGAAGCGGGCGTACGGGGCTTGAAAAAGCAGATTGATCACCTGTGCCGTTATGCGGCGGTTAAGTTGGTAAAAGGAGAGCAAAAGAGCATTACGGTCAGTGATCGTCGCCTAAAAGAATTTTTGGGAAGAAAGGTCATGCGTCATGAACACAAGCTGGAAGAAAAGCAGCCGGGAGTCGTAACAGGGCTTGCATGGACGCAGGCCGGTGGTGAGATATTATTTATTGAAACGGCTCTTACAAATGGAAGCGGGAAAGTTCAGATTACCGGACAGCTTGGCGATGTAATGAAAGAATCGGTACAGATCGCACTTACGATCGTGAAGAGATTATATCCGGAGGAAGCCAAAGTACTAAAAGAACAGGATCTTCATATCCATGTTCCTGCGGGTGCGGTACCGAAGGATGGTCCATCAGCAGGAATCACGCTTGTTACGGCATTGAGTTCACTTCTTACCGGAAAAGCGGTTGAACCGGAATATGCGATGACGGGCGAAATCTCACTTCGGGAACAGGTGATGCCGATCGGCGGACTTCCGGAAAAGTTATTGGCAGCACAGAGAGCCGGTATCACGACGGTATTTATTCCGTTTGACAATCAGGAAGATCTGGAGGAGGTTCCGGAAGAAGTAAAAGAAAAATTAAAAATCATACCGGTAAAAAAAGTTCAGGATGTACTGTCGATTGTTCTGTCCTAAAAGGAAATGCAGAAATAAGCATTTTTTCATTTTAACAGAAGCAAGAAGCTGTATGAACGATAGAATTGTTATGAAAGTCAGATGAAAATCTTACGATCAAAGTTCTACTTGTCCATACAGCTTTCTTTTGGATGGATTTATAACTTTTGAGCCGTTTTGGCAGAACATGCTTCCTGTTTTACCGTTTGCAGATCAGCACCGCCGAGTGAAGCGAGCGATGCGGCAATTGCTCCTTCTGCAATCGGACAGTCTGCCATAATGACATCATCATATCCCAAATCTTCCAAAACCATTTCCGTTGTCATAACGGCACTTCCCATGTCCATAAGAACTAAGACGCCATCATCATGATGAACGCTTTCAATTGCCATCATAATCTTCTCATAGCTGGTTCCGTAACTGCCATCGTCCATTCCACCTGCAGATGCGATTGAACATCCATCTGCCATGATCTTCGTAACATCTACAACACCATCCGCCAGCTTTTCACTGTGTGATACGATTACAATTCCTACCATAAGCTTCCTCCCTGCAAAAATAAATCGAATTCTCTCAGATTATAACGATTCGCTGATCGTCTCAAGAATGTCGCTAAAAGAAGTTGCACCCGGATCCTGATGACCGATGCTGCGTTCTCCAACGTAGCTGGCACGTCCTTTGGTAGCGATAATCGTCTTTGTGTATTCAACGCCTTCCCATGCGGCACCGACGCCAATTTCTAATACCATTGCGGCAGGTGCGTTGCTTTCATAGGAAACTTTCATAGCATCAAGTGCAGGGATCATAGCATCGAGCATCGTCTTCTCGCCCTGTGTTGCCTTTCCGCGCATCTTAACCCCTTCGATCGCAACATCGAGGCAGTTTAAGAAATCTCCCATATCCATCTCATTTTTGCCTGCCATTGCCATGCCTGCTTTCATAAAAGCTGTTCCATATAACGGACCGGAAGAACCGCCCACGGTTGAAACCAAAGTCATACCGACGGTTTTAAGGATTGTACCGATATCTTTGTCTGCTAATGCAGGAAGTTTTGTCTCCACCATCTGAAATCCACGTGCCATATTGATTCCATGGTCACCGTCGCCGATCACGTTATCAAGTTCTGTCAGATAGTCCTTTTCTGCTTCAATCTTTTTTGCAATTGCCTGTATAATTTCTATAACTTTGCCACTGTCCATATGTCTGTCTCCTCAATCATATAAAGTAAAATAGAAAAGAAAACCAGTGAAACACGCAAAGCGCATTTCACCTGGTCTGCTATTTGAAATTATTCTTTGTATGCAGGTGTATCTGCAGCTGCATCAAGAAGTTCTTTTGTCTGATCATCCAACTTCAAAAGTGAAATCGAAAATCCTTCCTGTTCCAGGGATGTCATATAGTTGCCGACTAATGTTTTGTAAACAGTAATTCCCTTGTCAGCTAAAACATCAGCAACGTGATTATTCACAATGAAAAGTTCCATCAATGGTGTTCCGCCGGAACCATTGATCATAACAGCAACTTCGCTGCCGCTGTAGTCGATGTCAGCTAAAATCTTTTCCAATAAAGCATCAACAATTTCATCCGCCGGTTTTAACTTATCCGTATGGGTTCCAGGCTCTCCATGAATTCCGATGCCGACTTCCATCTCGTCTGCTTCTAAATGGAAACCAGGTTCCCCTGCTGCCGGAACGGTACTTGGATTGATCGCAACACCCATTGTACGAACATTGTCAATTACCTTTTCCGCAACTGCTTTTACGTCTTCTAATTCAGCACCCGTTTCCGCTAATGCACCGGCAATTTTGTGAACAAAGATTGTGCCTGCGACACCACGGCGGCCAACTGTGTAAAGGCTGCCGTCAACAGCTACATCATCATTCGTAACGACCTGATCAACTTTGATGCCTTCCATCTCTGCCATCTCACGAGCCATCTCAAAATTCATAACGTCGCCGGTATAATTCTTGATGACCATTAAGACACCTTTGTCGGTTGCGATTGCTTTGATACCTTCGTAAATCTGATCCGGAGTAGGAGAAGTATAAACCGTTCCTGCTACGGCAGCATCCAACATTCCTTCCCCTACATATCCGCCATGAGCAGGTTCGTGTCCGCTTCCGCCTCCGCTGATCAGAGCAACTTTGCCTTCTTTTTTATTCGCACGAACGACAACATTGCCGCAATCTAACTTCTTCATATACTTCGGATAGGCCTTTACCATACCTGCGATCATTTGATTTTCAACCTGGTCAACTGCATTGATTATTTTTTTCATAGATAGGTACCTCCAATAGATATAAAATAATAGTTTTTGCTAATACAATTTTACATCATTTACCAAAGAATAGCAATCTATAAATATTGAAATAGAAATATTCTGTAACATATAAAATGTGGCAATTATTTTCGCACAATTAAAAAAATAATATCAAATATTCGAATGAAAAAATGAAAAAATATACTTGATTTTTTGGAAAGGAAGTGATAATATATTAATTGCTTGTGAGAGCAATATAAAATATAAGCAGTTGTGGCGGAATGGCAGACGCGCTAGATTCAGGTTCTAGTGCCCGCTAAGGGCGTGTGAGTTCGACTCTCATCAACTGCATTTTTGAAGCAAAACCCGCATGGTTATGGGATTGTTGATGAGATTATAACATAATCTTACCATGTAATTATATTATAATGATACCTTGCCAAGCGTATGTTGTCAAGCAACTTTTTTGCAAAAAAAAAGCCGTATTTCCACGGCTTTATTTTTTTATGTTTTCGACTATTTTTTATATTGAATCTGTATTTTTAGCGTTTTTCTCCTGTTATGGATATCAGTGATCTGACCATTGAAAAAGACGGCTTTTTCATTATCAGATATTTGTTCTGTTCTCTCGTTATTTTTATCATCCGTTAGAAAATCAGATAATCTTTCTACTGATACTTTACAAAAAGCAGAAGCACAAGACAATCTTTTGCCACCGTTTTCAAAACCAGTATCAGACGAAAGATATCTTTTCATTGATTTATCATAAATCAAAATCGATGATAGATGATATTTATTATTGTGATAGATTTTTCTATGTATAGTTCCATTTGGAAGATATTCTAAATTGGATATATGATTATTTTTCTTATTGCCATCAAGATGATGGATAATTGGTTCTGCTCTATACGGAAACATGTTTTGCAGAAATGTGCTGGCGGTCATGACATGAATAAATATTTTGCTTTTTTTGCTAGGACAAATGAATATATAGCCGTTTCCATTATTAGAAGGTCTTAACACTCTAGGCTTATTCCCTTCTAGTGAAATAACAAAGCCGTATCTATTGACATAGTACGTATATTTCTTGTTACTTCTGTTTTCGTATTGGTAAAGATGAAAGTCAAAGACATCAGTTCTGACCTCGTCAGACATCTTTAACTCGTTAACGCTACCAACGGAAACAGCTTTTTCAATCAGATCAATAGCGGTCTTGTATTTTTCATTTTCGATGCTTGAATAAGCACTATTACTTATATCAAAATTGGAAAATGCTTCTACGACTGTATCATAGCTTAATTTTTCTGTCAGCTCGTGCCTGTCCTTAAAAGGAATGATATTTGTTTTTGATGTCACTAGCGGACTGGTTTTACTGAATGATAGCGACTTTAATTGTCGTTTTATCATCTCTTCTGTTGCATCGATACCGTATTTTTGCATATACCGATACAACCCTGTTTTTTGTTCTAAGTCTTTGTAGATGCCATCGTAAGTTAAAAGATATTTTGTCGTGCTTTTTTTGCTGTTGACATTTTTGATGCGTTCTTCAATCAACGGTTTGACTATCTCTCTGCATTTATCTTCTATCAGCTTACAAGTGAAACCGTGTAAAATATTTTGTATAAGATTGGCTGTATATTCTTCACCCTTTTCTTCAAGTTCAGACTGCAAACCAACAAAGTTGTCAAGTTCCTGTTTTAAACCATCGTATGTGATGAAGTCATCACATGCTTGTAATGCCTGTAATGTGTTGTTGATTTCGGTTTCTTTTAATTGTGATAATTTAGTTGTTGCATTCATTTTTTGGTTCTCCTTTTTATTCATTTTTTATCCAACGCCGTATTTTGGCTTTTAAGACGTTTTTGCCCTCTACCCTATAACTAATACCTAAAATCTCCAAAAATCGATTCTGGGGCATTCTGAGACGTTACAGGGGTATCAGAACATTAAAGTTTCAGTAAAAATTGTTAGATGTATAAATTTTTGGAAAAACGTATAAAAATAGAAGTGGCGGTGCATGTAGTTTTAATCGTTTTAAAAAGATGCGTTGCATCTTTCCAGACTGTAGACAAACTTGGTGTTGGGTGTTATGCCCAGCACCATTTTTCTTTAACTATTGATTTTCTTATTATTCTTATCCCAAAGTATGAAAAAGTGGTCGCATTCCAGCCTCGTTTTTC
>Ga0129309_1000465_pt1 | contig 30834 bp, 29 predicted proteins | sample L1105metagenome_FD_94439 | JGI IMG/M metagenome (GOLD analysis project Ga0129309, IMG submission 94439) | Ring-tailed lemur group fecal microbial communities from Wisconsin, USA - L1105 metagenome | ecosystem: Host-associated > Mammals > Digestive system > Large intestine > Fecal | place: USA...
CGCCGGTTTCGGTGGTGACGCCCTTGAGGCCCTGCTGCTTGGCGTAATAGGCCTGGGCGATGGCGCTGTTGAGCTTGTGGGAGCCGGAGGTGTTGTTGCCCTCAAATTTGTAGTAGATCTTGGCCGGGGTCTGGAGCTTTTCCTCCAGACAGTAGGCCCGCACCAAGGGGGAGGGACGGTACATTTTGTAAAAGTCCCGGATCTCCTGGGGAATGGGGATCTCCCGGGTGTCGTTGTCCAGCTCCTGGCGGATGAGCTCATCGCAGAACACGGGCCGCAGGTCCTCATAGCCCATGGGCGCCCCTGTGCCGGGATTCAGCAGCGGCGCGGGCTTTACCTTCATGTCCGCCCGGACGTTGTACCAATTTTTGGGCATCTCGTCTTCAGACAGATAGATCTTGTAGGGGATTTTTTCGGTGGTCATCATAATTGCTCCTTTCGCGTTCCGGGGGTCCGGCCGGGAAAGAGGCAAAGAAAAAAGACCTCCATCCCAAAGGACCCATTCCAATGGTTCCTTTGGGACAAAAGTCTGAAAACTTCTGCGGTGCCACCCAAATTGACGATCGCTCGTCCGCTCGGCGACGTGCCAACACACGTCTTTCCTTGGTAACGGGGGAAAAGCCCGTCGGTACTTACTGGGGAAAAGACCCGTTCAGCCCGCCCTCCGCAGTCCATTCCGCAAAGGCCTCTCTGCTGCCATCCCACCACCGGCGGCTCTCTGAAAGAGATGCGTTCTGCTTACTCGTCTGCGTCATCGGTTTCGTTCTTTTGAACTTGGCGCAAGTGTACTCCGGCAAAAATCATTTGTCAATGCCTGAGAATCAAATTTTGCGGATATGACAAATTTGCGGGAAAAATGTTCCGGGAAAATTGTGAACTATGGAAAGGCGGGAAGAAGCTGACTTCTTCCCGCCGGAGACTGTCAAAAAAGACGAAAACCTGGGATAACGGGAAGGAAGATAGTTACGAAAGAAACCCAGGAGGGGTGTCTTTCGTTTTAAATCTAAGTTTTTTCGAACTTTATAAAGTTCGAAAAAACTTGCCCAGCCTGTCGAAAAAACTTTTTCGACAGGCTGAGGCGGGAAGAAGCTGACTTCTTCCCGCCGGTGCGTTTACCGCTGGTATTCAAATTCAAAATCGTACATGGACACGGTGTCGCCGTCCTGGATGCCCCGCTCCTCCAGCTGCCGGAACAGGCCGGATTCCCGCAGGGTCCGGTCGAAGTACATCCGGCTCTCGTAGTCGGAGAAATTGATATTGCCCATGAGGCGCTGCAGCCAGGGACCTTCCACCAGCCAGGTGCCGTCGTCGGAGCGGCGGATGTCCAGCGGCGCAGAGGTGTCCACCACCTCGGGACGGGGCACATACTCCGGCTCATACACGGTGACGGGAGGCAGGGTCGACAGCATTTCCGCCACCTTGCCCACCAGCTGCCGGGTGCCCTGGTGAGCCGCCGCGGAGATCTCCAGCAGGGAATAGCCCTTGCCCTCCACGTGGGCGCGGAGCCGCTCCAGGTTTTCCGGGTCCTCCATGATGTCCACCTTGTTGGCCGCCACGATCTGGGGCCGCTCCGCCAGCTCCGGGCTGTACTGCTTCAGCTCCTCGCAGATGGCGTCGAAGTCCGCCACGGGGTCCCGGCCCTCGCTGCCGGACACGTCCACCACGTGGACCAGCAGGCGGCAGCGGTCGATGTGCCGCAGGAAATCGTGGCCCAGGCCGGCGCCCTCGCTGGCGCCCTCGATGATGCCGGGGATATCCGCCATGACGAAGGAGACACCCTCGTCCACCCACACCACACCCAGGTTGGGGAACAGGGTGGTGAAGTGGTAGTTGGCGATTTTGGGCTGGGCCTTGGAGACCACGCTCAAAAGGGTGGACTTGCCCACGTTGGGGAAGCCGATGAGGCCCACGTCCGCCAGCAGCTTCAGCTCCAGGATGACGTCATGGCTCTCGCCGGGCAGGCCCGCCTTGGCGAAGCGGGGCACCTGCCGGGTGGGGGTGGCGAAATGGATGTTGCCCCAGCCGCCCCGGCCGCCCCTGCACAGCACGAAAGGCTCCGGACCGCTCATGTCCTTGATGATCTCATTGGTCTCGGCGTCCCGCACCAGGGTGCCCCGGGGCACCCGGATGAGGAGGTCCGCGCCGTCCTTGCCGGATTTGCGGGCGCTCTGGCCGTCCATGCCGTTGGGGGCCACGTATTTGCGCTTGTAGCGGAAGTCCATCAGGGTGGACAGGTTGTCATCCACCTGCAAAATGATGGAGCCGCCCCGGCCGCCGTCGCCGCCGTCGGGGCCGCCGGCCGCCACGTACTTTTCCCGGTGAAAGGCCACCACGCCGTTGCCGCCGTTGCCGGCCTTCACGGTGATGCGGGCCTTGTCGATGAAAGAAGTTGCCATAGGGAACACACCTCCAAAACTTTTTTCTAGTATACCCGTAGAGGCGCACACATCCCAAAACACGCTCACGGCATATGCTCGGATGCGGACGCCTTACCGGAAAAAGAGCCCCGAACAATGCTGTTCGGGGCTCTCCAGTGACTGATTACTCAGCGACGTAAACAGAAGCCTGCTTACGATCCTTACCCAGGCGCTCAAAACGGAGCACGCCGTCCACCTTGGCGAACAGGGTATCGTCAGTGCCGATACCAACGTTCACACCGGGATGGATGTGGGTGCCGCGCTGGCGGACCAGGATGTTGCCGGCCTTGACAAACTGACCATCAGCGCGCTTGGGACCCAGGCGCTTGGACTCGGAGTCACGGCCGTTCTTGGTGGAGCCGCCGCCCTTCTTGTGGGCGAAGAACTGAAGACCAATACGAATCATGATACGGACCATCCTTTCTTTAGAATGATGGAGAGGAGTTATTCTTCCTCCAAAACTTCAATGTTGTCGGGGAACTCGTCGTGGAGCTCGGCAAAGTAGACCATCAGTCCCGTCAAAAGCGCCTGACAGGTGCTCTCCGCCGTAGGAGCCAGGCCCCCGGGGAGGCGGAGGGAGATGGACGCATTACTTTCCCGGACCTTCACAGATGCCGCCAGACCCAGCACGTCGTTGATGGTGGCCTCCACCAGGCGGATGGCGCTGGTGATGCCCGCGCAGACGATGTCCGCGCCCTCCTCGGCGTAGCCGCTGTGGCCCTGGGAGTCAAAACCGGTGATCCGGTCGCCCTCCATGCGGAATGTGATGGTGGTCATGCTCAGACAGAGATCTTGCCGATCTCAACCTTGGTGTAAGGCTGACGATGGCCCTGACGCTTGCGGTAACCCTTCTTGGCGTTGTACTTGAAGATGCGGATCTTCTTGCCCTTGCCGTTCTTGACGATCTTGGCCTCCACGGAAGCGCCCTCCACAACGGGGGTGCCGAAGGTGGCCTTGTCACCGTCCAGGATAGCCAGGACCTGGTCGAACTTGACGGTGTCGCCGGCTTCCTGGTCCAGCTTCTCGATGTAGACCACGTCGCCCTCAGCGACCTTGTACTGCTTGCCGCCGGTCACGATGATTGCGTTCATTGCTTGATTCAACTCCTTCATTTACGGGCTCGCTGTCGGGGGCGGCGCCTGGGCGCACTTGTAGACCCATTCAAAGCGGCTTATCAAGTATATCAATGCAAAAGGGATTTGTCAACGGTTTTTGGAAGAAAAACGCGGAAAAATCAATAGATATCCCAATAGGAGATCCGGTGGGAGGAAAAGCGGGTGAGACCGGATACCGTGACAGTGATTTTTTCCAGACCGTCGATGGAAATGTATTGAAAGTCCTGCGGGGTTCGGGGGTTCAAGTGGAAGCCGAACATATTGCCATCCTGATAGATGAGGCCGCTTGCCCCCGCTTCGGTGCAGGGATAGGAGATACCGCCCACAGCAGCGGTCATGGAAGCGGAGGAAGACAGGGTATACGTGTTTTTGTCCACGGACATGGACTGACAGCCGGACACCAGCTGTCCGCCGCCGCGGTCACAGATGCCATAGGCCCGGAACCAGACCCGGTAACCGTCCTCCCGCGTTTTGCCGTTAAAATCAACTTCCTGGACAATGATGCGGCAGCCGCTTTCGTCCTCGTACAGTACCTTTCCCGCATTGCTCTCCAGGTCTTCCAGATCCAGCTCCACGGACCAGCTGCCGGGAAGGTCCTGATAGGAGATTTCGTAATTGGAGTCGTGCAACTGAAAGGATAAGCCTCCGCGGTATGTGCCATAAGCTCCATTTTGGAGCAGTATAATTAATAAAACAGCTAATATAATGATAAATCCGCCGCCGATCAGCGCCCAGCGGCGCTTCATGCGCTTCAAATCCCGGGCCTGGGACACGCCGTAAATGACCTCCGTCACCTCCGCGTCCAGAGCTGATGCGATGCGCTCCAGGGTATCCACATCCGGCAGGGCCTTTTCCGTCTCCCAGGCGGACACCGCCTGCCGGGTGACGAACAGCCGCTCCGCCAGCTGCTCCTGGGTCATGTGCCGCGCGGTCCGCAGATGCTTGATATGTTTGCCCACGGATGCCATGGGGCCAGCCTCCTTTCCTTGCTGGCCCCAGTGTACCACCGGACGGTGAAAAAGTCACGCAAACAGCCTTTGCGGCGGGAATGCTCAGGTGGCAAACCCAGCATACTGCGTCATGTACAGCTGGTAATACGTTCCCTGCTTTTGCAGCAGCTCCCCATGAGTCCCCTGCTCCACGATCTGCCCCTGGTCCATGACCACGATGAGGTCGGCGTCCCGGATGGTGGACAGCCGGTGGGCAATGATGATGCTGGTGCGGTTTTTCATCACCAGGCGCATGGCGTCCTGGATGGCCTTCTCCGTCCTGGTATCCACGTTGGAGGTCGCTTCGTCCAAAATCAGGATGCGGGGGTCCGCAATGAATGCTCTGGCGATGGCCAGCAGCTGCCGCTGGCCCTGGCTGATGCTGGCGCCGCCGCCGGTCAGGACCGTGTCCCAGCCCTGAGGCAGCAGGCGAAGCAGCTCCTGACAGCGGCTCATCTCCGCGGCAGTGTCCAGCTGGGACTGGCTGGCGTCGGGATTTCCATAGGTCAGGTTGTTCCGGACGGTGTCGGAAAACAAAACGGTATCCTGCAGCACAATGGCGATCTCCTTTCGCAGGCCGCCCCGGGCGATGTCCCGGATATTCTGGGTGCCGATCCGGATCTCGCCGCTGTTCGAGTCGTAGAAGCGCATCAGCAGGTTGACCACGGTGGTCTTTCCGCTGCCGGTGGCACCCACCAGCGCCACTTTCTTTCCCGACGGCACCTCCAGGCTGAAATCCCGCAGCACGGGATGGCCCGGCTGGTAGGAAAACGTCACGTGCCGGAAGGAGACTGCCGCGCCTTCCTCCGCTGCCGGAGCGTCGCCGCTCTTGTCCTCGTCGGCTTCATCCAGAAGGGTGAACACCCGCTCGGCGCCGGCAATGGCGGTCTGCACCTGGCCGTAGATCTGGGCGATCTCGTTGATGGGGCGGCTGAACTGCTTGGCGTATACGATGAACGCGGAGATGACGCCCACGGAGATCATGCCCCGGACGGCGAACCAACCGCCGAACACGGCGATGATGACAAAGCCGATGTTGCCGATACAGTTCATAATGGGCCCCATGACGCCGCTGAAAATATCTGTCCGGATGCCTGCCTTCGTCAGTGCGTCCGAGGTGGCGCAGAACTCGTCTGTGGCTTGCCCCTGATGGTTATAAGCCACTACTGTCCGGTAGCCGGAGACCATTTCCTCCACCGTGCCGTTCAGCGCGCCCAGAAGCTGCTGGCGGCGGCGGGCGAATTTCCGCACCTTTTGGGACAGAAATTTGGTGGCGCCAACGGTCAGCAGCACGGTGACGCAGCTCAACAGCGCCAGCTGCCAGCAGTACCAGAGCATCATGGCAACGGTACCGCACACCATCAAGACGCCGGAAAACAGGGAGGGCAGGGACTGGGACACCGTGGTGGAGATGTTTTCGATGTCGTTGGTCATACGGCTCATGATATCTCCGTGGGAGTGGGTGTCCAGATATCCCACAGGCAGCTCCACAATCTTGCCGAACAGTTCCTCCCGCATCCGTTTGACGATGCTCTGGCTCAGGCGGGCGCCAATCCGCCCTTGGACCAGCTGGCTGGCACTGTACAGGAAATAAGATGCCAGCATCCACAGAAGGACAGGGGCCAGCGGTCCGGGCCGCGCTCCGGCGATGACATCGATGGCCCGGCTTTGCAGGCTGGGCGCGTAGACGCCGCAGGCGGTGCCCAGTGCCACGGCGGCCAGCATCCCGGCCACCAGCTTTTTCTCCCGGGAAAAATAAGACGATACCCGCCGCAGGGTATCCGCGGCGTTCTCCGCATGTTCTACCTCCGCAAAACGGGTGGCCCGGTTGTTCATGCCGGGAATATTGCGTTCCATCAGCTTGGTGTCAGCCATTGTCGGTCCCCTCCTCTCCGATCTGAGAGCAATAGATATCCTGATACGTCTTGCAGGATTGGAGCAGCACGTCATGTGTGCCGCAGGCTTCTACCTGCCCGTCCCGCAGGACAACGATGCGGTCTGCCTGCCGCACGGAGGCGATGCGCTGGGCGACGATGAGCTTCGTGGCCTCCGGCCTGGCCGCGTTCAGCGCCCCGTACAGGTCTGCTTCTGTTTTCAGGTCCAGGGCGCTGGTGGAATCGTCGAAAATGAGGATCTCAGCGGGCTTCAGAACGGCTCTGGAAATGGAGATGCGCTGCTTCTGCCCGCCGGAGAGGCTGTTGCCCTGCGCGGCCACTAAGGTGCCGTATCCCTCCGGCGCGGCGGAGATAAAGCCGTCTGCCTGGGCGGCCTTTGCCGCGGCACGCAGCGCCTCCTCCGGCGCGCCGGGGTCTCCCCAGGCGATGTTCTCCCGGATGGAGCGGCTGAAAAGCTCGCTTTTCTGCGCCGCCACGGCGATTCTGTCCCGCAGCGCCTTCTGACGCCACTCCCGCACATCCACGCCGTCCACCAGCACCATCCCCGCTGTCACGTCGTAAAAGCGTGGGATTAGGCCCACCAGGGCGGATTTTCCGCAGCCGGTGGCGCCCATAATGGCCACAGTCTCCCCCGGCCGGATGGTGAGGTCGATATGGCGCAGCACGGTGCGCCCAGTGCCGGGAAAGCCAAAGGAGACATCCCGGAATTCAATGCTGCCGCGGGTTTTTGCCGGTTCTCCCTCAAAGCTGCCGTCCGCCAGATCCGGCTGGCTGTCCAGGACCTCCCGCACCCGCTTCCAGGAGGCGATGCCCTTGGAGATGGTCTGAAACAGCATGACCAGGTTCAAGATCCCGTTCAGCATCTGGGTGGTGTAGGTAATGGCCGCCATGATGGTGCCCGGCGTCGTCGTACCGGCCGTCACCTGATAGGAGCCCGACAGCACCAGCAGCGCCACCACGATATACATCAGCGCGTTCATCACGGGGTTCATAAAGGCGAAGATCATCAGCACATGAAGCTGCGTCCCCACCAGGGCGTCATTGGCCTTTCCGAAGCGCAGCTTTTCGTAGCCCTCCCGCACGCAGGCCTTGATAACCCGGATGCCGGACACATCCTCCTGCAAAATGCTGTTGATGCGGTCCAGCTGCTCCTGAAGCCGCAGCAGCTGGGGCCCGGCCTTGTACAGGCAAAGGCCCATGCAGCCGGCGAGCAGGGGGAAGGCGCACAAAAGCATCCATCCAAACTGCCGGTTCAGGCGGAACATGCAAAAAATGCTGCCGCCCATCAGCATGGTAGTGCGGATCATGCCCCGGACAAACTGCGCTGCAAGGTTCTGCACCTGGGTAATGTCATTGGTGACCCGGGTGACCAGAGACCCTGTTCCGAAGCGGTCCATCTGCGGAAAGGAAAAGGTCATGATCCGCCGGAAGCAGTCTTTTCGAATCTCATTGCCGATGTTCTGGCTGGTCAGATGTACAAACATATTGTTCAGGGCGCCGCATGTTCCGCCGAATAAAACCAGCAGGATCATGATGAGCCCCAGCCTTATGATCAGCTCCAGCCCGCCCGCGCCGGAGGCGTCCAGCTTCAGCACGCCATCGTCCACGATCTGGCGCATCAGTCCCGGCTGGAGCAGGTCCATGGAGACCTCTCCCACCATGAACAAGGCGGCGGGAATGGCGAAGTACAGGTATTTTTTCGCATAGTTCCACATATTGCATCTCCTGATTTTGAGATAAAAAAGACGTGTGGCGCAACTGGATTTACGCAGTTCTGCCACACGTCTTTTTCAGTATATCACGCATTGCTTGAAATTTCAAAAATTTTTCGGGGCTTTTTCTGCGCTTGCTCCGCCTGTTCACGCGGAAGAAGCCATACTGCCGGACATGAGGCGAAACACGCCATCCCGCCCAGGGATGGCGTGTTTATTCCGGATATGCTTGCAGAACGGAGTCCGCGATGCGGTCCACAAGAGGCTGTGTGCAAACGCCATTCGGCGCATAGACGATCCAGCTGTATGCCGGGGCGTATTCCGAGCGGAAAGGAACAGGGACCAGGAGGTCCGTGCTGCGGACCACGAGTGCTGGCAGGAAGCCGATGCCGTATTTTTGCAAAATGGCCTGCTTGATGGCCTGCGCATTGTCCAATTCCATGACGATTCTGGGAGAAAGGCCATGTTTGGAAAACTCGTTCAGGAGGAGCTTTCGATAGCTGCATCCGTTTTCCGTCAGAATGAAGGCCTCGTCCCGGATGTCATCGAAAGACACTGTGTCCTTTTTGGAAAGCGGGTGGAGGGGCGGTACGGCGATGACCATGGGCTCCCGGCGAATCTGCCTGACGGAAAAATCCCGATAGCGGCATTGCGTGTCGATGACAAACATGGCGTCCAGCTGTCCGTTTTTCAACAGCGTATATAAAAACTGCGGGTTTCCGTTCGTGAGGTGGATGGCGGTATCGGGACAGGCGGCTTTCAGCTGCGAAATAGCCAGCGGCAGATAGGTATCGGCCAATGTGTTGGTGGCGCCGATGCGGATGACCCTCTTTTCCGAAGGAGCGATGTCCCGGCGGGAGGCCTCATACAGCTGCAGGATCTGCTCCGCATAGCGCTGAAGCGCAAGACCTTCTTCCGTGGGCACCATATGCACGCCCTGCCGCCGCAGCAGCTTTGTGCCGTGATAGGCGCCCTCCAGCAGCTGTATGTGCTTTGTGACGGTGGACTGGGCATAATCCAGCTCGACAGCGGCCTGGGAATAGGTCCCCGTTTCCAGAACAGTTAAAAATGTTTTCAGCAGGCGTAGGTCGATCACAGCGCTCACCTCAACTATCGAAAATCGTGATAGTTCTTTTCCAGATTATATACCACATGAACAAGCAAAACAAGGTATCATGGAAGTGGAGAGAACAAAAGAATGCATCATGTGGCCGTTTCGGCCGGGAAGGGAGTTTATCATGAACCACAGCCAATTAGCCCACGAATACCATATGAAAGGCTACAATTGCAGCCAGAGCCTTTTGGCGGCGTTTTCCGATGTGACAGGACTGAGCGAAGCGGAAAGCCTGAGCGTTTCCGGCTGCTTTGGCCGGGGAGCGGGCTCCGGGGAGCTGTGCGGAGCCATTTCCGGCGCCATTATGGTGTTGGGGATGTTGACGCCTGTGGATACCAATGACCCGGTGAACAGCAAGCTCCGCGCCGTGGCGCAGGGACGGGAATTCCTGCGGCGCTTTTCCCAACGCTTCGGGGCGGTGCGCTGCGAGGTCCTGCTGCCCATGGAGCTGACGGCGGACGACAGGACGCCGGCGGCAAAGGAACTGGGCATCACGGACCACTGCTCCATCCTGGCTGCCACGGCGGCGGAAATCGTGGAGGAGATGCTCTGCGAGCGCCAGGCGTGAAGCGTGAAAAAGCCCGCCTCCGTGATCACGGAGGCGGGCTTTTCAGCGAAAAAATCAACCCTTGACGATGGCGGCGGTGTCCATGGCGATCATGAGCTCCTCGTTGGTGGGGATCAGCAGGACCTTCACCTTGGAGTCGGCGGCGGAGATGACGGTCTCCTTGCCCCGGACGTTGTTGGCCTCGGCGTCCATCTTCACGCCCATGAATTCCAGGCCGCTGGCGATGGCCAGACGCTGGTTGGCGGAGTTTTCGCCCACGCCGGCGGTGAAGATGATGGCATCCACGCCGCCCATGGCGGCGGCATAGGCGCCGATGAGCTTCTTCACGCCGTAGTTGAACATATCCACAGCCAGGCCGGCACGCTCGTTGCCCTCCTTGTGGGCGTTCTCCAGGTCACGGAAGTCGGAGCTGACGCCGGAAACGCCCTGCACGCCGGACTTTTTGTTCAGCACGTTCAGCATCTCGTCGATGTTCATGTTGTAATTGTTCATGAGATACTGCAAAATGCCGGCGTCCAGGTCGCCGGAGCGGGTGCCCATGGGCAGACCGGCCAGGGGAGTGAAGCCCATGGAGGTGTCCACGCTCTTGCCGCCGTCCACGGCGGTGACGGAGGAGCCGTTGCCCAGGTGGCAGGAGATGAGCTTCAGCTCCTCGGGCTTCTTGCCCAGCATGGCGGCGGCACGGCCGGCCACATACTTGTGAGAGGTGCCGTGGAAGCCATAGCGGCGGACCTTGTCATTCTCATAGTACTCATAGGGCAGAGCCTACATGTAAGCCTTTGCGGGCATGGTCTGGTGGAAGGCGGTGTCGAACACGGCCACCTGGGGCACGTCCTTGCCCATGACGGCGGTGCAGGCGTTGATGCCGGTGATGTTGGCGGGGTTGTGGAGAGGAGCCAGGGGGATGCAATCCTCCAGAGCCTTCATGACCTCGTCGGTGATGAGGACGGACTTGTTGAAAGCCTCGCCGCCGTGCACCACGCGGTGGCCCACAGCGTCAATCTCCTGCATGGAGCCGATGACGCCGTTCTTGGCGTCCACCAGGGCGTTCAGCACGGTCTGGATGGCCTCGGAATGGGTGGGCATGGCCACGTCAACGGCGTCCAGGACCTCCTTGCCCTCCACCTGGGGCTTATAGGTGAATTTGCCGTCGATGCCGATGCGCTCGCACAGGCCCTTGGCCAGCAGCACGCCGGTCTCGGGATTGAGCAGCTGATACTTCAGGGAAGAACTGCCAGCGTTGATGACGAGAATGTTCATGATTCACGACTCCTCTTTTTCTTCTTTTGGGGGAAGACCTTGCGGCTTCCCCATAATTGGTATAAAATGGACGCAACAAAACTCCGCCAAAACCGGGCGGAATCCTACACACTACCTATTATAACAGAGTTCTTCCAGGTTACAACCACCATTTTTACCGAAATGTCACTTTTTTGTCACCGAATCGAGAGTGAAATCTATGCAAATTGCAGGTATCATTATAGAGTACAATCCCATGCACCGCGGACACCGCTATCTGCTGGAGGAGACCCGGGCTCAATTGGGGGCGGATACCGCCGTCATCGGCGTCATGAGCGGCAATTTCGTCCAGCGGGGGGACTTTGCCCTGGTCCGCAAGCACGCCCGGGCCCGGGCCGCCGTGGAGAGCGGCATGGACCTGGTGCTGGAGCTGCCTCTGTCCTGGGCTGTGGCGTCGGCGGAGCGTTTTGCCGACGGCGGCGTGCAGGTGCTGCTGGGGACGGGCCTTGTGACAGACCTGGTTTTCGGAAGCGAATGCGGGGACGCTGCGGCGCTTCGGCGGGCGGCGGCTGCCTTGCTGAGTCCGGAAATGGACAGCCTTGTCCGGCGGGAGCTACTCAAAGGCGACAGCTTTGCCGCCGCCCGGCAGCGGGCGGTATCGGCCCTGCTTCCGGCGGAGGATGCGGCGCTGCTGGAGGATCCCAACAATACGCTGGGCATTGAGTACTGTAAGGCCCTGCTGTGCCGGGGGAGCGGCATCCGGCCCATGACCGTGAAGCGGAAGGGGATGCACCACAGCGGCCAGGGTCCCCAGGAGGGATATGCCCCGGCCACCCGTATCCGGGAGGCTCTGGGCCGGGGTGACCGGGAGTGGGCGCTGGCGGAAATGGCACCCGCCATGAAAGCGGTTTACGAGGCCGAGGAGGCTGCCGGCCGCGCACCGGTATTTTTGGAAAACTGCCAGCGTGCCGTGCTGGCGAAGCTCCGCACCATGACGGAGGCGGAGTTCGCTGCGCTGGACGAGGGGCGGGAGGGCCTGTACCACCGGCTGTATGAGGCCAGCCGCACTGCCTGTTCCGTAGAGGCGCTGTGCCGGGCCGCCAAGACGAAGCGGTACGTGTACAGCCGCATTTCCCGGATGCTCCTGTGGGCCTATCTGGGACTGGTGCCTGCCGATTTTCCCGGGCAGGTGCCCTATCTGCGGGTATTGGCTGCCAACAGAACTGGCCGCGCCCTGCTGGCGCGGATGCGGGAGACCGCTGCGCTGCCTGTTTTGACGAAGCCCGCCGATGTCCGGCTGCTGCCGGAGCCGGCCCGGCGCCTTTTTGCGCTGGAGGCGCGGGCCACGGATCTGTATACCCTGGCGTATCCCAACCTGACTGCCGCGCATGGCGGCGCGGAGTGGCGGGAGGGCCCCGTCATTCTGTGAGAGCCAAGAAAGGAGCTTGGATATGGGAGCAGTCATCGCATTTTTGCTGGTGCTGAGCACCTTGACCGCCTGTGCGGGCGGCACGATCACGGATGTGAAAAACGCCCTGCCGGCCATGGCGGCAATGCCGCCGGAGGAAACAGCCCTTTCTTACAAAGTGGAGCTGACGGAGTATGCCGACACCATCTGTGATGAAGATGGCACCCAGCTGGTGACGTATAGCTACCAGGTTCCGGAACTTCAGGTACTGCGGGAAGACGGCTCCCAGGTCCAAGAGGCCCAATCCCCCGCGGAGGAGACGGCACTGGCCACGGCGGAGGCCTTCAACAGCCGTTTTTCCGACTGGACGGAGGAAGAGCGCCTGGCGGAGATCGCCGGCTATGCCCGGGAGGACCGGGCCTGGCGGACGGAGAGCGGCGGGGAGTGGACGGAGGCCTGCTCTTATACGGAGAGTCTGACCTGCCAGGTCTATGAGACGGAGCATCTGGTCAGCATCGCCGCTGTGTGCGACAGCTATACCGGCGGTGCCCACCCCAACCGGGTGCTGCTGGGCTGGAACTTTGACCTGACCACTGGAGAATTTTTCTCGCCGGAGGCGCTGGCGGCCGACGGCCAGGAGATGGGTGACCTGGTGACAGAGGAGATCATCCGTCAGGCGGAGGTCCGGGCGGCGGAGAATGGCATGGAGCCGGAGAACTTTTTCTGGGAAAATTATCGGGAGATCGCCGCGGACTGGGGCAGCTATGCACTGTCTTTTGATGAAACCGGAATGACTGTGGGCTATTCCCCCTATGAGATGGCCTGCTATGCCGCCGGCCCTCAGGTGTTTACCCTGACGTATGAGCAGCTGCTTCCCGGTCTCAGCGACCATGGACTGGAGGTCCTGGGATTGGCAGCGGAGGAATAAGGAAAAACCTCCCCCGCAGGCAAACCGCCTGCGGGGGAGTATGCAGAAAAGCCGGACCTGATTAGCAGGTCCGGCTTTTCCTTATACCGCGGCAGACTCTTTGGGGAGCTCTGCCGGCTTCTTTTTGGACTTTTTGCCAAAGCGGGTGGAGAGGTTATCCAGCACGGAGTAGTACACGGGGGTGAATATCAGCGTGACCACAGTGGAGATGACCATGCCGCTGATCATGGTGATGCCCATATCGCTCATCATCTCGTTGGTGCCGCCGATGCCCAGGGCCATGGGCAGCATGGCCAGAACGGTGGTCAGAGTGGTCATCAGGATGGGACGGACACGGAGGGGGCAGGCGTGAAGGATGGCTTCCTCCCGGCTCTCGCCCATGTCGCGGCGGATCTTGATGTACTCGATCAGAATGATGGAACTGTTGACCACGGTACCGGCCAGCATGATGATGGCCACCAGCGCCATAATGGACAGGTCCCGGCCGGTAATGGGCAGCGCGAACAGGGCGCCGGTGAAGGCCACAGGCAAAATCATCATGACCATGGCAGGCATGATGAAAGACTCAAACTGTACTGCCAGCACGAAATACACCAGCAGCAAGGCCACCAGCAGGGCAAAGCCCAGGTCGCCGAAGCTCTCCATCATGTCCTCGCTGGCGCCGGCTGTTTCCACGGTGTAGCCGTCGGGCACGGGGTAGTCCGCCAGGATGGCGTTGATTTGATTGGTCATGGCGGTCGTGTCACCGCTGATGGTGTCACCGGTAATGGTCACCTGACGGCTTTGGTTGTATCGGGTGATGGTCTGGGGCGCCTGCTCAATAACCACATCCGCAACAGCGCTCAAAGGAATGGTGCCGCCGTAATTGGAGGCGATGGGCATGGAGCGCAGGGCATCCAGGCTGGAAGAGGCGGATCCGTTGCCCTTGACCACGACATCCAGTTCTTTATTATTGATGGTGACGGTGGTGGCCGTGGAGCCGGTCAGCTCCGCACGGACAGCGCCGCCGATGGCAGCGGCGGTAAGGCCGTATTGGGCGGCTGCTTCACGGTTCAGCTTCACCCGGACCTCCGGCACCTGCTCGGACAGGGTGGTGTCCACATTCACGGCATCAGGCAGCTGGGAGATTTGTTCCATCAGGTCGTTGGAGATCATCGCCAGAATATCCATGTCATCACCGGTGATCTCCACACTGATGTCATCACCGCTGAGAGAGGAGGTCATGCTGGAAGCGGATACGGTGATCTTGCAGCCGGCAATGTCCTGCAGGGCTTTGCGCAGGTCATTTTCGATGTCGAAGGCACTGCGCTCCCGGTCACTTTTATCCACCAGGTTCAATCCCAGCATTACGGATTCATCCTGGGCAATATAATACATATCCTCCAGCTCCGGAACATCCCGTTCCACGATGGCGGCTACCCGGTCGGCAATGGCAGAGCTTTCGTTCAGACTGGAGCCGATGGGCATTTCGATATTGACGGAGACGCTGCCCTGGTCCATATCCGGAATCAGGACCATCGTCGTATTTGCCAGTGTCAGGCAGAAGACAACGATCAGGCCCAGGGAGACCAGCATACCGGCTTTCAGATGGTAGACAAAATAGTGCAGCAGCCGCAGATACAGGTCATTCACTTTCTTGAACCAGCCGGAGCACTTGGCCACCAGCGCGTTGGGCTTTTTCCCGGACGCTTTTTTGGCTTCCAGCTTTGCCTGGTACTTTGCGACCTTTTCTTCACTGAGCGTGAAGTAGCAAAGCAGGGGAACCACGGTCAAAGAGATGATGAGGGAGGCGGCAATCAGGGCGGCGATGGTTAAGCTGAAGTCCCGGAACATATCGCCCACCATACCGCTGACCATACCCAGCGGGACAAACACGGCCTCGGTGGTCAGGGTGGAGGCAATCACGGAGGAGGTGACCTCCTTGGTGCCTTCCACACAGGCGCTCATGCGGTCGTGGCCTTCTGAGGAGAAACGGGTGATGTTTTCCAGGACCACAATGGAGTTATCCACGATCATACCGACGCCCATGGCGATGCCGCCCAGGGACAGCATGTTCATCGTCAGCCCCAGGGCGTTCATCATAATGAACACGGTCAGAATACAAATGGGCATGGAGAGGCAGATGGTCAGCGTGGAACCGCCCCGGCGCAGGAACAGGAACACCACAATGGCGGCCAGGACGATACCCTGGAAGATATTCTGGAAGGCGTTGTTCACCGACTCACTGATGTAGTCGCTGGCGGAGTAGGGGACTGCGTAGGTGATATTGCCGTTTTCGGCGGCCAGCTCCTCCATCCGGCGCAGGACCGACTGGGCCACTTCCATTTCGTTGGAGTCAGACTGCTTGGAGATCTGCAAAATCACGCAGGGGGACTCGCCCACCTTGGCCACGCCCTCCAGGTCCTGGTTCTCCAGGGAGACATCGGCAATCTCCGACAAGCGGATGGTGCCGCCGGTAGGCAGGGAGATGAGCATGTTGGCCACGTCATCCACGGTCTGGAATTTCGCGTCGGTGGAAACCGTGAGGGTCTTGTTGCCGTTGTCCATGTCGCCGCCGGGGTACACCAGGTTCTGCCCCGCCAGGAACTGAGAGACATAGCTGTTGGACAGGCCGAAGCCGGCAACCTTTGCGGAATCCAGCTCCACGGAGATCTGCTGCTGTACGCCGCCCATGACCTCCACCTGCGCCACGCCGTCAATGCGTTCCAGGGCGGGGGAGACCACGTCGTCCGCCAGGGACTGAAGCTCTGCCAGGTCATCACCTGTCAGGGCGATCATAGCGGTGGGCATCATATCGCTCATGTTCATGTTGATGATGACGGGGTCATTGGCGTCATCCGGCAGCGACACGAGGTCGAATTTTTCCCGCAGCTTGGTGGCGGCGGTATCCAGATCCGTGCCGTCCACGTATGTAATTTGAATCACAGAGACGCTGTCAGAGGAGGTGGACGTGATCTCATCCACGCCGGAGACCTGCATGACAGCGGATTCCAGAGGCTTTGTGACCAGCTCTTCAATGTCGCTGGGCGTGGCGCCGGCGTACACGCACATGACCACGGCCATGGGCATTTCAATATCCGGCATCAGGGCCATTTGCAGCTGAGAGCCGTACATGACACCGAAAATCGCCACCATGATGACAGCCAGAATCGTGGCGACCCGGTGCTGGATACAAGCTTTCGCAGTATTCATCAGGCCTGCTCCTCCCCGGAGGCGGCATCCTCCGCCTCATCGGCCGGAGCGGCGTCATCCGTGCCGCTGACGATGCGGACGGCGGCGCCGTCGGACAGGTAGGACTGGCCCACGGTCACCAGCTGTTCCCCGGCGGTGAGGCCGGAGGTGATCTGGGTGACGCCGCTGCCGGTGATGCCGGTGGTGACCTCCGCGTATTTGGCGGCGCCGTCCTCCACCACATAGACGTACTGGGTATCGCCGCTGGTGAGAATGGCCTCCGTGGGAATGACCACGGTGTTGTCGTTATAATCCGTGCGGAAGGTCACATCGGCGAACATGCCGGAGAGCAGTCCGGTCACATCGCCGGGCACGGTGACGGTGACGGAATACAGCTTCGTCTGCATGTTGGCGGTCTGGTCCACGGAGCGGATGGCGCCGGTGAAGGTCTTGCCCAGGGAGGACACGGACACTTCCACAGGGTCGCCGATGGACAGCTTGTGCACCAGAGTCTCGGACACCATGACGGTGACCTTCATCTGCGTGGGGTCATCAATGACGGCCACGGGAGCGCTGGTGCTGGTGAAGCTGTTTTCCGTGACGTTCAGGCTGGCCAGCACGCCGCTCATGGGCGCCACCACATTGCCGCTGCCGTCCACATGCTCCAGGGCGGTGTTCAGCTGCTCCAGGCTGGACTGGTAGCTCTCCATGCCGGCCTCCAGCTGGGCCAGAGTGGAGTTCCGGGTGGCGATGGCGGACTGCAATTGCAGCTGCGCCTGGTCAATCTCCACCTGGGAGGCGGCGCCGATCTCATACAGGGCCTTCAGGTTGTTCAGATTGTCCTGGTACAGGCTGATCTGCTCGTTGAAGACCTTGGACTGGTCGGCATAGCTCTGGGCGGCGGAGGCGTAGCTGATGCTGGCCGCGTTGTAGGAGGCCAGGGTGCTGGCCAGGTCCAGGGTGCAGAGAATGTCGCCGGCCTCCACGGTATCACCGGCGTGGAAATAGACGGCGGTGCACTTGGCGGAGGTGGCGATGAGGATCATCTGCTCGTTGTCCGAGGACACCTGGCCGGAAACGGTATTCTCCGTGCCGATGGCGGACATGGAGACCTCCTGGACCTGCACAGGGGTACCGGAGACCTCTTCTTCCTGAGTCTCCTCCTTTTTGCCGCAGCCTGCCAGGGAAAGCAGCATCAGCCCGGCCAGCAGAAGGGATACAATGCGTTTACGATTCATAGTCGGTTGGTCCTCCATCAGTTCAAAATACCGTATTCAACGGCCCACAGGTAAGTGTGGTAAGCGGAAAAGAGATTGTGCTTGGCAGTGGCCACATCCGCCTCGGCGGAGGCCAGGGAATCCTGGGCCTCCAGCAGGGCGTTCTTGGAAATGGAGCCCTGCTGGTATTTCAGCTGAGAGGCCGCGTAGGCGTTTTTCTGGTAATCCAGAGCGGACTGGGAGGCCTTCAGCACCTGCTGGTAGTCCGCCACGGCGTCGTACATGGTGCGGAAGTTCATCTCAAAGGACTGGACTGTGGACTGGTACGTATACTTGGCGGCCTCATAAGTATGGACGGCGGACTTGTAATGATAGTTGTTCTGTCCGTAGCCCTTGATGCTGTCCTTGTAAGTCTCCTGCGCGTCATCCAGTGTTCTTTGGGCGGCGAACAGGTCATAGCTCTTTTCCTTGGCGGCGGCCAGGGCGGTGTCGTAATCCATCTCGGCCACCTGCTTGTCGGACACCTGGGGAGGTTCCGTCAGCGTCAGGCTGCCGGTCTGCTCCAGACCCAGCATGACCTCCAGCTGGCGGGTGTAGTTGCGGATGTTCATGTCCAGGGTGGCAATGCCGCTGGCCAGCTGGGTGCGGCCGTCCTTCACCTGCTGCAGCGTCAGGGCGGAGATCTGCCCCAGCTTGTAGCGCAGCTCCATCTCCTCCACGGTGCGGTCCAGGGCATCCAGCTGCCGCTGGAGGCTGGAGCGGGTGTTCTGCATTTCCAAAATGGCCATGTACAGCGTTTCCGCGCCCATGACCACCTGATTCTCCGCGTTTTCCAGCTGCCGCTTGGCGGCGGCGTAATCATCCTGAATCTTGCCGTCCTTCAGGTCGTCGAAGGTGTCCCGCAGAGAGTCGTAGGATGCGTCCAGACTGGAGAAAATGTACTCGGAGGAAAAGGAACCGGACAGGCTTGTGTTGCCCATAGCACTGTCCAGCTGTCCCAACTGGAGCATTGCCCGCTGCGTTTTCGCGATGTTATTCAGGGCATCCTTTAAATCGTCATACATTTTTTCATAATCCACCACATCGATGGAGGCGATGGACTCCTCCAGCATCCGGATGGTCAGGTTGTTTTCCCGGACTCTGGTCTCCAGATTGGCAAAAGAGACAGTGCCATCCGGGTCCGCGGCATACAGCTCTTTTTGTGTCACAGTCTGCCCGTCCTTGACACCGGCGGCCGTCATTGCGGCATCCGCGGCGCCTTTGGGTGTTTCCGCGGCCAGCGCCGTGGCGGATAGAAGCGAACCGCACAGTGCCAGGCTCAGCGCCATGGCCGTGATTTGTTTTCGCATACGAACTCCTCCATTTATTCTGATTCCTAATATGACTTCCCTACATTACGGTGGCAAGTTTAAGCCAAGATTGAAAACCGGCGTTAAGAACTGTGAATAATTTAAAAATTCCGTTCCGGCAGCGTGACCCGGAAGCGGCTCCAATGGCCGTATTCGCTCTCGGCGCTGATTTTTCCGCCGGCGGCTTCCACGGCGGCCCGGGCGATGGCCAGGCCCAGGCCGTAGCTGCCGTTGCCGGTGCGGGCCTTGTCACAGCGGTAGAACCGCTCAAAGATGTGGGGAAGGTCCTCCGGGGCGATGCCCTGTCCGGTGTTGTAGACCTCCAGCGTCAAATGGCGGCCCTCCTGGCGCAGCTGCAAAGAGACCTCTCCGCCGGAGCGGCAGTATTTGAAGGCGTTGTCCAGCAAAATGCCGGCCACCTGGCGGATGCGTTCCGGGTCGCCGCAGAAGGAACAGCCCGCCTGAATGTCCGTTGTGTAGCGGATATTTTGCTCAAAGGCCAGACTTTCAAAGGGCAGCGTTGCCTGATAGACCACCTCGGACAAAGAGAAGAGCTCCCTCCGCTCCACCGGCTCCGCGTCATCCAGACAGGCGACATCCAGCAGCTGCCGCACCAGAACGTCCATCCGCTGGGTCTCATATTGGATACAGTCCATGTACTTGTTGGGGCCAAGCTCCGAGGCCAGCACCGCCGCGTTCACCGTGATGGTGGAAAGAGGCGTTTTCAACTCATGGCCGGCGTCAGAGATGAACTGCTTTTGCCGCTTCAGGGCGTCCACGGCGGGGGAGATGGCGTAACGGGACAGAAGAATGCTGATGCAGAATAAAAAAAACAGTACAGGAAGGCTGACACTGAGGCTCACCCGCAGCAGATGGCGGCCAACATTTTTGGAAAACCCCAAGTCATTATTTGCCAGGACCACAAAATAACCGTAGGGCTTTTCCACCTTATAATACCGGAAACCGCCGGTACTGCCGCTGCCGGCCTCCCGCTGGCTGACGGTGCGCAGCACCGGCTCCATATCACTGGGGTCCAGGGGAGATGTGCTGCGCAGGTCTTCAAAGCAGAGCAGCGTGCCGTCCGTATCCAGCTCCGCCGCGTACAGGGGAGTGGTCAGAAGGCTGAACAGGTCCTCCTTCGTCACAGTGAGCTTGCCAATGACCAGGTCCTCCACCAGCTGGCCTTGCTGAGAGCCCCGGAGGACCTCCTCATTTTCCGCCAGACTTCTTAAAATATGGTCTGTCATCTGCCCGCATACCCGCAGAACCGCCACGTGGACGATCAGGTTGCCCAGCACAATCAAAATGGCCAGTGTCAGCGTGGTGGTCAGAACGATCTTCCTTTGCAGCTTCCGGATCATGGCTGTACCTCCAGATGATAGCCGGCGTTGCGGATAGACAGGATCTGCACGTTGGAGTGCAGGGCCCGCAGCTTTTTCCGCAGGAAGGAGATGTAGACCTCCACGTTATTGTACTCCGCCTCACTGAGCAGTCCCCAGACCTTCTCGCAAAGCAGCGACCGGGGAACAATCTGATTCTTGTTCATCAGCAGGCACTCCATCACCTGAAACTCCTTGGGGCCCAGGCGCAGCCGCTCGCTGCCCCGGCACAGCTCCAGCTTCCGCCGGTCCAGCCGGATGTCGCCGAAGGAAGGCTCGTCCTCCAGCGGCATTCCGTTGCGCCGGGTCAGGGCCCGGACGCGGGCCAGAAACTCCCCGGTGTCAAAGGGCTTCGTCAGATAATCGTCGGCGCCGTGGTCCAGTCCCTGAATGCGGTCCGTTACGCTGCTGCGGGCCGTCAGCATCATGACTGGGGTCTCGATGCCGCCCTGCCGCAGCTCCTCCAGCACGGAAAGGCCGTCCCGTTTCGGCAGCATGATGTCCAGAATAATGAGGTCGTACAGGCCGGTCAGGCCGTTGTCCAGCCCGCTGTCGCCGTCAAAGGCCAGGTCTGTGACATAACCCTGTTTTTCCAGCAGAGCCCGCAGCCCCTCCGCCATGCCCTGCTCGTCTTCCACAATTAAAAGACGCATATGGATGCCTCCTCCAGATTAAGGGGTGATTCGCAACAATTTAATATATCAGACCACGGAGTACATTTCCAGATAAAATATGTAAAAAAACGGCGCCGGAGTGTTTTCCGGCGCCGAGAGAAGTGCTTATTCCGTAAAATGCACGTGGTTGAAAATATGGTCCTGGCAGAAACAGTGGTATCCGGCGCAGCGGGAGCAGTAGCGGAATTCCAAATCGGGATAGTCGGTGTCCGTGCGGCCGCAGACACAGCACTTGTGCCGGTAGCCCTGCTGGGATTCCTTTTTCTGCTGCTGCTTCACAGCGGACTTGAACTGGATGGTCTGATGGGAATTTTGGTGGCGGGCCATGCGCCGCCGGGAGCCGAAGGCCTCCGACAGGTCCGTCCAGAAGAATACCAGGAAGTTCAAAAGGGCAATGACGGGAATGAGGGCGCTGACGAAGTCCAGCCGCAGCAGGGCACCCAAAATGTCCACGGCAAAGAGCACCGCATCCAGAATGGCCAGCCACTTCATCTTGATGGGGATGATGAAAAACAGCAGCACCTGGGCGTCGGGGTACAAGGCGGCAAAGGCCAGGAACATGGACATGCTGACATAATAGGTGCCGAAAATGGTGTAATTGGTATGGAAGGCGTAATAGCCGATGATGCCCACCAGAATGGTCAGCACCACGCCGGAGAGGTAATAGAGGTTGAATTTCGGCGTGCCCCATTCCCGTTCCAGCAGGTTGCCGATGAAGTAATAAAAGTACAGGTTGATGATGAGGTAAAAGATATTGCTGACATCCGGCACGAAAATAAAGCTCACCAGCCGCCACAGCTGCAAATGCAGGACCTGGCCCCAGTTGAAGCCCAGATAGCCGTACAGGGAATAATTGCTCAGCCGCAGCAGCAAAAATACGATCACATTGCCGGCCACGATGAATTTCATCAGGTTGGGGATGCCGAAATTGGGATGGTGATATGCAAAGCGGTCCACGGCATCGTTCAGCTTTTTCAAAGTTAAGACCCTCCATTGTTTCACGGATACTGTGCATTATACCCTCTTATTGGAAAAAAGTCATGTATAATTTTTAAACGATGGAAAAAAAGGAACCTTTTTGCGGGATTCGGGGGAAAAGTCCTCTTGACAAACCTATAAAACATGTTAGTATAATACATGAAAATTTGATATCCCTTATCAAGAGTGGCGGAGGGAACGGCCCTATGAAACCACGGCAACCTGCATTGTAAGGTGCCAAATCCGGCGGATACCGACAGATGAGGAGCGAGAAGAAGTTTTTTCTGCGCGTTTCGTCGTCGAAACGCGCTTTTTTCGCCTCTTGAAAGGGAAGAAGGAGAACAACTATGGCAAGACATTATTTATTCACCTCTGAGTCCGTGACCGAGGGACATCCCGACAAGATCTGCGACCAGATCTCCGACGCTGTTCTGGATGCCATCCTGGCCCAGGACCCCCAGGGCCGCGTGGCCTGCGAGACCACGGCCTGCACCGGCCTCATCCATGTCATGGGCGAGATCACCACCAGCTGCTATGTGGACATTGCCAAGATCGCCCGGGAAGTGGTCCGGGACATCGGCTATGACCGGGGCAAGTACGGCTTCGACTGTGACACCTGCGGCGTCATCACCTCCATCGACGAGCAGTCCGCCGACATCGCCCTGGGTGTGGACAAGTCTCTGGAGAGCAAGAGCGGCGCCGACGCCGAACTGGGCGAGGGTGCCGGCGACCAGGGCATGATGTTCGGCTATGCCTGCGACGAGACCCCCGAGCTGATGCCGCTGCCCCTGTCCCTGGCCCAGAAGCTGTGCAAGCGCATGGCCGAGGTCCGCAAGAGCGGCCTTCTGAACTATATGCGCCCCGACGGCAAGAGCCAGGTCACCGTGGAGTATGATGAGAACAACCGTCCCGTCCGGGTGGATACCGTGGTCATCTCCACTCAGCACAACCCCGATGTCACCCTGGAGCAGATCCGCCAGGATATGATCGAGCAGGTGGCGAAGGTGGTCATCCCCGCCGAGATGCTGGATGAGAATACGAAGTATTATGTCAACCCCACCGGCCGCTTCGTCAAGGGCGGCCCCGCGGCGGACGCCGGCCTCACCGGCCGCAAGATCATCGTGGATACATACGGCGGCAGCGCCCCTCACGGCGGCGGCTGCTTCTCCGGCAAGGACCCCACCAAGGTGGACCGTTCCGCGGCCTACGCTGCCCGCTGGGTGGCCAAGAACATCGTGGCTGCCGGCCTTGCCCGCCGCTGCCAGGTGGAGCTGGCCTACGCCATCGGCGTGGCCCAGCCTGTCAGCATCCTGGTGGACACCTTCGGCACCGGCACCGTCAGCGACGATAAGCTGGAGGCCGCTGTCCGCAAGGTGTTTGACCTGCGGCCCACCGCCATCATCCGCTGCCTGGACCTGCGCAAGCCCATTTACCGCCAGCTGGCCGCTTATGGCCACATGGGCCGGGAGGACCTGGGCGTGGCCTGGGAGAAGACCGACCGGGTGGATGCGCTGAAGGCCGCCGTGGCGGAGCTGTAAGCATTCAAAAATCAGAAAAACCGCTGCTGAAAGCAGCGGTTTTTCTTTTCCAGACATTGCACGGCGCGGCATTGTCGAAACCGGGCAGACTATGGCCGGAGGTGAGAAACATGGACCACGGATTTCCCGGCTATCTCTGCCTGACGGACCTTTTGGACCAGGATCTGTCCGCCTATGAGTTTTTCCAGACCTTGTCGCCGGAGGAGCAAAGCGACCTGCGCCGGTATGACAGTGAGATCGCCACGTTTTCAGAGCTCCAGGCCCGGGCGGCCCGCCTGCGGGCGGAGGGAGAACCTCTGTGGTAGTAAACACATCCCCGGAAAACTCCGGGGATGTGTTTTATGTTCCGAAATATGCGGTCAGGACCTCCAGGGCCTCCTCCCGCAGGACGCCGCCGGTGACGGCGGGCTGATGGCCGGAGCGGCTGAACACGATCTGACAGCACTCGCTGCCCTCCTGCCCGAAAATACGGCACAGGTCGATGTCGCTGGCGCCGTATACCAGACGGCCCAGCTTCGTCCACACCATGGCGCCGCAGCACATGAAGCAGGGCTCGCAGCTGGAATAGAGGGTGTAGTCCCGCAGGTCCGTGATGCCGGTCTCATGACAGAACCGCCGCAGCAGGCCCAGTTCCCCGTGGAAGGTGGGGTCGCTTTCCGTGAAGATCTGATTTTCATTGGTGAATACGATCTGGCCGTCCTTCACCAGCACGGCGCTGAAAGGCTCGTTTCCGTGTTCCACCGCCTGCCGGGAAAGGCGGATAGCCTCTTTCATAAACTGCTCGTCCTGTGTCATGAGAGGAACTCCTTTCACATCCAAATGAAGCTCATTATTTTTTCAGCAGTCTTTTGAGACTGGCGGTATCCAGCAGATTCACCGTTTCAAAGAGCCCTTTGTAAAATACGGCCCAATTGTTGAACACACAGGGCAGCTCCTTGGCTTTTTGCAGCGTATCCACTTCCAGGAACGATACGGGGACCGCGTTCGTTTCGCAATACTGCCGGACCGTCTTGATGCTCTGATAGACGTAGGGGCATTGGCAGTCGTAGTAAATTGTCAGCTCCTGACGGTCAATTTCCAGCTTTTTCGCATGGGGGGAGAATTTCGGCGTTGTTCCGTCAAAAGAGAGTGCAAGCAGCTCGTACCCGTTATCCGTGGTATCGACGGTCTCAAAGCCGAACTTTTTCGCAAAAGACTGGTCGCTGAGCCACGCCTTTTGCTTTTGTGCGCCCAGCATACAGACGCCGGAGCGCCCCTTTTCCCTGGCGTCAGCCAGACAATACTCCATCAGAGCCCGTCCGTATCCGTTTCCCTTGCAGCTGCCGGAGACCCACAGGCAATACATATAGAAATAATTGTCTCCCTCGACAGGGACCCAGGCGGTCTCCAACGGCGCGTATTCCACGAACACGCAATCCTTACCATCCAGCTTTCGGAACACGTGCCCCTCCTTCAGCCGGCCGGAAAGCCACTGCCGCTTTGCTTCAACGCCCGGGTGGGACGTTTTGCTGCGGATGATGCAGCACAGGTGCTCATCGGCAAGATTTTCTGCTGTCAGATTGATAAACGCAGCGTTCATATGTGACCTCGTTTCAAGCGTTCGTTTTCTGCTCCGCTTCCATCATACCAGCTTGCAGCCGCTTTTTCAATCTGAAAGGGAAGGGCAAATCCCATGTTGACCTTCCCTTTGGAATCGGGTACAATACTTTTGTTATAGAGGCGTGAAATCGCGCCTAAAGGAGTGGTAGTATGCCAAGTATTTCTGTGATCGTACCCGTCTATCAGGCAAAGGATTTCCTGCAGGGCTGTGTGGACAGCGTGCGGGACCAGACCTTTGAGGACTGGGAGCTGCTGCTGGTGGATGACGGCTGCACCGACGGATCCTCGGAGCTGTGCGACCGCCTGGCGGCGGAGGAAGACCGCATCCGGGTGTTCCATGTCCGCAAAAATGCCGGCGTCAGCAAGGCCCGGAACCTGGGCCTGCGGGAGGCCAGCAGCGAGACCATCGCCTTTTTGGACGTGGATGACCGGTATGAGCCCCAGGCGCTGGAGACCATGTGGTGCCTGCGCCAGCAGACGGAGGCGGACACGGTGGGCTGCGCCCATCTGAATCTGTATCCCGGTGGAGAGCAGGCACCGGAGAAGCTGCTTCCCGCCGGTGTTTATGACAAGCAGGGTATCCGGGAGGGCATCGTCTATCCCCTGCTGGGAGACCGCCTGAAAATGCCGGTGTTCAATGGATACATCTGGCGCTATCTGTTCTCCGCCAGCATCATCCGCAAAGCGGGCATCACCTTTGAGGGTGCCTATCTGGAGGACGAGCTGTTTTTGATGGAGTACTTCTGCAACGCCCGCAAGCTGGCGGTGACGGAGCAGCCCCTGTACCGCTACCTGCTGAACCCCAATTCCGCCACCCACAAGTACATGAAAGACCTCATGAAGGTCTACGACCGTTTTATGGCGCGGAAAGAGGACCTAGTCAAGCGGTACAATCTGGAGGAGGCCCGTCCCCAGTGGCGGGAGCATACCAACTGGGCGGGATTGCTCATCGCCATCGGCAACGAGTATGCCAAGGGCAGCACCAAGACCATCCGCCAGCGGCAGCAGGCGGTGCAGGAGCTGTGCGCCAGGCCGGACATGGCCCGCGCCATCGCCCAGGTGCAGCCGGAGGGCCTGAACCCCAATAAGCAGATGGTGGCAAACTTCGTGCGGGGAGGCCACTTCTTCATGCTGACCCAGCTGTACCGACTGAAAAACCGGATTTGAGGAAAACCGTTTTATGACACTTTTGAAAGAGAGTTTTATTTACCAGATTTGGCTTTGGCTGCTGGCGTCTTATGAGGAGAGCGCCGTTCACCGCTGCCTGACGGCCTGCGGCGCCTGGTGCAACCGGCAGATCGATGGCAGCGCGGTCCTGGGCGTTTTGTGCCGGGAGGGTGCCGTGGCCCGGGCTTGGCCGGATAGTTTGCTCTGCCGCGTTTTGACAGTGCTTGTGAATCTCCCGGCCCGCCTGCTGCACCTGCTGTACGGCGCCCTGGCCCGGACCTTTGAGGACAGCTTTTTCGCCCGCCTGGCCTTCCGCCTGGGGGATGAGACCGCTATCGCCCAGTCCTGGCTCATCATGCTGCTGTGGGTCATCCCCTTCAAGCGGTGGAACAATGCGTACAGCCTCATGGGCTTTGCGCTGCTGCTGGTGCTGTTCCACGCCGGCGCCATGCACCGGGGAGAGGACTTCCGGCTGGACCTGCGGTCCGTTGGATTTTATCCGCTGGTGCTCTTCGGCGCCATGTTTTTGGCGGTGGCGTTTTCCTACGCGCCGTCGCTGTCCCTGCGGTTTTTGTTCTACCACATTTCCGCGGCCCTCTGCGTGCTGGTCACCGTCAGCGCCGTCCGCTCCGGTGAGGAGTTGAAGCGTTTGGCCGCCGGCAGCTCCGTGTGTGTGCTGGTGTCCTCGCTGTACGGCGTCTGGCAGCGTATCCAGGGTGTGGAGGTCAATGCCTCCTATGTGGATCTGGAGGTCAATGCCGGGATGCCGGGCCGGGTGGAGTCCTTCTTTGACAATCCCAATACCTTTGCCGAGGTGCTGATCCTGCTGCTGCCCCTGACACTGGCGCTGTTCCTGTGCGCCAAGCGGACCGTTTCCCGGCTGGCCGCCGGTGGTGTGTTCGTGGTGGGTGTGGCGGCCTTAGGCATGACCTACTCCCGGGCCAGCTGGGTGGGCATCGCCTGTGCCATGGTGGTGCTGGTGTTTTTGTGGCGGCCGAAGCTTATCCCGGCTTTCGTGGTGGTGTGCGTGCTGTGTGTGCCGTTTATTCCAACCACCATCTGGAACCGCATTTTGACCATTGCCAATCCCAACGATACGTCCACCGCCAGCCGCGTGCCCCTGTACCAGGCGGCACTGAATGTCATCAAGGAATCCCCCGTTTCCGGCGCGGGCCTGGGTACTGCCGCCACCCAGGCGTTCATCAAGGATATGAACCTGTATCACGGCAAGGCGCCTTTTGTCCATGCCCATAACTTTTTCCTGGAGGTATGGATCGAAGCGGGGCTGCTTGGCATCGTGGGTTTCGTCAGCTCTATGCTGTGGAACATCAAGCGGGCCGCCCATACCGTCCGCCACTGCGGTGATTCCACCGCCCGTACCATCACCTGTGCCGCCTGCGCGGCTATGTGCGGATCTCTTGTATGCGGATTAGCCGATTACCTTTGGAATTACCCCCGGGTCATGTGCATGTTTTGGTTTGTGTTTGCCATGGCGCTGGCAGGTGTTAAGGTTTGCCGCTTGGAAGCGGGAACGTGATACGTGTCTGGGAAAGTGCTTGACTTTGCGGCATAAATCAGTAAAATAATATGGGTCAGGAGATATCCTGACCCATATTTCATCCGTGGAGCCGTATGGTTGTTGGGAGAATATGCCCAGCTGGATAAAAACTGAATAACCGGGTGTAGCGCAGTTGGTAGCGCGGGTGGTTTGGGAGCGATTCTCTGTGTATCCACGATGGGAACAGAAAAAGCCGTGAAGCCCTTGCGACACAAGCACTTGCGGGATTTTTGATGGCTACGAAGCCGGGAGAAAAAACGGGTTTGACCACATAAATGACCACAGACAGGAAAAAACTTTGAATCGCACGAGTTTCGTGCTATAATGACCACAGCAAAATATCCGGGTGTAGTGCAGTTGGTAGCACGCGACATTTGGGAGAATACGCCCAGCCGGATAAAAAACTGAATAACCGGGTGTAGCGCAGTTGGTAGCGCGCCTGCTTTGGGAGCAGGATGCCGCAGGTTCGAATCCTGTCACTCGGACCAACTTTCCTCGAAAAACCGCCTTTTTAGGCGGTTTTTCTGCGTTAAAAGTTCGTTTTTCGAGTTTCGCCTGACCACATTCCAACTGTGGTCAGGCGGTCAAATCGGCGGTGGTAGTCCTACCGGATACGAACAGCAAAAAACGCCAAATCCCTAACCCATCCCTAATTGGCATAACTCCAACACTTTCTCCTCCCATATGTCAAGCACGCAACAAAGAATATAATCTACAAACGCAGAAATCCCAAACTACCACTGGGTGGCAATCTTGGGTTTCTGCTTTTACAATGATGCGGCTACTCAAATGTCAGCTGGGGAAAGACTTTCTAAATCTATATGCAGGAATAGATTTATCAGCAAAATGAATCTCAGTGGCTTGGAATGCATTATTTTCTTTTGGATTCTCCATAGCAAAAACAACACTGTACTTTGCTCTCGTACATGCAACATAAAATTTTGCCCGCGTTTGATTGGACGTGATTTTCGCCTGTCTTTCTATAAATGGTAGCGTTGTACTGACAGGGATGATTACTACTCTTTCATATGTTGCGCCTTTGGACCCACCGTAGTTGAAGACATCGCAGTCATGTTGAAAACCAATCTTTGCCTTTTTGTCATATCGCAATATTATAGGATACATGCCACTTTTCTTGCCGTTGTCTGGACATAGTATTCTGGATTTGCAAAAGATCTGAAATTGACCCTGTAGTATTCAACAGGGATGTCTCTGACTTTTCCTTCAGCCAGGAGTTGCTTGTATGCTGGTGCATACTGGGTGTCAAATATTATTTCCAATTTGACGCCCTCAGCATCCTCATGAAGTGAATTATTTGTGCCTCTATATTTCTTTATAGCAATTTCATCTTCATCGGGAGAAGCAAAGTATACCTCAATTTCAATGGAGGGCAAGTCAGGCGTATTGCCCGCCTCAATAGATTCCTTGAATTTTTGTCGGACTTTAGCATTAAACCAATCCAAATTAAGCCGATTGGCAACACTACTGCCATTGATTTTTCCGGTCAGAACCATTGATAATGCCTCTAAAATGGTGCTTTTACCTGAATCATTCTCTCCGACAAAGATATTTATATCCTCGTTCATTTCAATGGTAGCATTCTGAAACAGCTTATAATTGATGATTTTTAATCTGTTGACTTTCATATGTGATTGGAAATGGGTTTGATCTTCACTATGGGCTAATGACAACCTATAGTAATTTCAAAACGTATTTGCTAAGGAACGGATATTGGGAACTGGTAAGGAAGGTGGATCAGCTTTTCTATGAACGAGGCAATTTCTCTCCAAAAGAAATTAACACTTGGTCAAGGTTTGAGGATATGTTGCAAGTGTTCAACTACTTGGATGCCGAGGAGATTTATGATGAGGCGATGAGCAACGCAGAGACCGATGATGATCGTGCAGGTTACTGGGACAGTCCCTCTTGGAATGTGGGATACTACAACGAGTACATCCGAGTTTTGAAGCAGCAGTTTGATTCGTGGATTAGGAGCTTTAATACGCACATAGTGCCTGACCAGTATTTCAGGCCGCAGACAGGCGACTTTATTCTGACCTTCAACTATACTACGACCATCGAAGATAGTTTCTACCCTGTTAATTATGACATCGCCCATATACACGGTACTGTTGGACAGGAACTTGTGTTGGGTCACAATGATTATCAAAAACCTGATACTTTTAATGTTATTGAGGATGAGGATTCTGACTACAGAGACACTACAACCAGAAATGCTGTGAACGATGTGCTTGAGCTTGCCGCTGTCCAGTATTTCAAAAACAGCGGAGAGATTGTGCGGAAATACAAGAATGTCTTTTCGAGGATTCCTTGCTACGACAAAGTAGTGGTTATGGGACTGTCTTGTGGGCCACAGGATTCCATATATGTTTGTGAAATCCTCAAGTACGCAAAGACCGTGGATTTTTACTATCATGGTGTCGAAAGCAGAAGTAATTTTGAAAGTTACGCAGCCGGATGCCACGTAGATGTGAACTATATTCGCTGGTAATGCGTTGCCCCATGCAAAAAATGGGGGAATTTTCCTCTCGACAGAAAATTGATGCCCAAGGGACATGGCTTTGTCCCTTGGGCATCTGTTGTTTTTAGCCGACCTTTTCAAACGGTATCACCTTGCACCGGCTCTCCTCCGGCGGGTCGGGAGGCTCCGGGGTGGTGGTTGCCGTGGCCGATTCCATGAAGCCGCCAATCTTCTCAGCCGCACCTCTCTGCATATCGTTGGTGATGTGCGTGTAGGTGTCCAGAGTGAAGCCGGCGCTGTAGTGGCCCAGCATGCTGGACAGGGTCTTCACATCCAC